>Ga0181571_10003119_pt1 | contig 12414 bp, 13 predicted proteins | sample 101ome_17_FD_132440 | JGI IMG/M metagenome (GOLD analysis project Ga0181571, IMG submission 132440) | Coastal salt marsh microbial communities from the Groves Creek Marsh, Skidaway Island, Georgia - 101407AT metaG (megahit assembly) | ecosystem: Environmental > Aquatic > Marine > Intertidal...
CAGCCGACTAGCCGTACCGCATAATCGTTAGAAAAGATGACTTCCGATATCGAGCGCCGAAAGCGCGCCCACATCGATACCGTCCTGACCGAGGACGTCGGCGCCAAGGGCGTCACGACCGGGTTCGAAAAGCTGTATTTCGAGCATGTCGCGCTGCCCGAGATCGATCTCGATGCCGTCGATACGCGGTGTTCGGTGTTCGGAAAAGAATTAGCCGCGCCTTTGCTGATCTCCAGCATGACGGGCGGTACCGATATTGCGCGCAACATCAACCGGCACCTTGCGGAGGCAGCCCAGGACATGGGGATCGCGATGGGGGTCGGGTCGCAGCGCGCGGCGATCGTCGACCCGGTTTTTGCGGATACTTTCAGTGTCCGGTCCGTCGCGCCGGATATACTTCTGTTCGCGAACCTGGGCGCGGTTCAGTTCAATTACGGATTTACGGCGGATGATGCCCGAAAGGCGGTCGAGATGATCGGCGCGGATGCGCTGTTTCTGCACCTGAATCCTTTGCAGGAAGCGGTCCAGGCGGAAGGGGACCGGAACTGGGCCGGGGTGTTGCGGAAGATCGGCGAACTGACATCCGCGCTGGACGTGCCCATCGTGGTAAAGGAGGTCGGCAACGGGATATCCGGCTCATTGGCGCGTCGTCTTGCGGATTTAGGGGTGGCGGGGATAGACGTCGCCGGAGCCGGTGGAACGAGCTGGAGCGAAGTCGAAGCGCACCGCCAGGATGACGATTGGATGCGCCGGGTCGCGCATAGCTTCGCGGGATGGGGGATCCCGACCGCCCGGGCGCTGATCGATGTCCGATCTTCCTTGCCGGACTTATCTGTCATCGCATCCGGCGGAATCCGGACCGGGATAGACGCGGCGAAGGCGGTCAGGTTGGGAGCCGACCTGGTCGGGATGGCTGCGCCGGCGCTCGGATCTGCAACCGAGACGGCGAAATCGGTGGAAGATAAAATGTCCGCAGTGACGGAAGAGTTGAGGATTGCGATGTTTTGTACGGGAAGCCCCGATATTGCCGCCCTGCGGCGGGCAGTCCTGCGTAAAGTCGCTGATGGAGAAAAAATATGACGCGGAGTACGCGGACGCCTCCGCCGCAACCTGTTCGGGAAGAAGGCGCGAAAGCGGTTCGTCCGTCGGATGCGGCGACGATCATTATATGGCGCAAGCAGCGGCGGCGCGTGGAAGTCCTGATGGGCGAACGTCACCGCGCGCACAAATTTCTGCCCCATCGCTACGTCTTTCCGGGGGGGCGGGTCGACGGGCAGGATGCCCGCATCCGGACCGCCAGCGAAATGCACCCCGCCGTCGAAGCCCAGCTAGCCCGTACGACTCCGCAGGGGCGTGGCCGATCCATCGCCGTGGCGGCGATCCGCGAGACCTTCGAGGAAACAGGCCTGATCATCGGCGAACCCGATCCCTTGCCCCATCGACCGCCGCCCAAGGGGTGGGATCGTTTTTTTGGCGCCGGATATGCGCCGGCGCTGGACCGGCTGGAATATATCGCACGCGCTGTTACACCCGTGTTTCGACCGATGCGTTTCGATGCCCGTTTTTTCATGGTGGAGGCGGAAGGTGTCGTCGGAGATCTTCAGGGATCCGGCGAGCTGGAGAACCTGGACTGGATTCCTATTGAAGAGACACAGGAATTCGAGCTTGCGAACGTGACCCGCAACGTCCTTGCCTACGCAGAGAAACTGATCGAAGAACCGCCGCGGCAGTCGGTCAGCAGGAAGATTCCTTACTTCAAACACCTGCGCGGCGGGCGGCACGTCCTGGTCATGCAATAGGCTTAATCGCGCAGGCGGGGGAGTGGAGACGGCCGGTACTGCACCGCGTTGGCGGTTTACAAGTGCATGACTTCCGGTTTCTGCGCGGCCAGTTTTCTCAGCAGAAACGTCCAGCCGCGTCCGAACATCTTTTCGTTGAAAAGATATTCCTTCGTACGCCGGCTGCCATCGGCCGACGGCGGCGACAACGTACCCGCGGCCATCGCCATCAGCTGCATTTCGGATTCCTTTTCCATTGTATCCGCGAGGATCACCGCGGCGGGTATCGACGGCGCGGCGGTCAGCAGGCCGTGGTTCTTGAGGACCATGCAGGACCTGTCGCCCAACGCGTGCGCCATCGCGGATCCCGGTTCCTTGCCCAGCGCGACGCCGTCGTCCTCGTCGAACAGGACGCATTCGTCATAGAGCCGCGCGCCGCCCTGAGTCAGGACGGTGATGTTTTCTCCGGTCGCGCTCAGCGCCGTGACGTGTTTCGCATGCGTGTGCAGAATGCAGGTCACGTCGGGCCGCGCCATATAGATACGGGTGTGAATGTGCAGGGTGGGATTGATGTCGACGTTTTCGCCGGACAGAACGTTCAGTTCGAAGTAGGCTTCGTGGATCAGATCGGGCGTGACTTCGCCGAAGCCGAAATTGTGAACGTGAACCAGAAACGTTTCCGATCCCGGCAGACGCGCGGTCAGATGGCTTCCCATGCCGCTCGGCTGGCCCAGCATGTCGACGACGTGAAACGCGAAAAGCAGGTCCTGGCGCAGTTTTTCCTTCCGGTCGTGGGGATCGACTTCGCGGATTGACGGCATTCTGACGATCTGACCGCTCATGGTCTGCCTCCGGTTGTTAGCGGCGTTCGGGGCCTACTTGCTGACCAGTTTCAGCTTTCGCTTGAGGACCGACAGGGCATCGGTCAGTGACGCGCTGCGTTTCAGGCGTTCGCGGCCGTGATAAACGAGGTATTCGAGTTTACTGCCCGACGTCTTGCGCTTGATGACCGTAAAGGATGGCTGTCGGCTGTTGTTGCGGTATATCAGGAACGCCGCCATCGTCGGATCGTGGCGAATGGCGTAGTCCTTCCATTCGCCGCTCATCACCCGCCGGCTGTAAACCGACAACAACTGGTCGAATTCTTTTTTGTTAAAACAGATATCGGGCTGGATACGCCGGTTGGCGTTCTTGTAGTCGGCGAGGCGGACAACGTTAGACATGCGTGTCGGCGGCATCCCATGTTTCTCGAATACGCTATTGATTATCCCCATTTGACGGGGTTCGTCCAGTCACACCGGCCGATATGTCGCGATCAGATTCGTTCGGCCTAAATAATTAATACACAAGCCTAATTTGGGATTTGCCTCGGTTTGGTACCGTCGGTATCTTAGCCGCCATTTCCCGAAATCTGCGGAGCGGCCCTGTGGGCGATATTTTTCGCGAAGTCGACGAAGAACTAAAGCAAGAACGCTACGAGAAACTGTGGCGCCAATACCGCTGGTATATCATAGGCGCCGCCGTCGTGGCGGTTGCTGCCGTTGCCGCTTGGCAGGCATGGAACACCTACCAGACCAGCCAGCGTCACGCGGAAGGACAACGGTTTGCCGCCGCTGCGGCGCTCCTTCTGGACGGCAAATCGGCGGAAGCCGCCGACGCATTTTCGTCTCTCGCCCAGGATGCGTCATCGGGATATGGCATACTTTCGCGCTTCTATCAGGCATCCATCGCATCCAAGGCCGGCAATGCCGTGCAGTCGATCGAAATCTACGACCGGATCGCCGAGGATTCCTCTGCGCCGGACTCGATGCGCGGACTGGCGACGGTACTGGCGACCTTGCAGGCGCTCAAAGTACCATCCATCGATGCGGCCACAATCCGCAACAGGATCCAGCCCATGGCGAACGCCGGACAGCCTTATCGCCACGCAGCGCTCGAAATACTCGCGCTGACGGCGCAGCGGGAAGGGGACATCGATGCGGCTCGGGCCAACTATCGCGCCATCGTCGACGATCCTGCCGCTGCTACGGGGATTCGCACCCGGGCGGCGCAGATGCTGAACATCCTGGGTGCCTCCTAACCGGGGCGGATTGATGATGCCGCTCCCTAATTTCGCCAGAATTGCCGTCGTCGCCGCATCGGTGTTGCTGTTGGCCGGGTGTGGAAGCTGGTTCGGCGGTACCGCCGAAAAACCGCTTGAAGGCGAACGGATCGACGTTTTGCGCGGCGGCAGCAATCTTCAAACCGACCGCAGAATCAGGGATCTGGATGTTCTGTTGCCGCGACCGGAAGTGAACGCGGACTGGCCGCAGGCTGGCGGGTATCCCAATCATGCCATGCATCATCTTGCGGCGTCGGGTCCGCTTGCCGAAATCTGGAGTACAGATATCGGTGAAGGGACCAACGATGAGGCCCAGCTGCTGGCCGAGCCAATCATCGCCGGCGACCGCATATACACCGTGGACGCAGAGGCGGAAGTCAGTGCATTCGACGCGAAATCGGGAAATCTCATCTGGCAGGTTGAACTATCCAAGGACGACGACGAGGGCATTCTGGGCGGGGGACTCGCCTTCGAAGACGGACGTCTTTTCGCGACGACCGGCTTTGCGGATGTCATCGCACTGGACGCCAAGAACGGTCGCGAAATCTGGCGAAAACGGCTGAACGGTCCGATCCGCGCCGCGCCGACCGTCTGGGCGGGCAGGGTTTTCGTGGTAACGACGAACAACGAGCTGTTCGCGCTTGCCGCCGACGACGGACGCGAGCTCTGGACCCATGCCGGTTTGAGCGAGGTTGCCGGCCTGGTCGGCGCCGCACCACCCGCTGTCGATGGGGGCGTGGTCGTGGTTCCGTATTCGTCCGGCGAAGTGGCCGCGCTAAGGGTGGAAAACGGCCGCCAGGTCTGGATAGAATCGCTGACAGCGCTGCGGCGGTCCGACGCCGTGACCGCGATATCGCATATACGGGGGCGCCCGGTTATAGACCGCGGCATTGTATATATCGTGGGCAACAGCAACCGGACGGCTGCCGTGGATTTGCGGACCGGGACACGCTTGTGGGAAGTTCCCATCGGCGGGAGCAACGGCGCCTGGGTGGCCGGCGATTTTATCTATGTTCTGACCCGCGACGCGGAACTCGTCTGCCTGACCCGCCGCGGCGGGCGCGTGCGCTGGATCTCGCAGCTTCCCGGGTTCGAAGACGAGGAAGACCAGGAAGATCCGATCCTGTGGTCCGGTCCCGTGCTGGCCGGCGACAGGCTGCTGGTCGGCAGCTCCGACGAACAAATCTGGTCGGTATCTCCTTACACCGGAAAGATACTCGGCCGGATCGACGTATCGGGACCGGTGCTGATTTCACCTGTTGTTGCCCGCGAGACGGTTTACGTGCTGACCGACGAAGCGGACCTTATCGCTTTTCGCTGATTGGTTCATCCATGCGCCTCGTGATTGCCATTGTCGGCCGCCCGAATGTGGGCAAGTCGACGCTGTTCAACCGGTTCATCGGCAGGCGCTCCGCGCTTGTCGATCCGACGCCCGGCGTGACGCGCGACCGCAGGGAAGGCGATGCGCGTCTCGGCCGGCTTCGCTTCATCGCGGTGGATACCGCGGGGCTCGAGGAAACACCGGATTCCGACGTAGAGAGCGAGATGCAGGCCCAGACCCGCAGAGCCATCGAGGAAGCGGATATAGCCCTGCTTTTATTCGACGCGCGCGCGGGCATCACGCCGCTGGACCGCCATTTCGCCGATCTGATGCGCCGGTCCCGCGCGCCGGTCATCCTGGTCGCGAACAAATGCGAAGCCCGGGCGGCCGACGCGGGCCGGCTGGAGGCCTACGAGCTCGGCTTGGGCGAACCCATCGCCATTGCGTCGGAACACGGGATCGGGATGCCCGATCTGGAAGACGCCATTGTCGAAGCTCTCGAGAAAACCGGCTGGCAGGGCGAGCCGGAACCGCAAAATCCCGGCAAGGACGCACCCGAGGAAGACGAGGAAGACGAGGAAGGTGCGGGCGGACCGTTGCAGCTTGCGATAGTCGGCCGCCCGAATGTGGGCAAATCGACTCTCGTGAACGCCCTGATCGGGGACGAACGGGTCATAACCGGCCCTCAACCCGGCATCACGCGTGACGCGATCTCGATCGAGTGGGAATGGAACGGCCTGCCGATAAAGCTGATCGATACCGCCGGCATGCGGCGCAAGGCGCGTGTGAACGAAAAGGTGGAGAAGCTGTCCGTCGGCGACACGCTGGAAGCGATCCGATTCGCACATGTGGTCGTGCTGGTTCTTGACGCCACCATGATGCCGGAGAAGCAGGATCTGGTGATTGCCCGGCATATCATCGACGAAGGACGGGCCATCGTTATTGCGGTCAACAAGTGGGATGCGGTGGAAAACAGACAGGAAGCGCTGGATCTGCTGTATGACCGGATGGAAATTTCGCTGCCGCAGATTCGGGGCGTCCCGGTGGTGACGTTGTCGGCGCTGACGTCGCGCGGCCTGCAGAAACTTCTCCCGGAAGTCGCGGCGGTTTACGATATCTGGAACAAGCGCGTGTCTACAGGGCCCCTGAACCGTTGGCTGCAGAACGTGGTCGAACGGCACCCGCCGCCGATCAGCCGCGGCCGCCGCATCCGAATCCGCTATATCACGCAGACAAAGGCGCGGCCACCGACTTTCGCCGTGTTCGCGAGTCAGCCGACCGGTGTACCGGAAGCCTATGTCCGCTATCTGATAAACGGTATTCGCGAAACGTTTGATTTTCCGGGCGTACCGATCCGCATCAACCTGCGACGCCAGCGCAATCCGTTCGCGCCGGACGCGGACGAAAACTGATCTTCGTTATTTTTTCTTCGCCGCTGGCAGGGTGGCGGGCGCCCGGGCCCGCTTGGACAACTCCGCCCGCGCCTGAGCGATCCGCGTCGATATTCTTTCGGCGAATGTTCCGAATGCATCGGCCAAACCGCTGGCAGTCGTTTCCTTCGCTTTCGCAGGCGCAACGATCACGGCGCTACGGGAATTCGTCCGCCGGTTCCGAAATTCGGCTTCGATCGCAGACATCTCGAAGCTGAATTTCAGATCGTCCAGAGAGGCGGCACCGATGTCTTTGCCGATCCGTTTGGCTGTCAGATTGGTCAGGGCAATGCGTACGATATAGGCATCCGAGTCGGCGGATGTGTCATTCGGCTGTTTGGAGAGTTCTCTGACGAGCGCGTCGGCGAATGCCGCGCGTATGTGCTCGTAGGCGCGGGGCGTGATGGAATTCAGGTCCGAATCCACAGAGACCGTGATTTCCGCGGGTGCCAGAATGATCCGTTCGGCGGCGACAGGCTTTCCGTCCCTGAGAACGAACACGCCGTCATCGTCGGCGCCGCTAACGCGCTCGTAAGCGTGCAGCGGACCCAACCACGACGTCGTCATGTCCGGGTCGTCACCTGACGAACAACCCGCAAGCAGGATGGACGCAAGCGTGAAGATTCCCGGAAATTTCAGTGCCCTAAGCATCATGGCGCGACCTTACGTGCCTCATCTGAGACGTTCAAGAATCAGCCGCCTGATCAATATGCACGGACCACGTCGCCATGCCGGTCACAGGAAGGCGAGCACAAATCGACAAACGCGTCGGCGAGATCCTCCGGCGGTTTGACTGTCGCAGGGTCTTCGCCCGGATAGGCGTCGGCGCGCATGCCGGTGCGGGTCGCGCCCGGGTCCAGCAGGTTGATCCTCATGGCGGTTTTTTCAGTCTCCGCCGCCCAGCAGGTCACCATCATCTCCAGCGCCGCTTTGGTTACGGCGTAGGCGCCCCAATAGGGACGCTTGCCGTGCGCCGCGCCGGAGGTCACGAACACCGCACGACCGGCATCGGACTGGCGCAGCAACGGGTCGGTTGTGCGGATAAGGCGCCAGTTCGCATTCAGATTCACGTCGACAACGTCGGTCCACACCTTTGCGTCGATGTGATGCATCGGCGACATCTCACCCAGCAGGCCGGCATTGCCGACGACGATATCCAGTTTTCCGAAGCGCTGCGCGATCGAGGGGCCAATCCGGTCGACAGCATCGAGATCGGTCAGGTCCAGCTCCAGCAGGGTGACGGGCGAGTCTGCGTCGGTACCCAGATCGAGCGCCGCCCTTATCCGGTCGTCGACGTCTTCGAGTCCCCCGCGCGTACGGGCAACTAGGACGACATGCGCGCCTTCTGCGGCAAAACGCTCGGCCACGGCGGCGCCGATACCGCGCGACGCCCCGGTAATCAGGGCGATCCGGTTCTGAAGTCGCCGGGTCACGCCAGTTGAGTGAGGAATGACAGTTGCGGGCTGGGCTGATCGCCGGACTGGTCGGTCGGGTCGATCGGGTATTCTCCGGAGAAACAGGCGTCGCAATACTGAGGCGCGTCTGAGTCGCGTCCTTTCAGACCCATGGCGCGGTAGAGGCCGTCCATGCTCAGGAAGGCGAGGCTGTCGACGCCAATGATTTTCGCCATTTCCTCCACGTTGTTCTGCGCCGCGAGCAACTGGTCCCGCGTCGGCGTGTCGACGCCGTAAAAGCACGAATGGGTGGTAGGAGGGCTGGCGATCCGCATGTGGACCTCGGTTGCGCCGGCGGCCCGCATCATCTCGACGATCTTTACCGACGTTGTGCCACGCACGATGCTGTCGTCGACCAGGATGATCCGGCGTCCCGCGATAACATCGCTGTTTGCGTTGTGTTTCAGCTTGACGCCCAGATGGCGAATGCGGTCCGTCGGCTCGATGAACGTGCGCCCCACGTAATGATTGCGAATGATGCCGAGTTCGTAAGGAATGCCCGCCTGTTCGGCATAGCCGAGCGCCGCGGGCACGCCGGAATCGGGCACCGGAATCACGACGTCGGCCGGTACGCCGGATTCGTCGGCCAGTTCCCGGCCGATGCGTTTTCTGGAATCGTACACATTGCGGCCGTCCATCGTGCTGTCGGGGCGGGCAAAGTAGATATATTCGAATATGCACAGCTTGTGCGGACGCTTCGGGAACGGCCGCATGGACTGCAGTCCGTCCTCGTCGATCAGCACCATTTCGCCGGGCTCTATGTCGCGGACGTATTCTGCGCCGATGATATCCAGCGCGCAGGTTTCCGACGCGAGGATCCAGGCGTCTTCGAACCTGCCAAGTACCAGCGGCCGCACGCCGTAAGGGTCGCGCACGCCGATCAGCGTGTCGTTATGCAGGGCCACAAGCGAATACGCGCCCTCGACCAGTTGCAAGGCCGCGACGGCGCGGTCGACGACGGTGTCGAACGTGCTGGTCGCGATCAGGTGGATGATGACTTCCGTGTCGGTGGTCGACTGGAACAGGCACCCGCGCTGAACGAGCTCGCGCCGCAGCGCGACGGCGTTGGTCAGGTTGCCGTTATGGGCAATCGCAAAGCCGCCCGACGCGAAATCCGCGAACAGCGGCTGGATATTCCGGACAACGGTGTCGCCTGTGGTGGAATACCGGTTATGCCCGATAGCGGATGCACCGGGGAGCTGGCTGATAACGCTTTCTTCGCTGAAATTGTCGCCGACGTGCCCGGCGGCACGGTGGCTGAAAAACTGCCCGCCCTGATAAGTGACGATACCGGCGGCTTCCTGGCCGCGATGTTGCAGCGCGTGGAGGCCGAGGGCGGTCAGCGCGGCGGAATCGGCGTGACCGTACACGCCGAAAATGCCGCATTCCTCGTGCAGCTTGTCATCGTCGAACGGGTTGGTTGTCAGCGTCACCGGACGGTTTCCTTCATTGATGGCTCCGGATCAGACGATCCATTTCCTGACGTTCCGCGGGTTTGTATCCGGGGTCCCGTTCGGAGCCGCGCGTTTCGGGTTTGGGCGACATCAGGCTGCGGAACTGGCTGTCCCGGTTCGTGTCAGGCGGCGACGACACCGACAGCCCCCAACCGTCCGGTGCGGCGCCCGCCAGAAGCGTTGCGCCCCGTTTTACCAGCGGCAGCGATTTCGATCCCTTATAGAACGACGATTGGTCGGTCATCTCCAGCACTTGCTGACTGAATATATATCCGCCGCTGATGATCACGCCGCCGATTAGCAGCCCGGCAAGCAGGCCGAATGAGCGGTCGAGCATGCCGAACGAGCTGTCGCGCACGCTGCCCGAGATCGCATGGCTGATGAATGTCAGGACGATCATCGAGACAACGAAGATTGCCGCCCCGGCCGCGATATCGGCGATCAGCTCGTTGCCGATCCATTCGCGGGCATAGGGCCGGGCATAGGAATAGCCGTATATCGTGGCAAGCGTGGCGCCGACCCACCCGGCAAGACCCAGTACGACCCGCACCAGCCCGAGCCGAAGCGCGATGATGCCGCTTAACAGGACGACGACGATAACAACGATGTCCGCAACGCTCATTGAGCCGCCTCGGTCACGGCGCGAAGGGCGCCACCTGAAAGATCGAACAGTCCTACCATGTCCTGCAGTTTTCGCATCTCGGAAATACGCAATCTAGCAGAATCGGCCGTGTCTTTTTTGGGCCCTTTGCGCCGACGCGGAGGCGCCCAGGCGGCCTCGAATCCGAGCTTCGCAGCTTCCTTGATGCGGAGGTCGGCCTGACTGACGGAACGGACCTCTCCCGACAGGCCGATTTCGCCGAAGATGACGGTGTCGGCGGCCAGCGGCTGGTCCAGTGCAGCGGACACCAGCGCCGCTGCAACCGCGAGATCGGCAGCGGGTTCGCTGATGCGAAGGCCGCCCGCCACGTTGAGGTATACGTCGCGGCCTGCCAGCGAAATACCGCAGCGCGCCTCCAGCACCGCAAGCACCATTGCAAGGCGTCCGGAATCCCAGCCGATAACGGCGCGGCGCGGCGTTCCCAGGGCCGATGGCGCGACCAGTGCCTGGATTTCCACCAGAACGGGCCGCGTACCTTCAATACCGGCGAAGACGGCGGCGCCGGCGACGTCGTCCCGTCGTTCGGCGAGGAACAGGGCGGACGGGTTTTCCACCTGCACCAGGCCTGCGTCCGTCATTTCGAAGACGCCGATTTCGTCTGTCGGGCCGAAACGATTCTTGATCGCCCGCAGCAGCCGGAACTGGTGGCCGCGCTCGCCTTCGAAATAGAGGACGGTATCGACCATGTGTTCCAGCACACGCGGACCCGCGATGGTGCCTTCCTTGGTCACATGTCCGACCAGAATCAACGAAAAACCGCGCCGCTTGGCGAGACGGATAAGCGTGTCCGCCGTGCTGCGCACCTGAGATACCGATCCCGGCGCGGATTCCAGATTGTCGAGATACATGGTCTGAATGGAATCGATGATGACCAGCCGCGGCGGATCGGCGATGTCGAGCGTGGCGACGATATCGCGTACATTCGTCGCGGCGGCAAGCTGGACGGACGTATCCGCGAGACCCAGCCGACCGGCCCGCATTCTGACCTGGTCGACGGCTTCCTCGCCCGATATGTAGGCGCACACCGTTTTATTCGAAATTGCGCCGGCGACCTGCAGCAGGATCGTCGACTTGCCGATGCCGGGATCGCCGCCGACCAGAATGGCGGAGCCGGGTACCAGCCCGCCCCCGGTCACGCGATCGAACTCCGCAACTCCCGAGATCAGGCGCGGCGCGCTTTTGGAGGCGCCGTCCAACGGTACGAATTCGATGTTCCGTCCCTTGCCGGCACCAAGTCCTTTCGGCGTGGCGTCCGCGGCGGCCTCTTCGGCGATGGCATTCCATTCGCCGCACGAATCGCACTGGCCCTGCCACTTGCGATACGTCGCCCCGCAATTCTGGCAGGTGAAGACGGTGGACGGCTTCGCCATGATCTAGACAGAGGCGTTGGCCGCGATCAGCCTCGACATGGGGCCCTCGACGCGTCCGTGAATGAACTGATCGACAAATTCGTTGCCGCTGCGGTCGATGTCCCCGACGTCGCCCACCCAGACGATTTTGCCGTCGTAGATCATGGCGATTCTGTCGCCGATGCGCCGTGCGCTTTCCATGTCGTGGGTGATGGTCAGCGCTGTCGCGCCCAGGTCGCGGACGCAGGACACGATCAGACGGTCTATGACGTCGCCCATGATGGGATCGATGCCGGTCGTGGGTTCGTCGAAAAACAGGATCTCCGGTTCGGTCGCAATGGCGCGCGCCAGCCCGACGCGTTTTTGCGCGCCGGCCGAAATGTCGGACGGGAAGCGGTCGGCGTCTGCCTCCAACAAACCGACCTGCTTCAGCCGCTCGATCGCTTCGACGCGCGCTTCCTCGCGGCCCATGCCCTGTGCCGACATCAGTCCGAATGCGGCGTTTTCCCAAAGCGGCAGGGAATCGAACAGCGCGGCCCCCTGAAACAGCATGCCGAGTTTCCGGTTGATGCGATCGCGGGCGTTTCCGGTGACGCCAACGACTTCCTCGCCGTCCATCTTTATGGAGCCGGAATCAGGGGTCAGAATACCGACGATGTTCTTCAGAAGAACGGACTTGCCGGTGCCCGACGCGCCGATGACGACGAGGGATTCCCCTTCGCGGACATCGAGGTCCAGATCGGTGAGAACGTGTTTGGCGCCGAAAAATTTGTTCAGCCCGCGGATCGCGATTTTGATCCGTGCGTCGCTCATTGGGCGAAGAAGGCTTCGGTGATGAGATAATTGCAGCCGAGGATCAGAATCGA
>Ga0181571_10003126_pt1 | contig 12395 bp, 9 predicted proteins | sample 101ome_17_FD_132440 | JGI IMG/M metagenome (GOLD analysis project Ga0181571, IMG submission 132440) | Coastal salt marsh microbial communities from the Groves Creek Marsh, Skidaway Island, Georgia - 101407AT metaG (megahit assembly) | ecosystem: Environmental > Aquatic > Marine > Intertidal zone...
GAAGCCGCCGTCGCGACGACGAACGAGTATCTTTCGTCGCGCATCGCGCGCGTCTCTCTCGCGCGTTTTCGGACGCGCGTGCGAGACGACGCGGGCGCGCGCGATGGCCTCGCCCACCGCGGCAGGGTTTCGGTCGCGACGGCTGGCGATCTTCGACGCGCTCGAGGCGCGCGCGTCCGTCGACGCGAGCGAACGCGAGACTGACGATCGGTGTGCATCATTTCCTTTTCCTCGCGCGCAGTGTCTCATCGCAAGTTCGAACGTACGTCTCGCGCGCACCCATCGCTCGGCTCGATCGCGGCGCGAAAGCCCTAGCGCGTGGATGATGACGACGCCGGTGCGCGTCACGTCTCTCGCGACGGTCACCTCGACGCGCGTCCGAATGCACGTACTGACTGGTTCGTTTCACATTTTCCCACGCACACAGACCCGCGTTACGGTAACCTCGGCTTCTTGCCGAAGAAGCGCTCCAAGCGCTCTCGCGGCAAGGTCAAGTCCTTCCCCAAGGATGACGCGAGCAAGCCGCCGCACCTCACCGCCTTCATGGGCTTCAAGGCTGGCATGACGCACGTCGTCCGCGACGTCGAGAAGCCGGGTTCCAAGATGCACAAGAAGGAACAGTGCGATGCAGTCACCATCATTGAGTGCCCGGAACTCATCGTCGTCGGTCTCGTCGGCTACGTGCGCACGCCGAAGGGCTTGCGCGGTAAGAAGACCGTCTGGGCTGAGCACTTGAACGATGAAGTTCGTCGTCGCTTCTACAAGAACTGGTTCAAATCCAAGAAGAAGGCTTTCACCAAGTACACGAAGAACTACACCAACGGCACCATTGAAAAGGATTTGGAAGAGCTCAAGAAGTCGTGCGACGTCATTCGCGTCATCGCGCACACCCAAGTGCGCAAGGTTGCGGGCTTGAAGCAAAAGAAGGCGCACATCATGGAAATCCAAGTCAACGGTGGCGATGCCGCCGCCAAAGTTGACTTTGGCTACGCGCTCTTCGAAAAGGCTGTGCCGGTTGACACCGTCTTCCAACAAGATGAAATGATCGATCTCATCGGCGTCACCAAGGGTAAGGGTTACGAAGGCGTCGTCACCCGCTGGGGCGTCACCCGCCTCCCGCGTAAGACCCACAGAGGTTTGCGCAAGGTTGGTTGCATCGGTGCGTGGCACCCGTCTCGCGTGTCTTACACGGTTGCCCGCGCCGGTCAACACGGTTACCACCACCGTACGGAGCTCAACAAGAAGGTGTACAAGATCGGCAAGGCTGGTACGGACAACTACGGCGCGAACACGGCGTACGACCCGACTGAGAAGGAAATCACCCCGATGGGTGGCTTTGGACACTACGGTATCGTCAAGAGCGACTACGTCATGATCAAGGGTGGCGTCGTCGGTCCGCGCAAGCGCTTGATCACCATGCGCCAATCCCTCTTCAAGCAAACGCGTCGCGTCGCCACGGAGAAGATTGCGATCAAGTTCATCGACACCTCTTCCAAGTTTGGCCACGGTCGTTTCCAAACCTCGGACGAAAAGGCGAAGGTGTTCGGTACCACCAAGGCGTAAGCGTCCTCGTCGCTCGTATCTTAGACTCTAAGTTGTTTTTAATCGAGACAAACCTTAGCACAACGACTGCGCGACGCGTCCAATAAAACGACCGAGCGATTGAATACGCGAAGCGACGACTGACGCACACAAGCGAAAAGAAGGGACACGCGTAGCGCCAGATAGACTAAATTTCCTTACAAAGTCTTCGCTTACAAAATCTTGTTGAGCGTCTTGGTGATGGTTTCGCGCAACGCGGCGCGGTCCGGCTTGTAGAGGAGATTTTGGTAGACGAAAAACGCCGAAAAGAGGATACCGACGAGTTCGAGCACGGATGGAATGAGCGGAAGGCTATCCACGGCTCTCAAGGTACCGTTCAACGCGACGAGTCCGACGAAACCGTACAGGCCGAGCGTGACGATGGCTGGCTTTTCGTCCGATTCCTCCCAGGCTTCGCCCAGCGTCGTCGTGACTTCGCTCAACTTGTCCTGCAAGCTATCGACCAAGTCATCCGCCGCGGCGTTGGACGCGACGAATCGCGCCGGTCGCGTCGCGGACGCCCGTCGCATCACCGTCTTCGCGCGAGACGCCGTCGGCGCCTTGGCCGCGACGCGCGCCGTCGCCGTCGTCATTCGAGCCGCGATCGTCGTCATCGTAATCTGCGTCCGTCGCGCCGTCGCCGTCGGTCAGTCGCCGATCGCGTCGTCACTCGTCGTCATCGATCGTCGCCGTCTCCACGAACGACGTCGACCACCACCACCACCACCACCGTCGTTCGCGCGTCTCACGTCCACCGACGCACGCACGCACGCGCGCATCGTCATCCTCTTCCCCATCCAACGTTCGCGCGCACGCACGCGCGCGAAAGATGACGGATGATCCGATCCACCCGCGCGCGCCCCCCCCCCCGAACGACGCGCGCGCGTCGCCCATCGCACACCCCACGCGCACACCCATCGCGCATCACCCATCGCCCATCGCACCTCGTCCGTCCGTCGCGCGCCGTACACTCTGGACGACCGATCGTTCGAATCGATCGAATCGATCGAATCGATCGACGGTCGACGCACGGAGAGATCACCCGTCGCGTCGACGTCGACGAATCGGGCGGGTGACGACTCGACTCGCGTCGTAAACCCTCGATCGCGTCGTCGCGCCGGATCGTATCTTTCGCGCGCGCGGTCGGTCGGATGGGCGGGCGGTCGGTGTGTACCCCCGACGGCCCGGGTGGTGGGGGGTACACATTGAGTCGGGACTCAGTGAGTACATACAGAACACCTCTCGATCGCCATGTGACGCGTCTAGGACGTCAAGTGCGCGCGACGGAGGCGAAGGCGGTTGGACGCCATCGGAACGCGCGCGCGAACGCTCGACGACGCGCGAACGTCGAGTGAGGCGGTGCGCGTGACGTGGAGTCGCGCGCGCGCGGTGGAGGACGGCGCGCGCGCGTGACGCCACCCATCGTCGCGCGCATCGAATCGAATCGAATCGACGATCGAATCATCGAATCATCCATCGGTGGGAACGCGTCATGCGCGAGCTCGTGGACGACGACGCGCGCGTCGTGCGTGGAGACCGCGATGAGGACGGCGACGGCGACGACGATGTGGATGGATTGGAACGCGCGGTGCGTTCGATTCGCGTGCGAGCGCGCGAAGGGCGCGACGGCGACGAGACGGCGGCGACGACGACGACGCGCGCGAATCGAACAGCCGAAGCCGTGGCGGGGATGCGCGCGGGGATCACGCGACGCGCGACGGTGGCGGAGTGCGTCGCGATGTGCGCGACGCCGCGCATCGCGACGTTGGCGTACAGAACGCTTCGAGATTGTGGGAAGAAAATGGACGAGGCGACGCTGAACGACGTGAAGCGATTGTGCGACGGGGTGGTGGAGTGGGCGTGTGAGAGCGGGAGAGCGGCGACGGTGGAGGAGGTGTTGCGCGAGCTCGAATCGCGCACGCGCGACTTGGAGGCGACGCTCGCGGCGGGATGGCGAGGGACGGATTTCGAGGTGGGGAGTGGGGAGACGTCGGTGTCGTCGCCCGCGTCGCCGAGTTCGCCCGTCGATGAGTTGACGAACGATGCGTTTCACAGGGTGACCGAGTTGCGGGCGAGAAGCGGGGAGCGGGCGCGCGTCGTCGAGGAGTGGGTGAACGCGACGTTGGCCACGCTGAGCACCGAGGAAAATTGGTTATGCGTCATCAAACCGAAGATGTTGCTTCGCGCGTACGAGGTGTTGGTCAATCGCAGAGACGTGAACGATGAGTCGGTGGAAGAGTTAGTCGACGCGCGCTTCGATAAGTGGGTGGAGGAGTGGCGTCGATGCGCGCAAATGCACAAGAGAGAGACGGGGGAGATGCCCGATCACGAGTATTTTAAACGGTATTTGCACGACTTTCTGTCGAGCAAGCTCCCCGCGTTCGCGACCGGGGTGCATAAAATGTCGTTTAAAAGACGCTACGACTCGAAAACGAGGATCGAGGCGATTTATGGGGAGGACTTTTCGCCCAAAAATATCGAGACGATGGAGGACGCCGTGCGAGCGCTTCGCCGCGCGGAAAACTCGAGCGAAGTCAGAGCGCTTCTCACCGCGAAATGGCTGCGGAAATTGCTCGTGCACGCCCCACCGTTCACTTTGCCCGCGGCTCGATCGGCGAAAAACTCCGATAACGGAGGTCAGATGATGAAAGATTGGCAGAGAGAGGAGGGATTTTTGTTGCGATTCACCGACGCTCCCGTGGCGTCGACGTCCGGCGCGACGGCGGGATTCAAGAACGTTCCAGAGAACCAATGGAAAAGCTCGTACATATCAACTGGGCCTTTTCGCGTACATTTCATGCGCGCGTGCGCGGAGATTGAGTCGGCGCTTCAAAAGTGCGGCACGTGTAACGTCAACAACGTGACGGTGGACGAGAAAAAGGAGGCGTGCGTCAAGGGCGCCGCTCGCATCATGTTCGTCGCTTCCCGGACGATTCGAAGCGGCGATGGGTTGGATTTCACGCACAACCTGTTTGGTCAGCCTCCCGAGTACACGGTCTCTCTGGTGGATCCTGGAAAGACGAAGAAACTCCTCGCTGAACACACCGAACACCAAGCGCCGATCGTCATAAACGTCAGCCGCACGCACGTCGAGATCTGTAGCGTCGACGTCTTCACCGTCACCAAGCACCACTTTGAGGAAGACACCGATCACTCCGATTTCTTCTTCCACTGGGCCTCCGTCGCCCTCACGACGACACAAACCCTCCGCGTCGTCGAGGACGGTTCGCTCAAGCTCTGCAAGCAGCGCATCGCCGTCGACGAAGACATCCCCCAAACCGTCGTCTCCGCCTTTCTCGACGACCTCACCGCCGCCGAGCGCGAAAACATCGATCGAGACAGGTCAAAATCTACCGCCGATTCTCCTCGCGCGAGTCGTCGGGTGCGCGTGAGCGCCGACGCCTTCGCCTAGTCGCCCGCGTCGACGCGCGTCGTCGGCGCCGTGTTCCATTCAATAGTCAAACTCAAAATGTCCAATCAAACCAACCGAATGTCGACGAACGCTGGCGTTGCTGACTCGTCGGACCGACGGAGAGGGATCCCCCTCGACACTCCTCGTGCGCGCGTCACACGTCGTCGTCCGAGCGCGCGCGCGCGCGCGAACGTGCGCACGGGCGACACCATGTCACACGCGCTTCCGGGCTCGCCCGTGTTCGAGCGAGTGCACGTGGTCAGGCCGGCGTCGACGCCGAAGAGCACGGGAATCGGGGCGGTCCGATTCACGTCGCCGACGACCGACGCGCGCGAGAGCGAGAGCGAGAGCGAGAGCGAGAGCGAGGGCGATGACGACGTGGACGTTCGTCTTCCTAGCACGTCGAGACCGACGAACGGACGAGGGGTGAGCGGGAGAAAGCGCGGAGGGGAGAGGAGGGCGAAACCTCGGTCTCGGTCAACGCGCATGGGGGCGGTGAGCGCGAGGACGCGGTTGGCGTTTTCGCCGGAGCGAGCGCTCGGACAAAAGGCGAAGCGTAAGAAGGCAGCGGTAAAGGCGAAGGCGAAGGCGAAGGCGAAGGCGAAGGCGCCGGTGGAGGTCAAGCTGAGAAAATTTGACGGGCGGTTACCGGGCACGAGGCCCGCGAGGTCGGAGAGTTTCAAGTACTTGAACGAAAAGGGAGAGCTCGAAGATTTGGAGGAGGGATTGTCGAAGAGGCGTTTGACGATGAACGATGTGGAGATTTTAAGTGGGTCGATGAAGCGAAAGAGAGAAGAGACAAATAGACCGGACACCGACGCAAAATTATCAGCCAAAAAGACGCAACAGAAATCGGCCCAGGCGAGAGCTGTACTAGATCCACTTAAACGCAGTCAGAACGTGCCATTCGAGGCGAATACGTTGTATTCACCGGACAATGTCGTCGTCTCCATGACAGATACCCTGGATGGTCCGAAGGCGTGGTATACAAACAATCAGTTGATCGAAGTGTGCGCGCCGGGGGCGTTGCTCGACATTTCTGCGCAATCGTTGACTGAGGAGACCAAGGCAGAGATATCATCAGCACTGCGCCAAGAAGTTTCTGGGGTGAAAGTTCCAACATTTCTCAGAGTAAGAGTGCTATTACATCATCTAGATACGTCAGGATGGACGCTCACGACGGTTCAGGTCAAAGCCACCAGCCCCAAAAGTTCTGCTCACGACGTCGAGATTGTCTTCAATTTGACTGAAGAAGCGGCCTATGGATGCGTGCGATTATATCGCCACGCCGGCAAAAACGGGCGTACGTCGAAGCAAAACAAGTTGCCTGCATCTTCTACGGACGCTTCTGGAAGTTACGTTCCTCCGAGCACCCCTCCGAGAGCGCGGACGCCGTCGCAGAGCAAGCGCAAAACCACTGAACAAGATGGTTCGTCGGAGCGCTCGGCACATCAACAAGAAGACGAGCTGGTGGATGTCAAACCCGTTCCGACTCAGCAGTACTCGGTGCGCGGACTTGAGCAAAGTGTGTTGAACGGTACGCAGAGAGAGGAGCAGTCGCGCTTGCCGAGTCTGCCGAGTGCGCCGCCTCCGGCCCAAGGGCAACACTGGGGTCAACACCAACAGTACACGCCGAACGTCGCAATTGGAGAAATCAGCGGCTTTTTGCACACAGATGTTGGGGGACGCTCCGCACCGCAAGCTTCGACAGACTACTTCGACGATGCAAAGCACAAGCAGCTGAGTGATTTTTACAACCGGGTGCATGAAATGTCCAACATCACCACTCCGAGACGGCTCGCGGTGCAAAGTGATCAGATGTATGCGCCGGGATCTTTCCTCCCTCGCAGTTCTACCTTGACGCGGGCTTCGGACATACCACCGCCGGGTGTAAGCACGCGTCCCATGGAGCAAGTAGTCACTCCGACGGTGTATTACGTCCCAGTTTCCATCCCTCCTCAGGGAGTGTCGGGAGTGTCGATCACTGAGACGATCGTTGGGAGTGTGCGCGTGCGAATCACTCAAGAACCGCTCGATCAACTTCCGAGAAGCGATCCCGTCATGAGAGCGCCGTACCAGCACGTGCCTCAACGCGCGGCGGACATGGACGCATCCTCGGACATACACGGACGTCGGTTTTACCAAACGCAAGTATTGCCCCGCGTGATGCAAACTACGTCTCAAGAGGACGACGATCAACAGTTAGCGGCAAATTTGCTAATGTTGAAAACTTCCGTCACGGGCAAGAAGCGTAGAACGAAATCGGCACCCAAGCACCGAAGCGCTCCAATCAACAAGAGAGTTAAATAGATTTTCATGTGCGCACATTCTTTAACTCTTTGTACATTCGAAAAGCAATTTGAAAGCACGTTGTAAATAAAATCTTTACACATACTAAAAGTCTATGAGGCGTTCAGAGTCGCTGCGGAAGCGACTCGATCTTCTTTGGAACTTCTCGAATTGAGCTGCTGATCCCACATGTCTCGGTACAAGCCGCCCTCTTTGGCGTGAAGCGTCACGTGATCGCCCCGTTCGACGACCTCGCCCTCCTTGAGCACTAAAATTTGATCGCTGTCCATGATGGTGCTCAGTCGATGCGCGATGACGAGGTTGGTGCGTCCTTGCGCGGCGAAGTTGATGGCCACCATGATTTGTTTCTCGGTGTGCGTGTCTAAACTCGACGTCGCCTCGTCGTAAACCATGATCGGTGGGTTTTTCAAGAGCGCACGGGCGATGGCGACGCGCTGCTTTTCGCCACCGCTGAGTCGCAAACCGCGTTCGCCGACGAGGGTATCGTAACCCAACGGTTGACGCTTGACAAACTCATCAAATTGGGCGTGTTCGGCGGCGGCGGAAACTTCCTCCTTCGTCGCGACGTCGCCCGTTCCGAGTTTTCCAAAACCTATGTTGTATTCGATGGTGTCATTGAACAGCACGCAATCTTGCGGAACGATGCCAATGTGCAATCGAACGCTTCTTTGCGTGCAATGCTTCACGTCTTGACCGGCGATGCGAATGACGCCGCCTTGAATGTCGTAGAGGCGGTACAGCAGCTTACTTATCGTACTTTTACCCGCGCCCGATCTACCAACGAGCGCAACCTTCGTGCCCGGATCGACAGTGAAAGACACGCGATTGAGGATCAATCGCTCTTTCGGGTTGTAGGCGAAGACGACGTTGTCAAATTCCAGGCGCGCGTCCTCCTTCGACTTCAGGACGAGCTCCTTGGCGTCGGGTTCGTCGTCGACGTCCTTGCTCTCCTTCAAAAGCTTGAACATCGATTCGACGTCAACCATGCATTGCTTGATCATTCGATAATACGTTCCCAAAAAGTTGAGCGGGACGTAAAGTTGTAAAATGTACGTGTTCACGAGGACGAAGTCACCAACAGTCATATCGCCGGAGACAACGCGCTTGGCGGCGAGCGCGAGCGACGCGCTGATACCGAACGCGATGATGAGAGCTTGACCGAGGTTCAATCCCGCGAGTGATCTCTGCGTCTTCAGAGTTGCTTGCTGCGTCTTTCGCAGCGCGGTGTCGTACGTCTCGCCGATGTGCGGCTCGGCGCAAAACAATTTAATCGTTTCAAAATTCAACAAAGAATCCGTCGCCTTTTGATTAAACGCGTCATCCGCCACCGTCATCTCGCGTCTGAACTTGTTTCTCCACTCGGTGAACGGCACCGTAAATCCAATGTACGTCACGATGACCGCCGCCGTGATCACCGCAAAGTACCACTCATACTGCGAAAACAAGTACGCGCACACCAATCCCACCTCCAAAAAGATGGGCGCCACTTGAAACGAAATGTATCGCAATAGATTCGCGAACGATTCCGATCCACGCGCGCACGCTCGAATCACCGCCCCTGTCTTTCGATTGATGTGAAACCGTAAACTCAGATCCATCACGTGCGTGAACACTTTGAGGGAAATTTTTCGACTCGCGTGCGCCGCCACGTACGCGAAGCAGTTATCCTTGAGTTCACTAAAAAAACTCGCCCCGAATCGAATGGTCCCGTACAGCACGATGGGCGTGAGATACCCACCCTCACCTCTCGATATCCTATCCACCGCCGTCTTCAGCGCGATGGGCGCGACGACGTTGGACGCCTTGGACGCCAATAAAAACGCCACGCTCGCCGCGAACATGAGGCGTAAGAGCGGGTGTCCCTCGGGCCACAGGTAGGGCACGAGCTCGCGGAGTTCATCGTTGTGCACCTTCCAGAACGATTCCTTCTTCGTCGTCGTCGTCGTCGTCGCCTCCTCCGTCTTGGTCGCGGCGTCGCCGAGCTCGACGCGCGCCGTCGTCGTCGACGTCGTCGACGCGTCCCCACCGCGTCGGGCAAACGTGGCGACGCGTCGAACGAAACTGGCGCTCATGACGGGGGAGACGACGGATGTGCGACGTGCGCGTCACTCGTCGCGCGCGCGGCGTCGCGTCGCGGTCGAGGGAGGCGGTCGCGCGCTCGGATTCCGCTCGGATGTGACGACGCGACGACTCGCGAGGAATGACGTCGGTCGATCGACGACGCCGCACACGACGACGGTCGACGCGTGACGGCGTGCGCGCGCGCGCGCGATGGGTAAAAACAAAGCGTCCGCGACGGGCCGCGACGCGTCGAGCGGGGCGACGACGAAAAAGACGACGAAAAAGACGACGACGACGATGAAGATGAAAACCGGCGGCGGTGGGTCGACGACCATCGAGTCCGACGTGCGCGCGGTGCCCGGCGCGCGGTCGAGCGGGGACTCGACGACGACGAACGCGAACGCGAAGACGTCGCGCGCGGTCGAGGAGGATGATTTCGACGTCGACGCGCTCTTCGGCAACGCGAAGAAGAAGCGGAAGAGTGAAAAGCGTCCCGAGGGACGCGACGGCGCCGTCGAGGAGACGCGCGTGCGGGTGTTGCTTCCGGGACAAAAGAAACCGAAACAGAAGCGCACGACGCCCGAGTTCGTGCCCGTGGAAAAGGCGAGACGTTTCGAGGACGGGCTGCCGGTGTATAAATCGTACGGGGATTTCACCGACATGCGTCACGGACAGGAGGGCGCGGGGGTGGACGAAAAGGGACGGAAACTCGGACCGAACGGCGAGCCCGCGGGCGATTGTCCGTTTGATTGTTGGTGTTGCTTTTAGACGAGCGAGTGCGCTCGAGTCTGTACTTGTCTGTACCATTCGTTTGTAGTGATGATCCACGTGAAAATGTTTGTATTAATAAAAATTGCGCCGGCGTCCTCGCGCGGCGTCTCTACGTACGTTCTTCTACCGCTACGACGACTGACGCTCAATCCGAGCTCTTTTGGTTCTCCTTCCACACGACGTACAGGGTGCTCGGCACGATGATAAGCGCGCCGAGGAGCGTCGTGGACGCCGGGACTTCGCCGAAGAGCAAGAATCCGACCGTGGCGGAGAGGATGAGCTCTGTGTAACGGAACGGCGCCAACGCGCTCGCGTCCACCATGCTGAAGGATTTAAGCAAGCAGTACAGCAACGCGTTCGCACCCGCGCCGAGGCACGCCATGAGACCGTATTGCGTCATCGTCGGTGGCACCCACGCCGAGAGCGCCGGATACGCGACGATGCCCGTCGTGAAAAAGGCGGTGTAGAAAATCATCGCCCAAAAGCTCTCCTTGCCCACGAACACTTTGTTCAAAACGTCCAACGACGCAAACATCGCGGCGCTGAGCAAGACGACGAGCCACATGGGATTGAACACCGCCCCTCCCGGCTGCATGACGACCATGACTCCGGCGAATCCGACGAGCGTGCCGATCCATCGCGTGGCGTCGACTGTCTCCTTGAGAAAGATGCGCGCGAGCACGAGCGTAAACAACGGAATGGTAAAATTCAACGTCGTCACCACCGCGATCGGGGCGATCGTCAGACCCTTGACGTATAAAAATATACCTCCCGCGAGCAGCGCCGATCGCGCGATGTGCAGCGGCACGCGATCCGTCTGCCACGCCTCCTTCCCACCGGCCACCATCACCGGAACCATGGTCAGCGTGGCGAAGAGAAAACGCAGAAACACCACCTGCGCGACGCCGAGATTTTGACCGGTAAACTTCATGATGACGTCGTTTCCGACGCCTATGAGCTGATGGGCGAAAAACCACGCGATGCCGAGCAAGAAGGTGCTCCGCGGGGCGGCGGCGTCGCTCGCCCGCGCCACCGCCGTCGAGCGCACCGTCGTGGCGTCGCCTCGGCGCGTCTCGACGCCGATTCGCGCGCGCGGCGCGACGCGCGCGCACACCACGGACGCACTCGCGCCGTCATCGCGCGGCGTTGCGCGCGCGTCGACGCGCGCGGTTCGTTCGAATCGACGCTGACGAGGCAGTTGCCCCAACCCAAACGTTTGTCTCGGCGTCTTCACGCGCGCGCGAGAAGGGACACCGACGCGCGCGGACGCGCCGATGGTGGATGTCAACATGGTCTCTCTCGCGTCGCGTCGATTCTCGAGGCGCGAGACGTTCGCGCGCACGCAGCAGTGGGGTCTATCTTTTGTGCATGAATTTCTGTCGCTCGCACCCGACGAGTCACGGCACTGTGCGACTCGACGGCGCGCGCGCGACATGTTCGCCGCGCGTAGGAGTTATGGATGCGCGGACGCGACGTCGTCCGTCGCCTCGCGAGGCGCGACGCGTCGATCGTCGACCGGAACCGTCCCGGGACGCGTCCCGGGCCAACATCGAAGCGCTGGACGCGCGTCTCGCGTCGTCGCCGTGGACCCGTCCAAGCTCGAGGGAACGCCGAACAAGCGCGGAATCGTTCCTGGCATGGGACCGGGCGCGCGCGAGTGGCGAAGGATTCACAAGGAGCTGAAGACGAAGTATAAGATGCGCACGGTGGGGTCGGCCGAGTGCGCGAAGATGATGCGACAAAACGCGGTGTTGCTCGACGTGCGATTTGAGCCGGATTTCGAGCAGTGGTCTGTGCCGGGGAGCGTGAGTTGTCCGTACGTCGAGGGCGGGATCTTGGCCAAGCTTCGATTGCCGGGATTTAAAAAGGTGAAGGCGAATTTCGTGGACGAAGTCGAGGCGCTCGTTCCGGATAAGAATACGAAAATCATCATGTGCGACATCTGGGGAGGCTCGCTCGAGCGCGATCCGCCGGAGAACAAGTCGTTCACCGACCCGACCAAGGGTGCGGGATCGCTTCCTGCCGCGTTTGAGATGTACCAGGCGGGGTATAAGAATTTATTCCACCTTCGCGGCGGCGTCAACCAATATTACGAGGATTGCGAGACGGACAAAAACTTACCCGAACCCGATCCATCGACGTGGCCGGGTAACTTAGAGTGGTTTGGCTACAGGCAATTCAACGGGAAGAACCGCGCGCGAGGTCAACGGGACGATTAGAGCGCTCGCGAGACGAGCGGCGACGCCGAGCGGCGTCCGTC
>Ga0181571_10003133_pt1 | contig 12377 bp, 11 predicted proteins | sample 101ome_17_FD_132440 | JGI IMG/M metagenome (GOLD analysis project Ga0181571, IMG submission 132440) | Coastal salt marsh microbial communities from the Groves Creek Marsh, Skidaway Island, Georgia - 101407AT metaG (megahit assembly) | ecosystem: Environmental > Aquatic > Marine > Intertidal...
AACCACGATGGCTGGGCGCGCAGAGAGTCCCGGTAGATATGCCTCGAGCTCTGCCATTAGCGTCTGAAGCGCGTTCCAGGGACGAACTCCCGGCCGACCCCCAGCTCCCGCACCGAGGTCAACCACATACACGAACGCGGCGCACCGCTCGACATGTCGCAGAAAATTATGTCCGAGTCCGCGGTTCTCGTGTGCGCCCTCGATCAGACCCGGGATGTCCGCAACAACGAAACTCGATATACCACCGTCGGTCGATACGGCGCCGAGCTGCGGCGATATCGTGGTGAACGCATACTCCGCCACCTTCGGTTGGGCGCTGCTTATCGCCCTGAGCAACGTGCTCTTCCCAGCATTTGGGAAACCAACCAACCCAATATCGGCAACTGATTTGAGCTCCAGAACGATTGTGGCATCCTCACCCTTCCCTCCTGGTTCGGAGGTTCCTGCCCTTGGTCCCTTGGGCATCGTTTTATTGCCTCTGCCCCCTCGCCCTCCCTTCGCAATGCGTACTTTGCTGCCGTGCTCGTTGAGGTCCGCGATAATTTCCCACTCGCCCTTGTGGATACCACGCGGTCGTGTACCAAGATTGGGCTCGTTCGCCACCTCATCTTCTTCTTTTTCTTCGTCATCCTGAGACACTGGAGTCGACGTCCCCCAGCTCGAAAAGTCTATTTCGTTTTCGTCGAAGTCATCTTTCTGCTCCTTGAGCAACTCTTTCCAAATCACGGTGCCGACAGGAACGCGGAGCTCGATGTTTTTGCCTCGCTTCCCTTGCGACCCTTCCTTTCCACCCCTGCCCCCGTTGGGGCCGACCAGCCTGAATGGCACGTCACCGAGCCCCTTGACGTGTCTCACTGCGTGTATCCATACATCAGCGCCATCTCCTCCGTTGCCGCCATCAGCACCCCTGCGCATCTTCGACCCTCCATCCATCCTGAAGCTGACAGCACCCGCTCCGCCGTCGCCGGAGGTTATGACCACCCGCCTCCTATCGATAAACCTTTTATCCTTGCGGAGCTCATCATCGGTCACGTCTGAGTCAGAGTATTCTTCACCTTTACCCGATGAAACGAACTCACGGTCGGCGATGGTCGATGCTGCGGCCCGGAGCTGTGGGGCACCCACCGCGCCCAGACTTGGAAGGGGCAGATTACCAAAACCCGAAGCGGTCGCCAACAACCCTCGCGGACAGCGCCGCACGCAAGAAAGCAAAGATGCCATCCTCGAGGCGATCGTCGTGAATGTCCACGATCCTTCGCCAGGATCTGAACGGCCTTCGGTCCCACTCGGTCCACCGACTCTCCCCGCTGCTTCGAGTAGGCACCGTCGAAAACCCGGGAGCTCTGAAAAGGATGCGCCAGGCCGTTGATTCAGTTTCATCGGGCCAGACGACAGCAGATTCCAAAAGTAGCCTCCCCCTGCCACACCTGTTGGCGCACGCGACCGCGCGGAGGGGTCGTCGTTTTTGATACCTCAACGCGGGACTGGGCGCACGGGCAAGATGAAGGCACCGTTAAGGAAGGTTCAGTTGGAGAACATCCCGGTCCACCCGGAGATGACCAAAGAGTACGCTCCCGGGGATTCCGTCCGCGCTCGAAGAAAAACCCGTCGTTCTCTCGCACGTCGCGCGACCCTCACACCGTCACCCTTTTGCCATCCGCAGAGACATCGCGGCATTGTTCAAACTGTTTGATGCAGACGAGAACACGCGCAGCGCCATCCTGATCGACCTATACTTCAACACCCTGGCGTACGCGACGAAGAGCGGCTTCAACACGGAAAAGTCCTCCACGTGGTTGGCGATCGTCAAGGCTGTGCACGAGAAGGCGACGGGGGAGCTGCAGACCATCGGGAACAGCTTCGAGTTTTTCAAGCTGCTCATGCTTCAGAGCAGCGTGCACCGGCCGCCGTATAGCTTGGGCATATTCACCTACGCCGAGATGAAGGACCTGACGGAGTATATGCTGAGCACGTACTTTCGGCACTACAAGCTGTACCAGTACGCGTTTACGAAGCTGGTGAGGATGGATGTCAAGCTGGCGTCACCGGTTCTGGAGACGGCTCCGACACCCTTCGAGCTGCTGGGCGTGGCGTTCCCCGACTCAGAGTGGGCGGAGAAGCAGGCGGAGATCAAGGCGAAGATCGAGGAGGAGAGGCGCAAGGCGGAGGAGGAGGCGGCGGCCAAGGAGGAGGCGGAGCGTGAAGCGAGAATCAAGGCAGAGTACGACGCAGCCATCCCGGAGGAGGTCAGCACGAGGGTGTCGGAGGCTTTGGCACAGTCCATGAAAGAGATGAAGGAGCAACTAGAGGCCAGGTTCAAAGAGCAGGAGGAGGCGCTGCTTGCCAAGATAGCCGAGCTGGAAGCAAAGTAGAACTAGTATGTGCTGATGTGAAATTTTCAATGGCGACTCAGTCGGTTGACCCTGGAGGTTTGGTGTTCGCCTCCACCTCAGCCGATGCCGAGGAGAGACTACGAAATTTGGTCGATACAACCGGTGCAGACGCGTCCATTCCGGCATCCACGGGAGCGATTGTATCGCTCGAGGTATGCTCTTCTGCAGGCTCTGCACCACTTGTTGTCGGGATCTCCGCCACGACTGCGTCTGCTTGCGTAGCGCCGTCCTCGCCTGCAGCCTGGACAGCCGTGAGAGCGGGAGATGGCTCGACAGCGGGGGTTGGCTTAGACGCGGCCGGTTGCGTAACGGTTCCGGACTCGGCTTTGGTCTTTGCCTCCGCTTCCGCACTCTGCATGGCGCGCTTGGCCAACTCGTAACCCGCAAAGTTCATCGCGCCAAGTGGTGCAATCCACATCATGCGGGGTATGACACCCTTGAAGAGCGCGGGAGCACCCTCTTTCTTCACGATATTCTGCACCGAGACCCACATCGCCTCGCCTGCGGCAGTCTGACCGGTCATGGCGCGCGTCTTCAGCACATCCGCGGGCGTTGTGGCGGCTGCGGCGATGGCGCCAGACATGCCGCCGAGCGCAATTGTCTCCCACGCCGTGAGTTCCTTTCGCTTTGCTGCCGCAGCAGCCTGCTTGAGCTTCTCGTACGTCACCAGGCCGATGACATAGAAGGGAATCTCGCGGGAGAGCGTCGCAGCTGTGCCCGCAAACAGACCCTTCGTTCCATTTTTTGTAATAGCCTTGAAAGCTTCGACAGCGTTGTCGTGCTGCCCCGTCTGCAGCCTTTGCTTTAGCACCTCGCAAGGAATTCTGACGCTGGTGCCCACTAGGGTGCCGAGCCCGGATCCGAACCCCTGAATTTGAATTTCTGTGATCAACGGCAGGGCCGTGAGCGGGACCAAGAGCTTGCACACCACCTCGTATGTCGCCGTCCTGAACCCGTGGCCGGAAGCCGCGCCGACTACCGCAGGAATGATACCCCGGTAAAGTCCCTTGGCGCCGATTTCTGGGATGGTCTTTAAGAATGCCTTCATGCCCGGGCCCTTACCGACGGTGGATTGCACGCGCGTTTTAAGCGTATCCAAAGGATGCATCGCCGCCGTAGACGTGCCGGACGCTAGAGCTCCGGCCAGAGCCGCCTGGATGGCCAGCTTGACCGTCGCAGACCTCTCGCTCTTCGGCTGGTTGATCTGCACCATAGTGGACGACTCGAACCACAGCACACTCGGGTCACTTGATGTGGCCACCCGCTTTGGCAGGAGCATCATGAAGTTCCTGAACTGGCCGTAAGTCACGAAACCGTCCCCTTCGAGATCAAGGTGCTTCAACATCGCCGTGGCGTTTTCGTCCGTGGCGGGTAAGCCGAGGCGCTTAAGCGACTTCTTCACGTCCTCTTGCGTCATCCGGCCGCTCCTGCTCAGGCCCAAAGAGTTGTACGCACGAAGCATCGTCGACTCACGCTCGTTCATGGCGCTTTCGAAGTCCTCCCAACTGAGCGACCGCGCGAAGAATGTCGGTTTGGCCCTCTCGTAGAACGCTTTCGCGTACCATTCCGGCATTTTCCTCCTTCGCATCGCAACCTGTGAGCGCAACGGGAGATCGAGGTCAGAAAAAGTCCACCCTGGCAATGTTAGATGCCCGAACGTTGTCAAATGAAAAAGCTGCTCGCACCTTCAGGTCATCCAGCTTCAGCTTGCCGTCGTGATCGCGGTCCATCTCCTCGAAGAAACGTCGTCCTGCGAGTTTGCGGGATAAAATGAAAGTCGGTGTGAGTCCGGTATCTTCGTCGTGTTCGGGAGCAGGGGGGAAACCTCGGAGAGGATCCGGTGCCGTAGGGTTGCCGTCAGATCCGTTGTCACGCACCTTCCTCCTCCGTGTACCGGAAGAAGTCCTCCACGGAGCTGAGCCTTCGACGGTCGGGCTGGAACGTCGGGTTTTGAAACTCGTCGTACGCCTTGCGAATGGTCTCGGGGATCTCAATCTTGCTGTCCTGGAACGCCTTCACCACCGAGGCGGGGAGCCGAATCTTAGAGAGCCTGTCCGCGACGTCGTCAGCGTCGATCTTGGCGAAGAACATCAGCCGCTTCCTCATGGGAACGTGCACGTTGAAAAGCACTTCCGCCGCGTGATCATCTGTGCCGTCATCCCGACGTCGCCGAGGACGCCTCAACATCGCGCCGCGAATGCGAGGAGGGCGTGAGCGCGCCTCGGGGTCTGGAGTGGCTGACTTGGACGGAATAATTCCCACGCGGTTTCCCCTTCGGTTCTCGTGTTCTCGACCGTCCCAGCGCGAGACCGCGATCTCGGACGGCAGCCGAGCCGATTTTGTGTCGGCGGCGCCTGGCAGTCCCGACTGCGCGCTGCCGTCATCGCATTGGTAATACACCCACACGATGGCCGCTGTCTCCACCCCCACCGCCGCGATGATGCTCGTTGCGACGGCGAAGCGCACCGTCGCGCCCCGCGCGGTGATGCCCGGTGCTCGCGTTCCGGCTGATAAGTGCCGTGTCGCCGCACCCTCCCGCCGACATCGTCCACGTGCCTCTCACGTGTCGCGCGCCGACAACAAGACCAGCGACCCAGTGACCGAGGTGGCTAACATGGACAGCCTCATCGACCTGCTTGTCGACGCCGACGAGGAGCAGCTGCTCAAGCTGGTTGCCGAGAACGTCCTCTCGTTCGACCAGAAGATGTGGATAAGGATCGCCTCGAGGAGTGATGCCGCTGAGTCCCAGGAGGAGAAGGACAAGATCATGACGCTGGCGAGCAAGTGCATGAAGATCATCGAGACAATGGTGGAGTCTACAGAGGATACCATCAAGCAATCGAGCAAATTGCTCCAAGACATCGTGGCGGCGGCGGCGAATCCTGGCACGGGGGAGTTTGACGTGCCGCTCAAGGCGGACGCGCTAGCGAGGATGAGCAAGAAGATGGAGGGGGCCGAGGTGGACGAGCGCATGCTCAACACGGTCTACGCGTGGATCCGAAAGTCGGATGAAGATAAGCTCGACGGCATGGTACATATCTTGCAGCACCTGCTTCAGTGCTACGCCGCGCGGGAGTTGGACACGGGGAAGACACCGCTCGATAGCGTCATCGCTGCGCCCGCCGCAGAGTGGCCAGAGAAGTTTGAGGAGATCATCTCCGGAGGTTTTGGCGAGGAGGCTTTCAACAAGGACCTTCAGCAGCGGATGGAGAAGGTGGTACTCAACCTGCCCAACGGTTCTTACGCCCAGCGTGTTCAGGCGGAGTACCTCAAGGAGGTCGAGGACCGCGGTAAGGACATCTACAAGGCCAAGGAGGCGGCCGCTTGAGTGACTACGCTAAATTGCTGCTAATATTGACTATCGCTACACAAGCCTGTATATGCTTTTCATCCAACCCAGCACCTTTGCAATATTCTCGCCGCTGAGTGCGCTCGTTTTTATCACAACCATGGTGTCCCCAGTCTCCTCCCTGAGGCTGTCGATATCGAACGTGGCCTCCAGATCTTCCATCGACACTAAGCAAGGTGCGTCAGACTTGTTCAGCACCAGGAGCACTGGCTTACCCCTTATCGCAGGTAGAGAGAGTATGTGGCGTAGAGCCGCGGCCGAAGCTCCCAGCTGGAAAGAATCAGATGCATCTACCACGTACACTATTCCTGCACAGTCCTTTAGGTACATCGGCCACAGTGGCATCATCGCACCACCCACCTCCTTGCACACCATGTTGCGGTTTTTGTCTATTGGGAAGGTGTTGATGTCCACGCCAACCGATGGCACCACGTCGGCATCTACATGCGGGTCCAGGTTTGCGGTCTTGTGCAGGGCTAACAGTCTACGAAGTACGAGTGATTTGCCCGAGCCGCCGATCCCTGCGACGGGGTGGGATTGAAATGAGTCGTTGCCGTAGTCGAGGTGGTTGAGGGGCGTATTTTTGAAATGAATCCTTACCGAGCACGACCACAGGGGAGGTGAGCTCCGGGACGGTCATGTCGACCCGAAGTCCCCGCGGCGGAAAGCGTGACAAGCTCTACTATACAGATAGTTGCACCGCCGCTGCTCGGTTCCCTATGGAGTAGCTCTGGCCAGAGTGTGATTTTGGTCGGTGCCGTGTTTCAGTTTGTATCCTCCCGACTGCCGAAATTATTATGAGTACCACAACGCGTCGAGACCAAGGGGGACGACATGGCAATCGGCGATGCGAACGCGCGGCTTTTGCTCGCGGTGACGACCATCGCGTTCGGAAACTTTCTCCGGAGGGTCGGCCTGGTGGACGTGGACGTCGGCAAATCCCTGCTGAAGGTGTTGTTCAACGCTACCCTCCCGTCCGTGCTGCTGTTGTCGATCTTCAGCGTCACCTTCGACGCGCAGTCTGCCGCAGTATCCGCGTGTGCACTTGGTCAGGCTATCGTACTTTTGATTGCACATCTCGCCTTTCGCGGCCAGGGTCGTCCACCCAAGGAACTAGCGCTGCTCGCCGGCTCTTGCGTTGGCGTCAACCTTGGCACCTTCTGCTATCCATTAGTTGAGTCAGTTTGGGGAAGTGAGGGGCTCACCAGGGTCGTGCTGTTCGACGCGGTCAACCAGTGGTCGCTGCTCATCGTGGCGCCACTCATCTACGCCTCGAGCGTAGCGGGCGCGTCGTTCTCTCCGGTTAAGGCTTTGGCAAACGTGAAGAAACAGCTTATGAGCCCGTGTCTGCTTGCCATGTTCACGGCAATAGCTCTCAGGCTCGCGGGCCTGTCGCTGCCTGAGCCAGTTGCAGCGTTCACGTCTTCGCTAGCGCTGGCGAACAAACCCCTCGCGCTGCTCGCACTCGGGATATTATTCGACCCACAGCTGAACAAAAGTCAGCTCAAGGATATCGGCACGTTACTCGCGTTGAGGTACGGCGCCAGTCTCCTTCTGGGAGCTGCGGTGATGGCGACGCTCAGTGCGTCGATGGGACCCGAGTGCACGGCGGTGGTGCTCGCTGCGCTGATATCACCCGTGCCCTTACTGACGGTGACTTACGCGATGGAGTACGATTGCGACATCAAACTAAGTGCATCAGCAGTAAACGCAGGAAACTTTTGCTCGTTCGGTTTGCTCCTCGCGGTGGCCAACACAAACCTCACCAATGCCACGGCCCTGGCTCCCGCAGTGGCGGCAGCTGGGACTGCGCTGGTTCTAGTTGGGGTGATGGGTGCGCGAGGGAAGTCAGCGAGCAGGGATCAAGTTACACCGGTGCAGGCAAATGCAGCGCGCTTCTCACGGCGGCGTGGTGCTCAGGTCCACGACCGGAGGCAGTTGGAAGTGCGCAAGGGGCATGATGTTGGACTCGCAGGGAGTCTTGGTGTGGTGAATGTTCGCGTGCAAATTGCAAAGGATCACGCGGTGCGGCCCAATCGCGTTCCGTTTGCAGCGAGGATAAAGACCAGAGAATGCATAACGTCGAATCGTGTGCAGGCTGTCGCACGTTTGGTGGCGACAGGGCGCTATGCTCATCTATGAGTGTACATTGACACCGCTAGCTAGCTACTAGAAGGACCTTCGAATAGCTGACTAGAGCTCGCCACGCTGTTTATGACTGTAGAGAAGTACCGCTGCAGCGAGAGGATCTTTCAGCATAGCGATCTTGAATGCCGCGCTGCCCATGGTGGGGGCTTTGGGAATGTGGACGACGAATGTGGATTTTTCGTTTCGCCAGTCATCAAGTGACTGCACAAAATTGGCCAGAGGCGGCACTCCCCTCCGCGGCAGATCTCACGTGTCAAGAGGGATGGGCCGAAGTCGATCTCCCTCGCCGCGGCGATATCGATCACGCTCCCGATCGCCACCGCCGCGGAGGCGATCGAGGTCTCGTGACAGGAACCCACCGGGGCGCGGAAGAGGTGGGCAGGGTGGGCGGCGGCGGGAAGACAGCCCGGACTACGGTCCATACCGCAAGGATTACAACGATCGTGGCGGCCGGGGCGGAGGCAGGGGTGGCGGGCGAGGCGGCTATGGCGGCTACGGTGGTCGGGGCGATGGAGCACCTCCGGGCGACGCTTCTGATGAGGAGCTTCGCGCCAAGGCTGTTGACTACAGGGACTACAGGCGGTTGAAGCGCGAGAAGCTGTCGAGGACAAAGTTCTTGTGGGCCAACACGCCGAGCCCATCCCCAGAGCCAGAGCCCGCGCCTTCCTCCGAGCAACAGAAGAAGCCCGTCGAGGCAGCAAACGATAATGATCACGTGGGGAAGAAGGGGGACAAGAAATCGAAAAAGAGGAAGGCGTCGCCCGAGCCCGAGCCCAGGAAGGGGAGCAAGAAGGGGTCCAAGAAGAAGCGAAGAAAGAGGTCGCCAACCTCGTCTTCATCCTCGTCATCGTCCAGCAGCAGCAGTAGTGGCAGTGGCAGCTCGTCGTCCTCCTCCTCATCTGATGGCGAGGATGATGCGAAAGGCGGCGACGGGGCGGACGAGGCGCGCCGGTTCCGAGAGTTCCTCGAGCAGCAAAAGGCAGCGGAGGCGGCAGAAGCGGCGCGAGCTGCAGAACAGGCTGCTGAAGAGGACCATTTCGTCGGACCCGCGCCGCCTCCAATGGCTGCACATGCGAAACCAGGGGATTACGGCGGTGCCCTCCGACCCGGGGAAGGAGACGCGATGGCTGCCTTCGTTCAGAGTGGTAAGCGCATCCCTCGTCGCGGTGAGGTTGGCCTCTCTGCAGATGAGATCTCCAGGTTTGAGGATCTCGGATACGTGATGAGTGGATCGAGGCACTCACGCATGAACGCGATTCGCATCCGAAAAGAGAACCAGGTGTACAGCGCGGAGGAAAAGGCGGCGCTCGCGATGATCAATTACGAGGAGAAGGCGTTGCGAGAGCAAAAGGTGATGGCGGATCTTAAACAGCTCGTGAAGCAAGCGACCGGAGAGGATCCCGGCAACGAATGATTATACGGAAACTAGACGTTCTCAGATTCCCAACGCGAGCTCACGCGGCACTTTCCACACCCGCGCCAAGGTGTGGAATTCGCCTTTTTCCCCAAACGCGTCCTTCCCCGATGCTTGAAGTTTGCTAGAGAGCTCTGGAGTGAAATGGGCTCCCACCGTCGCGCCCGCAGCCGCGGCAGCCTCATCAGTCACGGCCGTGACCGTGCACGGCACACCACTGGCGACGAGATCCTTGGTCAGTGCCGCGTAGTTCTCACCAGCGACATCGGACCACACGGGATACAGAATTTTCATCCCAAGCCCACGACCCACTGCCTCCTCTCTCCACGATCGGATGTGCTCCAAGTGCAGGTCTCCGCATGCGAGCGCTTTCACTTTGCATCCAAGACTGGTCACAACCTCCAGCGCGGCTTCAAGGCGCGAAACGTATCCTGTCCCGGCGTGACGGTGCAAAGGCACGCCGACAAGACCGACATTAAGGTGCTGAGCCTGTTTTTCCACGTCCTTGGCATTGACTTCCTGATGTGCAACTATTCGAGAGGTGGCATCAAACGTGGTGAGCAGTACAACACCCGATGGTCCGACGTCGTGGAGCGCACCGCCAGGTTTGAGCATGGCGCGAAGAGCCAGGAACGAATCCTTGCCCCCACTCCACATCAAGACAACCACATCGGACGCGAGACCATCAACGGGTGTGTACAGCATCGCGGGCACCTGTATGCGTCGTGCCTTGTCTCTGACGTTGACGTGCGCAAATGGGCAGTGCCTACAACCACTCCCGCAGCACCGCCCTCGAGCCTCGTGCTTTATTTTCGTCATGACCATGTACCCAGTTTTGGGATCGATGTAAAAGTGATCCCCCCGCGCACATGCCTCCTCATGCAGTCCGTCGAAATCCTCAATATCCGGTACGTCAGGCTCCTCGAAACCCGCCTCTGGCATCTGCCTCAACAGATGATTGAGTTCCGTGACCTGCGCACCGGCACCCTCCAGTCGAGCCCATGCGAGATTGCGACTGTCGTCCAGCTTTGCGCAATCGGGATAAAACGAGAGACTCTCGAGCGCAGCCACAACGTTCTCATCACCGTCGTGCGCGCACCTCGCGACCAAAGCAGCCCCGACTGCTAACGCGGGGGCTGGCCTTGCAAAATACTTATTCCCGTCCAACACAAAACACCTCCCCATCCTCACGGCTCGAAGTCTGGCAAAGGGGTTGTCACCGTTATTCACCGCCAGAGCGGCTGCCGCATCCGCCGCGTTGCGCCGCAGATCAAATCCGCAGCACGCCACGAGCACCACATCTGGGTCGACGGCCGTCACGTCGCCCCACTCTCTCCTGCTGCTCCTGGATCCCTCCTTCGAGTTTAGGCTCGGCTCGCACCCAGCGACCCGCAACATACCGGGCACCCAGTGCCCCCCGTCGAATACAGGGTCCAGCCACTCCAGCAGCAGCACGGAAGGCCTGAAACCGCACTTTCCACTGGATCTTGCTCCGGCTACGGCTCCTGCCACCTCCGCCAGCTGCGCCTCGAACCTCTCCCGCGCGTGCTTGCCCCTCTGTGGAACCCCGCACGCCGCCGCTATGTTCTCGATGCTGGCGCCAACCTCGCTGAGAGTTGACGGAGCGTCGCTGTGGAGACCGCACGACGCGGCGGCTCCCCTGAGGTCGTCCTCGCTCACCGCGCACACCTTGCACAGAGACTGGGTGAGGATCACGGTGGGTTTCAGCTCGGCGACGAGCTCGTTGTCTACGCTGTAAAGCGGTGGGTCCCTCTCGTCGTCTCCCGACGCGGCGGCGGTTGCGCCCCTAGCGGCGTCGACCTCGCGCTTCGCAGCGGTGGCGGCGTGCTCGCTGACCGCAGCGTCGATGTCTCTCTGCGTCGTGATGTGAGGATCTATCGCGCTAGACGTCACCCTCCTGACTCCAGCGGCCAGCGCCGCCTGCATCCCCGACTCATCCGGGCACGCATCGCACTCGTGCGTGCATCCGACCAATCGTTCCCGAATTCCGAGAGCGCCTATTATTTCGGTGGCTGACGGCAGGAGCGACACCACCCGCAGGTCAGCTGGCACATCCTCGATGTCCGACGCATTACCCCATCCGCTTGGGCGCCCGTCGTGCGACAGGCGCCTTGCGGGCTTCACCACATGCATCGCGGTCTCGGGCTAACACTTATGGCAAAACCAAAGCTGCAAAGGAGGAGGATATTTCGGTGCTCCTCTTTTCGTGCTGAGATGAATACCCCTTTTTCGACGTAGCACGTGCAGTTTTGGTCGGTTGCAATCCGGCCGGCGTTTTTTTTTCATTTTTCTCGTCGGGGTGCCGAGATGGCGATTTTCTGACCGCGCAACAGTCACACAGCTCGTCGCTTTCCACGGCTCTCGATCGAGGGGAACTCAACATCGAGGATCTGCGGGGGTTCCGGAAAAGCAACTCCGCCAGGTCAGCACCTGCGCGCCATTTTATTTCGCCACGACAGTCCACCGCCTCGCGCTCTCGCTCGACGTGCTCGAGCGAAAAAGTGCACGTGGTCCGCTTGCGATTGAGTGGCAACCCGTCATCGCTTCTATCACAGGCTTAGATCCCCGTCGAACGCGCGAGAAGAGCCCTCGGGAGGGCCGCGACTACGGTCTCAATTGGAACGAATAGATTTCTCTGGCAATTCTTCGCGGCAAAAAGGATGTCTTCGCTGGCGTACTGCCCGCGGCACCTTACCCCCCTCTCTTCACCGAGAGACGTGAGAAGGGCGACCGTGTCGTCGAGAGGACACCGTCAACCACTCCCCATCGGCATTCGAGCGGTCGCCAGCACCTACACCGACATCGAGGCGCTCTGGCAAAAGGTGGACTTTGGCCGTGAGAGAGCCAAAACTTCCATGGAGTGGGAGACATTGAAGGAGAGTTGCTGGTACGCAGCGTACGACGCTCCGTTCCACGGAGTCCCAAGCGGTCCATACATGGGCGGTCGAGTGGCGGATATGAACGCGCACATAACTAGGAGGCACCACGACTTCCTCGTGCGGTCGCGTCGCGCGCTGTGCGGCCATACGGTTACGCCGGAGGAATTCGCAGA
>Ga0181571_10003134_pt1 | contig 12377 bp, 10 predicted proteins | sample 101ome_17_FD_132440 | JGI IMG/M metagenome (GOLD analysis project Ga0181571, IMG submission 132440) | Coastal salt marsh microbial communities from the Groves Creek Marsh, Skidaway Island, Georgia - 101407AT metaG (megahit assembly) | ecosystem: Environmental > Aquatic > Marine > Intertidal...
GGACGGAGACAAATCGAGATGGGTCCGGTGGTCCCCACCGACGTTTCGCCGCCCTCGTTGTTGGTTCCCGAACCTCGTTGAAGACCACCGAACTCGAAAAAAAAAAAAAAAATTGACGAGTTTTCCTTTCCCCCCCTCTCGATCGCGTCGTCCTCATCATCATCATCCAACGACAGGTCCGATCGAGGACGGGCCCACGGACGTGGTCTCCCCCGAGTCCGTCGCGAGCCCCCTGAACAGCCAGTTCACCTCCCCCCTCCTCCGCACGCCCCTCTCCGGCGGCGTCGAGAACGTCTCTGGGCACTACGAGCTCCCCGGGCCCGCCGTCTCCGTGCGCAACCTCATGGAGCAGGCGCTCTTCGGCGATCTGTGCACGAAGATGAGCCCGATGGACCACCGCCGCGCGGGCTGGCCGGTGGCCTCGCTCGTGGACTTCGCGACGGACGCCGAGGGAACGCCGATTTTCAGCCTCTCCCCGATGGCGATGCACACACGCAACATGAACTACGACCCGCGGTGCTCCCTCGTCGTGGAGATGCCCGGGTGGCGCGGCTTGGCGAGCGCGCGCGCGACGCTCTTCGGGACGGTGAAAAGGGTGCCCGAGGAGCAGCAGGACCTCGCGAGGGCGCTGTTCAAGGCGAAGCACGACGAGGAACACATGAGCTACGGCACGAGCGAGTTCCCGCTGTTCATGCTCACCGACATCCAGGACGTGTACTTCGTCGGCGGGTACGGCAGCATCAACTGGCTGAGCGCGAAGGAGTACCTGAGCGCGCGCGCGGATCCCATCTGCGACCGCGCGCTCGGCGACCCGCTGGACACGCTCAACCGACTCAACGAAATCTACCGGTCCAAAGTGACCTCGCTCTTCTCCGACTGCGTCCGCGGGAAGATCATCTCGGTCGACGCCCGGGGGATGGACATGCGGGTGCGAACGAACGAGGGACACTACGTCATCCAGCGCGTGCGCTTCCACGAACCCGCGCACTCGCTCGAGGACGCCAAGCGGGAGATCGACCGCATCCTCACCGGAGGGTTCAAGAGCAAAGTGCCCAGCGCGAGGTGAGCCGCGAGATGAACGGGAGAGGGGTCCGGAACAGTACTTTTCTCCTCTCGCCGCAGATTTGATTTTTGATTTTCTCCTCGCGTCGCCGGCGCGAGGAGGCGCGCGACGACGAAAAGGAGCCCGCTCTCGTCCCGCCAGAACCGAGGTGACCGGCGCTCGCTTTTTCGAGGATCTCGACGCGATCTCGGAAAAGGCGGGGGCCCCCTCGGGAGGAGACGGCGGGGGACGAGCGAGGCGACGCGCCGGCGCGAGCGCCGTACGATAGGTAGAGCGCTCTCTTCTCTCTCTTAGAAGATGTGATGATAGATACATCGCCGCGCCGGCGTCTCTAGACGAAAAGAATCCGTCCCACACGCGTCGTGATTTTGCTTTCGAGCGATGACGCCGCCTGCTGGCGTCAATAATAAACTCGCGTCCGCCCGAGGTGGTTTTTTCTTCGCCTCCCGCGTTCAAAACGGGGTGCCCGGCCCGGGGCGAGGCTCTCGCGTCGCACGATGGCGCCCTCCGCGGCTGTCGCCGAGGACGCGAACAACCTTCGCATCCTCATCGCGACGGATAACCACCTCGGGGTTCACGAGAAGGACCAGGTGCGGAAGGACGACGCGTTCATCACGTTCCGCGAGATCTTCGAGATCGCGAAGCAGCAGCGCGTGGACGCGGTGTTCCTCGGCGGCGACCTGTTCGACGTGAACAAACCGTCGCGGGAGACGATGGTGCGGACGATGGAGATCTTGCAGGAATACTGCTTGAACGACGACCCCGTGCGGATCGAGGTGCTCAGCGACCAGACGGTGAACTTTCCGAGGTGCGCGCGTCGGGGGGGGGGTGCCTAGAATCGATCCGTCGGGCGACCCAGATTCTCTCCTCCCGGTGGACTCGCTCGCCGCTTCTGACCCCGAGAGCGCTCGGTCCCTCTCCTCCGATCCCCCAGGCGCGGCGTCGTGAACTACGAGGACCCCAACTACAACGTCGGCCTCCCCGTGTTCATGATCCACGGCAACCACGACGACCCCGCGGGCGGGGAGAACCTCTCCGCGATCGACCTCCTGGCGACGTGCAATCTCGTCAACTACTTCGGCAAGCACACCCTGGGCGGGAGCGGCGCCGGGAAGATCAAGCTCAAGCCCGTGCTGTTGCAGAAGGGCCTCACGCGCGTCGCGCTGTACGGCCTCGGGTACATCCGCGACGCGCGCCTGCACCAGATGTTCAGCGTCAAGGGCAACGTGGAGTGGGCCCGGCCCGAGGACGCGCCCGGGATGCGCTCGAGCTCGTGGTTCAACGCCATGCTCATCCACCAGAACCGCGTCCACCACACGCCCAAGAACGCCATCAGCGAGAGGTACCTCCCGTCCTGGCTCGACCTCGTCGTGTGGGGGCACGAGCACGAGTGCCTGGTCGAGCCCACGGAGATCGGCGACTTCGCCGTCTCGCAGCCCGGAAGCAGCGTCGTCACGAGCCTCGTGGAGGGAGAGGCGCGGAAGAAGCAGATCTTGCTCCTGGAGGTGATGGCGGACGAGGAGAACCCGGACCAGGCGCCGTTCTGGAGGGGAACGCCGATCCCGCTCGAGACGGTCAGGCCGTTCAAGTACGAGCAGGTGTGCCTCGTCGACGAGGCGCGGAGACCCGCGGACGAGGGCGGGTTGGGGCCGGACTGGGACGGCGGGGAGACGAACGAGCGCGACGGCCCGAGAGCCGCCGGCCCCGGGGCCGGCGGGCGGAGGCCGCCGGCGGCGAAGCACGAGGGATGGGTCCGGGCCCTCCTCGAGCGGAAGGTGGAGGCCGCGATCGAGGAGGTGCTCGAGCCGCACGTCGCGATCGCGGCGCGGGGCGGGCCGGAGGTGCCGCTGCCGCTCGTCAGGCTCCGCGTGGATTATTCCGGCGGGTTCTCGACGATCAACTCGCAGAGGTTCGGGCAGAAGTTCGTCGGGAAGGTGGCGAACCCGAACGACCTCCTGCAGTTTCACAAATCCGCGACGCGGCGGCGCAGGGAGGAGGCGGACGCCGCGGACGCGGAGGCGGCGGCGAACGCGCGGATGGCGGCGGAGGCGGAGGACGCGCTCGGGAATCCGCAGCTCGCGGACCAGCGGCGGATCGAGGCGCTCGTGAACCAGAACCTCTCGAAAGGGTTGCAGATGCTGAGCGAGGACGACCTGAGCAACGCGCTCGACGATTTCGTCAACCGCGACGCCGGGGCCATCTCCAAGCTCATCGAGCAGAGGCTGAAGGAGACGCAGGCGCTCGTGGAGGAGGCACACGAGTTCGTGGACGAGAGCGACGCGGAGAAGCGCATCGGCGACGCGGTGCATCAACGCGCCGCCGCCGCCGCGAGGGAGACGACGCGCCCGGACGCGGGCAGGGGCGAAGTCCCAGAGGCGACGCCGGCGGAGACGGCGGCGGCGGAGCGCGATCGAACGCGCCGCGCCATGGAGGCCGGCGCCGAACGGAGGGCGACCGAACAGAGGGGAGCGGGCGCGAACGGGGACGCCGCGGCGCCGAACGGCGCGCGCCCGAACGTAGCGGGCCGCGGCGCCGCCGCCGCGCCGTCCGGAACGCTGGACGCGTTCCTCGCGCCGTCGCAGAAATCCACGCGCCGAGGGGGCGGCGGCGACCGCTCGCGCCCGACCGCGACCGCGTCCGGGCGCGCGGCGTCCACCGGGCGCCGCGCCGGTTCGCGCGCCGCCGCCGCGTCCGCCGCCGCCGCCGCGGGGGGCGACCCCGACGATTCGGGCGACGCCGCCGACTCGGGAGACGACGGCGACTCCGGCGACGACGAGGCGGACGTCGTGCCGATGAGCGCGCCGCGCCGACGAGGGCGAGCCGCGGGGGTCGCCGCGAAGGCGGCGGCGGCGACGCGCGCGACGCGCGCGACGCGCGGGGGACAAACGCGCGCCAAGGCGCCGGCGAAGGCGAAGGCGTCCGAGGACGATTTCGAGTTCCGCCCCTCGGATGACGACGACGACGCGGAGGTCGTCGAGGACTCGGAGGACTCGGGGGACGACGCCGACGAGATCCCGGCGACGAACCCGCGGCGCGGGACGAAACGCGCGGCGCCCGGCGCCCGGGGGAAGGCGTCCCCAGCGAAGAAGGCGAAGGCGTCTCCGGCGAAGAAGGCGCCGCCGCCGGGGCGCGCGAGGGCGGCGCGTGTGGTCGAGATTGACGACTCGGGCGACGAAGAAGAGATTCCGGCGACGGCGCGCTCGACGCGCGGCGCGAGGAGGTCCACGCGCGCGAGGTGATTCGGGCGTGAGCGGACGGGGACGAGCGCGACGGCGGAGGGGGGAGGTCGAGACGCGACGCGACGGGCGTTTGAAAACCGAACGCGAGAACGAACGACGAACTTTCTTCTCTCGGATTTTGTTTGTTTCCCTCGATGTGGTCTCTACGAGTACTCCCCTTTCGTCTCGGCGGGCGTGCCGGTGGTTCTCGAACGCGCGCCGGGGGACTCACAGGTCGTCGCGCGCGCCCGGGAGCCACCCGCGAAGGCGCGCCAGGATCGCCCGCGCGACGCCCGTGAGGAGAACGATGGTCTTCTCCGTCACCCACCTCGCGGGTCGGGTCAGCGAAAAGATATCCTTCAAAAAAATCCACGCCAAGGCGAGGAGGACCGCGACGAACCACCCCTTCGCCCTGGCGGTCCCGCGCGCGGCGCCGGCGGTCGTCCGCGCCCCCGCGTCGTCCGCGGACGCATCGGCGGCCTTGACGGGCGCGGCCGCGGCCGCGTCCGTCGGGGGCGCCGTGCGCGCCGCCTCGTCGTAGTCCGCGTCCGCGGAACGCCTCTTTTGCTGCTTCTTCCTCTTCGCGGGCGTGGCGAGCGAGGGAGGCGGCGGCACCGCCGCCTCCGGCGGGGGGAAGTCGATATCTTCCACGGTCGACATCGACGAAGCGCGCCCGCGGCGGCGACGACGCGAGTGGGCCGGCGGCGCGCGCGAGGGCGAGTGCGCGCGCGCGCGGTCCGCGCGAACGAAAGACGCGAGCGGCCCCGGTTCTCGGACGCGCCGAGGGTCTCGTCAGAGCGCTCGTTTCGTTTTCCTCGGGGCGTTCCGAAAAAAGCCCTCCTCCGCTCGACGCGCGACGCGATACGTCACTCGCCTCCTCGGGCTAACGCTTCCAACAGCTCCTCGTCCACGTACGCCCTGAGTCGCCACACCTCCGCGCACCCCCGCAGTTTCCCCTCCTCGAGCGCCTCCTCCGCCTCCTCCTCCCCCTCTCCTCCCCCCCCCGGCGGCCCCCCCCGGGCGGGGTCCCCGGCGGCGGCGCGCGCCGCCGCCGACTCCGCCAGCGCGCCCTCCACCGCCGCCTCGCACAGCCACGCCCACTGCTCCACGGTGCGATGCTCGGCACCCCACGGCACCCGAGCCAACAACACGCCCGCGGGGACGTCATCGATCCAGTGGTGCCGCCGGTGATGCGGCGGTTCCGTCGTCGATCCGGCGGCGCCGTCCTCCAGAGCGGGACGATCCGCGGAGGAACCGAGGGCGGATCGGAACGCCGCGAGCGTCGCCTCCGCCTCGAGCGCGATCGCGTCCGCGGCGCGCGCCGCGCGTATCGCGCCGGAGATGGCGTCGGTGAGCTTCTGCGGCGCCTCCGCGATGGCGGAGGGGTGCCGCCGCCCCGCCGCGAGGAACGCGGCGAGCCTCGGGGAGGGCGCGGCGAGCGCGGCGCGGCGGACGACTTCGCCCGCGCACGACGGCGCCGGCGCCGGCGCCGCGGCGGAGGAGGAGGAGGAGGGGGAGGATTCGAACCCGCGACCCTCCTCCGAAGCCGCCGCCGCCGCCGCGAAGAGGTCGGGGATGGCCTCGACGTGCGCGAGGCCCTCGTCGTGCGCGTGTTTCCAGCGGCGCGCCAAGGAGGCGAGCGCGGGGAGGGCGTCGAGGTCGAGTTCCGTCTCCATCCGACGGTCGATGAGGAACGCGCCGAGGAGGAACGCGACGCGCCGAGGGACGGAGCGGAGCGGACCCGGACCCGCGCCTCGGCCGCGGCGGGCGCTACCGCCGCGCGTCTCGGAGGGTCTCCGCGCCCGTCGCCGCGATGGCACCCCGCGTCGCTCCGCGGAGCGACCTCCGGAGGGACTCGGCGGAGTCAATTCCGAGGCCCCAGGCGGCGGCGAGGACGGCGGCGGCGGCGACGCCCGTGAACGCGGACGCGACGCCGAGCGCCTTGAACGCGGTGGCCGCGGCGCGCGCGTGCGTGCCCGCGGGCAGGTCGCGCTCCGCCTTGCTCCGAGAGCGCACCCACGCGGTGAGCGTCGCCGTGCTCGCCGCGCTCCCCACGAGCGCGGCGCAGCCCCACAGGCCCACGGACTCGAAGCTCGCGCTCCGCCCGCCCGCGCTCGCGGCGAGGCTCTGGACGTACCGGAATCCCTCGACGCGCGCCGCGGCCCTCGCGCCGCCCGCGCCGGGCGCCGAGGACGGGTTCGCCGAACCCGCGTCAGCGCCGGCGTCCGCGTGCGCGTCTGCGAGGGTCACCGACGCCTCCCTCGCCATGCGCGCGCGAGAGTGACGCGCCGCGACGAGCGAGTCCGCGTCATCACCCGCGCGAAAAGGGCCGGGGGGGCGAGCCGCTGAGGCGGACGCGAATATCGCCCCAGGGCGGGCGCGAGCGAACGAGTGCGACTGTGTGCCGTGATGGGTCCGAACGTGTGATGACGGTCTATTTACTCAAAGAATGTCCCGACGCTCACTTCAGGCCTCGGAGCTTGACGCCCAGGATGCGCTCCATCTTGCTCAGCACCTGCTGGTTGGGGATGGCCTTGCCGCTCTCGTACTCTTGGATGATTTGCGGCTTTTCGTTGATCTGCTGCGCGAGCTGCGCCTGCGTGAGTTTCTTCGCCAGGCGGCCCTGCATGATGGCCTTCTTCACCTCCCCGCCGACTTTCTTGTGCTGGAGCTCCTCCGTCTCGTTCTCCAACTTGCCCATCCTCTGGGCGTTGTAGCCGCCGCCCTGCTTCTTGACCGTGTCCACGGCCATGCCCATGCGTCGGGCCTGCGCGGCGAGGGAGAACGAGCGAGGTGAGCGTCGCGGGTTCGGAGCGTTCGGGGCGTCGAGCATCGGCGTGCGAGAGAGGGAAAGGAAGGCACGGAGCGGGAGCGTCGCGAAGGAAGGCGAGCGAAGGGTCGGTCGACGTACCTGCTCCGCGCTCTTGGGGACGCCGTTCAGCCCTCCCGTGGGCTTCTTCTTGGTGAGAACCACTGCGCGCGCGCGAGGTGATGGCGTGGGAGGAGGAGGACGTCAGATGCGGAGAACGACGGGCGGGTCGCGACGGGGGAGGCGGGACGACGCCCGCGAGATCTCGGGCGCGTCGCGTCACGAAAAAGAAACGAAGAAGATGCCCTCGCGGGCGCTCCTCGCTCGCGCCCGCGTCCGACACGGCCGAAGACGCGCACGCACCAGGCTTCCAGTCCTGATCACTCATCGAGATTTGCGGCGTTCGTGAATGCGTCGCGCGCGGTGTTGTGCTGCGTGCGCTCTCGGTCCGCGCGCGACTCGCCCGCGTCGAAGCGCGAAACCCTGGCGACTCGCCCCGGGGCGTCAGTCACACACTGAGGTGGTGCGCACGGGTCCCAGACGACGCCATCTGGCGAAATCTCGCGTCGCGCGTCTCGGACACGTCAGCGCTCTCCCCCGACGCGCCGCGCGGCGCCGCCCCTTCGCCGCCACACTCGGCAGCGCACCCCACGCGCGCGTCTTTCGTCGACGCGGCAGACCGGTTCCGGACGCTCTCCCCCGGCGCCCACCCTTCGCGCCCCACCCCGCGCGACGCCCTCGCCCCCCCCCCCAGCGCCTTCCCCTCGAGGATAAACACGATGTTCGCCGCGACGACTCGTCCCTCGGTCGCGCTTCGCGCCGCGCCCGCCCGCGCGTCCACCTCGCGCCGTCCCGCGCGCGTCGCGGCGTCCTCGGCGGATTCCGAGACCCCCGCCGCGGCGGCGACGCCCCGCCGCGCGTTCCTCCGCGCCGCGCTCGGCGTCGCGTCCTTCGCCGCGGCGAGCGCGGCGACCCCCGTCCTCGCGAAATCGTTCGAGGAAGCCGAGGCGGAGAAGCTGGCGCGCAAGGAGGCGGTTCGCGCCGCCGCGCAGGCGTCCGCGGCGACCGGACGGAGCGCGGCCGCGTTCGCGGACTCCGAGTACCAGCTCAGCGAGGAGAGCAAGACCCCCAACTTCCACACCAGGCAGGAGGAGGGCCTTCGCAAGGCCGGGGGCGCGTGAACCCCCCGAGCGACGACCGATGTGCGACGCGCCGACGACGAGAGACTCGCGAAGAATAAATACAAGTAGAGACTGCGAATGTGGAAATCTTCTCTACGCGCGTCCCGTCGCCGTCTCTCACTCTCACTCCGCGGTTCGCACGCGGTCGACGCCTCGGCTCAGGACGTCCTTGATCTCCACGAGCGCGAGGATCGTCCTCGACGGGTCCTTCCACGCGTTCCTCTTCGTGTCGAGGCTCTCCGGTTCCGGCCGTTTGTTTTCGATCTGCGCGTCGGCGATGCGGCTGCGCATCCCCGCCGACGAAAATTTCGGCCCTGCGCCCCCGGGCCGCGGCTCCGTCCGCCAATCGACGAAGTACCCGAACACGACCCCGAGCTCGCTCGCGAAGTGCGCGCGCGCGTCCGCACTCCCCGTGAGCTCCCACTCGTGAAGCGCGGACTGCAGCGCCTCCCACTCCGCCCAGAGCTCGCCGCGCTCGCGATCGTGCTCCTCGCCGGAGTAGTCGTCCACCGCCGCCCCGTCGAAATCGCGAACGCCGCTCCATAAACCCCCCGCGCCAGGGACGACGCCGCCGTCGCGCAAACCGCGCGACCACGCGTACGCGTTGACGCTCGCGAGCGTTCCAGCGGAGAGCGTCGGCGGGCGCACCTCCTCGAACCGCGACGAGCGCTGCTTCTTACCGCCGCGCGCCCCCGCCGATGCCTTCCGGCTCTTATTCCTCGCGGCGAAAACGCCGCCGCCGTCTTCGCCGCCGCCGCCGCCGGCGTCGCGCACCGCCGCCGCCGCGCGCTCCGTCGCGCGCGCCGCGGCGAGGAGCGCCCGCGTGAGCTCGAGGTTCCGACCGAACTTGACGTCGAACGCGCCGAGGCCGGTGACCGGGTCGACGCCGTCCACGAACGCGTCCGCGAACGTCGCCGCCGACGCCGGCCGCCAGTCGCGGTCGTAGTATTCCCGCGCCAGCGCGTACGTCGACCGCGCCGCCTCCTCCTCCGCCTCCTCCTCCTCCCCGGGAACCGTCGCCCCCGCGGCGTGGATGAGCCCCCTGAGCGTCTCCTCGAGCTGCTCCTCCTCAGGGTCCCTCACCCCCGCGCCGAGCCTCGCGCCGTTCTTCGCCACCGCGACGCCCGCGCCCGCCTCCCCCGTCTGAATCGCGTCGGCGTGCAGGGTAAGGACGAGATCCGCGAGCGCGTTCGCCGCCGTCGCCGCCCGCGACGTCTCCTCGCGCCAGACGAGCGAGTCAAGGTAGCTCGTCATCGCCTCGAGCGCGGCGAGGTGCGCGCTGAGCGTGCGCGGGGGCGCGCCGTCGCCCCCGCGAGACCCGCGCGCGGGGAGCTCGGGCTCGCCCCACTCCGCGTCCAGACGCTCGGGGTAAAACCCGCCCCGGCCTCCTTCGTCGTCGTCCGCGAACCGCGCCATCATCGTGTCGTACGCGTCGTCCGCCGTCTCGGCCGCGGCCTCGGCCTCGGCGCTCCCGCGACGCTCCGCGTGGCTCACCTCCGACGCCGCGCGGAGGACCGCGGCGAGGACCTCGAGGTACTTATCGTCCCGCGTCGGCGCGAACATCTCCTTCCCCGCGACGCCGCCGAGCGCGACGGAGGGGAAATAGCCCCCCGCGTCGCGGTCCTTCGCGGCGTCCGTCACGAACCGCAGGGCGTGCCTGGCCAGGGCGAGGCTCGTGCCGTCCGCGAGGCACGGCGGGTGCGGGTTGCCGTCGACGTAGAACCAGGGGAGCTGCTCCGAGTCGGGCGCGTCGGGGTCGCTTCGAACGCCGAATCGATGCGCCCGGGCGAAGGCCGCGGCGACGCGCGCGTGCGGCGCGGTCCAGCGCTCCTCGAGCTTCCACGCCTCGCCCGCGCCCGCGGTGCCCTTGGCGACGCCGAGGTTCTTGAACCCGCCGGCGTCGCAGTCCACGCCCAGGCCGTCGGGGCCGGTCCAGAAGGGTAAGACGACGCCGTCGAGGAGATCGTCCAGGACGCGCGACGCGGGGAGGCACCCTGGAAGGTCCAAACCGGCGTTGCTCTTCTTCGGCTTCGCGGGGCATATCGTCGCGTTCGCGGGGCCGCGCGCGCGCGAGGCGTACGTCGTCGCGAGGGGCGCGAGCGCGGAGGCGAGCGCGTCGGCGGCGTCCGGACCGCCCGCCTCCGAGCTCGCGATCGGGAGGCGCTCGAGCGGCGCCGCGCGATCCGACCGGATCGTCGTGAGGAAGAACCCGAGCGCGGCGCCCGCGGCGAGGGCGACGACCCAAAACACCGCGCCGCACGTCAGACCGGCCGCGCGAAGGCTCGCGCCGGTCGGCGTGCGGGGCGTCGACGCCTTAGGCGTCGGCGTCAGGAGGGGAAGGGCCTCCGCGCGAGCCATCCGTCCGCGCGCGCGACGAAGAGCGCGGGGCGCGCGGCGGAGGAAATGCGCCCGAGGGGTGTTTCTTTCAACGCCAAACGACGAGGTGTTGGCGGAACAGAAAACGAACGGCGCGCGGCGCGCGTGAGTGGAGTCGAGCGATTTCACGGTTCGTTAAACCGTGATTTGGTTTCTTGACGTATTAGTGCCAGGTGCTCTTGATAACGAAATGAAGGGCAAAAATATTGGTTTTGGCAGATAAAATAAGTTACTGTGGCGATTTCGTTTTTTTGGATACCTGTGATAAAACTTCGTACTTGTAGTGTAACTCGTGTACAGTTCAGTACTGTCGGCGATCAACTGCTCTTCTCGCGTCCCTCGGAGGGGAAGAACCTCTTCTCGTCTTCCCCTCCGGGCGATGGTTTCTTCCTTGCGTCCACTGCTCGTTCGCGCGTCTCGCGCCTGGCGCATGTCCTCTCGCCTGGCGCGCTCAGGAGCCCCCGCCGCCCGCCGCTCCGCGCAGGCGCTCACCCCGGGTTTTTACGCGAAGCTCGTGGGAATCAGCTTCGCCGTCGGCGCGTCCATGGAGCTGTTCATGGTCAAGACTGGCTTCTACGAGAAAGTCACCGCGATCGAGGCGGAGCGAAGGGAGGCGTTGTCCGAGCCCCCCGCGTGGGTCGCCGCGCTGAAGGAGAAGGAGCGCCGAGGCGGTTGATCCGATCGCGCTCCCGCCGCGTTCGTCTCCCGCGCGACGTCCTCCGCGACCCCCTCCCGGTGACGCGATGGAGCGCGCGGAGGCGGCGCTTCGCGCGGCGCTCGGCGGCGGTGCCGCGCGGTCCTCCTCGGACGACGCCTCCGCGCTCCTGCGCTCGCTCGGGGAGACCCCCGGCGCCCCGGATTTCGACCGCCTCGCCGCCGCGTCCGGCGTGGACGTCGAGACGATGCGCCGCCACGCCGCGGACCTGTGGAAGCACATGGACGACCTCGCCGAGCGCTCGCCCGAGGAGTACCGCGCCTTCCTCGCCGAGCAGGCGAAGAACGCCGGCGTGACGCCCCCGCCGAGCGCCGACGCGCCCCCCGCGTTCGGATCCGCCGCCCCCGCGGGGGGCGGCGCCGGGGGCGCGAGGTCCGACCCGCCGAGCGCCCAAACCTCGCCCGCGACGTTCCTCATCCCGGTCCCGCAGACCCTCGAGCCTCCCCGCGAGCGTCCTCCGCGTCCGAGTGCCTCTTCTTCCCCCGAGGACGGGGACGGATGCGACGAGCCCGAGATCGCCGTCGTGGCGATTCGAAGGGCGACGCGAGACCTCGCGGCGCTCGCGACCATCCCGAAGGCGCCGAGCGAAGGCCCCGTCCCCGTGCGATCGCCGAAGGCGCACCCGGACGCTCGCGCGCCGCGGAGGGAATCGGGTCCCCCTCGAAGGTGGAAGCGCGAGAAGGTGGCGCTTCCCGATCCGAGGACGCGCGGCGCGTCGACGAACTCGAACGCGGCGGCGTCCTCCCCGGAGTATTCCCCGGAGTCTCTGCTCTCGGGCGAACTCCTCCTCTCGGGCTCCGCCTCTTCGCCTCCTCCCCTGGACGCGACGGTGTACGAGGTGGAGGCGCACCCCGACGCGGTCCGCGCGGCGCTCGAGGACGCCGCGTTCCGCGCGTTCCTCGCGGAGAGCGCGATGCTCCACGTCGAGCGCGACGCGCGCCCCGGCGTTCGCCTCGATCGCGCCAGGGGGCGCCGGTGCTACACCGCGCGCCGGGACGCGACGCCCGCGACGGCC
>Ga0181571_10003136_pt1 | contig 12369 bp, 12 predicted proteins | sample 101ome_17_FD_132440 | JGI IMG/M metagenome (GOLD analysis project Ga0181571, IMG submission 132440) | Coastal salt marsh microbial communities from the Groves Creek Marsh, Skidaway Island, Georgia - 101407AT metaG (megahit assembly) | ecosystem: Environmental > Aquatic > Marine > Intertidal...
GAGCGTCACTCAACACTGACATTGCATGTTAGCTCGGCTGTACGAGCACAGCAGACGGCGGAGGGTGTTGCGGTGGGTTGGCTGGGAGAGCAACCCCCAGTTTGTCACACCGACCGTGCGCTCTACACTTTCTCTGGCCGGCAACTCCTGAGTTGGATACAACGGCAACCGCCATCCCCCGCGCCCCTAGTATTGGTGAGTCACAACCCGGGACTGACAGATTTAATCAATACTTTGGATCCCTCAGCTCACTTGGACAATTTACCTACCGCTGCCTGGGCCGAGCTTGAGCTGGCCGTTGACGACTGGTCATCGGTTAAGCCCGGGTGTGGTGAACTCAACTATTTATTGCGACCCAGAGAGCTCAGCGCATTGGCTGACGGAGAGGTGGCCTGAATGTTGCCGGCCATATTTGGGTTGGCAAGCACTGCGCTCACCGACAGCGAACGGCAGTTTTTTCGCGAGGTCGACCCCGCCGGTTACATTTTATTTGGCCGCAATATTGAGAATCGGCAGCAGCTGCGCGCGTTAACCGATAGCCTTCGCGAACTCAGCGGGACCTCAGATATTGCCATTTTGGTGGACCAAGAGGGGGGGCGCGTTGCCCGGCTTTCAACGCCTGAGTGGCCGCTGTATCCGCCGGCTATGCAATTCGCGGATGCCTACAGCCGAGACCCAGAGCGAGCCTGTTATGCACTTGCTTGTAATTATGAAGCGTTAGCGCTGGACTTAATTGAGGTGGGAATTACCGTTAACTGCGCACCCGTCTTGGATGTGCCCGTGCCTGGTGCCCATGAGGTGATTGGCGATCGAGCCTTTGGCACCACACCCGAGACGGTGATCGCACTGGCGTCGGCAGTGCTTGAGGGGATGGCGAGAGCGGGTGTCATTGGGGTGATCAAGCACATTCCGGGACACGGTCGGGCCCAAGTAGACAGCCATGCGTCACTGCCGCGGGTTAACGCCTCCGCCGGGGCGCTGGCCCAAGACATAGCCCCGTTTCAACAGCTGGCCCACGCACCCATGGCGATGACGGCGCATATCACCTATGACGCCTGGGATGCTGAGCGCTGCGCGACCCTATCTCCAGTCGTTATTCACGACATCATCCGTGAGCAAGTAGGGTTTAACGGCCTGCTGATGAGTGATGATCTAGATATGAAAGCCCTGTCTGGGAGTGTCCCTGAGCTGGCATTGCAGGCACTAGAGGCGGGGTGCGACCTGGCACTGAACTGCTGGGGCAAAATGGATGACATGCAGGGTATGGCGGCGCGATTGCCACCCGCCCGTGCCGCCGCCCGCGTCAGGTTGGCTGAGGCGCTCTCGGTGTTGCGGCCCTTGCCCAATTTAGGAACCATCACTCAGCGCCAAGAGGCGCTGGTACAGGAGCGCGACGCCATCCTCGCGGCCTTATCGGCTGACTAAAATGGGTGGATTAAATACCGAGAGTTCATTTGAGACTTTTCTAATAGGCTTGGCGCTTAACCTTTGACATTGGCATAAAGTTCTATCGGTAAAGCTGCTAGAGTGGCTAGTGTTGTTCATCCACTGATGCCGCTGCGCGGCGAACTAAGGAATCGTTACTTCGTGTTAAAGCTTGCTGTCTCCGTCTTACTGCTCGCCTTAAGTGCTTGCGCTACCCTGAGTTCAAACGGGGTCTCTAGTGACGCAGCCACCACCTGTGCCGAGCCACGGCCTCGGGTGTGCACCATGGAGTATCAACCGGTTTGTGCGCAGTTATATGCGGGTTCAAAAGCCACCTATGCCTCAGCTTGTAATGCCTGCGCCGATATTGCGGTGGAGAGTCACGAAACCGGTCAATGTGAGGAGCGCTAAATGTCACTGACTAACCGCATTTTATGGGCCATGGCCTTGGGAATCGTGCTTGGCTCGGGCATCGAAGTGTTGTTGATGAAGCTCGACAGCGAGGGCAGCACCTATCATTTCATTCACGACATCTTGGTGATGGGGGTCTTTGATGTTGTGGGTAAAATTTTTATCGCTTCACTAAAGTTGCTCGTAGTGCCTTTGGTCTTGGTATCGTTAATTTGCGGTATGACCTCCTTGGGTGCCAGCGCACGTATGGGCGCTATCGCCGGTCGTACCATTGGTCTGTACTTGTTGACCACGGCTGTTGCGGTGTCGCTGGGACTCACTGGCGCCACGTTATTGCAACCGGGGCAGGGGCTCGAAGTGGCTGCTAGTACGGGTTTTACGCCCAAGCCGGCACCGCCCCTCACCGACGTCATTCTCAATATCTTTCCGTCAAACCCCTTTGCGGCTATGGCCAAGGGCGAAATGCTGCAAGTCATTGTTTTTGCCTTGTTGGTGGGGTTTGCGCTCACTCGGGCTGGAGAGGCAGGTCAACGCATGGCGGCTTGGTTCCGCGACATGGAAGCGGTGGTCATGAAAATGGTCGGCGTGCTTATTGAGCTCGCACCCTGGGGCGTATTTGCACTCTTGGTGAAGTTATTTGCCACTATGGGGATTGGCACCATCTGGGAGCTGGCCGCTTACTTCTTGACGCTCTCGAGCCTACTTATTTTCCACGGTGTGGTGATCTATTCGTTACTGATTAAAACCGCGACCGGACTCAATCCGCTGGTGCTATTGCGCAAGATGCGCCCGGTTTGGGCTTTTGCCTTTAGTACCGCATCCTCGGGTGCAACCTTGCCAGTTACCTTGAGCACTGTAGAGAATCGCTTAGGTGTGCCCAAAAGTGTGGCGGGTTTTGCGGTGCCGTTAGGGGCCACTATTAATATGGACGGTACCGCCATCATGCAGGGTGTGGCGACGGTGTTTATCGCCCAGGTGTACGGTGTGGACCTCACCGCCATGCAGCTGGTGATGGTCATTTTAACGGCGACCTTGGCGTCTATTGGTACGGCCGCCGTACCCGGTGTGGGATTGATCACGCTCTCGTTAGTGCTTGAGCAAGCCGGCCTGCCGGTGGAAGGGGTGGCTTTGATTATTGGGGTGGATCGGCTGTTGGATATGATCCGTACGGCGGTTAACGTGACCGGTGATGCCACCGTGTCCACCATTGTGGCCTATCGGGAGGGTCAGTTTGATGAGACTATTTTTAATGACCCCGCGGCAGGCAACCCCGAACCCGCCTGATCTGAATCCTCGATAACGCGACTAAATGTAAAGTAAGGACGTTCCATGACCATTGCCGTAACCGTTGTACCCGTCACCCCCTACCAGCAGAACTGCTCGGTGATTAAGTGCGAGGCCACCGGGCGGGCTGCATTGGTCGATCCCGGTGGTGATGTCGAGCGCATCCTGGCGGCGGTGGAGAAAATGGATGCGACGGTAGAGAAAATTTTACTGACACACGGTCACATGGATCACTGTGCCGGCAGCGACGTGTTGCGTCAGCAATTGGGTATCCCTATTGAAGGGCCCGCTGAGCCCGACCGATTCTGGATTGAGAAATTGCCCGAGTGGTGTCAGATGGCTAACTTTCCCCATGCCGATGCGTTTGAGCCGGATCGGTGGTTAACCGAGGGCGACACGGTTACCGTGGGTGAGGCGGAGCTGTCGGTGATCTTTTGCCCGGGGCACACCCCCGGCCATGTCGTGTTTTTCTACGAGCCTCAAAAGGTCGCTTGGGTTGGCGATGTGTTGTTTGCCGGCTCTATTGGTCGAACCGATTTCCCCATGGGCAATCACGATCAGCTAGTCAGCAGCATTCGCGACAAGTTATTTGCCCTGGGTGACGAGGTAACCTTTATACCGGGTCACGGGCCCAACTCCACCCTGGGGCGGGAGCGGGCCACTAATCCCTTTGTGGCCGATGCCAACTACGGTTAGATCTCAGTCTGCAACAAAGCCTTCCCAGCTGGCTAAGTAGTCTCGGAAGGCAGGGCCCACATCCTCGCTCGCCAAATAGTCGCGACTCACCGGCAGCGCTGTCATGCAAAAGTCACTATCGGCGATGGCGCGATGGGGGAAGTCGTGATGCAAAATGGCACCGCGGCCAATGAATGCGAAATCCATACCGCTATCGATCACGGCTTGGGCGTCTTGGGCGGAGTAGATTTTGCCGGCAGCGCCAAGGGCTACGCCATTACGCGGTAGATCGCTAAACACAGAGAGCAGCGATTGGCCACTGAAGTCTTCGTCATCGGCATTCTTGGTAATGTCCCAGAGTGACATGTCTAGGTAGTCCAAGCGTGTGTCGGCTAATAATTGCGTAGCTAGCTCGCGAATCTCTGCAGTGCGGATGCCAAAGCGCTCCGGTGATAAGCGTACGCCCAAGCTAAAGCCTCGACCGCAGCGCTGGTTGACGCCCTCAATGATTTCAAACAGAACCCGGGCGCGATTCTCAGCGTTACCACCATAGTTGTCCTCGCGGCGGTTGTATTGCGGGCTTAGAAATTCCGACAGTAGGTAGCCGTGAGCACCGTGCAGTTCTACGCCATCAAACCCCGCTTGCTGGCAGCGTTCAGCGGCTGATACGTAATCGGCAATGAATTGTTGCACCTGATCGGCGGTCATGGCGCGCGCGCCGGTTTTGTCGTCGTCGGAAGGACATTGAGGTGCGTCGCCGGCATAGTCAGCCATGGCACGCATACCGCCGTGTACCAGTTGCACCACAGCGTGGCTATTGTGCTCCTTAATACCCGCGGCCAAGCGCTTCAAGCCCTCAATATGGCGGTCATCATGGGCCCCCAATTGTCCGGGGAAGCCCACGCCCTCGTGTTGCATAGAGGCGGCGCAGGTCATGGTGAGGCCAAAGCCGCCGACGGCGCGGCGCGTTAACCAGCGGTATTCGTCGTCGCTTAGCACGCCGTCAGCACCGCTTTGTAAATTGGTGAGCGGTGCCAGGGCAAAACGGTTCTTCAGGACGGTGCCGTTATTGAGTGTCAATGTGTCAGCTAGTGTGGTCATGGTGTTGGGAATCTCTACAGCAAATAAATCGGGAGGTGAGTTTAGTGTTGGTTGCTATTAAGGTTTCTGAACGGGATAGGGCTTGCCCGCAAAAACCGTGGCGATCACCGGGATGTTGCGCAATTGATCCAAGGGTACCGTCAGCGGATTATCGGCCAGCACAGTAAAATCAGCGATCTTGCCCGCTCGAATCGATCCCAGATCCGTTTCGCGCCCCAGTATCCAGGCGGCGTCAATGGTAACAGCTCTGAGTGCGGCCTCCCGAGAGAGTCGCTCGCTCACAATGCCGGTATGTCCACCGATGGTTTCCCGCGCTGCGGCAGACCACATCAGTGTGAGTGGTGATAACGGCGCCATGGGGCTATCGGAGTGCAAAGCCAAGGGAATGCCCGCGCGTTCAATGCTGCCCAGACGCACCATTTGTGCTGCACGATCCGGTCCCAACCAGGCTTTGCCGTATAGCTCTGACAAAATGTAGTGGTAGTAGGGATTGGCCGATACCAGTGCGCCCAGCGCCTTTAATCGTCGGGTTTGGTCTTCGGTGCTGTAGGCAAAGTGCTCCAGTGTCATGCGGTGATCGGCACGGGGCGATGTCTTAAGCAGCGTCGAGAGAATATCTAAAAACCAATCGGTGGCGGCGTCGCCATTGGAGTGCGCGTGTAACTGGAAGCCCGCATCCCAAAAGGTGCGTGCATAATCCAGGGTCACGTCACGGGGCGCCATCCAAACCCCTTCGTGGCCATCCAAATAACCAGGCGCCCCGAATTGGCTCAGACCGCTAAAAATGGCGCCATCGAGCATGAGTTTGAAGTGATTGCCGACTTCGACTCTAGCCGAATTTTGCGCTTGCCATGTGCGTACCTCGGCCAGCGCCTGATCGGGTGCCACCCCGCGACCCATGAAGTCGACAATGATGGGGGTGAGAATAATGCGCGACGGGATCGGGTACTGCTCGGACACCGCCCGAATGCCGGCGATCTCGACGGCGGGGTTACCAAAGATACCGGTACCCATATCCAACACCGTGGTCACCCCGGCCTGATGCACCATGGTCAGGAAATTGGTCATGCCATGGGCAAACCGTTTTGGCTCGAACAAGAAGGCGAGTTTGGGGACCACCGCCTTGAGTCCGCCCTCAAAAAAATGGCCCCGTTCCCAATTGGCTTCGTGCGTGCCGGCCGCATCTGCCTGGGTTACTCCCAGCATCGCCCAGGCGGCATCGTTACCGATCAACTCGTGAAAGGAGCGGTGCCAGATCATCACCGGCTGATCGCCGAACCACGCGTTAAGGTCCTCACGCCAGATCTCACCATGCCACAGAGGGTGATAGCCCCAGCTAATAAAAGGTACGCTGTTATCGGTGTGTGCGGCCGCTTGCGCGCGCAATGCTGTTTGATAGGCCTCCGGGGTTTTGGCCCCCGGGAAGTGGCCTGTGGGTAAGGTCCAGTCATCCGGTGCCAAAAAGGGAAACTGGGTGAGTACTGCAGGCAGTGACGGGTGCACGTGGGGATCAATAAAGCCCGGCAATAAGACCCGATCCTCAAATTGCCGATCAATACGCGCGCCGCGGCTTTCAATTAGCCCCTGAAGACTCTCAAGTGAACCTACGGCCAATACGCGCCCCTCTTCTACTGCCACCGCGGTGGCCTCAGGCATGGCAGGCTCGAGAGTGATAACGGTCTTGGCGGTATAGACAGTTGTATCAGCCGCGAGTATCGCGCTTGATAGCAAAAGCGTGCCGAGTAGGCTGAGCAGTCTTGGCATGGCGGGTACCTCGGTTGAGTGGTCGCAGTGTGTCCTAGCGGATCACTTTTATCCAGTCGCCGGTGCGGGGTTCGCCATTGGGGTAGTAGCCGTTGATGAGGCGCAGTTGATTCTCGGCGTCGGGAATGCGGGCGCTGGTAGCCAAGCTGGCAAAGGTGGCGCCACGTGGTACTTGGATATAGTGCAACGTGCGGCTGTCGCCCACGCTCTTTTCTTTCGCAACCAGAGGACGAAAACTTTCCATTACGGTTAGGAACTCGGCATCGTGGCTATCGGGATCGGTAGCCTCTCCCTCGAACAAAAATCGGTAGCGATGATCAATGACGGCTAGGCGCTTGCGCACACCACCACTATCCACCAACGCCGTAGCGCCTTTAAGCCCAAACTGCTCCAGTTCACGCTCATCGTTAACGGTGCCGCCGCCGTTGTCTTTGATGTATTGACCCGGATCAATCGCCGGATCAACTTTGGCCAACTTAATGGTGACTTTCGCGCTGCCGTCCGCCGCACTGGCAACAATGGTGCGCGCAAGCTGCTGTACACGCCAGCCTTCCGGGTAGGCAAAACTGAAGTCGAGCTTATTGTGCCAGTAGCGGTTGGGTTCTGAGCGCGCCTGAGCACTGGCTCCGAACACCAAGCCGTTGGTTTGTTGACGAAACTCGCCGGGGATACGGGGGTCCTCGGGTTGTTCGCTGAGCGGTAAATCGTTGGCGGCGCGAATCACCGTTTGCAATCGAAGATCATTGCGCGGGTGACTAGCGTAGAGACCATGGTAGCTCCCCGAGGGTTTGCCGGAAGATTTGGCGGCAACCCGTCGATACATTTCTTGATCTTTTAACACGCCGATCACCGACAGCATGGCGTCAACGTCATAGCCGGCCCGATGCAGGGTTTCGGCGCCTGCCGAATCGGCCTCCAACTCCATGTCGCGGCCAAAACCGCTAATTAATTCTGCGCCGTACATGCGCGAGGCGTCATAGAGATCCCCGCTGCCGGTTAAAATGTAGGCTGCGGTGGATAGCACCGTTGAAGTGGCCGACTGAGTCTTGCGCCGCCCGTGGTGATTCTCGGTGACATGGCCAATCTCGTGTGCCAGCACGCCGGCAAGTTCCGCTTCATTATCGAGGTAGGCCAGTAACCCCCGATTAACGTAGATCGCCCCCCCCGGCAACGCGAAGGCATTGATGTCGGGTGAATCGAGCAGGGTAAAGGTAAAGGTTTTCTTGGGCGTGGCAGAGTGGGCAACTAAGCGCTGTCCAATACGATCGACGTACTCGGCGAGCTCGGGATCATCATAAATACCAATGGCTGATATCAGGCGCTCGTGTTCTTCGGCGGTGTCCTTGGGCATTTCAACCGTTCGTCCACCCACGCTGATAGTGGCCGCCTTAGAAGCCAAAACCGTGCACAGGCTGAGACAGCAAACTAGTAAGCGGGATGAGCCAAGGTGTCGCATCGGGGTAAGGACCCTAGTGCTCTGCCGAAAGGTAACGCAGCAGTTGTTCGCCCAGGCTGTCACAGGCGGTGTCTTGAACCGGCGCAATAATGGGAATGGGAACGACCACAGCAGGCATATAACTTTGACCGCTGGAATTGGCACTCACACGACCCACTTCGGTGCGATCAGTGAAGTTCCAAATGGTGGCCTCGTATTGTGACTCCGTGCCCCAAGTGCCAAAGCCGAAACAACCTTGCAAGCCACAACTCATGGAGCCCGTGCTGTTGGTCTGTGTGGTGGTGCCATCAATCCAGATCATGTATTCCAATTGCATAGCGGCTAATTGCGCCGCCACCGGCTCCCGCAGGGTTAACTCGGCAATACCTTCACTGGCCAGGGGCGCGGTGCGGGGCTCAAACCAGGGATATAGGCTATCGAGAAACTCACGCTCGTTGATGACACGAATACTGCTGTCGCCGCGGCGAATGTGATTGCCCACGCACTCGATAAACTCAAATTCTGTTTCATAGTCTGGGGCGTGGCGACGACCAAGGATGACGATTGATGCGTCACCAATACCCTCGCCGGGTTCAAGATAGGTCATCTCATCGACCGTGGCGCTGACACAGCCACCCAAAATGGGGAGTGCAGCCACGCCTAGCAGCCAACGACGGATCATTTGCCGACGGCTCCTGTGTCGTTTTGCGGGGTGGGTAGTTCTCGGTTCTTTAGCCAGTCGTTGATAGCGGTAATGCGTTCAAAACTGGTAACAAAATTCGCGCCGGCATCCCTTAAAGCCACCACCGCGGCGGCATTAACCGCTTCTTCATCGGATTGCAGAAACTTGCTGGGCGTTTTGCCGTAGGCGCTCAGCTGCCAATCAGCGATGTGCTCCGTGGGGTTATAGCTCAGACCATTACCGTCGTGGTCGTGGATGGCATCGGGGGTCACCAAACGAAAGCGATAGCGCATCCAAATTTCGAATACTTTGACGTTAGTGTGCAGCGGTACCGAGTACTGCAGGTCTTCAACATAGGGAATGAGCACCGCGTCCATAGTACTCAGGTGGCTATGAAAACTTTCGTGGTCTGTTATGGGGACTACGCGCTCAAACATACCGCCAAGTAGTATGTCCCAGAAAGCAGTTTGTGCCTCGCCAGTCTTTACCAGCCAGTCAGATTCTGAGCGTCCAGAGTTCTCATCAAAAATTTCATGACTGGAGAAGGCCTCGGTGTAAACCACCCCCAATGTTAGCGGCAAGGGCTCCACCACAGGCACGGGAAATTCACCCTGCACCACCACTTGTTTTGGGCCGCAGCCCAGTAATAGGGCGCCGAGCATAAGGGCGAGCCATCGAAGATGTTTACGGCCTAAAGTCATTGAGTCCCACAAACGTCCCGTTGTTGTTATAGGTTAACTGCCGCATGAGTGTAGCAAAGCGAATGCCCGTTGTTTGCAACTGTGGCGGGCGTATGAACTGTACGGGAAATCCCACCGCGTGGATCCGTACTCGACGCTCACCGTCTTGGGTTTGGGCATTCAGGCGATCCACGGTTTGCACAACGTCCTGAATCGATTCACCGGTGAATTCATCACCGAATACATAGATAGATATTTTCTTACTGGGGTCATAGAAGGTGCGCACGGCTGCCGTAATACCCTCAACAGGTGAGCTATTGGAAAACACATTCCAGTTGGCCAGGTTTCGCAAAATGAGATCGCGTCGCGCGGGGGTGTCTGGTATCCACTGGCCGCGGTAGCGACTGAACAAGTAGTTACCCATATCATTGAGCACTTGAATGCCTTTGACTTCGGGGTAAATGTTTAGCGTCGCCTCCATCTCCTTAAGCATGCGCTCCCAAGCATAGGAGAACATGGATCCCGAGGTATCGATAATAAAGATGATGTACTCGGAGTCGACCGGGATACCCCCAATCAACTGATTTTTCTTCTGTGCATTAACGCCCAGCAAGCGCTTCTCTTCGTCGCTGAGCTTTTGACGTGCAATAGCCAATTGTTGCTCGATGATGCTGTTGGTATTGCGGGTGGTTTCCAAGCTGTCGTGGCGTGAGCGCGATTTGGCCAAGGCGCCTTGCAAAATCGCAATACGTTCTTTGTATACCGAGATCTGCTCGCGCTTGCTGTCTAGATCGCGGTTTAAAATTTCCGTCTCACCTCGAATTTCAAATAATTGCTCGGTCAGCTTTGCTACACGGCCTTCAGCGACGACTGCAGATTTTTCCAGTATTTGAGGCTGCACTGTTTTTGTAATCATGAGCAGCAGAATCACCGCGCCAAAGCCGCAGCAGATGACGTCCAGAAAGGAGATCGAGAATTCGGCGGCGGTGCGTCGTTGTCTCACGGCCAATCCCTCGCGGGGGTGAGAAAGGATCCCCCTGTGATCTGCGCCAACTGCCAAAACTCAGAAGCGGCCATCGGGTCGCCTTCCATAGGCTGCAAAATGATATTAACGGGCACACTCGGTGGCAGTCGGCGTATCGCGTCACGGAATAACCGTAACCGGTCTTGCCCCGAAATCGTGGGCCGATTGGGCGAACTGTCGCCTTGTGTGGGTAGGCCGTCGGTGATGAGAAAAATATTATCAACGCCAGGGGGGAGGGCGGCGAGCGCCGAAAAAGCCTTGTGCAAGCTGCTACCGCCGCTGGGGAGTTTGTCGCGCAGTGCTTGCGTGGCGGCGGTCAGTTCTTGGGTATCTGCAACCTCAATCCAGCGATCTGCGCTATCGACGAGTACGGGTCCGGCTTCAGTGTTAAAACCGATTAGTTGAACCTTGGCAGATACGGGCAGTTGTGCGGTTAACCATTCCACAGTACCTAGCGTGCGCTGCCATTTTTCAGATTGTCGTTGTAGAGCGTCGTCCATGTTGCGTAGGCGTATAACGTTGACCAGTTTATCAGCCAGCATGCTCGCCGATTGGTCGACTAAAATAGCGATCTGGCGCCCGCCCAAATTAAGGCCCGTTACATATTGGCGATTGCCGTCGCCGGTATAGCTACGGGCACTTTGCCCGGCGCGGCTGTCGGCCGACTCGCGCAATTTTTGCAGTCGCTCTTCAAGACGATTGATCTCGGCCTTCAATTCATCGAGATCCTGAGTCTCAGAGAGGTCGGATTCTTCCAGTGATGCAATCAATGCCTCGTAGCGATCGCGCTCTTCGGTTACACGCGTGGCTAAGCCCTCGGCCTCAACAATCTCGAGATCGGCGCTGGCGATGGCATTGCGCAGACGCACGAGGCCGGCCTCACCCTCACGAATGTCATCCTCCAGTAAGTTAATTTCAGAGAACACCTCGGCGTTGAGGTTTTGTGTCTCTACTTCCAGTGAGTGATCAATAATGAGAAAGACCAACACCACGGCGCCAAAACCGCAGGACATAATGTCTAAGAAACTGAGGTTAAAAGTTGATGTTTGCCGTTTACGGCGTGCCATCAGTCAGTCCTCAACGTAGATCAACAGTGCTTGTGTGCCGTTGCTGTCGATTAATGTATCGCCAACTTGCAGCGGCGCTCCCGCGGTGACGGTGCGCTCATTGACGCGGCCATCAGTAGGCGCCTGCTCCACCCACCACTGGCCTTGCTGTTGAGAGACCGACCAAGCGCTAAATACCGCACTGCCGAGCCGCCCAATAGGACTGGCTTGGTTTCCGATAAGCAGGTGCGTGGGTGCTGGCGCGCTCTTTGGGTGCTCTTCTGTATGACTTTGGGTAGCTGTGTCAGTTACCGAGGTAGGCTGCGAATCTGTCGTGTCGTTAGCAGCGACAGCGCGGGTTAGGGCAAGTTGCTCGCGGGGCTGCTTGAGTGTTTGCCACTGACGCTGCAGCAGCGCGACCATGGCACTGCGATCGAGTGCTATCACCGAGCCATCGTGATCTAAACCGGGTAATAAATTCAGTGGATACTCAATGATGAGTGGTCCTGGGCCTTGCAGCCCTTGAAGGCGTTCCCGGAATTCACGGCCAATGGGCTGTAAATCTTCCCGAGTCACGCGGGCCTGATAACCGTTGATCTTGAGTTGGGTTTCGGTTTGGCTTTGAAGTTCGGTAAGTGCCTCAGCCATGCCGTTGTACAGCGCCTGCTCAGCAGCCGCCGAGCGCAAGGGATCAAAGCGCGACTGCTGCACAAACAAACGCGCTATGGCCGTGGCCAGTTTGTCTTGTAGCGCCAATAAACCCATGCCGGGCAGCTGCTGTGCCTGCATTGCATACGCCATGCCGCCCTCTTGGTGCCAGGGAGTGATTAAGGTCTGGTGTA
>Ga0181571_10003141_pt1 | contig 12363 bp, 6 predicted proteins | sample 101ome_17_FD_132440 | JGI IMG/M metagenome (GOLD analysis project Ga0181571, IMG submission 132440) | Coastal salt marsh microbial communities from the Groves Creek Marsh, Skidaway Island, Georgia - 101407AT metaG (megahit assembly) | ecosystem: Environmental > Aquatic > Marine > Intertidal zone...
CGCCGCGCGAACGGACCCGCCCGCGGCGTCGCCCACGACGCGACACTCGATCGACTCGTCGCCCGCCCTCTCCGACTCGTCGCCCGCCCTCTCGCCCGCCCCCTCGACGGTCGCGAACACCTCGTGGTCGAGCCCCGGGAAAATCGCGTATATCGGCGACCCCGCCGCCCCGGAAACCAACGACGGCCGCGCGATCCACGCGAACGTCGCGACGGGCGCCTCGAACCGCCCCGCGCCCGCGCGAACGGTCGCCGCGAGGGGCGCCTCGACGCGCGCGCCGTGCCTCGGCGCCGCGGGGGCGACGCACGTGACCGTCCGGGGGCCGGCGGGGCGGGCGGCGACGGGGCGAGTCGTCCCGAACGCGCACGCCGAGTCGAACGTCCGCTCGGAGCGGACGTCGTCGAACGACGCGTCCGCGAGAAGCGTCGTCGCCGACCCGCCCTCGGGGGGGCCGCGGGGCGACCACGGAGGGAACGAGGCGTGTGTTGGGGCTCTTAGAGGGTCGAACGCCGATGAGGACGCCTCGGACGCCGATGAGGACGCCTCGGACGCCGATGAGGACGCCGAAGACGTCGCGCCCGAATATAAAGAAGACGCTCTGGCGGACGCGCGGTCCGTCAGGGGCGAGCCGAGCGTGACCGTCCCGGAGACGTCGATCTCCGCCCGGCCCGCGACGGCGCCGCCGGCGTCGAGGCGGAGCGCGACGCGCACGACGACCGAAGCGCGAAAGCCTCTCGACGCCCACGCCGAGGGAAGCGGCGGGAGTTCGCACGTCGCCTCCGCGCCGGAGACGACGCGCGCCGTCGCCGACCCGAGCGCGAGCGTTTCCGTTTTTTTTTCGGTCGCGGAGAGGTTTCCCCGGGACGAGACCCAAAAGGGCGGTTCGGGAGAGTAAGCGACGGATTCGTCGACGGCGGTGAATTCGCACGTCGGCCCCGACTCGAGGAGGCTCGCGTCGTGGCCCCGCGCCGCGAACCCCCACCCGAGGACGGAGACGATCGCGCCGCGGCTCGCGTCCGCGCGTCTCGGGCGCGCGACGACGACGCGCGCCTCGCGGTACAGAATCTGCGGGTACTCCCCCGAGCCGACGCGTTTTCCGCGCGGCGGCGCGAGGAAGCTCGCGGGGAGACTCGCGTTCGTCGGGAGACTCGCGTCCGCCGCCGCGCGTGCGTGAAAATCCGGCGGCGGACCCGCGAACGCCGCCGACTCCGGCTCGGAGCAGCAGCTCATCCCCGGGTCGCAAAACTGCACGGAGACGGCGCCGCCTCGGCCCCGGTTCTCGTCCCTGATCGCGGGCGGGGCGGCGCACGTCACGATCCCGTCCGACACCACCGTCGCGGGCGTCTCGACGGCGCCCGCGCCCGCGCCGCCCCGGTACCCGAAGCGACACACCGAGACGTTTCGCCCCGCGCCCGAGTGGTGCGGCTTACGCGCGAACCCCGAGCCGAACAGCGTGATCGGGGAGCCGCCGCTCGCGGGCGCCACCGTGGGGCGCACCGCGCGCAGCGTCGCGCACGCGAACGCCCGCCTCTGCCACTCCCACGTCGCGTTGCGCGCGGTGAGATTCCACCGGACCGCGTCGTTCGCGGCGGCGACGTCGCGCGCCGACGCGCCGCAGCCCTCCTCCAGGGGGAGGTACGCGAGCAGACCCGCCTCGTCGCCGTTCAAAAATTTCCCGCGCGTTCCCCAAACCTCCCACGGCGCGAGCGCCCTGGTCCAGAACCGAACCTCGTCGATCGCGAACGCCGCGCGCCCGGGCCCGCCGACGGCGCCGAGCGGCATCGGCATCTCGCTCTCGAGCGCCACCGAGGAGTGGAACGCGCCGTCGACGTACAGCCGCACGACGACGTCGTTCGTCTTTGTCGTCGACGCCGATCCGCCGCCGCCGCCGGAATCGTACGCGGACGCGTTCGCGGGCACGGCGACGAACGCGAGGTGCGTCCACGCGCGCACCGGCGCGGTGTAGTTCCACCGCTTCGCCGAGGCGAGCGCCGCGCGCACGCGCTCGGCGGCCGACTCCGCCGCGGTGTTATTCCGGGCGTCGGCGAAGGCGCGCCTCGCGCTCGTCACCGCGGCGAAATCCGCGGGCGTCACCACGCCAACCTTCCCCGTCGCGGGGCCGAGCTCGAGCGCCACGCTCGCGCCGTCGGGGCCGGCGAACAGCGTCTGCTCGACCAGCGAATCGTCGCGCCGCACCCACGCCTCGACGGTCCACGGCGGGTCCCGCCGCGCGTACCGCCCCGTCGCGTTCGGGTACCCGGGCGCCTCGATCGCCGAGCCCGCGTCCGACGCGTCGACGCGCCAATACGAGCCGCGCGCGGGGGGGCACGGCTCGCCCAGACGCCGCGCCGCGAGAACCGAGGCGCGCTCGATCAACGTGTCCCGCCGGTTCGCGCGAACGTACCCCGTGCGCTGGACGCCGTACACCTCGACGCGCGCGGACGCGGTGAAGGCGGAGAGTTCGCCCGCGGCGGAGTACGACGCCGCGTCGAACCAAGACCACGTCGCGTTCTTCCCGTACGCCGCCGAGTACCCCGCCGCGCCGTCCGACAGATAATAGTCCGCGAGCGGCGCGTCGAACGCCGAGACTGAGCGCGTGGAGTTGACGTAGACCGTCGAGTAGACCGTCGCGGTGGCGTTTAGGGTCGCGTTAGTGGAGGCGCTCGACGTCGCGTTCGCGTCGAGCGTGACGTTGACCGCCTCGAGCGTCGTCTCGACCCACCGCCCGCGCTCGCCCGTTCGCCACTCCCCCTCCGTCTGTCCGTCCCACGCGCGGAACGCGAACGACGCGGACCACGCGACGTCGTCCAGGGGCAACCCGACGCCCGGGTAGTCCGGCCTGTACCGCACGCGGTCGAGCGCGGTGGCGCGCAGGAGCAGCGGCCTGGTCGGCGCGAGGTCCGACGGGAAGCTCGTCCAGTTGGCGCCGTAGTCCGAGGTCCACTCCCACGTCCCTCTCGTCGCGTCCGCGCCGACCACCGCGAGGCCCATGTTATTCAGGGACTCCCCCCAGGGCCCGTCCACGTCCGCGAAGCCGGGCGCGACGATCTTCGCGACCGCGTCCCCGAAGTTGTTGATCGGGGATTCGAGGATCGAGACGCCGTTCATGACGAAATCGGCCGAGACGTCCAGCGTCGGCGGGTCGTTCACCGGCGCCACCGTCACCGACGCGCGGACGGGAATGTCCACCACGCCCTGGTCGTCGAACGTGGCGGAGGGCAGCACGGTGAACCCGAACTGGACGCGCGCGCCGTCCTGGTCCAGGAGGTCGCTGTGCGCGTCCTTGGCGGGGAGGAAGCGCAGACCGAACGTCGCGTTGACCTTATCCACGAAGTCGCCGTCGCGGATTTCCGTCGCGCCGTCGGGGTAAAACACCTGCCCGTTCGAGACGTCGACGATCTTGTACGCCTCGGGCTCGCCCTCGCCGACAATCTCGGGCGTGATCTTCAGCTGCCTGACGCAGACGGTCCGGTTCTCCTCAGGACACAGCTCGGGGTCGTCCCACACGGGCGTGAGCTCGTCCTCGCGCCCGTGCCCCGGCGTGATGGTCGCCGCGCTCGGCACCTCGTCGGTCAGGTAAAAAAAGTACCGGTCGTACCCGTCCTGCCCCGTGCCGTTGCGCGAGTTCCCCGCGCCGTCCGCCGCGCGCGCGGTCAGGACGTACATCGCGTTCGGAACCGCCGAGAGGTTCACCCTGTCGGAGAGCGAGAACACGTGCGTGCGCCCCTGGAGGTTCGCCACGGGTTCGAAATCGAACCCGTGTTCCACGCTGCCGTTGCTCGCGAGCGCGAAGCGGACGTCGATTCTCGCGACGTCGCTGCTCGGGCGGAAGTTCGGGTCGGTGTCGTTGCCGCGAAGGGTAAACCGCACGTCCGTGAACTTGTTCACGGAGCTGCCGTTCCTCACGCTCTCGCTCGTGACGTTCGTCGTGGGCGGGTGGACGTCGTAGATCCACATCGCGCGCGCGACCGAGTCGGACGTCTCGCCCTCCGCCTTGGCGCGCGCCAGGAAGACGTTGGCGCCGATTCGGCTCGTGACGTTGACCACGCGCTCGCCGGCGGGAAGCTCGGCGTACGTCGGGTAGTCCCCGCCGTTCAGACTGTACTCGAACACCGCCTCGGCCTTGTTCGAACCGAGCTGGAAACTGAGCGTCGGCTCCTTCACCGCCGTCGCGGGCATCTCGGCGAACAGCACCTCCACCTTGTACCGGATCGTCCACGTGTACCTCGCCGGGCTCGCGTCCGGGACGCCGTCCCCGCCCAAGCCTCGGACCCGGAAGTTGTGCTCGCCCTCCCCCAGATTCTGGTAAAACTTGGGCGACGCGCACGAGACGAACTCGCCCGCGTCCAGCGCGCACTCGCTCCGACACCCCGTGCACTCCGTGTCCCCGAACCACACCTTCCACCGGAACCGCGCCAGGTTCGACGTCTCCGGCGGCTCCAGGAGATGACCGGGAAGCCTCCCGTCGTCGGTGATGGGCGCGGTGCGCCCCCGCGGCCGAGGCGTCGCCAAAATCCTCGTGTCCGGCTCGCCGCTCAACACCACCCCGCCCACGTCCGCCTCGCCGCCCAGATCCTCGCCCGCGGAGATCCCGCCCGCCGCCAACGCCGAGTCCACCGCGCTCGCGGTCGACTGATCGCTCGAACTCAGGGGAACGACCGCGACGTCCACGAACACCCAGCCGGGGACGGCGTCGGAGGGACCAAAGTCCGACACGGTGACCTGCGCGACGTCCACGCCCAACTGCTCGGCGATCTTCGCGCGGAACGCGTCTCGCCCCGCCGCGAACGCCTCGACGGTGGTGTCCAGATTGAGCGTGAACGTCGACGCCACGACGCAGTCGCAGCTTCCGGCCGCGAGCTGCGAGCCCAGCGCGCACTCGGGGCAGCTCGGGGTGTCCGCCCGCAGCGCGCGGACGACGGGGGAGAGGTTCGGGGTCGGCGACGCGAAATCTCGAACCGCGACGTACACGGCGTACCTGTTCCCGGGACTGATCGAGCCGCTGACGTTCAGAGACGCGAGGGCGTTCACCGACGCGTTCACGGCGCCGCTGAAGGACACCACCGCGGCGAGGCCGCCGGGCGGCGTGCCCGCGACGACGGCGTGGGCGTCCGAGGGCGGGGCGGCGTCCGCGGCGAGGACGAGCGCGAACGCGTGCGCGGGCTCGTCGACGGCGACGTCGAGGCTGATGATCGCGGGGCCGACGAACCCCACGCGCGGCGCGCCGAGGACGAACGAGGGCGGCGTGACGTCCGGGACGATCGCCGCGTCCAGTAACGAGACCGCGGCGGCGGAGGCGACGCCGGGGTCGTTCGGGTCGAGCGGGTCGTCGCCGCCGGCGTAGGTGGCGGCGTAGACGTTATACCTGGCGACGTCGGGGAGCTTCTCGGCGATCGCCTCGCGGCTCACCCCGGGGGTCACGAAGGCCAAGGAGCCGCGGCCGAAGACGTCCGCGTCGGACCCGCCGTGCGATCGTCCCGCGAAGATCTCCGCCGGCGTCGGCGCGGTGACCGCGCCGCCGTCCAGGCCGTTCGGTTGGCGCACGACGACGTAGTACGCCGAGCCCGCGCGATCGAGGGCGGCGGTGAAGACCACGGCGTTCGCGCCGGAGCTCGGGCGCGCCGCGGTCGGGTACCCGTCCGAGAACGAGGCCGGCGTCGTCGTCTGCGCCGCGACCTCCGCGGGGGAGGCGGCGAACGCGAGGAAGAGCGAGAGGAAAAACGCGCGCGCCCACGCGCGACGCCGGCCCTCCGCCGCGCGCGGCATCGTCGCCCGGCTTCAAAAACACGACGAACGAACGACGAGGCGCGAGAATCGACGCGAGGCCTACGTCTCGCGGCGCCCGGTGTACGCCCGAAACGACGAGTCGCGACGCGCCATGTTGCCCTCGCGCGAGCCGAGACGGTCGCCCGGAAACCCACGCGCGCGCGGCGAGCGCGCCGTGATGCTCTACGCCGAGCGGGGAGGGAAAAGTCAACAACCGCGCGCGAGCGGGACGTCGTTGTAGTTCGTGGACGCGACGGGCACTAAGGCGCCCGTCGCGATAATATGTCCGTGTCGTCTATCCCGCCCGGCACACCGCGCGGCGCGTCCCGGTGCATGCTCCAGTCGATCCCTCGCGGCGTCACACTCACCGCCGCAGCGTTCCTCTCCGCCCGCGCGCTTCGCTCGAGGAGGCTCCGCGCGAAGATGCCGTCCGCCTCGTTCGACGCCCTGAGCGGGATCCCCGCGCGCCGGCCGTCCAAGTCCGAGCGGGAGGCCGCGGCGAAGGACTGCCTGTCGAAGCCCAGGAGCGCGGGCGCCAAGCGCGAGGTCAAGCGCATGCTCCTCGTCGTCCACGGCGTCAAGTCCCTGGAGTCCAAGGGCAAGGCCGAGCTCGCGAAGATCCGCGCGTCGGCCGAGTCGCGCGGCGTCGCGCTCGTCGAGCTCGTCACCGAGCGCCCGGGGCACTGCGAGACGCTCGTCCGCGACGCCGACCTCGCCGACGTCGACGTCGTCGCGGTGATGGGCGGCGACGGCACGTTGCGCGAGGGCGTCGAGGGCCTCCGGAAGCGCCCCGCAGCGTCCTCCTCCGCCGCGGTCCCCCCGATCGTCGTGTTCCCGTGCGGCACCGGGAACAACTTCGCGCGCGATTTGGGACTCTTCACGATTGACGACGTCTTCGCCGCGCTCGATCGCGGCGTCGCGCATCCGGCGGACGCCGTCGAGGTGACGCACCCGGGCGGGACGCACCTCTCCGTCAACTGCGTGACGTGGGGCATGGCGCGCGACGCCGCGGAGACGGCGGAGGGCATGCGTTGGCTCGGCCCGGTTCGGTACGACGTCGCCGGGTTCTATCACATCCTCCTCAACAAGCTCAACTTCGCGAAGCTCGCGGCGAGCGCCGATCCGGATGCACCCGCGTACGCCAAGGGCGAGCACGAGGATTACATGATGATGTTCGCGCAGAACACGCGGTGCAGCGGTCGCGGGTTCGCGTTCACGCCCGAGGCGAAGCTGGACGACGGCAGGTTCGATCTGATCGCGGTTCGGAAGGCGGGGACGCTGAAAACGGTCGGGCTCTTCGACGCCGTCAAGGCGGGCGGGGGGCACGTCCAGGACCCGGCGGTGTGTTACGTGCAGTGCGCGTCGGCGGCGCTCGCGACGAAGAACCCGGACGACCTCGTGGGGATCGACGGGGAGGTCAACGTGAAGACGCCCGTGACGCTCAAGTGCATCGAGGGCGCGTTCCGGACCTTCGTGTAGAGGAGACCGTACGAGCGACCACGCGGGAGAAGACGGGGAGCGAAGGAGAAGGTGTGGGCGGGACGAGCGCGTGATTTTTATTTTCCTTCCGGGTCCGGGATGAGTCAGAAATCGCGCGCGCGCCAGTCATCATCGTCAGCAACTGCGCGTCCAGCCGGCTGCCTGGACGCGACGTCGTCATCACTTCCGCCACGCCCCGTCACGCGCCGACCGACGACGATGCTCGTCCCCGTGACCACGTCCGTGTGGGGTATGGAGTACAGCGTGCACGAGTGTCCCAAGCGGCACAAGGCGGAGGCCGAGGCGATGTTCCCCGGCGTGGACGTGTCCGACTTGCTCGTCGTCCCCACGTGTCAGGTGCGCGGCGCTCGCGGAATCAATCCCTAGACGCGCGGCGCTTTTTCCCCGACCGCCGCGCGCGCGGGGCCCCGCGGTTCGGGTCGTCCGCGCCCCCGCTCGGACCCGGCTCTCGCCCTCGCGCCGTGACCCGCGCTCACCGCACCCGCCCCGATCGCGCGCGTCCCGCCGTCGCAGCGCACGAAGATGGACATCATCCAGACCGGCGCGCCCGTGGACGAGGAGAAGGATTTCTGCCTGGAGCGCTTCCTCTCCTTCGCCAAGAAAGTCACCGACCGGCTCATCGCGGACGGGCACTGGAGCGATTACGTCGACCCGTGCAGCGGCCTCGCGATGGTGAACAAGGCGAGCCAGTCCATCTACGGAGAGGTGGACGCGCTCGTGACCCTGCTCAACTACCAGACCACCAACAGCGGGTGCTGCAAGGTCGTCCTCCACCCGCAGTGGGGATCCGCCGTGTACCCGGCCACCATCTTCACCAAAGCCCCCAAAGACGCCCTCGCCGCCGCCGTCGCCGCCGCCGAGGCGGAAATCAGAGCCGCGGAGAGCGGGGCGTAGAGAAGAGAGGGAACACGGAGTGTGAAATCACACGCGCGAAAAGAGAAATCCCCGAGCGCTACCCCGCGAGCGCTCGTACTCCCCCCGACCCGACGCGAAGGCGACCGCCTCCCTCGAAAGTCGCTTGTCTTCAGAGCTCCCCCGCCAAGGGCACGGTGAGCGGCAGATTCGGGTACGCCAGGCACAGCATCAGCTTCACGACCGCGCACTCCGGGGTCATCATCGGCCCGCTCTCCGCGCCCATCTCGATCGCGAGCGACCCCGTCGCGTACAGCTCCGGGTGCATGTCCCCGCTCTCGCACTGCGACGTGAGGTAAATCATCATCCCGCGCTCGCGCTGTTTTCGCAACCACGGGATCCACCCCGCGTCCGAATCCGGGTCCGACAGCGGCATGTTCCCCACCCCGAACGCCTCCAGGACGATCCCCCGGACCCCGCGCTCGTACAGGTCCCCGTACGCCTTGTTCGGGTCGCACCCGGGGACGATGGGCACGCGAAGGACGTTCGGGTTCAGTTTCAGCCTCGGCGTGTACGTCTTCGAGCCGCCGCCGCCGTACCCGTTCCCGCCGTTCTGCAACAGCGCGTCGCGCTTCCACTCCACGCCCACGCCGAGCTGCGCGAGGGGGGGGTACTGCGGCGAGCCGAACGCGCTGTAGATGGTCGCGCTCGTCTTGCGCGTGCGGTTCGCCCTCAGCAGCTTCCCGCCGAAGCACACGGCGACCTCTTCGATGGCGACGTGCGGCGGGGAGAACCCCGCGGTGGCGCACGTCACCGCGTCGATGAGGTTCTGCCGCGCGTCCGACCGGGGCATGTCCAGCGGGAGCTGGGAGCCGGTGAGGATGATGGGCTTGCGGAACCCCGCGAGCATCAGGGATAAGGCGGAGGCGGTGTACGCCATCGTGTCCGTGCCGTGAATGACGACGAAGGCGTCGAACCGCGCGCGCTGCGCGTCGAGCTCCTTCGCGATCGCGACCCACTCCTTGGGCCCGATCTGGCACGAGTCCTTGTTGAACACCACCTTCACCTCCAGGTTCGCGAACGTCCGGAGCTCGGGGACGACGGTGACGAGGTTCACCAACAGCTTACCGGGCTGCAGCGTCTTCGTGTAGTCGCCGCCGGTGCCCTCCTTGAACACCGTCGGCGCGCCCTCGAGATCCTCGCGCGCCTCCAGAGCGCGGCTCGACATCCCCAGCGTCCCGCCCGTGTGCAGGACGAGCACGGAGGGGAGGGGGCGCGTCTGATACACGATCGGGCGGTGCGCCTTCCCGGGGACGGGGACCAAGCACGCGTCCGCGCCGGGGACGATGAGCGGGTCGGACCCGGACGAACCCACGTCGGGCCCCGCGCCGTCGTCGAGGCGAGCGCCGTCGGGAAGGGGAGGCTCCGACGAGCGCGGGCGCGGGGGGGGAGGGCCCTCGGTGAGGTACGGACGGTACACGGGGCCGTCCTGAGGGACGGGGACGATGGGCGCGCCCCCGTCGATGACGTCGCCGCCGTCGTCGGGAACGGGGAGCGCGCGAGGCACCCGGCGGGTTCGGCATCTTCGGACGACGACGGTTCGGGGGGTGCCGCCCGGGACGGGCGCGGCGAGCGACCCGCGGGCGCTGGAGCTCGTCCCGAGGGGGGAGTCGCGACGAAGGGCGGACGCGCGCGCCGGCGCGGCGCTGAGGGCGCTCGCCGCGAGGGCCATCGTGGGGCGCCGGGGGAGGGCTCGCGCGCCCACGCGGTTTGCACGACGCGTCGCCCGTCGACCACACAACTCCTTGAAAATTTGGCGCGGGTTGACGGAATTTCGCGCGAAGCATGCTGCGCAGGACCGAACACTTCTCCTGTCGTATTCGTCAGACTGTTTGCTCTGTCGCACGGACGCGACCGTATAGGGTCGGAAAACTGGCAGCGGGTGGGTGAATCGCGCGCGCGATGACGGCGAAGCGACATATCGGATCGTGGCTGCGACAGCGTCACACGAAGGACGCGCGTTCGCGATCCGAGCGGTTCGCGCTCGCCCGCGGCCGTTCCGCGGCTCTCCCCCGCGCGCTTCGCCCCGGCGATGCGCGTCGCGGCGCTCGCCGCGCCCGCGGCCGCGCGGTCGCCGCCCTCCCGCTCGTCTTCCTCCCGCGCGGACGCCGCGTCCGGCGCGCCCCCGGCGGTCACGGTCATGTTCCCCCGCGCGCGCCTCCTCGCCGGCCCCCCGCGGACGCGACGCGCGTCGCGTCCTCGCGCGCGGCGCCGCGTCGCGACGCGCGCCCGCGCGGGCGGCGACCTGTACGAGCTCCTGGGCGTCCCTCGCACGGCGACGAAGAAGGAGATCAAGGCGGCGTACAAGAAGGCGGCGCTCAAGTACCACCCCGACGTGAACAAGGCCCCCGACGCGAACGAGCGATTCAACGAGGTCAAGGCGGCGTACCAGACCCTCTACGACCCGGACGAGAGGCGAAAGTACGACATGATGAGCGGAGGAGGGTTCGGAGGGTTCGGGAGCGATCCGTTCGGCGGCTCCGGCAGATCCTCGTACGCCTCCTCCTCGTCGTCGTCGAGCGGAAGGCGCCCGCCGCCGAAGCGGGAGGAGGAGGCGTTTTACGGGTTCGCCGAGTTTTTCGACGACGTCGGGAAGGAGTTCGCGGCGTACGAGTCGAGCCGGGCGAAGAAGCGCGACGGGTCGAAGCCGAGGTCGCTGTGGGAGGAGCTCGAGGGGATCGGGATGGAGTTCGTGGAGTTCTTGGAGGAGGTGGTGCCGCAGCTGGACGAGGATTTCGAGTTTGAGTACGAGGAGACGACGACGAAAAACGGCGAGACGACGACGAAGAAGACGAGCGCCTCGGGGACGAGGACCTCCTCGACGCGAACCGCCTCGACGCAAACCGACGGGACGGGGTTCGGGAGCGGTTCCGCGAGGCGTTCCACCGGGACGCCGCCGAAGCGGGAGTCCGTGGACGAGATGCTGGAGAAACTCAAGCGGGAGATGGGCATGTGAGAGGAGACGCGAGGGACGAACGACGAGAGGCCCGCGTATGAAGCGTCGACGTACTTGACCTTTTTGGCGGAAATTTTTTTTTTCGTCCAATAGGTCGATCCCCGCTTCATCATCAGACCGCGCGCGACAGTCGCACCCTCCCTCCGCGCCGCCTCGCGCGCCGCGCGATGGTCGCCTCGGCGGACGCGCCGTTCGCCGACCCGTTCCGACGCGAGATCGTGGGCCACAGGAAATCGATTCGCAGCGTGGCGTGGAACGTGGCCGGTCGCAAGCTCGCGAGCGGTTCGGTGGATCACACGGCGAGGGTTTACGACGTCGAGCACGGCGTTCGCGGCGGGCGGGACGTCGAGCTCAAGGGCCACGGCGACGCCGTCGAGCACGTGTGCTGGGACCCCACGTCCCCGAGCGCGCTCGCGACCATCTCCTCGGACAAGACCCTGCGCCTGTGGGACGTCCGCTCCGGGTCCTCGTGCGTCGCGACCGTCGCGACCGCGGGCGACCCCATCAACGTCGTCTACCGCCCGGACGGCGCCGTCGTCGCCGTCGGCGACCGCGACGACGTCATCTCCTTCGTCGACGCCAGGACGCGCGAGGTCCTCAGGACGCACAAGTTCCCGCGCGAGGTGAACGAGCTCGCGTGGGACGCCGAGGGCGCGACGCTGTACTGCACGACGGGGCAGGGCACGGTGGAGGTGCTCGCCTACCCCGATCTCAAACCGCTCCGCACGATCGAGGCGCACACGCACTCCGTGTACTGCGTCGCGTTCGACCACGAGCGCCACCGCTACGCCCTCGGGTCCGCGGACGCGCTCGTGAGCATCTGGGACGCCGCGGAGGACGTGTGTCTGCGGACGATCGCGCGCGTGGAGAGCCCCGTGCGCTCGGTGGCGTTCTCGCGGGACGGCCGATTCGTCGCCGCGGGGGGGGAAGACGCGCGCATCGACGTCGCGCGCGTGAGCGACGGGGCGCGGGCGTGCGCGATCGCCACGGGGGGGGTGACGGAGAGCTTGGCGTGGTCGCCGACGGAGATGCTCCTCGCGTACGCCGCGGAGGAAAAACCGGAGGACGGGGGGAGGGCGAGGGAGGGCGTGATCGTCGTGTGGGGGGCGCCCGACACCATCTGAGAAGAATCTCATCAGTGCACCCACTCGTATTTTTTTTCGCGTCGTCGCGCGGCGAGCTACGGCCCGGACGCCCTTCCCATCCTCCTTCCGCCCTTCCCCCCCCCC
>Ga0181571_10003148_pt1 | contig 12346 bp, 3 predicted proteins | sample 101ome_17_FD_132440 | JGI IMG/M metagenome (GOLD analysis project Ga0181571, IMG submission 132440) | Coastal salt marsh microbial communities from the Groves Creek Marsh, Skidaway Island, Georgia - 101407AT metaG (megahit assembly) | ecosystem: Environmental > Aquatic > Marine > Intertidal zone...
AACCCCTCCGCGGTTTTCCACAGCACGCGATCGCACCACGCCGGCGTCCTCTGGGTCTTGTAGTTGAACCCCGGCTCGCGCTGCACCTTGAACGTGGGCATGTGCGACTTGGCGGGGTCCCCTTCCTGGAAGCCCATGAACGCGTCGCCGGCCAGGCGGGAGCGGGTCAGCTGGTCGTGCTTGAAAATCTCGGCGCGACCCGGCGGCCCGCCCTTGACCTTCGCCAGCATCGCGTTAAAGCGTTCCTCGGTGGGTTTGCGCTTGATCTCGGCGCCCGGTTCGAGGCCCCACTCGCAGCGGTAGTTCAGGTCGCCCATCCAGACCAGGTGGTGGAACGCCTCGGTGCACTCGAGCTTCTCGCCGAACCTGCACCCGCCGACAATCTCGGCGAAATCGTCGTCGCGGCGCTTGCGCATGTCGTCGTGCGCCGCGAGGTGGCTGTTGATGAAGCAGACGGAGGTGTCCCACACGCGGCACGAGATTCCGACGCCGCCCTTGTTGTTCATGATGTGACCCAGCCCGGTCGCCTCCGTGGACTTGAGCCAGTGGTGCACGGCGGGCGCGACGTCGGCGCGGACAAAGGCGCAGATTCGCATCTGTCCGAGGGTGTTTTTGCAGTGCAGCGAGTACGAGTCCCCGAGGGTGTTGGCGAGGCACGCCACCCAGTCGTCCTCGCACTTGTCGAACCCGTCTCTCGGGTCGTAGTCGCCCTCCTGGCAGCCGACGACCACCATGTCGTACGTGCCGAACTTCTTGGGCGCGACTCCCGACTCGGGAATCGGGACGGGCGGCGGCGGCTGCGGCTTCTTATCCTTCTTACCCTTCTTGCCCTTCTTGCCCTTCTTGCCGACGGACGATTCCGGCTCGGCGTCGGTATCGGAGTCGTCGGACTCGGCGCCCGCGGCGTTGGCGACGTCCCGGGGCGCGACGGGGGGAAGTTTAGCGCTCGAAGCCTTGGACGAGGCGGAGGAGTCGTCATCCTTGGCCGGCGCCGCCGGGAGGTCGCCGGCTGTGGCGGCGGCCAGATCGTCCGTGGAGTTGCGCCTGGACGGCGGGCGCGATCCGCCCTTGGGCCGACCCTGGCCGCACTGGAGCCACGACGTCAGGTCCGCGGGCGGGGGCTCGTTTCCGACGTTCCAGGTGCCGACGAGAACCTTGAGCTCGTGGGGAGCGCCGGCTGGAGGCGCCTTGAGGACGATGAGCTGCGCGCGTACACGGCCGGCGCCGTCGGAGAGGTCGAGCCAGGTCGGGGCGGGGAGGTCCTTCTTGGAGTCCCTGTCCCACACCGCGGAGGCGAGGGGCGCGGAGACGACGCCGAGCTGCTTACCCCCGTCCGTCGCCCTGATCGTCAGCGAGCTGGATTCCGGGTGCGCGACCCAGAAGGAGAAATTAGCGAGCCACGGCGCGAGCGTGCCGGCCTTTGCGAAGGCGGCGCTCTTCTGCTCCGGCCCGTCGTCGACGCGCATCGCGCAGCACGCGTCGCCGCCGGACTTCAGCTCGAGCTCGAGGAGGCGAACCCTGCGTCGCGGATGGGAGGGGTCAGCGATCGCCGCGTTCGAATCTCCGTTTCGTCATTCGTGGAGGAGCGCGGTAACAACTCGGATTGGTCGATTCGTCAAGGGACGCGCGGGCGGGCCGCGGAGGGCGACGGTCGGGTCGAGGGGCGGGTTCGGAGGCGCACCCGAGTCGGAACGGCCTGCCATCGTCGGCCATCGTGAACACGTCGGCGTTTCGACGCGACGTGGGAGTCGACGCCGGCGCAGTGAGACCCAAAGATATCTCTCCGACGGACCATCTTTGGAGCAGCGTTCAACATCACGCGCGCGAACACTGCACGGTGAGAGGTGAGGAACGTCAAATACTGGTGTTGTGCAAACGTTTGACTACACAATCAGTTATGCATAGCTTCGTTATTTATGGTAAGAGAGGATGGTAAATCTGCGACGAGAAGCCCGGCTGAACTCCACAACGAAGGCGCACCGGCGAGAGGTCGGACGCAATGCGAACCTGGAGTGTGCTCGCGCTCGTGCTCGCGCTCGTCGCGCGCGTGACGGGCGATGCGTCGGCGGATACCCCCGCGCGCCGCGCCGAGGCGTTCTTCCAGTCGTCGTCGTCGTCGTCGTCTCCAGCGGGCGGATCGAATCACACCAGCAACTGGGCGGTGCTGGTCGACGCGAGCAGGTACTGGTTCAACTACCGGCACATAGCCAACACCCTGTCGCTCTATCGCACCGTCAAGCGCCTCGGCATCCCCGACAGTAACATCATCCTCATGCTCGCCGACGACGTCTCGTGCTCCCCGCGGAACTCGTTCCCGGCGTCGGTGTTCGGCAACGCGAACCACCGCGCCAACCTCTACGGCGACAACATCGAGGTCGACTACCGCGGGTACGAGGTCACGCCCGAGAACCTCCTACGCGTCCTCACCGACAGGCACGCGCCGGGCACCCCGCGGTCTAAGAGGCTCCTCACCGACGCGGGGAGCAACGTGTTCCTGTACATCACCGGCCACGGCGGCGACGAGTTCATGAAGTTTCAGGATCAAACCGAGATCATGTCCAAGGACATCGCGGATGCTCTGGAACAGATGCGCGAGAAGCGCCGATACAACGAGGTCTTGTTCATAGCGGAGACGTGTCAGGCGGCCACGTTGGCCGAGCGGTTCTACTCCCCCGGCGTGCTCGCCATAGGATCCAGCGAGAAGGGCGAGAACTCCTACTCGCATCACCTGGACCGATCCATCGGCCTCAGCGTCATCGACAGGTTCACGTACTGGACCCTCGAGTTCATGGAGAGCGTCACCCCGCACGGCACCGCGACGCTCGCGCAGTGGTTCTCGCAGCTGACCAATCACAGGCTGCACAGCACCGCGAGGCCGCGGACGAGGCACTTCCCGCGGGGCGCCGACGACGCCAGGGTGACCGACTTCCTCGGACACGTGTCCAAGGCGGCGCCGATGGCGGGCGGCGGGTACGAGGGCTTGCGCGGGGGCGGTGACTCACCGGGCGGTGACGCGATGACGCGCGGAGGCGGTGACTCACCGGGCGGTGACTCACCGGGCGACGACGCGATGACGGCGCGGGGTCGAAGGTCGAAGGCTGGCGACGCCGCGACGGGGGCACAGCTGGCGGTGGATGGCGGGTGGGCGACGCCGGGAGCGCGAGCGCGGGGCGAGGGCGTCGCGTTCGCGGCGGTGTCGTGCGCGGCGCTCGTGGGGGCGGCGGCGTGGGTGTCGGCCAAGGCGTACTGAGGGCGCGCGGCGGGGGGTTAGATCACGTAGAGTGTGTAGTGCTGGCGCGGTCCAAGTACCAGAGACCTTCGCAATCTGACTTTTAGCAGTTGTCACACTGTGTCTGCCCAGCGTGCAGCAGCTGTGAACCAGCCAAACCTGCCTGGCTTTTCGCCGATTTTTGAAAAAAATGCCCTAGAGGGGCCAGATCCACGCGCCACCATGGTGGCCGCCTCGCGTCACGGGGCGGGTTTCGCGGAGGTGCTCCTCGAGGAGCACCCCGCATCTCGCACGGTATGCGCCGCGGGGTGCGCCGACTCGCGCGTGCGGACGACGCACGCCGACGCCGCCGGCGGCGTGCAGCTGGTCGGCGCGAACGGGGAAAAGCGGCGGTTGCTCTCGTGGGCCATCCGCAACGGCGACGGCGCGGCGCTGCGACTCACGGAGACGCCGTGCGCGGGCGCCAGGGGCTCGCGCTCGCACGCGCTGCGCATCGTGTTCCCGCGCGAGCTCCTCCCGATCGCCGCGATCGTCGAGACGGACCCTCACGCCGCGGCGAGAGAGGGCATCGGCGCGGGCGTGCGCGTCGTGGTGGCGGACGTCGCGGGGGACGTGCACGTCGTCCGCGCGCCGCACCCCGCGGAGCTCGAGGCGACGCCGGGGCGTCGCGCGGAGTCATCCCTCGCGTCCGTCCGCGCCGCCGACATCGCCACCGTCGCGGATCCACCCTCGCTCCAGGCCCTCGAGGGCATCGCCAGCGTCTGCGCCGTCGGAGCCAAGATGGTCGCGTTCGGCGGCGTCGGCGGTAGAATCGCGATCCTCGACGCCCTCTCCGCGAACCTCGCGCCCGTCGCGGAGCTCAAGCCCGCGACGCTCGCGAGGCTGTGGAACGTCGTCTCCATCGGCGCGAGCGAGCGATTCGCGGGCGCGCGGGCCATCCGTTCGATGGCGCAAGTTCCGTCGCCGCGGAGGCACTCCGCCGACCCGTCGCCGCCCCGGCTTCTCCTCGCCGCGCTTCGCGCCGACTGCCACGTCCAACTGTGGGACGTCACCCACCCCGCCAAGCCGCTCTCGCTCGTCGCCATGCAGCTCCCGTCGCCGAGCGGCGGCGGCGGCGGCGACGGCGGCGGGTACGAGAGCGGCGGCGGGCCGGGCTCTCCCGGAGGTTTTGGGTCGGCCGACTCGCCCGTCTCCCCCATGGGCTCGCAAACGGGGGGGGAGAGGGCGGCGCACTGCATGGGCTGCGGCGAGGGGTACCTCGCGGTGTCCACCTACGGGGTGGACGCGTCGACGAATTCTTCCGACGCGTCGTCATCCCCCAATACGGCGGTACAGTTCCCGAGACCTCGCGACGGGAAAATCTCCGTCTACGCCCTCGACGTGAAGGCGGGGCCCGAGGGATCGTCCAGCGCGAGCCTGGCGTTTCACAGCCCGGTGGTGGGCGGCGACGGCGTCACCGTCGCCGTGGCGGTGTCCGGGGAGTCGATCTGGGCGCTTCAGGAGGGATCGATCGACAGGAGGGGCGATTCCGGCGAAACCCTCGGCAAAGACGGCGGCGCGGGCGACAGGGTGCTGAAGGGGTGGCCGCTCGAATCGCTCAACCGCGCGCACCCGTGCGAGACGCTCGGCGACGCCGCCGCCGAGCTCGGCGCGTGGGCGGGTCGCGCCCCCTCCGACGCCGGCGCCGCGGGCGCCGCCGCCGCGCTCCTCCTCCGCGGCGGCGCCGTCCCCGGCTCCGTTCACGCGACGGCGGCGGACGTCTCCGACGATCTCGCCTCTGAGCTCGCGGTTCGCGGCGTCGCCTCGTCCACGGTGCTCACCGCCGCGCTCGACGCCCTGGACCAGCCGTGCCCGCCGTTGGGGGACACGTGCGCGCGGAGGGCCGCCGCCGCGACGCGCTTCGCCGCGGGAGGTGACGACGCGCCCGCCGCCGACGCCGTCGCCGCTTGGTCGCTCATCGCTCCGGCGTACGCGGGCGCGTGGCGACAAATGCGAGCGCCGCTGGGAATCGCGTCGCTCGGTAGTGGCGGTGGTGGTGGCGCTTCGGATGGTGGGGGCGCGTCCGTGGTGGTGCTTCGCGAGGGGGCGTCGTGCGTGATGAGGGCGTTGGACGCCACGGAGGCTGCGGCGTCCCGGGCGGCGTTTATCGCGAGGACGCCGGGCTTCGCCGAGACGGGAAATATTGTAAACCTGGGGCCAGGGGCGAACCTCGGGGCGACGGCGCCGCACCTCGCGGCGCTCGCGCTCGGGTGTCACATGAACGAACTGCTCGGCGCGCCCGCGTGCCACGCGATGGATCTTGTCGCCGGGGGCGCGGGCGGTGCCGTCGCGGGTGCCGCGGGTGCCGATGTATACGGCGGGGGCGTATTAGCTAATACGGCTCGAGCGTCGCCCGCGGCGCGAGCGGCGGTGAAGGAAGCCGCCGCGTTCGCCGCCACGGAGGATTGGCTCGACGCCGCGGTGGCGCTCGCGCTCGGGCGGGTGACGGCGCAGCCGCACGGCGGGATGGACGACGCGGTCAAGGCGGCGCTTCGCGAGAGACGCGCGAGGCAGCGCCGAGCGGCTGGCGCGCTTCGAGCGTGTCTCGTTAGCGTCGGGAACGATCCCGCCGACGCGATCGCGCGCGCGCTGGACGCGATGGAGTGGAGGCATCCCACGTCGTCGATGGAAGAACACGCGGGAGGGATGGAGTGGACCGAGGGAGCGAGGGCGCAGGCGGCGCGGCAGCAAGCCGGCGCCAGGTGCGCGGCTCTTCGGGGGCTCTTGCTGCTGCTCGGAGCGATTCGGTGGGGCGGCGCTCGCGTGGTGGGCGCCGCGGGGTGCGACCGCGGCGCGCTCCTCGCGCTGATCCCCCGCGTCGCCGCGCAGCACCGCGCCGCGCTCCTCGCGCGCTGGCTCACCGCGACGCCGTGCGCGGGCGTCGCCGCCGACCGCGTCGCGCCGGCTCCGCCGCCGCCGCTCTCGGCAGCTATCCTCCCGGCGGGTGCCGCCTCGGCGCGACCGGGATTGTCCCTCGTCGTCGCCGGCGCCGCGCTCTGCGCCGAGATCGTGCTGGGCGTTAAAGGCGTGGACACCTACCGCGTCGACGACGGCGGGTACAGGCGCGCGGTGGAGATTGGCGCGGAGCTCTACGCTGGCGGGGAACTCGCCGCGCTCGGGTGGGTGCTCAAGCAGGCGCGAGCGTCGCCCCCCGGGGGATCGATATCTCACGGCGGAGCTGGCCCCGGTTCCGTATCATCCGGCGACGCACCCGCGCTCCTGTTTCTCCAGGCGCTTCGGGCGAGCGCGGACGTCGCCCGGGGTGCACGTGACGGCTCGAGTAACGGCTCGAGTAACGGCTCGAGCGACGATGACGCGACGGAGGAGGCGCTCGGGTTGTTCTTCCGCGCCGCGTCGGGGATCGATCCCGGCGGCGGCGATGAATCGACGGGTGGTGACGTTTCGAATCTCACCCCGGGTGGCGACGTTTCGGATGCGATGGACGTGGGCGACGAAGGCCCGCGCGCGGGAGACGCGATTCGTTCGTCGGGGAGGTCCGACCCGCTGCTGCAGCACCTGGTGAAGCTGCTGCGGAGCATCATGTCCGGCTTCCCGACGGCGCCGGGCGGACTCGAAGCCGGCGACGAAACCTCGCCCCCGGTTTCGACGCTCGAGTACTACGAGACCCTGATGCTCTTCTTCGAGCGGCTCGGGTGCTCGCTGGGCGCCGCGCGATGCGCGCACGCGGCGCTGCGCGAGGTTGAGACGGCGCACGCGGAGGACGGGTCGGGCGCCAGGTCGCGACGCGCGGCTCGGCTCTGGGCGAACCTCCTCCAGTACTCGCTCGACCTCGGCGACTGGTCCGGCGCGTACGCCGCGGTGCTCTCCGTCCCCGGAGCCGACGCGCAGAACGCCGCGCTTCGCAGGTTGGTCGCCGCGCTGTGCGAGCCCGGCGACGTGAGGGGCGGCGCCGCGGCGCTCGTGCGCCTGCCCTTCGGACCCGACGCGCTTCCCGCGGTTGTTCGAGCGCTCGAGGGTAGGGCCGCGGCGGCGCCGTTGGACGCGACGCCGAACCCGTCGATGATGCTCCACGCGCTGCACGTCGCGAGGGGAGCGCCGGGCGAGGCGGCCGCGGCCGTCTTGCGACACGCGCGTCGGCTCGGGGAGGCGGTGGCGTCGGCGGCGGCGAGGGCGGAGCTCGCGGTTGGTTCACTCGGTTCCGAGGAGCGGGCGGAGATGAAGCCGTCGAACCCGAGAGCCGTCGCCGCCGGGGAGGCGCGGAGGCGGCTGGCGGAGGCGCTCGAGGCGCACTGCGGCGCGCTCCTCGTCGCGATCAACTCGCTGCGGCTGTGCCCACCCGGCGCTCGTCACGTCGCCGAGGAGTGGCAACCCGATCGGAAGCTCCGCGAGCTCACCATCGACGGCGACGACGACGACGCCGACGGGTGGTCCGAGCCGAGTAAACACGACGACGAAAAAGCGCGCCCCGGTGACGAAAACGCCGCCCCGGTTCGTTCGGGCCGCCCCGGGGTTCGCGCCCCGCCCCACCCCAAGCGCAGGCGCCGCGTCCCGCCCGCCCCCGAGCGCACCTCTCTATCCCGGCTTCTTCGCGAGTACGCGCTCGCGGCGGCGAGGCTGGAGCTCTGCGCCGCGGGCGCCGAGCCGGCGGCGCTGGGGTGCTCGAGCCTCGGCGGCGGCGACAAAGCGTTCGATCGCGACGAGGCGGATCTGATTTCCGGGCTCACGGCGTCGCTGTGCGCTCACGGCCTGTTCCGCGCGGCGACCAAGCTGGCGTGCTCGTGGCGCGAGGGGGAGGCGCTGACGGAGCTCGTGACGGTCATCGCCGCGACGCTGGCGGCGAGGGCGGCGCTCGCGCAGACGCGGAGCCGCGGGGGGACGTCTTCGTCTTTGGGACGTCTTCGGGGCGGGCTCGGGTCGATCGACGGCGACCTGGGCGCCGGCTGCGCGGCGGCGGCGGGCGAGGCGGTTGCCGCCGCCGCCGAGCCCCCGCCTCGGACGCCGACGGCGTCGCTGGCCACCGCGGGCGGCGTCCTCGGGTCGGAGGCGATCGACGCGGCGGCGGCGGAGGCGTCGCCGGCGGCGGCGTGGGCGGCGCTTCGAGCGTTTCTCGAGACGCACTGCACGGTGGAGAGAAACTTTGCGCCGACGGAAGCCGCGGCGAGGGCCGCCTTGGCGGCTGATCCCTCGTCTTCGCTCCGTCTGCCCCAGTGGCTGACGCGGAGGTTCACGCGCGGGCGGGGGGGCGGAGACGGCGGAGCGGGCGGAGACGGCGGAGCGGCGGCGGGTGGGATGGCGCGGCGCGGCGCCAACCCTACCGCGCTTCTCGCCATTTACGCGCAGCACGGCCGGCTGGAGGAGGCGGCGCGGCTGGCGATCGCGGAGCTTCGAGCGCACGCGCGAGGCGCCGACGCGGTGACGAGGACCAGGTTCGCGGCGGCGTGGTTTCCGACGCCGCTGTTGATGCACGTGCGCGACCTCGTCGCGCGGGTGCCGGCGTTGGACGGGCTTCGCGCCGAGCTGGATCACGAGCTCGACGAGCACAGGAGGCGAGCGGAGGCGGACAGCGCCAAGCTCGCGGGGTTCGCCGCGTCGCGGTGAACGCGACGACGAGTTTGGTCCGTAAACAATCCTAAACGACGAGTTTGGGTGTTGGTTCGACTGAGTGTTGGTTCGACGCGTGCTCGTGGCGGGTGCGAACGATGAAGGCACGCGCGATGACTTTTTGATTAAACGTTCTTGCCAATCTTGTTCCAGCCCAGGCCCAACACCATGCCCATGTGCTTCCACACCGACACGATGGAGTTTGCGGTGAAGAAACCGGATCCAGCCGCCGCGGGAACCCCGATGCCCGGGTACGTGGAGTCGCCCGTGGCGTACAGGTTGGGCACGCCCGTGGTGGGTCCCGGCGGTAGGTTCGCCCCGTACACGTTGAACCGGGTCATGTCCACGCCCGGTCCGTAGGTGCCCTCCACCTTCTTCACGAATCGCCTCTGCGTCAGCGGCGTGGCGATCATCTCGCACTCCACCCTCGACCGAATGTCCGGTATGACCCGCTCCAGCGCCCTGTACAAGTCGTCGCCAGCCTCTTTTTTCATCCGCCTGTACTCGTCGCTGCCGTACTTGACGTTCGCCCAGTCCTCCCACGGCTCGTTCGCGGCGCCGTACACGTGCGCCACGTGTTTACCCTCGGGCGCCGCAGTCGGGTCCAGCGTCGTCGGTATCGAGATGTTGAAGACATTTCGTTTCCCGTCCACGCCCTTGCGCCAGTCGTCCACGACGAGGTGGTGAATCCCGAGCTCCTCGTTGGACGGCAACCCCGTCGCGTCGAACCCGACGTGGAGGTGCACGAACGACCCGCACTTGGGCGTCGTTTCCGTGTGCGTCTCGTCGCCGTTCTCCCTCCGCTCCCTTTGCGCCGACTCGGGTAGCAGCTTTTGCACCGTGTCCCAAGCGGAGGCGTTGGTGACCACCGCCCTTCTCGCGCGCACCACCCGCCCTCCCCGTCTTAACCTCGCCCCGCACGCCTTGCCCGTCTCGTCGCACACGATCTGATCCACGGGGGAACGAAGCGCGATCTTGCCGCCGTGTTTCCTGACGCCTCTCGCGAGCGCGTCGACGAGGGCCATCGATCCGCCGATTGGATAGTCGTACACGCATCCCTCCTCTTTGTGCCGCTCCGCGTACGTGAACGCCATGATGGCCGCCGACGTGGCGTCAGCCTTTAGCCCGCTTATCACGAAGCACTCCAGGTCGAGCAGGCCGCGGAGCCACGGGTTCTTGACGTGCTCGTCGACCAGGACGCTGAAGTTCTCTCGGAGGTATTTCGCATCCTCGAACCCCTCCGCTCCCCTCGGGCCGTTCCCGAGAGCCCTGAACAGCGGCGGGACGTACTTGGCCATGGTCAGCGCCACTCCGGCGTCCGCGCGCATTCCCGCGAAAGGAACGGCGACGGCGGCGTCGCCCAGGCCGGACATGGCCTTCTCCAGCGCGTCCCACTCCGCCACCGCCTCGTCACCCGCGAATCTGGCGATGGCGTTCCTGTACGTCTCGCGGTTCGCCACGCACTCGAACTTGCCCTCGGGAAAGTACATCTTGAGCGAGTTGTAGATCGCGACGCCGTCCGGAAGGGACTCGCCCACCGCGTCCATCACCTGCCGAACGCCGTTGATGCTCTCGCCCGGCGGGGACGACAGCCCGAGAAAGTACGACGGACCCGCGTCGAAGTGGAAGCCGTCTCGGACGAATCCGTGCGCGGCGCCCCCCGCGACGTAGTGCGCCTCGGCGACGGCGACGGAGAGTCCGTACCTGCCGAGGAGCGCGGCGCAGGAGAGACCGCCGATGCCGGCGCCGATGACGACGACGTCCACCTCGTCGGGAAGCTCGTCGCTCTCCCAACCGGCACCCTTGCCGAGCTGGACGTCCGGGTCATCTTTCGTGCCGCCGTTGATCGCGGGCGACGACGACGACGAGTAGGAGGAGGAGGCCCGGGTGGCGACGACGCGCGCGGGGCGGCGCGTCTTGGCGGTGCGCGATGCGCGGTGAAGGAGCGCCAAGGTTGTCGACGATGAGACGCTCGACATGGCTGCGACCCGACGGAATGACGATTGTTCGTTATCCCGTCCGAGATACGCTTGCGCGCTCGGATCCTGCGCCTGGCAGCCCGGCCTCCTGCTCGCCGAGTTCAAAACGAGCTGTCGGGCCCTGGAACCCTCGGCTCGCCACATGTCCACGCCCGCGAGAGCATCGGTGACGGACTCATCGCGCACGTCTTAGATTGAAGAAGGCGCGTGTCTCACCGGCGCGTGCTCCGGACGCGGGGTCTCGCGGCAGCGGTGGCGAGCGGCGATGGAGCCGCCCCGCTGAGGTTCAGATCCGCGGGTGGGCACGTGCTGGCGCAGAGGGCGCGAGTCTGATTTATCGAACCAGCCGTGGCTGGAGATGGCCCCACCGCCCGCGGGAATCACGATGAAGATATCCGGCTACGACGTGCAGTTCCCGTTCAAGCCGTACGCGTCTCAGCTGGTGCGATACACCTCGCGATGCGCGTCGCCGCTTCTCCGCCCCGTCCGCATTGTTGGCACCCCTCGCGCGTTCCATTCCCCGAGCCGCTGAACGTCGCTCCCCACTCGCATCAGGGTGTCATGGGCAAGGTGCTCAAAGCCGCGGACGCCGGCGAGAACGCGCTGCTAGAGTCGCCCACGGGATCCGGCAAGTCTCTCGCCCTGCTGTGCTCAGGTACGATCCAAGCCCCGTCCCGTTCCCCCCACCCCCATTCGATGCACCGCCCTCGATCTCTCGAGACGCGGCTCTCCAGTCGCCGAGACTGACCCAAATTCCCCCACCCGAATCGCCGCAGCCCTCGCGTGGCAGGAGACGTGGAAGAGGGACAACCTCGGCGGTGCGTTCGGCGTTAATAACGTCAAGGTTGACGACGAGGGATGGATCGTGCCCTCCTCCGGCGACCCCACCCGAGAAGACAAGGAAAACTTCGCCGGGTCCGCAAACGATGAGAAACCGCCCAAGGTTCCCCGTGTCTATTACGCCACGAGGACGCACTCGCAGATCCAGCAGGTGGTCCGCGAGCTGAAGCGCACGGCGTACCGGCCCGCCATGGTCGTGCTGGGCAGCCGCGACCACTACTGCATACACCCCTCGGTGCGCAAGAGGGGCCGGAACATCAACGACGAGTGCAAGCAGCTGCTCGAGCGCGGCGGGCGCGGCGCCGGCGGGGGCGGCGAGTCATCGGGCGCACCCGTCAGCGAGGACACCGGCCGGGGATGTGGGTACAGCCACGGCGCCATGAAACTCGCGTCTAACGTCTCGAGACAAGGCGCGGAACCCCTCGACATCGAGGATCTGGTCACCGCCGGTAAAAAATCTCGAGCCTGCCCTTATTTCGCCGCCAAGCACGCGGCGGAGGGAGCCGAGCTCGTGTTTTGCCCGTACAACTACCTCCTGGACCCCGCGGTTCGATCCGCGATGGACATAGACGTCAAGGGCGCCATCGTCATACTGGACGAGGCCCATAACGTGGAGGACACGAGCAGAGAGGCGGCGAGTTGCGACATTGACCTGGATCGACTCGAGGAGGCGGCGGCGGCGTTTACCGGCGTCGAG
>Ga0181571_10003150_pt1 | contig 12341 bp, 6 predicted proteins | sample 101ome_17_FD_132440 | JGI IMG/M metagenome (GOLD analysis project Ga0181571, IMG submission 132440) | Coastal salt marsh microbial communities from the Groves Creek Marsh, Skidaway Island, Georgia - 101407AT metaG (megahit assembly) | ecosystem: Environmental > Aquatic > Marine > Intertidal zone...
AGCGCCGAACGCGCGGCGATCGCGAAGACGACGGCGGCGGATACCGACATGAACGCCGTGCGGCCGAGGAACGTGACGGGCGTGACCAAGTGGGGCAAGCCGCCGCCCGCGCCGGATGAGCGAGGAGCCTCGAGGGAAAAGCGACGGGGTTTCAAGGACGGCGAGTCGTACGAAAACGCGGCGAGGGATCACAAGCTCGGACGCGACACCGCGGCGGGTTTACCCCTCGACGTTCAGCTCGCGGCGGGCCTGCAGCTTCGACCGATCGAGCCCAAACCGTACGACCCCGACGGCGACGCCACGGATAAAAACCTGCCGCCGCTTCCCGACGACGCCGCGGTGCGTAAACGCGTGCCGGGGTACACCTTCCCGAAACCCAAACCCCTGGACGAAGATCTGGACGAATTTGCAAAGCTGAAGAAGGCGAGGCGGAAGGAGGAGTTGGAGACTCCTGGCCCGGGTCACTACGCGAGCCATACCCCGAGGGTGGAGACCCGTCCAAAGGCTCCCGCGATATCGTTCGGCGACCACCCCATCGTCCCCGTCGAGGTTCGCCAGTCGATGAAGATCGACCTCGCGGACTTCCACCCGTCCGACCTCGACCCCGTCGCCGCGTGGCATAAGCTGAGGGGAACTGAGCCCAGGGGGTTTGCGACGTTCTGGAAGCATCCGGAGAAGAAATCGCACATCGACGAGGTCATCGAAAAAGTTGAACGCGTCGAGGCGGAGCGCCACGCGGGTCGGATCGAACACGCGGTCGGCAAGGCGCTTCGCCAGTCGCGGACGAGAGACTGGAAGATGAACGAGGACATCGGCGCGCTCGGTGACGCAATCGCGGCGGCGGCGGCTCGAGTCGACGAGGAGGGGTCGCCGGATGCCAACAGGATGCTCGTGGAGAGGCGCGTCGACGTCGGCGGCGCGTGGGCCCGCGCGGGTGCCAAAATCCCCGACGGATCGGAAGAAGAGTACGCTTTCGACTACGACGCCGCCATCGCGGAGGAAGCCGAGCGACGACGGGACCCCGTGGGTGCTTGGAAAACATCCGTGGCTCCGTCCAAACCGGTGTTTTCGTTCCCAAAGGGTCCCAGCGGCCGCGAAGACGTGGAACGGGAGCTCGAGCCGTGGCCGGTGCTCGGCATCGGCGAGCCGTGGTCCGAGCGCAGGGTCGAGGGCGGCGCGCTGCCCTTCGAACTCATGCTCGGCCGTTCCGACGCCTACGAGGACAGGTTAAAGGCGCGGGAGGCTGAGGAGAACCGAAAGATTTTCCCGGGGTCGTACAACGTCGTCGCCGCGCTCGACTACCTCCGCCGGCAAACCCCCGCCGCGATATTCAAACTCGCAGCCGACAGGTGGAGGGCGCACGGCCGCGCGCGACGACTCAAGCGCGCGCAGAACCTGCTGGGCGCGGACGTCGCGGGGTACATGGCGAACGAATGGGACGAATGGGACGAACAGGACGAGGATGAGGGCCCGGCGATGCTCGGCGACGAGGCTCGAGCCGCCGCGGATGCGCTCATGCGACCCCGCGCGCCCGCGTGGGAGTTCCTACCGCTGCGCGTGACTGTCGCGAAGGCCAACGTCGTGACCGGGATGAAACCCGGGGACAGGCCGGAGCTGGACGTGAAGCTGACGCTCGTTCGAAGGCGCCAGCCGGGCGCGACAAAGTTCGGATCGGTCGGAACGGGGGCGGGTTCCAAAAAGTCGAGGGCGCGAACGAGGGACGAAGCCGACGCCGCGCGCCGCGGCCCGGGCGCCTACCGGCTCCGACACGGTCAGACGGAGCGTCGCGCGCCACGCGCCGTGATTGGTACATCCGGTCTAAACCCTAACCCTAACCCTACATCCGGTCTCGCCGACGACGCCGTCGTGGAGGATGACGACATTTTTCACCCGGGAACGACGTTGGACATCGACCCCGCGGCTGCGTTCGCCGCCGCCGTCGCGCCGAGGAAGGGCACCGCCGTGGACATGCGACGGATGCCCCACCCGCGGGTGGACGACGCCGAACGCGCGCGTCGACGCGAGGAACTGGACCTCGCGGAGATGACGAAACTCACGAAGGAGACGACGCCGCTCAAGGCGTTCCGCGCGCCGGACGGGCGCGGGGGATGGAGCGCGTTGATGGACGTCTCGCCCGCGGCGTCCAGGCGTCGGCGAGTGGCCGAGGAGCGCCGTGCGAAGATGGAGGGCATCTCCGAGGTGGACGGCCCTAACTCCTCCCCGACTAAAACTCGCATGCGCGCGAAGGATAAGCTGACGGACCCGTCGTCGGATGCGTACGTACGAAGGCGAACGGACGCGGGCGTCATGGACTTTGCGTCCATGACGTTCAGGGTCTCCGAGCGCACCCCGGGCAACGTCGAGCTCGACCTGCTCGAGGCGGGCATCGGGCCGGGAACCTACGCGGCGGAGCCCGTTTCCAGGCGCGTTCCGGAGGTTGACTTTTCGCGCGGCGCCGCGAGGTTCGCGCTGACGGATGCCGAAAAGGCACCGCCGGACGAACCACTGGAGGGTGAACGCGTCGTGATCGAGACGGGACCAGCCTTTGACGCCACCCGACCGGACGCCACCCGCGGCGGCGTCATCTCGCCGCTCCCGACGGAGTCGTCCAAAGGAAAAGACAAGGCTGGAAAAGACAAAGCTGGAAAAGACGGCGTCGCCCAGGAAAAGCCGCCGTACGCGGACGCGTTGTACGACGTTGAACGGGGCTTGCGGTACATGCGTTCGGCGAGGGACGACGTCGCGCCGGCGTTCGAACGCGGGGGCCCGCGGGTCACCGATCCGGCGCTTCCTGATCCGCGTTCAAACCCGGAGGCGCCCGACTTTTATCACGCCGGCGAATTGGACGAGAGGGGTCGGTCGACGGTCACGGGGACGTCCACGCGTCACCGGGCTCGGGGTTGGATGGGGGGTTGGAAGGTGGCGCCCGCGCCCAGCCCCGAGTTCACGGACGGGGACGTGCTGTACCTCGACCCGGCGCTCGCGGACGACTATCGCCGACGGCGGACAATCGGAAACCTTCCGGACCTCGGCGCGGGGGGCGCGAGGGAGTCGCCGGTGACGACGTTTTCGAAAGACTCGGGTCCCGCGCTGACCGCAGACGTGGACTACGTCAGGGACGACGCGTTGCGGTCCATGTACCCTCCGCTGATCGCCGGGACCGGCGCGGTTCGCGTGGATCGGGGCCGAGCCGGAGCGTCGGACATTTTTGTCCGACAAACCGACGCGGGCGACTTGGACGCCGGAGCGTACCACGACGAGTCGAACCGAGCGGAGACGACGTCCCGGATGAGCAACAGGGAACGCGCGCGAGTCGTCGACTTTTCGAACGCGCCCGGCCGGAAGGGTTTAGGGTTTGGAACCCCGAACGACTCCTCGGGCGACGTCCTCGTGCTCGACCCGATCGATCCGAAAACGGCGCCGGTTGGTCGAGGAAACGACGCCGGCGCCGCGGTGGATTTCGCGAGGGATCGCACGAGGCGCGCGTTCCCGGCTCCGTCGCCCGCGAACCCCGGCGGGGACGTGCTCCACCTTCGACCGGGGCGGGGTGACGCGCTGGGCGAACGCGCGCGTAAGGCTGATTTCGGCTCGGGACCCGGTCGTTTGGCTCATCCCGCCGGGACGTTTGGAGAGTGGACGGAGGCTCGCGCGATTCACGGGTTGAGAGCCGAGGCGGATTTGGACCAAACGGCGGGCGGGTTCGGGGACGCGAACGCCCGGCGACGCGAGCGGATGGCCCGGCTCGTGGCTCGGCAGCCGCGGCGGGGTCGCGGGGACCAACGTCCGGAACCCGAGCGACCGGGCAAGATTGTCATAGCGTAGGCGTTGCATTAAACGTTTGGAGGGGGAGCTAATACTGGCGAGTGCTCTCCCAGTCGCCCTGCCCCATGGCCTCGGGCGGCGGCGGGAGCATCTCCCGCGAGTCCAGCACCTGCACGAGCCCGAGGTACGCCACGGCCAGCACCACGCTCACGACGCCTGCGGGTCGGGATTGAAGGGTCGAGAGGGGTCAGCGTCCTTCGCGCCTCGGCGGCGTGGGGTGGAAAGTTCCGCTCGTCTGGATAAGAGAAAAAGTTGGCGTCGATGGGTCGGGGGGCGTCGTCTCGCACCGGTCACGATGGCGGTCAGCTTCGCGCCCTTGACCTCCTCGCTGTCCTCCTCTGGCTCCCTAGCGGCGGGCGCGGCCGCGGATTCGGCGGCGGGAGCCTCGTCCTCGCTCGCTCGAACGATCGTGGAGCGAGACCAATCGCGGTTGGCGGCCGTCGTCTTGAGAGCACCTGGGGTGGTGGCGATGCGAACGGCGCTCGGGGCTCGGACGACGGAGACGACGCGGGTCCTCGTCGAGGACGCGGCGCGGCATCCCGCGATGACGGCGGTGTTGTGGAGGACGACGGTGGACATCTCGCGGTGGGATGTGCCGCGCGGGTACTGAAGTGGGTGACGTCGACGCCACGGCTGAAATAAGTGCCAACGTGGCCAAAACGTCGCGGTGCCCTTTTTTCCTTCTCGAGCCTTCCACCGCCCGCCACGATCGAGCGCACGGAGTCAGGGTTCTCACGATCCCACGTCCCGCCATGAGCGACCAGAAAGAGCGAATGGTCCCCGCGGACAGGTCCAACTGGAACGCCATCCTCAAGTGGTCCATGGCGCAGCAAGGGGACGGCACGTCGTCAGCCCCCGCGCGCGAGATCTCGGAGGAGGACAGGCGATGGCTCCTCGACGCCATGGCGAGCGGGTTCATAGACGAGATTAAGCGCATGAAGGACATCATAGCCTGCATCAGCGCCGGAATCGAAGCGACGCACGATGCCGAGGAGATCGACGCGCGGGTGGAGCTCATGGAGGAGCTGACGGACCGCGTGAGCGGCGTTGACAACGGCGGGGATCTGCACACGTTGGGAGGCCTGGAGCCCCTTGTGCGGTACGTGGCGTCGTCGCCGCACGCCAGGCTACGCGCCGCCGCGGCGGAGGTGCTCGGCACGACGGTGCAGAACCACCCGAAGGCGCAGGAAGCCGCGCTGGGATGCGACGCGATGGGTCCGCTGCTGCGCATGGCCGCGGGCGAGGGAGACGACTCGCCGCCCACTGACGCCGCCGAAGCCGAATCAACCACCGCCGCCGAAGGGGACGCGTCGAAGGGGACGAAGGAGCTCGTCAAGGCTCGCGTCAAGGCCCTGTTCGCGCTCTCGTGCCTCCTCCGAGGATGCGTCAGGGCCCAGGAGGCGTTCCAGCTCGGCGACGGCTTCGCGCTGCTGAAGAACTGCCTCAGGGTGGACCACCCGAGGCTGAGGACCAAAGCGCTGCATCTCGCGAGGCACCTGGCGACGCTCGACATGAGGTTCATGGCGGCGTGCGTCGACTCCGGGTACGTTCTCGCCGCCGCCGCCTCGCTCGCGGGGTCACTCCCGAGGCAGCTGCTCGTCGCGACCGAGGTGGGAACGGACCTTTCTGCTGACGCGTTCACGGAGGAGGACATCGAGAGGGGGCAGGTTCGGGAGGCTGCGCTGCGTCTGATGGTGGACGTGGCGCGAAAGGTTGACTTTGACGCGGTGCCCAAGGCGGTGGACCACCTCCGGTCGGCGATCGTCGTCAACGCCATCAACGCGGTGGGTAAGGCGTACGTGCGCTTCGGCCGGGAGGAGAAGGAGACGTACAGGGACGAGATGCAGCTCTGCGCGCAGCTGGCGAAGATGTTTGAGTGAGTGTAGGCGGTAGCCGACGGGGAGCCGGGGTTGACGAAACGCTCGGACGTTTTCGCGAAGAAAATTTATTCATCGGATGACGTGTTCGACGCGGGGAGTTCACAGCGACGCGCGCACTCGGCGCACCCGGAGTTTCCACGATTTCCTCGGCGTTCGCCTGGACGTTGGCCGCCGCGACGCGGCTGCTCAACGCCGGTCGCGTCGCGATGGTCTCCACCAGACGGAGCGCCCGCGGACCGTCCGCCACCGCGACCGCGATCGGCACCGAGAAGGACAAAAAGCCAAAGGCTGACGGTAAGCGCAAGCGCTCGGCGTCCACCGCCGCGGCGAAGTCGACGCCCGCGGCCGCGTCCGCCCCCGCCGCGAACACCGACGACGCGACGCCGCTCCTGGACCTCGGGCCGCTCGAGGAGGGGGTGCTGGTGTGCCGTCCCTCCCAACGCAACCGATCGCCGTACGTGGGCGACGTGCGGCTCACGTCGGGTCCGAACGCGGGACGCGTGGCGGTGACGCACCTCCCGAACATGGACAGCGGCGGAAAGTGCCGCCCCGGCGTGCGCGTCCTGTGCCGGCGGCAGCCGGGCGTCACACCCGACACCGTGGGCCAGTACGGAACCCCCAAGTGCGAGCTCGTGTGCCAGCTCATCCGATGCGACGAGCCCGAGAATGATGCGCTCGGCGGGTGCTGGGTATCCGCGCATCCCACCATCGGCGAAAAGCTCGTCGAGGCGCTCATACGCCGGGGCGCCCTGGACGCTCGGCTGCACGCCCCGGTTCTCAACCTGGAGACGCAGGTGGGCAAGACGAGGAAGGTGAGCGCGAGCGCCAGCGGCGGGTACCGACCCGATTTTCGAGCCACGCACGCCGACGGCACCGCGACTTTACTCGAGACGAAACAAGTCGTGGACACCGACTACGACCCTCGCACCGTTCACGACGCCGCGGCTTTACAGCCCGGGCACCCGGTGTACGCGCCCAAGGATGTCGCATCAATCGGGTACGAGCGCGCGGGTATATTCCCGTGGGGCAAGCGGGGCCAGAAGGGCCCGGGTGGCGAAGCCGTCGTCTCCGCTCGAGCCATCGAGCACGTTCGCGAGTTGTCAGCGGTGGTTGACGAGAGCGGGTCTAAGAGAGGGAAGAGAGGGACGGGCGATGTTCACGAGAATAGGACGGGCGACGTTCACGCGGCGGTGGTGCTGATGGCGGGGCGGCACGACGTGTGCGCGATCCGCGCGAACGGCGCCGCGTGTCCCTCCTTCGCGGCGCACCTGGCGTCGGCGGAGCGCGGGGGCGTTCGGGTGTTGGGGCACAGGGTTCGATGGGGCGAGGGGGTCGACGTCGGGAGGGCGTTCGACGGCGGGGAGGTTCCGGTGCTGCCGCCGCTCACGGAGGAGGACCTCGCGGTGATGATCCCCAAGCCAGGGAAGGAGAAGAAACCCGCGCCGAAGAAGGCGAGGACGGACGAGTGAAGACGTTGCTAGAGTCCGCTACTTATGATAAATCCACCCCGGCTATGATACCTCTCGACCCACCTGATTCGTCAGAGCGGCAGGAACGACTTCTGCTTGACCAGACCGAGCGACCGTCCGCACGCGAACACCACGGGCTTCGCCATCGCTAGACCCATCCCGAACACCGCCTGTAAACCCTGCGCCCCCATGGGAAAGTAGCTCACCTGGTAGTACAGCAGCGACGTCAGCTGCGCGAACGAGCAGAGGATGGTGAGCACGTACGAGTGCAGCACCAGCGCGCAGTAGAGCGTGCCCAGCAACGACCCGACGTACGCCGCGGAGTGGGTGAGACGCTCGGGGGCGGTCATGTGCGCCAACTGACCCTGCAACCCCCTCAGCGCCCCCATCGCCGACATGGAACACGCGCTTCCTATGGAGAAGCACAGCGCAAACTTGGCGGGCGCGAGGATGAGCGTGGGGAGGCCCACGAAGAACGCGAGGGTGAACATGAGGGTCCCGACCGTGGAGAGGGCGAAGAACCACGCGACCCTCTCCCTCGAGAGCTGGTTGAGGGAATCTCCGATCTGTCTGGTGCCCGCGGCGATGGACGAGCCCATCTGGTTGGCGCCCTGTGCCATGTGCGCGCCGAGCTCGGCGCCGTCCCGCCCGATCTCGCGCCCGAAATTCAAGAGCTCCGTCCCGGTGGAGGACGCGACGCTGCTGAGCTCAGCGCCCGCCGCGCTCAGAGAGGTTTGCAGGGACTTTCCAAAGGCGGAGAGATCGTTCATGTCGCCGTACTCCTTAGCGACGTTCTGCCAATCTGCGGGCCGAGGGGCGGAGGAGGTTGGTTCGTCAGTTGAATTTCGGATAGATTCCGTGTCGGCACGGCTGCGAAGGACCTTGGCGCCGGTGGATGGGTGCGGGACTCGAACGGGCGCGCACCGGAGAGGAAAGACTTCTTTTCGGATGAGCCCGAGCCAGATCCGCTCATACCCGACCCGGATCCAACCGTGTCGCGTGGGCGGGCGCGCCGAGGAGTGGGAGGGCGCCGCGGCCCGAAAATATTGACGTCTCTGCTGTCAGCAAGCAAGTGCCAAAAATGTTGGCAGCGGCAGCTGTTTCACGTCTGCTCTAAGATCCTATCGATTGCGACTTCATCCAGCGCACGTGCGCGTCCACGGGCTCCATCGGCGTCGGTGTCCCACCGGTTCGAAAGAAAACCAGCGAGAACCTCTCACCGGTCCAGCCGTTGACCCAGTGCGGCACCCTCCCGTCCAACCTGCCGAGTCTGTTCCTCACGTCCACCGCCAGCACCTTCTCGCCACCCTCGCCAGCCTCGACGCACAGCTCCCCGCCCTCGAAGTCACCCAGCGCGAGCACGTACTGGTGCGACGTATCCTTCTTATCCACGTGGGGCGAGCCCCTAAAGTCGGAAGTTATCGCCAAACTATCGTACTCGGGATGATGACCCTCGAGGAAGAAGGTTCGCAGCGCCTTGTCGGCTAGGCTCCACAGCCGAGCGCGTTCCCTCACCTTGTTCCCAGTTCCGATCACGTCCCTCCGATACTCATCCGGCACGTCCACCGTTAAGCGCCTACGAAACTTTTCCGCGTCGTCAACCACCTTCCGCTTCAGCACGAGGTACCTCCGCGATTGAACGCCCTTGCGCTGCGGGTTGTCGAAAAAGTCCTGAAAGTTGCGCAGCGCTTCGAGAAGCTTCCCGCGTAGCTCCTTAAATTCGTACCGTCGGAGCGGTGCCGCTCCCGGACATCGATCCACGGGCCTCACGCCACCCATCGCTCGTGCTAGGTCGTTGACGGCGAGCGCGTGTGCCAGCGTCTTGTTTTTGGCCCCCTTTGCTTGCGTCTTGCGTCGCTTGGACGGGGGCGAGATATCGTCTTCCCTCCTAGCCTTCTTGAGCCTCGTCAGTATCTCCTCGGTGCTCAGCGGCGCGAGCTGCGCGACGAGCGGCGGATCCTCGCCCGGGACCTGCTCATCCACGATGTTGTCGTGCGGTGGCGCCGGCTGGAGGCGGTAGTGTCGGTATCCGTGCGTGAGCGGCACCTCGAGACCTGATGGGTTGGGAGATTTAGATTGTTAGTTCAGACGTCGTCGGTCGGTGCTCTGCGTCGTGCGGTCGGGTTCTCGTGGCGCACCGTTAAAACTGAGCGCCAGCTTGAGGTCTCTCAATGTGGGCACCTCCACGGTCACCTCGGTTCCCGGGCATCCGCTAACCCTGGCTCGCCCATGCCGCGGTGGGCCGACCGCCGATGCCTTTTCACCTTCGTCGTGGGGACGCCCCATTTCGTCGGCGGCGTCAACCTCCAGGTCCAAGCCCAGGAGCGCCGCGACGAGCACGGGGGTCCACGATTTCTCCGTCTCCCTCCACACGAGTCTGAACCGCGCGTCTTCAGCCGGTTCGGACTGCGACACCATCTCGACGCGCGCGACACTGGCGGAAACTACGGTCGCGTCCTCGGATTCGTCAATCGTTTTGGCTCGTAAAAGTCCCTACATACTCGTAAAAGTCGTGGATGACGAGGCGGGATCACCGACCCGCCTTTTGCGACAGGATGCGGTCGACTATGAACGGGTCCAGCGGGGTCGGATCTTCGCTCCTCTCCCCCGCGGCGCTCACCATCGCCCCGATCAACCTCGCCACCCCCGCCACGTCCCACTCGATTGACACGAAACGTCTCACGCGTTTGTCCAGGTACGCCGCGTCCACCTGCGTCTGCTGGTAGCCGCACCGGTTGAACCGTCGAACGTTCCGGACGCACTCGACGAACGACTTGAGCGCCGATTTGGTCACCGCGCCCAGCGCCGAAGCCCGCGTGGGTTCCAAAGAGCTCAAATGTTCGAACACCCCGTCACCTTGCTGCTCCGATGACTCACCCCGGAACAGGTCGGCGACGCCCCGGTCGATTCCCGTCGTCGGCGCCTCGGACGTTAAACCCGATGAGGCGCCGACGAGTCTCACCGATGAGTAGCCGCCGTCCTCGAGTATCCCCGCCGTCTCCGTCTCGATCGCGCACAGCTGTTGCACCACCTCTATAACCACCGGCGACACGTCCCTCGGCTCGTTCGCGACGTCCCACCGCGCCAACGCGACGGACTGACGAATCATGAGCGAGAGGCGCGTCGCCGAGGCGAGCACGTACGCGCAGACGAGCTCGTCGGCGAGTCGGGCGTACGACTCGGCGCGTTGCTTCTCCACGAAGAGCGTTTGGTTCGCCTCGGAGGATGCAGGGAAGAAGGCGTCGAGGGTTCGCGCGATGGTCGGGACGCCGTCCGTCTCCATGAAGCTCGCCAGTCTCGCGAAGACGAGGAGGACGGGCGCGGGTCCGGCGGCGGACGCGGACCGGGGAGCTTCCGGAACGCCACCCTGAACGCCACCCAGAGACCGGGGAGCTTCCGTAACGACGCCCCCACCCGACGGAAGGCCACCCGCGCGCCTCAGCCCGGCGAGAAGCGCGTCGAGCGTGGACGCGGCGTGGCCCCGAACGAGTGACTCAAACTCCTCGCGCCACGACGACACCATCACCGGCCTCTCCTCGAGCAGCGATCGGGTGTCGGCGAGCGGCTCCTTCACGCCGGCGAGCGTGACGTCGCGGAGCTCCTCGAAGCGCCCGAGCAAAAACGCGCCGGCTTTACCCTCCCCGGCTCCGTCCTCCCCGTCGGCTCCGTCCTCCCCGTCGAGGACTCCCGCGTTTGTCACCCTCGCCTCCACGTCGGCGCCGACGCGTTCGACGGCGGCCGCGAGCTTGAGTTCCAGCGCCCTGAACGCGGCGCCGACGCGTTCGCGCGTCGCCGTCTCCACCACCTCCGCCGCGCGATCGGCCAGACGAATCTCGGGCACCAGCCTGTTTATTCCGCTCAGATCCGCCGCCATCTGCGCCAGCGCCGCCATCAGACCCTTCGCCGGGGCGGTCCCGACGCCGCCAGCCCCGGCGCCCCCCGCGAGCCCCAGCTTGACGGCGGCGAAGTACCTCTGGAGCAGTTCTCGGCCGAGGGCGACGAGGGGCTCTCGATCCTTGAAAAGCTCGGCGTACTCCGCGGCCGTCTCCCGAAAATCCTCCAAGAAGGACGCGCTGAGCGACACGACAAACGCCCTCGCGTCCGGCACCGGGGACGACGACGCGATCGACTCGGCGTCGCCCAACGACCGGTCCATGGCGACGCGGCGCGACGCGAGGTAGGCGCCCTGGAGCTCACCCGCGGGGGTCCCGAGCCGCTCCAGAAGCTCGACGCATTCGGACGCGTCCAGAGTCGACGGCGACGCGCCCTCCTCGTCGCCCGCGTCGCCGCCGGCTTCGTCTGCCTTCTCCGAAGCCTTCTCCGAAGTCTTCTCCGAAGCCTTCTCCGAAGCCTTCTCGTGCATCTCGCGGCGCCTCCTCCGGCGCGCCGCCGCCGCCGCCGCCGCGTCGTGAAATCCCGCGCGCAGCTTCTCCTCCACCGCCTTCATCGCGTCGTCGCATTCCCTCTTGACGCCCGCAAACGCGCCCGCGTCACCGTACTTGGCGAGCAGCGGCCCGGCGCCGACGTAGTACCTCACCGCCAGCGCCAGCGCCCCGGTCTCCGCGCACGTCCTCAGCTTGGCGGGCAGGTCGAACGCGGCTTGGAGTTTCTTGATCAGAGCGCGGACGCCGTTGAGCTGCTCGATCTGTTCCCGGTGCGACGAGAGCTTGAGGTTGACGGCGTCGGCCTTGGCGGCGGTGGCGTCCACGCTGGCGGTGAGTTCCTCGACCCTGGACTCGATGGTGGCGACGTTGCTTCGCATCTGCTTGACGGTGTCGGTGGCCACGATGAACTTGGAGTAGTTCTCGTACACCAGCATCTGCATGTCGCCGTCGAGCTGCTTGATCTCGCCGGCCATGGAGACGCACCGCGCCTGGAGCTCGGCCAAGGGGACATCGCGCACCGAATCCGTGACGTAAGCGTCGTGATCGAATCCGTCGCGGTCGATGGCGGGGAGCGATGCGGTCTTCGGGCTCGGTCCGCCGACCCCACCGCCGTAGTAGGAGGAGAGTAGGCTCCGCACCCGCCGCGCCTTCTCCTCGGCGCTCGGATCCATTTTAATTGTAACCCTGCCCCAGTCGGCGAGTCGGGGTGCGGGAGGCGGGATTGGAGGAGCGACGCCGGGTTTGAGCTCCGCGACTTGTCCACCCGAGCCGTCTCGGAAGTTCGC
>Ga0181571_10003153_pt1 | contig 12338 bp, 8 predicted proteins | sample 101ome_17_FD_132440 | JGI IMG/M metagenome (GOLD analysis project Ga0181571, IMG submission 132440) | Coastal salt marsh microbial communities from the Groves Creek Marsh, Skidaway Island, Georgia - 101407AT metaG (megahit assembly) | ecosystem: Environmental > Aquatic > Marine > Intertidal zone...
CCCGGACGACCGATCGAGACGCGTGTCGTCCCGAACCGACGGAGGCCGCGGCGTGCCGTGCCCTCTTTTCCCCCGACACAGACAGTACATCGTTCCGTTTTCCCGCATTTTTCTCGCCAAAAAAGTCGCCCACTCCGCGCGACCCTGACGCCGCGATTCACCCCGATTTTTCCCCCGATTTTCCCCCCAGGATGCCGTCGTCGCCGTCCCCCCGTACTTTGGCCAGACCCACAGGTACGCCCTCTACGACGCCGCCGACGTCGCGGGGTTGAACGTCCTCGCCGAGGTGTCCGACCTCTCGTGCGCCGCACTCCAGTGGGGCATCGACAAGGATTTCAACCAGAAGGGCAGGTGGACCATCATCTACGACCTCGGGGCCACCTCCGCGGGCGCCGCCCTCGTGCGCTACTCCACGTTCGATGGCAAGGACGCCGGTAAGAAGAAGCAGCACGGCCAGTTCGAGATCAAGGCTGTCAAGTGGGACGAGTCCGTGGGTGGCGAGGACATGGACATGCTCCTCGTGGACCACTTTCTCGCCGAGTTTGACGCCAAGCATAAGCCCTCGGTGTCTGCGTTTGACTCCCCCAAGGCGATCGCCAAGCTCCGCAAGCAGGTTCGCAAGACCAAGGAGATCCTCAGCGCCAACAAGGAGGCGCCGCTGTCCGTCGAGGGCATGCACGAGGATGTCGACTTTCGGTCCACGATTACGCGGAAGGATTTCGAGGCTCTCGCGAAGGAGAAGGGGATCTTCACCCGCGCCGCGGGTCCCCTCAAGGCCATCGTGGACTCCCTCGCGGACTTTGACATCACGCTGAAGGATATCGAGGTCGTCGAGGCCATCGGCGGCGCCACGCGCGTTCCCGGCGTCAAGAAGGCCCTCTCCGAAGCTCTCGACGGCAGAGCTCTGGACTTTCACCTCGACGCCGACGAAGCCGTCGCGATGGGCGCCGGCCTCTTCGCCGCGAACATGTCCACCACCTTCCGCATGCGCAAGTTCGGAGCCGCGGACGCGGCGCCGTACGCGCTGGAGGTTGATCTCGGCAAGGGACCGGAGCACGACCGCAAGACGCTGCTCCCCCTGTACAAGAGGTTCCCCGTGCGAAGGGTCGTATCCGTGGCAAACGCCACCGAGGATGCGAAGTTCACCGTGCACCACGCGGACCCCGAGCGTCTCCCTCCGGGCATCGTCGACGCCAAGGTTGCCGAATTCGCCATCACCGGTGTCCCGGACGCGATGAAGAAGCACGACAAGGTTGGCGACATCAAGGCGCATTTCGCCGTGGATAGCAGCGGCATCCTCTACCTCGAAAAGGCGGAATACGTCGTCGAGGTTGTCGACATGGTCGAGGTGAAACCCCCGCCGCCGCCCGCCCCCAAGAAGGTCAAGACCGACAGCAAGGGCGACAAGAAGGAGGCGCCCAAGAAGAATCGCAGCTGGTTCAGCGGGGGTAAGAAGAAGGCGGATCCCGAGCCGGACCCCAAGGCTGACGACGCCGAGGGTGACGACGCCAAGGGCCGCCGCCTTCTCGAGGACGACGCCGAGGTGGACGACGAGGAGGTTCCCGACGCGCCCCTCCCCGAGGATGCCGACGCCCCCGCGCGGGACCAGGCCGACGCCTCCGCCGACGCCGAGGAGAAGGAGGAGGAGGAGCCCAAGGAGGAGGAACCCGACGCGTCCGCCGCCCCGCCCCCCGCGCCGGAGGAGCCCAAGTTTCGCCAGCGCCGGCGCGTCTTCCGCATCCCCCTGACCGTCACCGAGTCCGGCCGCGCGGTTCCGGCCATGACCCCGGACGCCGTGAAGAAGAGCATCGGCGTTCTCAAGGATCTCGCCGCCAAGGATGAGGCCAAGCGGGCGCAGGAAGCCGCAAAGTCAAACCTCGAGGCGTACATCTACTCCATCCGCGAGAAGGTGTACGAGGACGAGGGTATCGCCAAGGTGACCGACGAGGCGATGCGGGAGAAGTTCTCCGGCGAGCTCACCGACGCCGAGGATTGGATCTACGACGGCGGAGAGCACGCCACCGCGGTTGAGTTTAACAACCGCAGGGATAAGCTGCAGAGCGTCGGCGACGAGTGGATCCAACGGGCGAAGGAGCTCACGCGACGCCCCGCCGCGGTGGACAAGGCGAAGGATTTCATCGCGACCGCGCGCAAGACGGTCGAGAAGCTCGGCGAAACCAAGCCGTGGATCGAGGACGACGCCAAGAAGAAGATGCTCGACGACGTCGACGGCTTTGAGTCTTGGCTCAACGAGAAGGTTGCGCTTCAGGAGAAGAAGAAGGACACGGAACCCGCAGCCTTCACCGCGGCGGAGGTCACGGTCGAGGCTAAGCCCCTGGAGGCTAAGCTGGCCAGGCTGAAGAAGACCCCCGCGCCCAAGCCGCCGCCGCCGCCACCCGCGCCGGAGAAGGAAGAGACGGATGCGGAGGCGCCCGCCGCCCCCGAGGGCGATGCCGCCGAGGGCGAGGATCCCGCGGCTGAGGGTGAGGAGGGTGCCGACGGGGCGACGGCGGAGGAGGGTGCCGACGGTGCCGACGGTGCCGACGGTGCCGAGGCGACTGATGGCGGCGAGGGCGAGGAGCCGTACCACGGCGACGAGCTCAAGAAGTGAGGACGACCCGCTCGCGATTTATTCTTTCGATGCGCAGACATTCTTTCATCAGACATCCAATCGCGATGATCGTCAGTCGACGTGAGGCTCCTCGCGTCGGCATTACAAGCAAGGTCAATAAAACAATCGCGATAAAGAATCGAATCAACTCACGCGCGTCTCGCTCGCTCGCTCGCGTCACGCCACCTTCGCCTTGGCCCGCTCCCGCTCGAGCGCCTCGAAGTTGGGGGCGCCGCGGAACTGCGCCGGGTACGCGCCCTCTTTCCCGTCCCTGAGTTTCTTCTGCTGCGCCCTGAACATCTTGTCGGTGCCAAAGGCCCAATCGCACCACGTGAAGATGGACGAGTACGGCCCCTGGAAGGTCTTGTGGTGGAAGTCGTGGTGCACGGCGCCGCCCCAGAAGGGGATGAAGTTGGTGGGGTTCCACGGGAGGTCGTAGCCGCTGTGATCCTCCACCGTCTCCCATAGTCGAACGAAGAGCCACGCCCAGAGCGTCACCATGTGCTTAGCGAAAAAGAGGGGACCCAGCAGGGTTCCGATGCCCAGGAAGAACGTCTCGACGGGGTGAGCGTACTCCGCGGCGATCCCGAAGGGGTGCGTGTGCTCGTGGTGGATCTTGTGCACGTACTTGTACACGCTCTTGTGGTGCAGAGCGCGGTGGATCCAGTAAAAGTAAAAATCCTCGATGACGAAGAAAGTCGGGAGCTGCCACGCGAGGTCTCGGACCGGGGGCAGGGGCAGGGCCATGGAGAACCCGAGGAACTGCGCCACCCAGTGGAACAGCAGCTGCATGGGGAGCTGGATGAACACGTGCGAGAGGAGAAGGCGCTTGAGGCACTTCGCCACCATGGCGCCGTCCGCCTTCTTGTCGGGCTGGATCTTGTACTTGTTGAAGTACGGGATCTGGTCGAGCACCAGCCACGGGACCCACGCGCCGAAGTAGACGAGCTCGTGGAACACGAACGTCAGCGGCCCCGCGATCACGAACGGCGAGAAGTTGTCCATCACGACGCTCCACCCCGCGGTCATCTTGGCGTGCACCAGCGCCTCCGCCTTCTCCAGCTGGGCGATGACGTCGCCCAGCGTGATGTCGCCGATGGCAACCGGCGCCGCGGTGGTGTTCGCCGCGGTGACGGCGACGACCGCGGCGGCGAGCATCGCGATGACGATCGCGACGCGCGTGGAATCCATGGACGAGTTGTTTCGACTACGATGCGGTCGAACCGCGTGTGAGCGCAACTTCAGCTGGCCGTCAACGACGAGAATCCAACCAACTTGAAATCCTGTGGCTCTGATGCTCCCGCTGACTGCGGTCAACTGCCTGACTGCTCACGTGTGCTGAATCGAGCTCGTTTTTCCAACTGTCACGTGTGCGACTGTTCCTGGTTTAACGTCAAACTCAAAACGTCCGAACGAAACCCGATCGGCCACGTGTTCGTTTCGTTCACAAATTTGGTCGCTCTCGTGCCCACTCTTCCGGTCGCGCCGACGATGCGGCCGTCGGCGTCGACCGCGTCGCTAGAGGATGCCGCGACGGCCCTCGCACCCCTCAGGCGGGTCCGCGTCGACCTGGTGGACCTGCGGTACGCGCCCATCGTGCGAGACGCCAAGGGCAATCGCTCCCCGAAGCGGGTCATCCACGGCTGCACCACGTCCTTCCTCCCCGGCACCGTCTCGGCGCTGATGGGACCCAGCGGCAGCGGCAAGACCAGCCTCCTGACCGTCATCGCCGGGTTCGTCGACCAGTCGCACGTGTCCGGAAACCTCCTGGTCAACGGCGAGCGGACCCAGGTTGGCAAGAAACTGGTGGGCATCGTGTTTCAGGATGACATGATGCTCCCCGCGCTCACCGCGTTTGAGACGGTAAAGTTCGCGGCGGACCTTCGCATGCCCCGGCGCTGCTCCGACGCCGAGAGGACGGACGCGTGCGACGCCATCCTTCACGAGCTCGGCCTCGCTCACGTCCGCGACCAGCTCGTCGGTGGAGCCGCGAGGCGCGGTGTCAGCGGCGGCGAGCGAAAGCGACTCGCCGTCGGCGTCGAACTCGTCACGCGGCCGGCGCTCCTCCTCATGGACGAGCCGACGAGCGGGCTCGACGCGTCCGCGGCGCTGTCGCTGATGCGGACGCTGAGGACGCTCGCGTCCCGCGGTCAGACGGTCGTGGCGGCCATACACCAGCCGAGGACGACCGTCTTCGACTCGTTCGATCACCTGGTCCTCATGTCCAAGGGACACGCGCTGTTCGACGGAGCACCCGACGGGTGCGTGGGACACCTGGAAAGCCTCGGTTTGGGGCTGACGCTGCCCCCGAGGACGAACCCCGCGGACTGGCTCATGGACGTCATCGCCGCGGACGAGTCCCTGGGGGAGGACACCCGGAAGCTACCGGAGGGTTGGAAAAACGCAAAGGAAAAACGCGTCTTCGTCGACGACGCGTCGGACGCGTCCGGGGCGGGCGGCGCGGCGCGCGGAAAAGGGGACGACGAAGACGGGTTTTTCGCCACGTCGGAGCGCGAGGGCGCGTCCGTGTGGCGCCAGCTCAGGGTCCTCACCGTGCGCGAGGATAAATCTCGCCGGGGCCAGAACCTCACCGCCATCAACGCCGCGCAGATGCTGGTGATGGCGATTCTGACGGCGATGTTTTGGTGGCAGATGCCGGACGACACGGACGCCTTCGTCATGGAACGCTTCTCCATCCTGTTCTTCTGCATCATCGCTCAGTCCAACGCGGTGGTGTTCGCGTGCGTCAACACGTTCGCCAAGGAGAGGCAGCTGATGATCAGGGAGAACGCCAAGGGGATGTACCATCCGCTGCCGTTTTTCATAGCCAAGACTGCTTCGGACACCGTCAACACGCTGGTCATGCCGTGCCTGTACGCGACGGTGACGTACTGGTGCGTGGGTCTGAAGCGAACGGCGGAGGCGTACTTTGTGTTCATAACAGCCTTCGCGCTGTGCATACTGGTGGCGCAGTCGCTGGGTTTGGCTCTGTCGTGCGCCATTCCGGATGTCCAGGTTTCACTCATGGTGGCGCCGATGGTCATTCTGATGCTGATGATATTGGGCGGATTCTACGTCACGTTCAGCAACATGCCGGTGTTCATACGCTGGCTGAGCTGGTGCTCGCAGGCCAGGTTCGGGTTCACCGCGATGGTGGTCAACGAGTTCAGCGGCCGGACCTTTCAGTGCGATCCGAACGGTAACCACGCCAGGTACGGGACGGGGTGTCCGGTGAGAGGGGAGGACGTCATCACCGCGTTGGAGATGGACGACCTCGGCGTGGGACAGTGTTTACTCGCGCTGGCGCTCATGCAGATCGGGCTTAGGATAGCAGCGTACGTGGCCATGGTGGTGAACTTCACCAGGCTCAAGCAATAGCGGACCAGGACCTAGTGGCTAGCCAGTGGGTGGAATATCTAGCTAGGAGTCTAGAGACAATGCCGTTACAACTGTTAGCGCCACGCGACCGGACCGCTGAACGTTACTTCTTCGAGTCCCTCACGGTGATGCTGCAGATCTCCGTGCACTCGCTCAGGCAGTACTGCCTGGACCTGAACCCCTCCTTGAAAACCACCGGTGCCTTGCGCACGCTCAGCGGACCCAAACCCGGCGCCCCCGAACCGCCCCGCGTGCACGTCGCTATGCACTTTGTGGCACACTTTTCAATCTCCTTGCCGTTCGCCCCTTTCGTGAGCGTCTTGAGGTTGGGCGCCGCCCTGGCGTCCGCGGAGTTCAGGCCCTGGGGGATATCCTCGACGTAGAACTCGCTCTCGGCGATCGCGATCGGTGGGGCGAGCGCGGTGAGCGCGGCGGCGGCGGCGGTCGCGACGGCGAACCCGACGTAGCGATGGACGATGGGGTGGGTAGAGGACCGATCGGCATCGAGCGTGGCGCGCGCGATGGACCCCACGCGGCGGCGTCGCTCCCCGGCCCGGACCGCGATTGGCGATCGTGTCGTAGCCCTCGAAGCGCGCGGGTGCGCCGACCCGGCGATGGAGGCGGTGACTCTCGCGCAGGTGGCCGCGCTCATATCGTTGTGGCCAGTCACGGCTGTGCCATCTTATCCAGCCGAGAAAACTCTATTGTTAATATCGAGGCTTCGATCTGAACCGCAGAGTGGGTGGCGCGGAGAAGGCCATGTCCCGGACGAAAGGAAAAAAGCGAAAGGCGAATCCAGCGAAGAAAAAGATTACAAAAGCCGCTGGATCGGCGCGGTTCCGTTGGATTACCCGTGTAGCCCCTCCGGCCGACGGAACGGTGGACGTCATCGTAAAGCTCGGTGGTGCAGCCATCACCGTCAAAGATGGAGAGCCCGACACGCTAAACGACGATGCCCTCGAAACTTGCTGCGGTGCGATCGCGGATGCGTTGCCGACAGGAAAATATAACGATCATATTCTTGCGGAAGAATCACCGCTCAGGGTTATCGTCGTGCACGGCGCGGGTTCGTTTGGTCACCCGCAGGCGAAGCAATACCGCGTGGCGGATGGCGGGGACATGGACGGAGATCCCGTGCTCAGGGAGGGCGTTGATAAGACCAAGGCATCCGTTCGGAAGCTCTGCAAGCTGGTGTGCGATGAGCTAGATGCACAGGTGGTGAAAGGTGGCGCTCCAGCAGGGGTGAAACCCGCCCCGATATCTCCATACGGCAAGTTCTTCACCGTCGGCAAGAAGCTGAACCGAAATCTATCCAGGGCTGGATTTGATGAGGTGCGGGCCGCGTTGATGGAAGGTAAGATCCCGGTGCTTCACGGCGACGTGGTCAATGATGCCGAGCAGGGATGCGCGATCTTATCGGGTGATACGCTGGTGGAGTGTCTCACGGAGGAGTTCAAGCCCAAGCGCGTTGTGTTTGTCTCCGACGTCGATGGTATCTTCACAGCCAAGCCGCTTCACAAAAACGGACCCTGTGATTTGTGCCCGGATGGTGAGACGCCGCCCCCGGCGCTGCTTCGCGAGATTCAGGTCAACCCCGACGGTTCATGGATCGCGACGCGGGCGTTTGGTCCTTTCCGATATCTCCGCCGGTGGTATGGTTCATCGCGGGTAGAGTGGGAACCCGCTAACCCTGTTTGGAAGTTGAGTGATGCGACGGACAAACCGGTGGTCGAATCCGCGTTGGGAACAACCGACGCTACTGTGTCTCTCGCAGACAACGGCGACGTTACCGGAGGGATCAAGACCAAGGTTCAGGAGGCGGCAGCTATTGCGCTTAAAGGGGTGGATGTGTTCCTGACGAACCGTCAAGACAGATTTGACGACACCATCGTCAGCGCGCTGTATGGGCACCCCGCAGTAGTCGACAAAGGAGATGAGCATTGGATCGGGACTCACGTGAAGATGCTCGTTCCCGGATGAAGAACGAGCCGCCGGTGTGACCCTGTTCCGAGGTGCCTTACACTGTGTCATCATTAAATCAAAACATAAGGGTCCTCCGCCGTGGCTAGCCGGCGGAGGACATTGTACAATCGTAGTCGACGAAGTCGCTCACTTGGCGAGCGCCTTGCGAAGCGCCTCCGTCTGCACGTACGCCATCCCCCACGGCGTCGACTGCGCCGCGTGATCCTGGCTCGCCCCGTAGGTCTGCTCCGCGACGCTTCGTATCTCGGCAATCTCGTGACCGTCCAGGTCCCTCACGTACCTCGCCGGGTTACCCCCCCACAGCTGTCCGCTCGGGATGACCGCCCCCGCCTCCACCCGCGTCCCGGCTTCAATCGCGACATTCTCCTCGACGTACGACCCGGGTTCGAGCACGGACCTGGCTCCGATGACGACGTTATCCTCGACGATGGCGGAGGAGATGGAGCTGTTGGCGCCGATGGAGACGTACTGACCGATGCGCGACGCTCCCCTGGTGAGATGGAGAGACGCGGTGCGCGGGGAAGGTGGGCGAGGTGAGTCGAGCGGGTTCGGATTCGGATCGATCGATTGTTTCAGGGCGAGGGGCGAACCAGCTGAGTGGGCGAACCGCACGCGGCGAGGGTTCGACCGTGGGTTGTGGGAAAAAATCGGGGATCACGGCGGGGTCCGAGCCGCGCCCGCGGGCGTGCCCGGCCAGGGTTCGGAAATCAAACGCGCGGATACGTACCCCGCGGAGTCGATGACGACTTTCTCTCCGACGTTGGTGAACGCCCCGATCCTGACCGCGCCCAGGTCCCCTTTGAGCACAGCCCCGTGCCACACGGACACGGACACGGCGAGGTCCGTGTCGCCGATGAGCACGGCGTTGGGCGCGATCCACGCGTCCGGGCCGGGGCTCGGAACGCGGTTGCCCAGCGGAATCTCCTGGCGCATCCTGTCGTAGATCTCGTCCTCGACGTAGTTCCTGGCGGAGCGCGGCGCGGCGCTCGACGCGAAGGCTCTCGCGACGGCGGTGGACGGGTTAGCCTCGGCGGAGAGCCCGATTACCCTACGTCCCGCCTCGGCGAGCGCCCTGGCGCCGACGCGCGAGACGGCGTTGCGGAACGCCATCGTGCGCGGGTGCTATGAAGGTTCCTGCTACCCGGAAGGCGCGTGAGCGGACGCGCGGAGGGTCGATCTCCGGGGCGGTGCGGTCCCCCTGGTGTGGCGTTGGCGAGGGTCCGCGCGGGGCGAAGAAGGGGGCGAAAATCGATTCGATTTTTGGTTAACGCTAAACACGCGCGCGTGTCGCACGCGCATTGTTACAGGTTCACTTGATGATCGGAACAATCACGACGATCGCGCAGGCAGACGCCGTGGTCCCCACCCACAACGGTGACAACTCAGACGAGTCGCGCGAGCGCCGTCGAAAGCATAGTACAGTGGGTCCGGTAGCCATAGCCCGAAGGTCGAAGCGACCTCGGTTCGGACCGAAGCGGGACCAAGATGTCGAGCGGGGGTGGTACTCTATCCAGGGGTGCCACCGGCGGCGGAGGCGGCGCGGGCGGCGGCAGCTCCAGCAAGGCCTCCGCCAATGGCTCCTCCGGGGCGGACGGGGTGCTGAGCGTCACGCCCGACAGCCCTGCGGATTCGGAGTGGAGGGCGCGCCGCGGGCCGCTCGACGCGGGCGAAGGCGGCGGCGATGCCTGGAGCGATGAGGACGCGACCGGTACGCGCCAACCCCGACGCGATATCCGTCCTCGAGCCGCCGTGCATGCCCCGCGCCCGGCACCCATCGCATGTCGGCTTTTTTCACGCTGCGTCCCCGCTAAGGGCGCAACCGGGGCCCTGTGCACGAGTCCCAAACCCTCGTTTTCGTGGGACGTGCTCGACTTTTCTCTAACATCGCAACGAAGAATCCCGGCCCGCCCGCTGACGCCGTTCTCCCCCGCCCGCGTCCCCATCGACAGGCCTTCAGCCGACGGATCTGTACGGCAAGTTCACCTGGAAGATTGAGAACTTCTCCGAGATCTCCAAGCGCGAGCTTCGGAGCAACGTGTTCGAGGTTGGGAGCTACAAATGGTGCGCCTAACGACCAAGCCCTCGACACCCGCACACACCGCCGCTTGGGGAGCAATCCGCCCCGTGTGTTTTCGCTCCGGTCCCGTTCCGGAGCGGCGCTCCCGCGGACGCCGCGACTGACCCTGATCCCCTTCGACCCGCCAATCAGGTACATTCTGGTGTATCCTCAGGGATGCGACGTTCACAACCACCTGTCGCTCTTCCTCTGCGTCGCAGACTACGACAAGCTCCTGCCCGGTGCGTCCTCCGAATCCGCACCCAGCCCTAAGGCGAAATCTTCTCCCACTCCAATCATCCCCCGGCGCGCTCGCGCTCCCCCCGCGCTGTCCCGCTGACGTTTTAAACCCCGCTGACGTTTTAAACCCCTGTCCGTATATACTCGATCCACAGGCTGGAGCCACTTCGCGCAGTTCACCATCGCCGTCGTGAACAAGGACCCGAAGAAGTCCAAGTACAGCGACACGCTGCACAGGTTCTGCAAGAAGGAGCACGACTGGGGTTGGAAGAAGTTCATGGAGCTCAGCAAGGTTCTCGACGGGTTCACCGTGGCGGACACCCTGGTGATCAAGGCCCAGGTGCAGGTGATCCACGAGAAACCGGCCAGGCCCTTTCGGTGCCTCGAGCCCCAGTACAGGCGCGAGCTCGTCCGCGTGTACCTCACCAACGTGGAGGGCATCTGTCGCAGATTTCTGGAGGAGCGGCGCGACCAGCTCGCCAAGTTTCAGGAGGACGAGGCGAGGTGGGCGGACATGCGAGAGTTCCTCGGGACCGCCCAGGGCAAGGCGCAGGCGCTGCTGGCGTCGGAGAAGGCTGACGTCCTTCTCAAGGGGATCGTCAAGCGGTTCTTCAACGAGAAGGAGGTCACGTCCACGCTCGTGATGGACGCGCTGTGCTGCGGTTGCCAGGCGCTGGACATCGGATCGTCATCCGCCGAGGACGCGTGCAAGCAGTTCACGAAGGGCAGGAGCGTCTGGCTCTCCGCCTCGCAGAACAAGTGCTCCATCGCGACGGACGACCTGTTATCCGTCCTGGAGCGCGCCGCGAACCCGGACCTCCTCGACCCAGACGCAAACGGAGCCGACGCCGTCAACGCCGACGCCAACGCGAATGAGTTCGGCGACGACGCCGTGGAACGCGACGAGCGAAGGCTCGCGGACCTCGGCCGACGAACCGTCGAGATGTACGTGCTGTCGCACCTGTTCACCGTCAAGATCGAGGTGGCGTTCGCGGAGGCGCAGGCGATCAAGATGCAGGAGGCGCTCATCGCCGAGGAGGAGGAGGCGGAGCGAGTCGCCGCGGAGATTGACGGCGCGAAGAAGAGCAAAAAGGCGAAACAGAAGCAGCGCAAGAAGGAGAAGAAGGAGGCCGAGGAGGCCGAGGCGGCGGCGCGGCTGGCGGAGGAGGAGGCTGCCAAAGCGGCCGTGGGGGCCGCGGAGGAGGCGAAGCGCGCGGAGGAGAGGCGGCGAAGGGAGGCTGAGCTGGCGCTCATCGCCGAGGCGGAGGCTCGCGAGCAGGCTGAGCAAGCCGCGGCCGCGGCCGCAGCCGCCGCCGTCAAGGCGGCGGAGGCGGCGGCGAGGGCGGCGGAGCAGGCCAGGATCGACGCCGAGAGGGAGGCGGCGGAGCGCGCGGCGAAGGACGCCGAGTTGGAGTCCTCCTCCGCCGACGACTCCGAGATGGTCTCCGCGCCGGGATCCAACGAGACGGATTCGGAGGAGGCCGTCACCCCGACCAACGTCTCCCCGCCCAAGCACCAGAGTGCGTCCTCCCTGGCCCCCCACGACTCCCCCGGCCACCCCGGCGGCGCGGCGAAGAAGAACATCCCGACCCCGAGGCCGCTCGCGTCGCCAGGGTCGTCACCCGCGGGCGTCGACTCGCTCCCGGGGACGCCGCAGCGACCTACAGCAGCGGACGGCTTCGAGGAGGCGAAAAAGGGGAAAAAGTCGGCGACCGCGTCGTCCAAGGAGGCGCCGCAGCCGTCGCCGAAGAAGCAGCTCCCGTCGCCCCGCACCGGCGGCGGCGACGGTGCCGCGAACGGCGGACGAGTCGAACGAACGACTGACGCGTCCGCCGCCGCCGCGAGATCCCCGGAGGTTGCGAGGACGATGCAGGGCGACGGGCCTCTGAGCGCGGTGGAAGCCGCGGGGCTGCGGGCGCACGCGCAGCAGCTCGAGTCCGAGAATGCGCGGCTCAGGCGGGACCTGTCGCACGCGCTGGCGAAGCTCGAGGTTGGCGGGGAGGATCTCGCCAAGGCGCCCAACGGCTCGGCTCCGCCGGCGGCGGCATCCGCATCCACGGCGGGGGGACC
>Ga0181571_10003154_pt1 | contig 12335 bp, 7 predicted proteins | sample 101ome_17_FD_132440 | JGI IMG/M metagenome (GOLD analysis project Ga0181571, IMG submission 132440) | Coastal salt marsh microbial communities from the Groves Creek Marsh, Skidaway Island, Georgia - 101407AT metaG (megahit assembly) | ecosystem: Environmental > Aquatic > Marine > Intertidal zone...
GCGGCCTCCTCCTCGACGGGAGCCGGCGCCGCGGCCTCGGGCTCGGGCTCCGCAACCTCCTCCTCCTCCTCGACCACCTCCTCAACCTTTGCCTCCTCTTTCGCCGGCGCCGGCGCGGGGCGCGGGGGCGGCGCCATCTCGGCGACGCTGGGCACCTTCACCTTGGGGACGCTCACCTCGGGCACAGACGGAGGCTCGAACGAACCCACGGCGCCCACCACGCCAGCCGCCGTCTCCTTAACATCCTCAAAAAACGCCCACGGGGAATCGTAGCTCAGCAGCTTGGCGAGGATGGTCAGCTCGATGCCGATGACGCCGGCGTACTCGAGCGCGGTCTTGTAGTTGTACGCCGCCGCCGCGGCCGCGACGAGTCCGAGCAGGGGCACGATGGCGTCGGTGGGCTTCTTCGTGGTGATGGAGGTCTTGACGCTTCCGGCCACCTTCTGGGTGAACGAGGACGCCGCCTCGGACGTGTCCTCGCCCAGGCCCTCGAGCGCCGACTTGGCGTACTTGACGCCAACCTTGAGGCCGGAGCTGCGCCACGCGTCGAAGCCACCGGAGACGACGAACGCGCGCCTGCCGCCGAGCCTGGTGATCGCCTTGGCGAGGTCCTTGGCGTCGGGGCCCAGGACGTAGACCCTCGCGCCGCCCTTGGTCAGAGCCTTCACCTTGGTGGCGGCGAGCTCGAGCTCGACGAGGCGCGGGTTCGAGAGCACGCGCCGCTCGTCGGCCGGCAGGGTGGCCACCTCCACCGCGGCGCCCTTGCCGCGGGCCTTGCCGCGCAGGTCCGGCACGCCGTCGTTGCGCCTGGCATCCTCGGACCTGGTGTCGATGAGAAACGCGCGTCGGTCCTTCTTGAGCTGCTCCTCCACGACGAAGGGGTTCTTGTCGCCGGCGTAGCCGCGCGTGGCGGCTCCGAGGACCACGAGGCCGATCGGGACGGCCGCGGTGAGACCGATGAGGGCGACGGCGGTGTCGGAGTCAGTCTGCGCCCTGGCGACGACGTCCTGGAACTCGGGGGGCAACGCCGACTCGAGCGACTGCACCGTGGAGGTGAGAGTGGAGTTAACGGCGGAGGTGGCCCCGCCGACGGCGCCGCTCACGGCGGAGGTGGCCCCGCCGACGGCCCCGCTCACGGCGGAGGTGGCCCCGCCGACAGCCTTCGTGGCCTGGCCGAGACCCTGGCCGACGACGCCCGCGCCCTCGCCGGCAACCTTTGCGGCGCCGCTGAGCGCAGGGCCCGCGACGGAGCCGACGCCCTTCGCGGCGCTTCCGATGGCGCCGCCCGCCTGGGAGCCGAGGCCGCCGATGGCGCCGCCCGCCTGGGAGGTGAGGCCGCCGATGGCGCCGCCCGCCTGGGAGGTGAGGCCGCCGAGCCCACCCTTGAGGCCCTCCAGGGCGCCGCCCGCCTGGGAGGTGAGGCCGTCGAGGCCGCCGGAGAGGCCGCCCAGCGCGCCGTTGAGCGCCTCGGACGCCTGCGCCGCCGCCTTGGCGGCGGCATCGGCGGCCTGCGCGGCGGCGTCGGCGGCGGCATCGGCCGGGGCGTCGACCACGGCGTCGACGGGAGCTTCGACATCCTCCGCCCTCGCGGCGTTGGCGGCGGCGACGGCGAGGATACCGGCGGAGAGCTTGGCGGCGTCGCGGGGCGCGGCGGCGCGGCAAACGACGGGTGCGGGGCGACGGGCACCGACGCGTCGCGTCGCGGGTGCGGGGACCCCCCTCACGGAGGCTGCCGACGGCGTTGCCATGACGGACATGATTATCGCAGCGACCTGTGGCGAGGGGAGAACGGACGGAGGGGTCAGCGATGACGGGCGAGACGCGATCGAGACGCGCGTGAGTGTCGATCGACGGTACCGCGGAGCGCGTGGGGGCGTGAGTGGGCGCCCGAGGGTCCGTCCCCCGCGTATCACGCGCGTGATCCCGCCCAGGGATCCCGCCCGGAAAACGCGGCGGTTCGGGGACGATCGGGTGGCAGTTGGCGGGTGCTCGGCGGGGGCACCTCGGGGCACGCGCCGAGACGGGTGCGAGGCGACGCGGAAGGGGTTCATGTGACGGGGAACTCGCTCACCTGCGTGATACGGTCGACGCGCGCGCTGCGGCGAACAGTGGACACGACGGGTCTTCGGGGTGGAGCAATCGTCGCCGATAAAACAAAAAATACTGGTGAAGCGCGAGCTCTCGCGAATCCTCGGTGTCAACTTTTGATTGGCGGTTGCGCTGGGAAAATTAAACCCCAATTGACGGTTTGGGACCGCCGTTCATTTCCTGGGCGCGGTCGGTTGAAAAACAAGAAAGGCTTCAAAACAACGACGGCATAACGGCGAGGGGGGAAAGAAATTGGCGCAGGGTTGGGCGATGACAGCGCGCGCCGGGCGACGGGGTCGCGCGTTCGCGACGCTCCTGCTCGTCGCGGCGCTCGCAACGCTCGCGGCGAGTGAGGCGACCGCATCGGAGGACCCCAATGCCGCCTCCCACGCACCGTCATCCTCCCATCTAGCGTCCACCACGGGGGGTGCCGAGAAGCCCCACGAGCTGAGAGTGGGCGACGCCGCACCCCGCCGTATCGCCGCCAACACGCGCAGGCCGGGGATCCTGAAGCTCCACGGCTACCCACGGATGCTTCAACACAAGATGTTCCACCATCTGACGCTGGAAATCTACGACGACGGCGGCTTCGTCGCCAACTCGTGCGTCCTGCATCGAGTCGTCATGGACAAAGAATCCGACGGGGAGGTGAGACGGACCAAGGTCAGGCAGCGCAAGGGCCCGGGTCACCCCGGTCTCGCGGCACTCGCCGGAGGATCTCTCAACACCGCCGCATCCAACGCGAGCGGCGGTCCGACCTTCGTCGCCACCTTCGGGCCCTTCGACCAGGGCGTCACGCTCACGCCCAGATGCGAGCGGTGGCGGGGCGGCGCCGCCGAGCCGCTCTCGTACCGTGTTCGACTGGTCGCGTCCGACGGCCCGGACACGGGGAAGATCGCGAAGCTGGTCGTCGGCGCCGCCCTCGTCACCCTCGCGCCCGCCGTGAGCGAGATGACGCTGGCGTACTACGGAGTCGGCATGGCCCTCTCGGTTCTCGCCGTCGCCATCTTGATAATCTACCGCGTCGCCAGGTCGCTGCCCGGGGGGCGCGCCATGAAGGCGGGCGCCGGGGCGTCCGCCGCGCTCGCCGCGCTCGTGGTCCCGTCCGAACACCTCTCCGCGGTCGTCGAGGGGTACGTCCACCTCTGCCTGAAACCCGTGTCCCTCGTGGCGCGCGCGGTGTACGAGCAGAACCCGGACGAGGCCGGCTTGCCCTACGCGCTCGCCGCGACGATCGTCATGCTCGCGGGCGCCGGCATCGGCCTGTGGGTGGTTCGCCGGTGGATGATCGACGATGTCACCGGCGGGGTGGCGCCCTCCGTCGCGGGGTTCGCGTGCGTCGCCATGCGCGTCGTCGGCGTGGTCTTGCTGCAGTTTTGTACCCTCGACCTTCTCAGCGGGTTCGCCCTCGTCGGAGCGAGCCTCGCGGTGACATTCGCGGATGTCGCCAAGTCGTGGCCGGGGGGCGCGACATCTCAGCGCCGATCGTCGTCGTCGTCGTCGTCGCACGGGTCGGGGTCCTCGAGGCCGTCGAGGCACAGGAACGGCGCCGCGCGAAGCATCCTGCGAAGGGCGGGGCGATACTTCTCGGACGAGGAGGACGAGGAGGAGGACGCTTACGAGGAGGAGGACGGGTACGAGGACACGGACGGGTACGGTGACGACGACCAACGCGGGTCCCGGTCCCCCGGCCTCGGCGTGCGACGCCGCGCGGGGTTTGGGAGGAAAACGCCCGGTCCGGGTTCGACGCTCTCCGCGGACCGGGACGATCGGATCGGGGATGAACGGCCGGGTCGCGTCGTCTTTGGGGACGGGCCCGGGTCGTCGCGTCGCGGTTCGTTCCTCGGCGGAGTCTTCGGCGGCCATCATTCCGGTGGCCATTCCGGAAGCGCCCGGAAGCGGCGACCGCTGCCGGAGTCGATGGACCCGGAACCCAGGACCCCGCCCGCGACGATCGTCGGCGCGGGGGGCGCGATCGGCGGGGGCGGGCGGGGCGCGTCCGCCGTCGGTGGGCTCATGGGTCTCTTCGGCGGAGGTAAGAGGGCGGAGAAGCGGGGGACGACGCCGCGGAGGAGTAAGCTCGGGGGCCGGTCCGCGCCATCCGCCGTCGCGGCGGCGTCCAACTCGCCGTTGCCCCCCGTCGGAATGGCCGCCGCCTCGAGGGGAAGGTTCCTCACAGCCTCGGAGTTTAACGCGCAGAGCGCGCGGGCGACGGACGCGGGCCTCGACGAGCTCTGCGACACGCCCGAGTTTAAGCGATGGATGCGCGACAACGCGGGTAGGATCAGGGTGACGTCATCCGACTCTGACGACGACGCGTAGATGTGAATCGCCGTGAATCGATAAGAACGCTCATCGGACGTGCAAAAATAACCTCACCGCGCTAACTCTCGCCTTTCTCGTTCGTCGTCGCGCCCACGCCTTGCTTGGCCATCCACGCCTCCAGCTGCGCGCGATCGATCTCGAGCGTCCCGTCGTCATCCTCCAAAGTTGCCGCTTTTCCAGTCACCACCGTCTCACCCCGGCCCTTCAGGAAGTCCTCCACGCTCCCGGGCTCGCCGAACCAGCCGTACCTATCCGCCACGAGGTGCTGCACCTGACACCCGGGGCAGCGCACGATCACCACGCCGTTTTCGTACGCCTGCCGGCTGAAACCCTTCGCCGCGCGAGTCTCGCACTTGCCGCACGTGAACATCATGTACAGATCCTTCCGCTTGTTCGCGCGTTCCTCCGCGGTCCCCTGAACGTCTTTGGCGTCGCCGGCCGATGTTGAAGTCACAGCCGCGGCGTTCTTGTCTTCGTCGCCCCGGGTCGGGATGGAGTCCGAGATCCCGCGCGCGGCGAACGACCACGGCGAGTGCGCGACCGCCAGCGCGCGGGTGACATCCCGGCGACCGGATCTGGCCTCGAGCCCGGTTCCGACGGCTCGGAGGGCGGTCATCGTCGTCGGTCGTGCCGCCGTCGCCATCGCGCGCCTCATCGTCCCGATCGCCGCGCGCACAAGTACGGCTCGAAAGCTGTCTTTCATCGTCGCTCCTCCCCCCTGCTCTTCTCAGCCTCGAACTCGTACTTCAGGTAGGCCACCTTCGCGATGGCGGCTGCGCACACGACGCTTCCGATGCCGGCTATCCAGCGGTTGTACGGGATGTACAGCTCCGGGTTGAACAGACGAAAGAGTAGCGTGTCTCTTGGCACGGGCTTCTGCGGCTTTGGGGTATTCTCTACCATGCGGGTGGCGCTCGCGCGGGGAGAAATGTCGTGTAGTCGTGAGATAGCCAGTCCGGTTGATGGCGGGAAATCATAAGAGGTGGCGCGATGGACGCGCTGCCTCGCGATGTCCTCGTCTCCATACTGAGCTCGCTGCCCATCGAGGATGTGATATCGGTCTCTCAGGTATCGCGTTGGATGCTCGAGGCGTCACAGGATGATCGGGTATGGGCGCGGAGGGAGCAGTGGCATAGTTTACCGAACTTGGTGACGGAACGCGCGGTGGGGAAATGGCTGGGTACCGTCCTGGGACTGCCTTGGCAGGTGATTGCACTGAACATCAGGTTCGATCCTCGAAAGGCGACGGACGAAGATGATAACCCGACATCCGCGCTTCGCCACCTCCTTCCCTGCCAAGCTAACTTGTATATTGGTAAGGGGAGTACATGGAACGCACCGGGCATTGGAGTGGATTTGTTGCACTTGCGCGTGTTGAGAGTTGGAGCTTACGAGAATGTCCTCAAGGATTGGAACAAGGACGCGAATGCCGCGTCTCATGCTCTCTACGATGTTCTTGAACAGGGCCTACATAATGTATTCAGAGAAGCAGGGGTACCGCAGAGATCGGAGGATCTGCCGTCAGTGTCATATGTTTTTCCTGACGAATATGACAGGGAAGAAGGTTACAAAGGTTTCGGCTTGGATAATGTCTGTGTATGTGGAGGTGACGAATTCGGGCCGCATTTTTTGGAGTTCGATATAAAACCTCGATTCTTGGTCGCCGCTGCGCTCCTGACAAGGATGGATGCGACGATGTTTAAGGACACGAGTGACGGCGCAAACTCATCGCCGCCGCCGTGGTCCCGGAAGATCGAAGAGACGAGGAAAGAAAACTCGGGGTGGACGTGTTGGGCCTCGCAGGTTTTGCGGCCTCCCAATCCAAAAACGGAGTGGTCGCTGCTCAGGGCTCGTGTGGTCGGAGTATCGTTGAAGGCTATGCACGAAGCGCCGATGCCACCGTTTGACGCTCTATCGTTTGACCAAATACCATGGGGACCCGCGGTGAGACTTGTGACACAGACGGTACAAAATGGGCCGCATCCGTCAGATATCGTGGATGATCCGCAGACAGCCTCTGCTTGGCCCTCACTAGTCCTAGGACCGCTCCTCGAGGCTGATGCAGAGCGAAAACGTCGGCGTGAAACCGCGTTTGGTGACGTAAGCGAAGATGCCGATGGAGATGAAAGCGAAAAAGAGATGCGATCATCCAGGATGCGAGGATTTTGTGTCGGCGGATGCAAGTATGTACCACATCGATCTCAAGCACGGTTGAGTGTCAGAGGACTCTTTAAAATGATTTTGCACAACTATCGTCGGCTGTTTCATGATGACTCTGATGAGGAAGTCGATAGTTTTGATACGTGGGGCAGGGTGTTTGCACTGGAGAACCTGGTGTCCAAAGGAATGAATTCAGAGACGCAAGACTTTTCGTCGGAGGCAGCTGCGTCGATTTCTCTGGCGATGACGTCATGCGGATTACGCTATGAGGATGCCAATATTGGCGCGTATTTTCAAGGCGATGGAATATATGACTCAGGGTATGACATAATGTTCATCTTTTACGAGCTGATGGAAAGGGCTAACCGCGGTCGTGTAGAAGGTGTTGATGAAGCCGAGGAACTCGTAAACGAGCTGCAGCAAGGTGATGAATACATTCCCATAGAACTCTGGGACCAGCGCTACGCTTTTACGCTGGCTGATTTCCCGAGGCTTCTCAAAGAAGCCAGAACAGATTGCGACCCAGTTTATATGGCGCTGGGTATCGAGGAGCTCGCCAGCAGTTGGCGAACTTGGCAATGGCGTATTGAGAATTCGACCCCTTCACCTCCGTCAGAACTCGCGGATAGGATACGCGAGATACTTGATCGGCGCACGTACGAGGCGATGCGTCTAGCCCTAACCCTATTGGGTATCCTGGAGTGAAGTTTGCTGTTCAGTCTTATCTACCTTCGGGTACTTTTAGCTAACACTTAAGTGTTACCTTCGTGCGGGATAGCTGTCAAAATGTCACCTCATTGTTCCCAAAATTTTCCACGCTGACGTTCGGTTTTTGAAGAAGAGAAGAGGGTGCCGTCGGTTCGTTCCTCACTGTTGCCTACGATGAGCGGAAACTACGCCACGCCCCCACCTCAGAGCGCCGCGCAGGAGACCACACTGGGTCAGAGCAATGGGTTCGTGGATGGATCCTACCCATGCGGCTCGCTCTTCGGCATCCCGCTGCGCGTCCACAGGCTCTTCGTCGCCTACATTGTTATCGTAAGCGTCCTGGGCTTCATCCTGGGCGGAGTGGAGGGCGACTTGGAGTACGGCTTCATGCTCTTCCTCATTAACGGCCCGATTCTTTTTGGAACTGTGCTCATTCACGAGCTCGGCCACTGCTATGCGACGTATCGGGTCGGGGGAACGGTCGAGGGCATCCTGCTGTGGCCCCTCGGAGGACTCGCGTTCATCGGCCACTCGGGCGAGGCGAAGGAGGACTTGTTCGTCGCCGTCGCGGGTCCCCTCACCCACATCCCGCAGATGATCGTGTGGGTCATCCTTCTCGCCGCGTCCGCGGACGGCGACGCGACGCTCACCTTCAGCGGCGCCTTCTTCGCGGACTTGTGCAGGCATGCTATCGTCATCAACCTCTCGCTGTTCCTGTTCAACCTCCTATGCCCTGCTTACCCCCTCGATGGCGGGCGTATTCTCGTCAGCTGCATGCTCCTCTGCGGCGTGCCCGTCGGAACCACCGCGAACATCACCGTCGCAGTGTCCGCCGTCTTTGGGCTACTCATCGTCTGCCTCGGCGCCGTCTACCTGAACTTCCTGACCATTTTCGTCGGCGCCTGGGTGTGCAACCAGGCGTGGGAGCTGTACCAGATCGTCAGGCAAGGGAGGTTGGACCTGCACCCGATATTCCACAAGTACGCCAACGACGCGAGGTACTCGGGCAGCGCTGGCTCGGCGGGCAACCACGGAAGCATCTCGAGCGCGCTCGGCGGCAGGGTGTGATGAACGCCACATTGAAAGTCTCTGCTGTAAAATACAAGTTGCGTAAGGTACAATAAACTTTTCTCTGCTCATCAGGTCCTCGCCCTCTCAAACTCGGGAGGATCTGCCGCCACAACCTCCTCCTCCTCCTCCTCCTCCTCGTCCATGGACCCCAGACCCTCCTCCTTCTTCACGCCGCTCGGGCCGGGCGCGATGGGCGCCATCGGTCGCCTGCGCGCTCGAGCCGCCGGCGCCCTCCTCGTCCTCGAAGTCTCCCGCGTGCGCTCAGCCTCGGCTCTCGCCGCCGCCGCCGCCGCCGCCGCGACGACGTTCTCGCGCATGAGCGACTGCACGAGGTCTTCCGGGTCCTCGCTGCGCGGCGCGGCGGTGGGCCAAGGCGCGAACTCATCGTCGTCGAGCTCATCGATCGAGTCCAGGGTGAGAAAGTCGAGCTGAAGCGCGCCGGATATGCCGGACACCCCCGCCGCCTTGAGTCGCCGGAGCTTCGCCGTTGAGAGCTTCCCCTCCGCGGCGAGCTGCCTCTGCTCCTCGACGAACGCGCGCTGCGCCACCGGATCGTGGAGCGTCACCCTGTGCTGCCTGAGGCCGTAAAACTTCTCCAGTTCGCCCAGCCATACGGGCGAGAAGTTCTCGAGCTCGATGCCCGCGTCCACGAGAGCCTCGCGCTCCGCATCTGGCAGCGGGTCCTCGGCGTCATCCGACGCCCTCGCCCTCACCCTCGCGAGCCACACCGCCAGGGGTGACCCGAGCGGCGGTTCGATGAACTCGCCCTCCACGGACTGCCAACGCTTGAGCTCGTACACGTACTCGACGCCGTCGGGGCCGAGGACGCGGCGCCAATCCTTCGTCCGCTCCGACAAACCCGGGTCGGCCGAGTCGGTCCCGTACGCGTTCGAGACGAGACCCTCGCCGCGTTCATCCCGGGATACGCCAGCCTCCGCCGCGTCCGTCTTGGGGGACGACGCGTTGGCGGCGTTCTTGGGCGGTCGGCCGCGCTTGGGCTTGATCGGGCTCTGCGGGTAGTACCCCTCGAAGTCGACGCCGATGGCGACGAGGCGCTTGAGCGCCTTGGTCCCGAGCTTCCCCTCGCGGTGCTTCTCCTTCTGCCGCTTGAGCCAGAGGCCCAGGCCCGCGTCCGCGCGCTCCTCCGGTATGTTGACGGTGCCCTGCTTGCACTGGTACTCCACGAGCTCGTCGAACCACATCTCCCACGTGCGCCTCGACTCCCCGATTCGCTTCGTCTCCTTGACGTTGGCGTCAAAGCCCGCGACGTCGAGCATGTACATCTGCTCCTGCGTCAGCCTGCCGAACCGACGAAGCTCGCGAACCTCGTTGACCCAGGGCTTCATCGCCTCGCCCTTGCGGTTCTCCTCCTTGGGCAGGCGCCCGCGGTTGGAGAGCTTGAGCGGGCCGAGCCTCCCGCCGCCCGGCACCTTGGTTCGCACCACGTACTCCAGCAGCCGGCGGTTCCACTCGTTGATGGGCACAATGGCGAGGATCTGCGGCGTGTCACGGATGAGCTTGGGGATGTCCTCCTCGGACGCGCCCACCTGGCGCATGCATTCGATGGCGTCCCGGGTGTTGCTCTGAACCGCGCGCATCATCTTCTTGTCCACGAGCGCGCGGCCGCGGGGCGTCACCCTCCACGCGGCGGCGGCGCTGATTGTCGCGACGGCGTCGTCTCGCGAAAAACCGAGTCGCTCCTCCAGGTAGAGCTCGGCGGTGTCAGCCTTGGCAGCCTTGGCGGCGGGTCGTGCCTTGCGCTCCACCGGCCTGCGCTTCATGACCACGTGGGGGAAAACCTCCTCGGACCATCCCTCGCCGCGGCGCTCGAGCACCATGACCAGCTCGGTATCCTCGGAAGGGGAGTCGCGCGCCTTGGCCCGCGGCTTCGCCTTGGGTGGGCGCGTCGTCGCCGAGCGATCGGCCGGCGCCCGCGCGGGGGGCTGGGGACCGGCGGACGGAACGGAGGCGTCGTCGTCGGAGTCCCACTCTCCCGAGCCCGTGGCGATCGCGTTGCGGGGCTTGGACGCCGCCGCGCGGTTCTTGCGCGCGCGCGACGGGGACGGGGTCGACGCGGACGAGGTTGAAGCCTCGATCGATCCGTCCCCTCGTCTGCGTCCCGCGGGGTCTCCGCCGGAAGAGGACGCGACGACGACGCATCGGCGCCACCTCGCGACGGAAACTCTACGCCGATGACGATTGCACCCCAGCAGCGCCGCCGCCGTGGCGTGCGAGGCTGCCAGCGCGTGCGACGCCATCGCTCCCTCCCACGCCGAACCCCCCCCCGACGACAGGCGACGCTTCTACAAGGCTCGCAGAGAATGTGTACCCCTCCGGACACCTCCCCCCAAGGCCCAGCACCCGGGTCCAGCACCGCCGGCTCGACCTCGCGCTCGCCTTTTCACCTACGCCTGGCTATCCACCGACGCGCGCCCCTCCCTCCAGCGCTCAACGTGCGCTCCTGGGGCTCCGCGCGGGGTCGTCTGTCTGTAGGTTCAGCGAATCCGGGTGCTGCCCAGCCATCCCTCGCGGATGAAAACATTTCAGCCAATCAGAGGCCGCCGTTCCTTCCCGCGAGATCGCCATGTTGGATTCGTCCGAGAAGAAAAACCTTTTTCGTCTCGTCGGCCTATGGGCAATGTCCCTGAAGTGGCGCGAATTTTTTCCTCCACTTCGGTGGCGACAACTGGCACCGAGATTGCCGCGCAGGTGCCGAGCGACGTCATTTCAAAATATCGCCGCAGTTTTCTTGCTACTCGCTGGTCCACTCACTACGCTATCCTCTCAGCCTCCACGCACCAGTTGCCGCAGTCGAAGTACGCGCGGTTCACTTTGACCCACGATTTGACGTGCTCGAACAACGTCACGAGCTCGCCCTCCTTGTACACGTGGCAGTACCGCTGATACACCCTCGGCGCGGCTGGGTCGTCGTCGTCGTCCTCGCCCGCGGCTCCGCCCGCCGACGCGGTCGCGGCCTCCTTCTCCCCCGAACCACTCCCGCCGGTGACCACCGCCTTACCCTGCACGCCAGCCTTCTTGTGAAAGGGCACGAGGACGTCCTGCGACTCGAAGTGGTGCCCGCTCACGCCGCCCTCCGCCTGCTCCAGCGCCCACGCGTAGAACAGCGCCGTCCCGCCCACGGTCAACAGTCGCATGGTCTCGGTGACCAGCTTACGCCGCCTGGGCTCGCTGGACACGTGGTGAAGCACCGCGATGTTGAGCGCGACGTCGAACGATCTCGACCGCAGGGGCAGGCACGTGGCGTCGCCGGCGAAAACCTCGAGCCCGCGCTCGACGGCGCAGATCTCGAGCAACCCGAGCGAAAAATCGCAACCCACGCCGCACCCGCCGAGGGACTCAACCCCCGGCAGGTTCTTGCCGTTACCGCACCCCACGTCGGCGACGAGGGACCCGGGCCGGACGTGGCGACGAACGAAGTCCTCCACCCCGCTCCAGGCCCTGTACCTGGTGCCGTGCCACTGCGTCGCCACCGCGTCGTACACCCGCTGCACGTGAACGCGTTCCACGACGGGAATCGACTCGGCGACGGAGACGCCGGCGTCCGAATCATTCGTCCGACTCATTCGTCCGGCGTCGTCCGACTCGTTCGCGTCGTTCGCGTCGGGACCCACCGTCGGGAGGAGATCCGGCGGGCAGGCGGGGCACGAGCGAACCTTCTCTTTCCTCTCGAACACGGCGCCGTCGACAGCCGTCACATACTTAGTCGGCTCACGTACGGCGCCGATTGGACCCGCCGCTCGGGCTCGCGCCTTGGCCGCCGCCTTGGCCGCCTTCCTGGCCTCCTTCTTCGCCGCGTTCTTGCTCAACACCCCGCTGCCGACATTTTCGCTGCCGTCCATCGGCTTCTTGATCACGCTCCCCTCGCGCCTCTTATCCGCCTCCTTCTTCGCCGGAAGCGGTCCCACGCGGCCTATGGCGCCGATTGGACCCACCGGTCCGAACCCGCGACGAACGCCCCCCGC
>Ga0181571_10003155_pt1 | contig 12334 bp, 12 predicted proteins | sample 101ome_17_FD_132440 | JGI IMG/M metagenome (GOLD analysis project Ga0181571, IMG submission 132440) | Coastal salt marsh microbial communities from the Groves Creek Marsh, Skidaway Island, Georgia - 101407AT metaG (megahit assembly) | ecosystem: Environmental > Aquatic > Marine > Intertidal...
TCCTTCTTGCAGCATAAGTTGATTTTATTTTAGCATTTGCTTTAAATGATTTTCCATTTTCTATGGGTTCGATTAGATTAAAATCTTTAGGCTTAAAATACCTAATTTTTTTAGGAAGGATTTCTTTAAGTTCTCTAAATTTACCTGAATTATTTGTTGCCAGTAAAATTTTTTTTACCTTTTTTAATTCATATAATTTATGCACTTAAAACTTCTTTTTGTTTTTTTACTAATATCTCAATTGATTGCTTTGAAAACGTCAGCATTTGATTTAATTGTTCTTCTGAACAAGTGGTTTGTTCTCCGGTCATTTGAATTTCTATAATTTGATTATTCTCATTCATTACAAAATTTGCATCTATATCTGCAATACTGTCTTCACTATAATCAAGATCCACCAAAACATCTCCCTTTACTATCCCACAACTTATTGCTGCGACATGGTTTTTAATTGGATTTGTATTTATAATTTTTTTATTTTGTAAAATTTTTATACATTTGTACAAAGCAATAAACCCTCCTGTGATAGAAGCCGTTCGAGTTCCACCATCAGCTTGTATAACATCACAATCGATGGTTATAAGATTTTCACCCAGCAAGGTTAAATCAATCCCTGCCCTAAGAGACCTACCAATCAACCTTTGAATTTCTGATGTCCTTCCTCCTATTTTACCTACAGCCGCCTCTCTTCTCATTCTTTCATTTGTTGATCTCGGTAACATTCCATATTCTGCTGTTACCCAGCCTTTACCAGAACCTTTAAGCCACCTTGGCACTTTATCTTCAAATGATGCAGTACAAATAACATGCGTATTTCCAAATTTAATGAAACAGGAGCCATCGGCATTGTTTATGTAATCAGGAATAATTTCTATTGATCTTAGATCTGAATTTTTTCGATTATTTCTCATAAAGTCTTGGAATTTAATAATCTATCACTATATAGCATGCAAACATATTATATTATGAGTGACAATAAAGAAGATATAAACAAAGAAGAATCTTCCCAAAGCTCAGGGGGAATTAATGTTGACGAAAAAAAGGGTCATAATGATGTTAAAGACCAAGAAAACCAATTTAATGAACTTAATGACAAGTATCTAAGATTATTAGCCGAGAATCAAAATCTCAGAAAAAATCACGAACAAGAAAAAGAAGATATATTAAAATACGGCTCTTTCTCTTTTGCACAACAAATCTTAAGTTTGACTGATAATTTAGATCGTGCATTTCAAATTTTTAAAGATGATCAAAAATTTAAAACAGAAGAGTTTAAAAATATTTTAAATGGAATTGAAATGATTGAAAAAGAGCTTCAAACAACACTTGAGAAAAATTTTATTAAATATATTGAATGCTTAAATAAACCTTTTGATCCAAATCTTCATCAAGCTATTGGTGAGAAAGAAAGCGATAAAGATCCAGGAACTGTAATCGAGGAAATGCAAAAAGGTTATATGATGCATGATAGATTATTGCGCCCTTCAATGGTTTATGTCTCAAAAAAACCAAATAAATAAAGCTTTTTTAATAAAAATTTAATTTCATTAGGTATCTTGCAAATGTGCAATCGATACCCATATCAATCACATTAGAGAAAAGGAGATTTATAAAATTATGTCAAAAATTATAGGAATAGATTTAGGAACTACAAACTCATGTGTTGCCATCATGGATGGTAAAGAACCAAAAGTTATTGAAAATACTGAAGGTGCAAGAACTACCCCTTCTGTTGTAGCATTTACTGAGAGCGAAAAATTAGTAGGTGCCTCAGCTAAAAGGCAAGCGGTAACTAACCCTGAAAATACTTTTTATGCAGTTAAAAGATTAATTGGAAGAAAGTTTGATGGAGCGGCAGTTAAAAAAGATATTGATGGTTTGCCTTACAAAGTAATAGCAGCTGATAACGGTGACGCTTGGCTAGAAGCAAAAGGAGAAAAATACTCTCCAAGTCAAATTTCTGCTTTTGTTTTACAAAAAATGAAAGAAACAGCTGAAAAATATTTAGGTAGTGAAGTTAAAAAAGCTGTGATTACTGTACCAGCTTATTTTAATGATTCACAAAGACAAGCAACTAGAGATGCAGGAAAAATTGCAGGATTAGAAGTAGAAAGAATTATTAATGAACCTACTGCTGCGGCTTTAGCATATGGTTTAGATAAAAAAAATGCCAAGACTGTTGCTGTATATGATCTTGGTGGTGGTACATTCGATATTTCAATTTTAGAGTTAGGTGATGGTGTATTTGAAGTTAAATCTACAAACGGTGATACTACACTTGGAGGTGAAGACTTTGATGCAACAATTGTAGACTATCTTGCAAGTGAATTTAAAAAAGATAATGCAATCGATCTTAAGCAAGATAAGCTTGCACTTCAAAGATTAAGGGAAGCAGCAGAAAAAGCAAAAATAGAATTATCTTCATCAACACAAACTGAAGTTAATTTACCTTTTATTACAGCTGACAAAACTGGACCTAAACATTTAAACATTAAATTAACAAGAGCTAAACTAGAGTCTCTATGTGCTGATTTAATCGATAAAACAATTGAACCATGCAAAACAGCACTTAAAGATGCTGGTTTATCTGCAGGAGAAATCGGTGAGGTTATTCTAGTTGGTGGTATGACAAGAATGCCAAAAGTTATTGAAACTGTAAAAAACTTTTTTGGAAAAGATCCTAGTAAAAGCGTTAATCCTGATGAAGTCGTAGCGATGGGTGCAGCTATTCAAGGTGGTGTTTTACAAGGTGATGTAAAAGACGTTTTATTATTAGATGTTACCCCATTGTCTCTTGGTATTGAAACTCTTGGTGGTGTAGTTACAAAATTAATATCTAAAAACACAACAATCCCAACAAAGAAAAGTCAGGTATTTTCAACTGCTGAAGATAACCAACCAGCTGTTTCTATAAGAGTTTTCCAAGGTGAAAGAGAGATGGCGAGTGACAATAAATTACTTGGTACTTTTGATTTGACTGGAATTCCTCCTGCTCCAAGGGGTGTGCCTCAAATTGAAGTAACATTTGATATTGATGCTAACGGTATTGTAAGTGTTTCTGCAAAAGATAAAGGTACAGGCAAAGAGCAAAAAATTCAAATTCAAGCTTCTGGTGGTTTATCAGATGAAGAAATTAAAAAAATGGTTAAAGACGCAGAAGCTAATAAAGAAGCAGATAAGAAAAAAAGAGAAGAGGTTGATACTAAAAACTCAGCTGATGCTTTGGTTGCTTCAACTGAAAAAAGTTTAAAAGAGCATGGTAGTAAAATCAGTGATGCTGATAAAAAAACTATCGAAACTGATATTCAAAATCTTAAGGATGCTATTAAAGCAGATAAGGTCGAGGATATTAAGACAAAAACTCAAACCCTTGTCCAATCATCAATGAAACTTGGTGAAGCAATTTACAAAGAGCAACAAGCAAAAGCAGGTGGAGCTCAAGCTCAAGGGGCTGAAGGAAAAGCGGAAGCAGGATCTGACAAAAAGGAAGATGTTGTTGATGCTGAGTACGAAGAAGTTAAAGACGATAAAGATAAAAAATAACGCTTAAAATTTAAGCGGATAGGATTTTGAGGCATGTCTAAAGCGGATTATTATGAAACGTTAGGTATAAACCGCAATGCCTCAAAGGACGAAATCAAAAGCGCTTACCGAAAACAAGCAATGAAATATCATCCGGATAAAAATCCTGGTGATAAAACTGCAGAAACAAAATTCAAAGAAGCAACTGAAGCATACCAAGTACTATCTGATCCTAATAAAAAAAGTAGCTATGATCAGTTTGGACATTCAGCATTTGAAAATATGGGTGGTGGCCAAGGTGGTTTTAGTGACTTTGGTGGTTTTGATTCTGGATCTTTTTCAGATATCTTTGATGATTTTTTTGGAGACTTTATGGGCTCTGGGAGAGGAAGAGGTGGCAGTAGAAGACGATCTAGAGGCCAAAGAGGTTCTGATTTAAAAATTAATTTAGAAGTATCTTTAGAAGAAGCCTACCAAGGTAAAAAAACTACATTCAATATTAATTCATCTGATAAATGTGAAACATGTTCAGGTAGTGGTGCAAAACCAGGATCAAATCCTAAAACATGTGGAACTTGTGGAGGCGCAGGAAGAGTGAGGTCTCAACAAGGTTTTTTCACAGTCCAACAAACATGTCCGGACTGTAGAGGTGAAGGCGAAGTTGTGGGAAACCCATGTAAAGATTGTAGTGGATTTGGAACACGTAAAAAAAAGAAAACTTTATCAATCCAAATTCCCAAAGGTGTTGATGACGGCACTAGAATTAGATTAGCTGGGAAAGGTGAGGCGGGTTCTAAAGGAGGAGCTGACGGAGATTTATATGTTTATATTCAAGTAAGAAAACATGAACTTTTTGAAAGAGAAGAAGAGAACTTATATTACGAACTACCAGTTTCATTAACCGATGCATCTTTAGGCACATCAATCGAAGTTCCAAATATTGATGGATCTAAATCAAAAGTAAAAATCCCAGCGGGTACACAATCAGGCAAACAATTACGATTACGTGATAAAGGCATGCCAATGTTAAGAGGTGGAGGTAATGGAGATTTATATCTTCAAATAAAAGTGGAAACACCTGTTTCATTAAGTAAAGAACAAAAAGAATTGCTTGAAAAATTTAAAGATTTAGAAGATTCTAAAAATAATCCTGAAAATCAAAGTTTTATTAAAAAAGCTAAGAAATTTTGGGAAAATATTAATTAATGAAAAAAATAAATATTACAATTACAGGCGGCCTAGGTCGTATGGGCCAGTTGCTTATTAAGCACACACTAAAAGATAAAAAATTAAAACTCTATTCAGCCACTGAATATAAAGAATTTAAAAATGGAAAAATTAAATATCAAAAAAATACTGATAAAGCTTTTAAAGGTACAAATGTTATTATTGATTTTACAAGGCCCAATTGTACACTCGAAGTTCTAAAATTAGCCGTTAAAAATAAAAAAAAAGTTATTATAGGTACCACTGGTTTCCAGAAAAAACATTTAGATGCTATTAAAAAAGCATCTAAAAAAATTGCAATCTTACAATCAGGAAATATGAGTCTTGGTATTAATTTAATGCAATTTGTCTCAAAAATTTTATCTAAAGGTTTTATGAATGATTATCAAATGGAAATACATGACGCGCATCATGTCAAAAAAGTTGATTATCCATCTGGAACTGCTTTAATGTTAGGTCATGCTGTTGCTGATGGTAAAAATAAAAACTTAAAACAAATTCAAGGAAAGATCTTCCTAAATAAAAAAGGCAAAGGAAAAAATAATAAATTAAATTTTTATATTGTTAGAAAAGGAAAAATTCCTGGCACCCATTCTGTTATTTTTGAAAACAAACAAGAAAAAATAGAAATTCAACATACAGCTCATTCTAGAGATCTATTTGCAGAGGGTGCAATTAATGCTGCCAAATGGTTGGCAAATAAAAAACCTGGGCTTTATAATATGCATCATGTTTTGGGCATAAAATAATTTGTGTGAATAACAAAAGTAAAAATGCAAAAATAATTTTAAAAGAACTTAATAAACTTTACCCAAAAACACCATCTCCACTAACACACTCTAATAATTTTACACTTTTAATATCAGTTTTACTGTCTGCACAGTGTACGGATCTAAATGTAAATAATGTTACAAAAGATATTTATCCAAAATATTACAAACCCGAACATTTCGTAAAATTAGGTCAAAAAAAAATAGAAAAACTAATTAAAAGAATAGGTTTGTTTAGAATGAAGTCTAAAAGCGTTTATAAATTATCAAAAATACTATTAGAAAAACATAAAGGTAAGGTTCCAAAAACTTTTGAAGAATTAGAAGCATTACCAGGAGTAGGTCATAAAACAGCTAGTGTAGTCATGTCTCAAGGGTTTGGTTACCCTGCCTTCCCCGTTGATACTCATATTCATCGATTAGCCCAAAGATGGGGGTTAACCAATGGAAAAAATGTTATCCAAACTGAGAAAGATTTAAAAGAACTGTTTCCAAAAAAATATTGGAATAAACTTCATTTACAAATTATTTTCTATGGTAGAGAATACTGCAAAGCTAGGGATTGCTTTGGTTTAAAATGTAAAATATGTAAGCAGTGCAATCCAAAGAGAAAAAAGCCGATTGTAACAAAGAAAGCTTGAAGAATGAAAGTTTTAGGAATTGGTAACGCCATCGTAGACGTACTTTGTAAAGTTGATGATCAATTTATTGACGATCATAAACTTACTAAAGGAACAATGAAATTAGTCGATGAGCAAGAATTTCAGAAACTTTTACAAAATTTAAAAATTGAAAATACTGTTTCTGGAGGCTCTGTTGCAAATTCAATTGTCGGAATGTCTCAATTAGGCGATGATGTTTCGTTTATTGGAAAGGTTAATAATGATGAGCTTGGACAAAAATATATTGATGGTCTTCAAAAAGAAAATGTTCAATATTTTTATAAAGCAAAAAAGGAAAATGTTCCAACGGGTACTTGTTTAATTTTAATTACACCAGACTCTGAAAGGACAATGTGCACTTTTCTGGGAGTTGCAGGAAAAATTAGTGATCAAGATATCGATGAAAATGCAGTTAAAAATGCAGAAATAACTTTTCTCGAAGGTTACTTGTGGGATGAAGGAGAACCAAAAAAAGCATTTGAAAGAGCATTGCTGTCAGCTAATAAATCCGCAATGTCTTTATCGGATCCATTTTGTGTAGATCGACATAAAGCAAGCTTTCTTGATTTAGTAAATAATAAACTAGATATTATATTTGCAAATGAGAAAGAGGCGATGACATTAATAGATGCAAAAGATTTCAATGAAGTCATTGAATTTGGAAAATCACTAAATAAACTTTTCATAGTAACTCGCTCAAATAAAGGCTCAATTGCTATAAATGGGAATGATATTTCAGAAACAGATGCAAAAAAAAATCTTAAAATCTTAGATCTCACTGGTGCAGGTGACTTATTTGCAGCAGGATTTTTACATGGACTTGTAAATAATAAAGATGTTTATGAAAGTTTAAAACTCGGTACTGAAATGGCTTCAAAAATTATTCAAAAAATTGGTGCTCGTTTAGATTAGTTAAATCTCTTAATAAATATAATTGGTGAAAATAAAGCAATTATAAAAGACCAGAATAGTAAATAATTTGAAATCATTGTTGGAAACATAGATTGATCAAATAATACACCTATTAATAAACTCTTTGAAAAATCTAAACTCGGAAATAATAATAACCCTAAAACAATTCCAAAAATAATTGATTTAAATACATCCTGGTGTTTAATTTTTTTATTATAAAAACCATAAAAAATTGGAATAGCGGCGGCACAACACAATAAATCAGCTAGTAAAAATAAATATAAAACACTCATGCCTTTTGATGAAATATAAAAAGAAGATCCAGCTAAAATAATAACACCTGCAATATAAAAGTTATTAATATTCTTTTTTTTAGTAAACTTATTTGCATGAATAACAAAAAGACTTGAAACACTTGCAATTAAAGTATCAAGACTACTTAATACCAAAGTCAAAGATAAAATTAAAATTACTAAATTTAATAATAAGTAATTTTTATTAACTAAAAGTGAAAAAATAACGATACTTGGATCCTCAATCTTTCCATTTAAAGAGGCATAAGTACCAACCAAACCTAAAAGCAAAATTGTTATAAAAACAATGCAAAACGCGGCTCTAAAACTTTTTTTTAAAACTTCAATATTCTTTGAGGCATAAACTCTTTGCCAAATACCTTGATCAAATAAGTTAGTTGCAAAAACAGCAATGAAAAAAGTAAGACCAGCAGTAAATCCTCCAAAACCAATACTTAAATTTGAAGATTTGCTTGTAATTAAACTAGGAGAAAGAAAATCTATTTTTTGGTTTAAAATTATGAAAATCATTAATAAGAAAATTATAATAATCCAGAACTGGAGTTTATCTGTGATGATAGATATTTTTAGACCACCTTTTAGCGAATAAATTAATGTAGAGATTATAGTCAAAGCTGCTGTCATCCATAAAGGAGTTCCAAGAATTAAATTAACAACCTTGGAAATTGCTGTTACTTCTGCACAAAAATAAACATAAAGATAAAGTATCGTTAAAATTAAAATTAATTTTAAAACTTTTGGATCATATCTTTTTTCAATAACTTCAGTTAAACTTTTTGCATTTGGTAAAATTTTTCTAATTTTTTCTCCAATTTTTGAAAAATATAAAAATACAAAACTCTGGCCTGCAGCGTAACCAACGATAGCCCCTATTCCACCCCACGTTGACGCTTCAGCTGGACCAATTAAAATCCATATTCCAAAACAAGATGCGGTTAAACTAAAAGTTATTCCAAAAAAATTAACATTTCGGTCACTAACTAAAAAAGCAGATCGCGAAATCTTTCCTCTAGATACATAATAACCAAAGGACATAAACCCTAAGCAAACTGCAAAAAGTGAAATAATTAAAATTGTGTTCATATGTTTTCTTCCTCCGCCAGCATTATCTGGATCAGGTTTAAAGGGTTCATCTCAGGCTAAGCCGCCCCTGAAAACTATTTTATTCTATAATATTTTTTTACAAAAAAGTCTATCAGTGTTATTTAAAATACATGAAAAGTTTGTTTATTTTTTTTTCATCAATTTTTTTATTAATATCCTCTAATAGTTGGGCTAACCATTGTGGTCATGATGTTGATCGAAGTTGGATCTATACTCAAAATTATTCATCAAAATATCGAGTGGACAAATCCAGGGCAAAATATGCTTATTGGACATTTAAAAACAAAACCAACAAACAAATCACTATTCAAAGTATTGGGCTTTGGTCTGCAGGTAGGATCATTATGAAAGAACAGAAAGTAAATAAATATTTGAAACCTTTTGGCATCATAAATGCAAAAATGTATGTTGGTGATTTAAATCTTGATGTTGCTGGAAGTGGATTTTCTAGATGTAATTATGGTAAACCTATTATTAAAAAAAATAATACTTACAACCAAAAACCAAGCACTTATTCAAAACCTAAAACTTATTACAAACCAAAAATCAAAAAGAAAAGGAATGAAGATAATTTTACATTATTTAATCTATTCTTATTAGTTTTAGCAGGTTTGCTAATTTTTGTTTTTGTAATTGCTACCAAAAAAAATGAATATAAAAATTACGTCAAAAGCTTTCCAAGAGTTTTTGATTTTGCAGATCAAACAATTATTTGTTTTAAAAAATATAGTACATTTAAAGGGCGTGCGTCTAGAAAAGAATATTGGTATTTCTATTTGTTTACTTTTATTGTTTCATTATTAACTTATTTTATTGATATTAGTATTTTTAGAAAAGATCCTGATGGTATACTTTTTATCAATGCTTTTTTCTCTATGGTGACTTTATTACCTTCCTTAGCAGTTGGTTGCAGACGTTTACATGATGTAAATAAATCTGGATGGTGGCAACTAATATCTTTAACAGTTATTGGTTTGATTCCATTGATTATTTGGCTTGCATCAAAACCTGCTAAAGAGAAAAATAAATACTAATTTATTTTTTTTTGCGTTTAAAGCTACCTTTTCCTTTTTTAGGTTTCACAATTCTTTTCTTATATTTTGGTGATCTTAAATCCTCTGCAATAGGATTTCTTTTTTTCATAATGTATTAGATTTTATAAATGTATTTGCAGCTGAAAAAATTTCTTTTTTTCTATCTAGCTTCATTTTTTCTAAAATTCTAACCATCATTGATAAACGTGGGTTTTTAAGAAAAAACTTCTTATTTTTATCAATAAATCGCCAATACAAGCCATCCATAATATTACACCAAGGACCTTTTTTAAAATCCATCATCTTAAGGAAATATGCTGATCCACAAATATATGGCTTTGTTGCAAAGGTTCCTCCATCACTGAATAGTCCCATACCATAAACATTTGGTGACATAACCCACTCTGATGAATCCATAAACATTTCCATAAACCATTTATAAACTTGTCTGGGTTCAATTTCACAAAGGTTCATAATATTTGATAAAATCATTAATCTTTCAATATGATGAGACCATGCAAAATCTTTAGCATTTTTAATAGCATGATCTAAAGGATCCAAACCTGTTGTTCCTTCATACCAAGAATTTTTCATCTTGTTTTTATGATTAAAAAAATTCGATCTTTGCATTTTATCATCAAAATTTTGATAAATGCCTCTCATAAATTCTCTCCAACCAATCACTTGTCTTAGATAACCCTCATAAGAATTGATATTCACCTTTTTTTCATATTTTATTAATTCATCCAAAATTTCTTGGGGGGTAATTAGACCGTTATTAATAAAAGGACTTAAAGCACTGTGAAATAAAATATTATCTCTTTGGTCAACTGCATCCTCATAATCTCCAAATAACTTCAATTTATTTTTTAAAAAATTATCTAGAACTGATTTTGCATCTTTTCTAGTTGTTCCAATCCAAAATTGATTTACATCACCTGGATGTTTTGGAAACTTTTCTTGTACAATTTTTTTTAATTTTTTTGTATGTTCTGTCTCCTTAAAAGCTGGTTGCTTTGGTAACTTGATATCTTTTGGCAACTTTTTTCTATTTTCACTATCAAAACTCCATTTACCACCTTTTGGAGACTTGTCTTTATTCAATAAAATATTAAATTTTATACGTTGATCTTTATAAAAATTTGCCATGAATGGCTTTTTAGATTTAGCTAAATAACCGCTAAAATCAGACCGACCGCTTAAGAACATAGGTGTTTTAGATATTTTAAAATCTATTTTTTCTTTTTTAAGATATGTAATAATTTTTTTTTCAAAAGGCTTATCTTCAATTTCAAAAAAGTTAACCTTTTTAATTTTTTTATCCCTTATGATTTTTCCTAATTTTTTTAAATAATCATCTCTAAATTCTTTATCTTCAATTTTATGATACTGTACTTTGTAGCCTCCTTTATCTAATTCATCTTTAAATGATCTCATAGAAGATAAGAAAAAAGTAATTTTTTGTTTATGGTGTTTCTCATAAGTACAAAGTTCAAAATCTTCAGCCAAAAAAAATAATGATGACTTATAATCTTTAAAATACTTTGGATGAAATAGCTGATTACCTAAAACAATAAATAAATCATTCATTAAGAAATGAAATATTTTCCATCTTCTATTGTAATAAACTTTTTATCATTAAGTTTATTTTGAATCTTTTGTCGTAAACGATAAAGATGCGTTTCATAGGTGTGTGAGTCAATTTCTTCTCCATGAGACCAAATATCTTTCATAATTTCTTGTTTAGTTGCACCTTCCGTTTTACCCGTTAAATATAAAATAATATCAAGTTCTTTTTCGGTAAGTTTTGCGGACTTTTTTCCAAAAGAAATGGTTCTATCATTTTTGTCTAAATTATATTTTCCAACCTGAATTTTTGATTGAAATAAAAATTTAAATTTTAAAATTGAAAGCTTTATAATTTTTTCTAAATCTTGATAATTCACTGGCAATTCTAAAAAACTGCTCAAAACATTATCTTTTTTTAAATGCTTAAAATTCTCATTTTTTAATGAGAAAAATATTTTTGGATATTTAATTTTTTTTAATTCTTTGAGGTCTAATTTATCTAAATCATCTAAAAAAAATAAAAATACATATATATCTATCAAAGGGGTTTTTAATATCTCTTTAACTTCTTTAAAATTTTTTAAATTTTGTAGATTATACTCAATTTTTTGCTCTTGCATGCACTCAAAAAAAACAGGTGACCCTACTGTAATGATTGAGTAATTTTGCATATAACTAAAATATAAATTTATATGATTATAGTAAATAAAAACGGAACGCTTATACACAATAAAAAGCTCTATAAATGCTCATTGGGAAAAAAGGGCATCACAAAAAATAAAAAAGAAGGTGACAAAAAAACACCTTCGGGAATTTTTTCTCTTGGAAAGGTGTTTTATAGAAAAGATAGAATTCAAAACTTAAAAACAAAATTAAATAAAACTTTTATAAAAAAAAATATGGCCTGGTGCGACGATCCACTTAAAAAAACTTATAATAAATTAATTTTTACTAAAGATAAGAGTAAAGAAAAACTTTATAGAAAAGATCATCTATATGACATTATTATAGTTATTAAATATAATATGAGACCCATAAAAAAAAATAAAGGGAGCGCAATTTTTATTCACCTTGCTAAAAGAAATTACTCAGGCACATTGGGTTGTATTGGTTTAAAAAAAAAAGATTTATTAAAGATTCTTCAATCATTATCTAAAACAACAAAGATCAAAATTATTTCTTAACCTCTTTGACCAAATATTTTACTACCAACCCTGACA
>Ga0181571_10003162_pt1 | contig 12326 bp, 10 predicted proteins | sample 101ome_17_FD_132440 | JGI IMG/M metagenome (GOLD analysis project Ga0181571, IMG submission 132440) | Coastal salt marsh microbial communities from the Groves Creek Marsh, Skidaway Island, Georgia - 101407AT metaG (megahit assembly) | ecosystem: Environmental > Aquatic > Marine > Intertidal...
TGGGCCATTGACAAAAAGGACCACATACTTATGACAACACAATAATTGATAGATGTCATTATGAGAATCGTCTGATATAAACTTCATTCAAGAATAAATAAAAGCATAATCGAATTAAATATTGCATGCATAATTATGGAGTATATTATACGATTTGAGTATAATCTTAATAAAGCCAGGGAAAGACCTAGGACAAAAAGTGTAGGCGATGAGATAATATTAAAGTGAATAATGGCAAACAAAGCTGAAGTCATACAAAATGATATAAGTATAGGCTGTCTATGCCTCAAAGATTCAAATAAAATTCCCCTAAAATATAATTCTTCTATAATTGGAGATATTAAAAGAATTGAGAATAATTGAGTTATACTAATATCGAAAGACTCTTTAATCTGGCTTACATTACTTTGTAACGGAAAATTGGCAAATAATGATCCGCTAATTAAATTAACTGAAATAATTGATATTAATGAATATATAATTATCTGAGTATATGTAATATTCCATTTGCAAGAAGAATGTTCACTTTGATAAAATTTAGAAGATAAATAGAGAGGAATAATCAATAAATGAAGTGGAGGAAGCAAAAATAAGACTACAAGCAATAATGCAATAATTGTCTTTTTTTTATCAAAGATATAATTTTGTTCAAGCAAGGTGTGGTAATTAGGGTTTATCGATGTAAGCAATCCCTTTTTCACTGTAAGTAAGAATAATCTTGTGTTTAAATTTATATTTATCTAGCGGTGTATTAAAGGATTGACTGAAGCTATTCTCTTTTTTGTAAATCCATGGGTTGTCTTGTTTAATTACTGTGAAATTAGCTGCACAATTATCTTTCAGAGAAGGTGGATTTAGGCGTAGTATTTTATGAGGATTATAAGACATTTTCTCAGCTAAAAGCTTAAAGGGGTCTTTCCCTTGAATAGACTCTATGAAAGTAAGTGCGGCCGTTTCTAATCCTATAGCTCCGGCTGGTGCCAAATCAAACTCTACATTTTTATGATGTTCGGCATAAGGTTGATGGCTTGAATTGCATGAATCTATGGTTCCCTGTTGTACAGCAAATATCAATTCCATTCGATCCGTTTCTTCTCTCAATGGCGGAGCAATTTTTGCATTTGTTTGATAATCTTCAATTATTTTATGATCCAATAATAAATGATGTGCTGAAACATCTGCAGAAATCTTTATTCCTGCACCTTTTGCTTCTTTTATCAGCTTCACTGATCCTTTACTGGATATGCTGCTAAGGTGGATTGGAATATCTAGGTGTTTTGAGATCAGGATTGATCGTTGTACTGCTAATTCCTCAGCCAAACGAGGACTGCCCGATAATCCCATTTTCAGACTCAAGAAACTTTCATGTGCATGGGTGTTTCTTGATAAATACGAATCTTGAGGAAAATCAATAATGACTAATCCGAACATATCGGCGTATTTTAGGGCATTTAGAAATATTTGGTTGTTTTTAGGTGTAAAAGGGCAATCCGTTACAGCAACAACACCTACATCTTTTAACGAGCCCAGTGGGGACATTGATTCTCCTTTGGATTGGATAGTCAAAGCTCCTGAAATATATACACGAATCTTTGAATCTTGATTAACTCTATCCTGAATATATCTGATCGTTGCTGGATTATCGCAATGAGGATTCGTATCAGGCATCGTTAATATTGATGTAAACCCACCCTTTGCGGCAGCTTCAGTTAATGAAGTTATCGTTTCTGCCTTAGAATCACCGGGAACACGACAATGGGTCCTTAAATCTAGAAAGCCTGGAAGAACTATGAGTTCGTCGCCTGAAATTATTCTTTGACCAGGTTCACTACTTGGTTTTTGGTGATATAATCGTCCCTCTCGAACATACAAATTAGATATTCCATCAATTCCTGAGTTAGGGTCGACTAAACGAGCTCCTATAATATCTATACTTTCGTGATTAGAGAGCGTCATAATGGTTTATCTAAACATTTTGATATACATAAGTGCATAATCGCCATCCTGACAGCAATTCCATTAGAAACTTGCTCCAGAATCACCGACCTTGAAGAGTCAGCCAATGCAGAATCTATTTCAACGCCACGATTAAGAGGGCCTGGGTGTAAAATAATTGCTTTTTCTTTCATCCACTCAAGAGACAATGGGCCTAACCCAAAAACATTTGCGTATTCAGATAAAGATGGAAAGTGGGATGCACTTTGTCGTTCGTGCTGTATGCGAAGTAACATTACAGCATCTGCGTCCTTTAGGGCAGTCTGCGTATCGTGAGTAACTGTTGCCCCCAAAAGTTTAAAGTCAGCAGGAACTAAGGTTGTGGGGCCAGCAAGAGTAACTTTTGCACCAAGTTTTGTTAGTCCCCATAAATTAGAACGCGCAACCCGACTAAAAAGGATATCTCCTAGAATGGTTATTTTCTTGTTCTTTAAATCTCCAAGTTTTTCTCTAAGCGTATATATGTCCAATAAGGCTTGGCTTGGGTGCTCATGAGCACCATCTCCAGCGTTAATAATTGGCACTTCTACCATTTTCGAAAGAAAGAGGGGGGAGCCTGGTGATGAATGCCTTATAATGATCGCATCAGCTCCAAGAGCCTGAACATTCATAGCGGTATCTTTGAGTGTCTCCCCCTTGGTCAAACTACTCGCCTCTCCTGTTATGGAGATGATATCTGCACCAAGCGATTTTGCTGCAACCTCAAATGCCACTCGAGTTCTTGTACTCGGTTCCATAAATAAATTTATGATTCTTTTACCCTTTAAAGAGGAGAAGATGGGGTCTGTTTTATCTGAAATGCTTTTTATTGAATCAGCCGTGTCTAGAATTAAACTTATCTCATCGGGCTTTAATTCCTCGATGGTAAGTAAGCTTTTACGAGTCCAACTAATCATTGCCATAGGGTTTCTTGTTTTCCTAGTTGCTGCATTGCTGAGGGGTCACTCTTAGGCATATGCTTAGGTGCAGATAGCGTGTTTTTCTGGAAGCTTTCTTGTTTTCTTAGAACCATATTTGTAAGGATTTCTCTGACTTTCTGCTTCATCCATATGGAAGTTGAGGATCTGGGGGAATAGTCTGCCGGACCATTATTATGGACTCTTCCACTTTCGACTAGTTTGCAGGTTTGAGCAAATTCATCTTCATCGTCAGGGTTATAAACCGCATAAGTTTTACCACCCATTTGCTTAACCACCGCAAAAACAGGGACATCACTTGGTCCATCTGCTGCATAAATTAATTGGTCAAACGGCACCCTGCGCAGTTCATGAGGCACAGACGCATTTACATCCAAAGAGGTGTTTTTGTTACAACCTTTGTTTATTTCAAAAATAAATCTTGTTTTAATCGTGTTATCAACTGCAAGACCAATCTGAGAAATCTCTGGATCTATAGGTAAAGAAAGGTCTGTTTGACTCAAGTAGTTTGGTGGCAAAGCTGATTCAATAAACTCCGACGCAAAAACACCTTCCACATGACTGGCAATCTTACTTCCTAAAATCATTTGTGCCAGACCTGTGCTTATTATGTAATGTTCAACCTTGAAGTCATAGTCCTTAAAATTCTTTTCCTGAGCTATAAGTGCGATTTCTTGAAAGAAATTTGGTAATCCGGGATAAAAAGGTAGTTCCTTTCCAAGCTCGAATAGCTTTTGGTTAGTAAGACCGCGCATTGGGCCATTTTTTACATAACTTAAAATATGATTTAGATAAATCGTTTCAGCAGATACAGTCTGCCCTCGAAGGGAATAAATTTCGGGCAATTTATTTACTTCAGACCAAAATACTTTTTCGTTAATGCCAAAATAATTAAACAGAGGCGTTTGCATGTAGCCTGGGATAAGGGTTTTGTCAAAATCCCATACACACGCGACTACATTCTGTCCGTGGATATGATTGTTATGCGAACCTTTACTCAATTTGATCGTTATCCTACTTTTACTTGTTTATATAAAAATAATTATGGAAGAGCTACCAAATATCGAACCCTTTCGAAAAAGGTATCATGAGATTGAAGAACTACTTAGCGAGCCTGATGTTTTTAAGGATGCTCGAAAGGCAAGCTCTTTAAATAGAGAGCACACTCGTATTCGTAAGATTATCGAAATTTTTGATAATGTTAAACATTGTCAGCAAGACATTTTCTCGACCCAAGAGCTTTTAGAAGATCCTGAGTTATCAGAATCTGCTCATGAAGAAATCATGTTTCTTGAGCAAAAGGAGTCAGAATTAAAAAGTTCATTATTGGTGGCTATGCTTCCGGAAGAAGAAGATACGGGGAAAAATACCATTGTTGAAATTCGTGCAGGTGCTGGCGGAGATGAGGCTTCTCTATTTGCTGCCGATTTATTTCGGATGTATTGTAGATACGGAGAAAATAAATCTTGGGGATTTGAATGCCTAAGCCAAAGCACTTCTGAGTCTGGTGGCTTTAAAGAAGTAGTCTTTATTTTTAGGGGCGAGGACGCATGGTCTAGAATGAGATTCGAAAGCGGGGTACATCGTGTTCAACGAATTCCAGTTACAGAAGCTGGTGGACGAATTCATACATCAACGGCTACTGTTGCAGTTCTCCCAGAGGCTCAAGAGGTTGAAATCTTAATCGATCCCCAAGATTTAGAAATTAGTGTTTGCCGGGCTTCGGGTCCAGGCGGACAAGGTGTAAATACTACTGATTCTGCTGTACAAATCTTACACAAACCGAGCGGGATTCAAGTTTACTGTGCCGATGAAAGATCCCAGCTTAAGAATAAAAATAAGGCAATGACAGTGCTAAGGTCCAGACTACTCCAAGCTAAGCAAGCAGAGGAAGATGCCAAATACGCAAATGATCGCAAAAACCAAGTGGGTTCTGGTGATAGAAGTGAAAGAATTAGAACCTATAATTTTCCCCAAAGCCGTTTGACGGACCATAGAATTAATTATTCCTCCCACTCCCTAAATGACTCAATGATGGGAGACTTGGACCATCTAATTGATGCTCTTATTTCTCATGACCAAGCTATTAAATTGGAAAATCTATTAAAAGATGATTCAAAATAAATCACTTTCTATTTTGGAAGTGATCAATAAGTCTTCTCATTTTCTTGAAAAAAAGGGGGTTGAAAATCATAAAACTGATGCCGAGTGGCTTATTGCTCACACACTTGGTTGCCAAAGGATGGATTTGTACTTGAGATTCGGGGAAATACTTAGTGATTCCATATTAGAAAAAATACGAACCTTCGTTATTAAAAGAGGCGAGAGAATACCTTTACAGCATATTCTTGGTAGTGTGCCTTTCGCTGGCTTACAATTAAAGTGCGATAATCGAGCCTTGGTGCCTAGACATGAAACAGAATATCTCGTGGACTTTGTTACCCAAAGACTGACCACAAATTTTTCCGGTAAAATCGCTGATTTAGGATGCGGAAGTGGTGCTATCATTTTAGCGTTATGTAATCAATTGCCGAGGGCGACTGGTGTTGGCTATGATAAATCGAATTGTGCTTTGGATTTAGCAGAGGAAAATTGCCATTCTTCTGGACTCAGTTCTAGGGTTTCATTGCAAAACTTTAATTGGTTAGAAAATGAGTTTTTACCTGACACTTTTGATCTCATTATTTCCAACCCACCTTATCTTTCAAAAAAGGAATGGTTGACTACTGAACCCGAAGTACAGTCGCACGACCCGATTACTGCTTTAGTTGCCTCTCAAAATGGCTTTTCAGACATTAAAAAAATAGTTTCTATTGCTCAAAAGTCTTTATGTGAAGGAGGTTACTTGGCCTTAGAGTTTGGTCATAAACAAGCAGTGCTCTTAGAAGAATTACTAAAGGAAAAATTTGATTTTGAAATTATTCGAGATCAATTTTTGGTAAGACGATTTGTTTTCGCAACCAAGATATAATGTTAAATTTCTGATTTTCCTGAATCTATTTTGTGGGAAATCTGTTTATAAGAAGTTTCATTTACCCAGTCTCTTAAAATCCTGAGGCTCTCGTGTAATCTAATATCTAAAGTATCGGATTGGGTGTATTTATCTTTTGTTGAATTTTGTTCATCGTTGGAGAGTCCACGAATAGCCATAGATTTTTCTTTTTGATCTTTCACTACCTGTAAGACGATTTCTCGTGAAGGGAAGGATAACATTTTTAAAGAATCAAATTCATCTGATAAAATTTGGGATCTATTTGAGTCAATGGCTTTTTCATTTAATCTCTGGCTTAAGCTCAATGGTACAACCTTTTGCTCCCTTTTCTCTTTAAACCAGGAAATGCTTTTTTCGAGATACTGGAATTCTTTCTCCTGTTGCTGCCTCTTTTCACTTAATCGGCGAAGTAAATTAATCTCCACTTCATTATATTTGAATTCTCCCTCAGGTCGCCTGAAGTTAACTTCAGGTATTTTATCCCAAGCAAGAGCATTATCGAGGTCTGATTCACCAATAGGCAGGTATTCATTAATGGAGTGCATGGAGATGTCGCTTGTAACTCCTGTCAACTGAGTGCTTTCGCCGGAAGGTAGGTAGTATTTTTGAATGGTTATTTTCGCTGCACTTCGCTTGCCGTCCTGAACTCCCATGGAAAAGGGTAAATTCATGGGAATCAGAGATTGAACAGTACCTTTTCCGTGAGTTGATTTGTCGCCAACGATGATTGCTCTTCTGTGGTTTTTGAGTGCTCCTGCTACAATTTCAGATGCAGATGCACTATACCTCGAAACTAAAATAATTAATGGGCCATCCCATGCTAGCTTGGGATTAAAATCGAATTTCTTTCTGATTTTTCCGTCCGAGCTTTTTACTTGAACGACTGGACCTCGGGAAATGAATAAACCTGCTAAATTTACTGCCTCACTAAGATAGCCTCCTCCGTTTCTCCTAAGATCCAATATTAATCCTTGAATTGCTTCTTCCTTGAGTACTTCGATTAACTCTTCTACGTCGTCAGTGGCTTTGTGACCTTCTCCGCTTGAGCCATAGAACGAGGGGAGTTCGATTACACCAAAAGCTAAGTTATCTCGATCATTTTCAATATTATAAACACTCGCACTCGCTAGGTTTGCTGTGAGTTTAATTTTGTCTCTAACAATCTTAACTACTTTTGTAGAAGATGGACTTTTAATAGGTCTAATTTTTAAAGATACAATTGTGTCTTTGGGTCCTTTAATAAGATCCACTATTTTAGAAAGCTTCATTTCAACTACATCCACAAATTCGCCCCCTTCCTGGGCAACCTGAAGAATCACATCTTCGGCCTCTAATTCTCGTGATGCTTCTGCAGGGCCACCTGGTAGCAATTCCTTGATAGTACAATAGCCATCTTCATCCGTTAGCACTGCTCCAATGCCTACGAATTCATTATGCATGGCTTGATCAAATTTTTCCTTCTCTTTGATATTAAGAAATGAAGTGTGAGGGTCGAACATTTGAGTAAGCGTTGATAAGTATAATTCCTGTACATCACTTGCCTCAAACTCAGTGATATTTTTGTGCCATCTTTCATATTTCTTTTTGATTTTTTCGAGGGCATCCAATCTTTTTCGTTGGGTAAACTGAGTTAATTCGAGGGAGGTTTCATTATCATCCACCTGAGTGAGTAATTCGTTTGTAAACTCATAAGAAATAAGCTTTTTCCAAACATCATCTAAATGCTGAATGGTGTGAGCCCACTCAGAATCGGAACGATCCACTTGATAAGATTGGTTGTTATCTAATTTAGGAATACCGGATAACAAGTTTATAGATTGATTTAGTCTGGATAATGCATTCTTTCGATAAGAGTCATAAATTTCGAAAGCCGGAAATAAATTTCCTTGCTTGAGGTATGTAAGGAGGGTTGGTTCATACCTAAGAATAAATTCCTCCAGATCTTGAGCCGTAAAAAACAATTTTTGTTTGTCCAGGTTTTTTAAATAATTTTCTAAAAACAACTTCTCGTTGAGATCTTCTATAGAAAGCTTTTTGTAATGGGCTTTTTCAAGAGCATTTAAAAGCCATTTTGTCTCATCCACCATGATTGGACTAGGAACTAATGGTGTGGGCTGTGCAGAATAACTCTGTTTGGAATTAATCGCCTGCGAGGAAAAAACGGGGGGATCAATTGCTATAGCGAAAGATGATCCAGCTATATAGAAGAACAATAAAAAACAAGCTTTCAAATGGATGTAGATCATGAATAAGTCTAGTTTAGCTGTCTAACAGCTTTTTTGCTTTTTCCAAAGTTTCTTTTTCTTTGGAAGTCAAGGATCCAAAACCTTTTTCATTGATTTTATCTAAAATGCGGTCTGTTTCGATTTTTATAGATGAATTCATTCCAAAATTCACTTTGTAATTGGGTTTAGGATTAAATGAAACCTTGCTCTTTCTGGGACTCTTTCCATTAGAATGCTGAAAAGTAAACTTTATGGGAATGCTTAAATTCTTAGAGAAAAATATAAAATATAAGAAACCTGCAAACATACCTCCAATGTGAGCCGAATGTGCAATACCACCAAACCCAGTTAGTTCAGAATTTAGAAGTCCATAAACTTCTAATCCAACCAAACCAGCTAAGAGCCATTTTGGTTTGATCGTTATGGGTAATATAAAAAAAAGTAGAAATGTAATGGGCTGATTGGGTCTTTCTAAACAAAAGAAGCAAAGAGAGCCTAAAATCACGGCAGAAAAGCCAATTAAGTGAGAATTTGTATCTAAATTAAATAACAACCAGATTAAGCTCCCAGATAGCAAACAGCTTGCTGTAAAAAATTTAAACTTTGTGGGACCAACCCTTTCCTCAACACTTCTTGAGATGAAATGTAATCCTAACAAATTCATAATGAGGTGTAATGGCCCATCATGTAGAAAACCATAGCTGAAAAACGACCAAAGATGACCTGAAAAGAAAAGAGGTGGAGTTAATGAAAGAAACTGATAAATAAAATTTTGTTCAAAAAACAAACCTACTATAGATTGTAAAATAAATGAGCCAATTAAAATTAATATAAGAGAATCACAAACGGATCGCTTGAATATTCTATTGGCAGAAAACATATATGATCTTTCGTTTAACATTTAAAAATTATTTTTCTGGTTTAAGCAAATTAATCAGTAATTATATATCAAATTTAAAATCTGAAAGTATTCTAGTTATTTTGACAATTAATATTTTAATTCTTAGGATTTCTACATCTTACGGTGTGACTGGACTGGTTTTAGCATTTTCTTTTTGCGTTATAACCAATATATTTTTAAGAAATATATTAACTAACAAAATACAAAGAATCAAAGTTGCCCTGTTATTAATTATAGAAATCACAATATTTTTATTATTATTTTGTTCAGTAAATACCATCGAAAGAAATAATATATCAAAATTCGAAAAAGACTTTAGGATTAAGCTTATACCACTTAAGGAATATGATTCGGAAAGTAAAAATTACAAATACTTTAGTATAATTAAGGAGCTCAAGCCTCCTGTGGGAGGTTGGGTTAATAGAAAAGCAATCATCTGCGATCGGTACTATGAAAACAAACTTCCTTTATGTTCTGAAGTGGAAGTCTTGGCAAACATCGAATCTTTTCCTGGTGACAACATTTTATCGATTTCAAACATGAGGCTGGCACTGAACGAGGTCGATGAGTCTAAAGTATTAATTCATCAATTTGAGGAGAAGATTAAAAGAATAAACTCTGAACCTGTTGCATTTGGGTGGGCCATGTTTACAGGATCAAAGTCTTTTGTTAATCAAAATATCTTTAATAAATTACAGGATACGGGTACGATTCATTTATTTGCGGTTAGTGGTTTGCATATAGGTTTTCTTTATGCTTTTATGACAATTCTTTGTTTTCCAATAAAACATAAATTTTATCTCAATTTGCCATTAAAGATAATCGCTTGCCTGGTGTATTTGGGATTTATTGGAATACCGCAAACAGGTTTAAGAGCCTTGTTGATGATTATCCTTTTTGAAATGACTCATTTTTTAAGAATTAAAAATAAGGCGATAATATTCTTTTGTCTTACATTAATGGCTTTTATTGTTTTTTTTAAGGATTCTGTTTTTAGTCTAAGCAATCAGCTTTCCTTCACTGTTGTTTTATTTATTTTATTTATACTGAATAATAACGATTATTTGAAAGGTTTTAGAAATAAAATATTAAAAAATATTGTTTTGCTATTTTTCATTTCCATTGCTGCATCAAGTGGTTCTTTTTTTCTCATTTTAGATTATTTTGGAAAGTTTCCATATCTTAGTGTTCCTGTTAACATTTTTATTAGTCCTTTTGTTTTCTTATTTTATATCCTAAATGTTCTGTTTTTTTTCTTATTTTTTATCTTTGATTCAAGTTTTTTGATAATTACAATTAATTACACTTATAAAACTATATATTATATAATAAATACTTTTTATGAAATCTCTTGTTTATTCCCAAAAAATGAATACTATATCTTTAATTTTAGCGGAGTTTTTCATTTTTTTATATTTGTATTTATTTTTTTAACTTTTTGTTTTAAAATTTGTTTTCGTTATAAAATATATTTCTTATTTTCTTACTACTTTTGTGCTTGGATTAGCATGTTTTTATACAGTGTTTTCTTTTAAGACCTAATGATGTTGGTTGCCATTACACTACAATTATCTAGCATAAAGGCGGTATGTTTCCTTTAGACAACCTTGAAAACTGGCATTCTGGCAAGGGGTATTGGTGTGGCACCTCAGATGTCGAATGGAATGACTGGAAGTGGCAAATGCGTAATCGCTTAAACCAAAAAGAACAATTCGAAAAGTACCTTAAGATTTCTGAAAGTGAGTCCGAGGGTCTCAGTCTTTCAAGTAGCAAATTATTAGTTTCTGTAACTCCCCATTTTTTTAATCTGATCAATCCATCAGATCCTGATTGCCCCATCAGGAAACAGGTTATTCCCACAAATAAGGAAAGTGTTGTATTACCGTACGAAGACCCAGATCCCGTGGGGGAAGAAGGATCCATGGTTGTTTCTGGTTTAGTACATAGGTATCCAGATCGAGTTCTTTTTCTTACAACAGACCGCTGTGGTTCTTATTGTAGATATTGTACAAGAAGTCGGATGGTCTCTAACGCACAGGGTTATGGTTTTCATCCAAACTTTGAAAAGAATTTAGATTATATCCGAAAGCATACCGAGGTTAGAGATGTTTTACTTAGTGGTGGTGATCCGCTCTTATTATCTGACTCTAAATTGTCCTTTCTAATAAACGAATTATCAAACATTTCTCATGTTGAATTTATTCGATTAGGATCCAGGTTGCCGGTTTTTTTACCACAACGAGTAACTGACGGATTGATTAATGCTTTACGGGGGCACCCCAATGTGTGGATGAGTATCCATGTTAACCACCCCAGGGAGTGTACGATTGAACTAAAAGACGCTTGTCACAAGCTAGTTAATTCTGGAATACCCTTAGGTAACCAATCTGTCCTACTTAATGGTATTAATGATAATGTGGATATTATGAGAAGTTTAATCCACAGACTTCTTATCATGAAAGTCCGCCCTTACTATCTCTATCAATGTGACTTAGTTCCTGGAAGTTCTCATTTCAGGACACCCGTTCATAAGGGGATTGAAATTATTGAGGGCTTGCGTGGCACAACAACAGGGTACGCCATCCCTCAATTTGTTATTGATGCTCCCGGCGGTGGTGGCAAAATTCCCATTAATCCTAATTATGTTAAGGAGGTACAGGGCAAGACCTGGAAATTAAAAAATTTCGAAAACAGGGAATTTATATATCAATCCCATTAGTAACAGGGTCAGATGATTGTTAATCTGTCCTGATCGGCATGACAACACAAAGGAAATTTGTTGGGTTTGCTTCTTCTGTGTTAACCTTAAAAACCCCCGGACTCATATCATCTCTAAATTCAAAAACTACTTTGTCATGGTTTATTGACTTTAATGGATCCAAAAGGAATTTCGGATTAAACGAAACCACCGCATCTTCGCCTTCATACTCGATGGGCATTGATTCACTTGCGTCCCCTAAAGTACTTTGACCGAAAATTTCCATCTCATTTTGTTTTAGTCTTAGGGTAACTTTTTCGTCTGATACTAATGCTGCTCTGTGCACACACTCTAGCATTAATTCTCTTTCCACAATCGCTTTGTTAAAATCGTCTTTTGGAATGACTTGTTTAAAGTTTGGATACTTTCCTTCAACTACTTTTGATACTAGGTATATTGATGATTTGAATCCGTTTCCCGCATCTTTTTCTTCTGGAATCCTCAACTTAAGGGATACCTGTCGGTCTGTAAAGTTAAGCTCGATTTCCTGTGCCACATTGGGCAATCTTTCCAGTTCTGCCACCGTCATTGATGGCAA
>Ga0181571_10003173_pt1 | contig 12302 bp, 5 predicted proteins | sample 101ome_17_FD_132440 | JGI IMG/M metagenome (GOLD analysis project Ga0181571, IMG submission 132440) | Coastal salt marsh microbial communities from the Groves Creek Marsh, Skidaway Island, Georgia - 101407AT metaG (megahit assembly) | ecosystem: Environmental > Aquatic > Marine > Intertidal zone...
GGTCCAAGAACGCCTTGAATCAGAAAACCGGGAATGCCAGTTTCAAAGCGACGTGCTTCAATCTCCATTATTGACTTTTTGAGTCCCCATTAGTAGTAGTCTAGTCTACTGCTGCTTGGTTGTATATAAAAGGGAGATTAGATTACTACTAACACTTTCATTTAGTCTGGCTAGTAGCTACGAAAGTACCTTCGGAGGTACTTTCGAAAGTAGATAGCAGCTAGAGCTAGCTAGCTCTCTCTAGCTAGCTAGCTCTAGCTAGCTAGCTCTAGTTGCTACGATAGAGTAGACTAATATCCTATAGGTAGACTATTATATACCTTCGAATTCAAATTGTGTTGCGGATTTCTTCATTCCATTGCAGAACCCCGTGGAGAAGCTCTGATGCCCAAAGAGCCTGACCTTGCGCGAGAGGACCGGCAGGGCCACAGACATGCTAATTAGTGCAGGTTGCTGACAGTGTTGCATCCGACTCGACCTTATTTGGGTGGGAGTAATCGTGGAGCTCACGTAGGTGCATCCGGATCGAACGATGGCCTCGATCTCGATCGAGGGACGGCATGAGCTTGAACGTTTCTTTTTGTCGTTCGCGCCTGACAGAGAAACCTATGCTTTACCAGTCGTCGAAGCGTTGCGAACCTGCGGTGAATCATCACGGCGATCACTGCTGGTCGCTAGAATCGACGGCTTGGTCAGGGACTCCATGTTGGATCTGTCAAAGAAATCCTGTGTACCCCTGCTGTCTATCCAAGCTTCTCACCGTTTTCAAATCTGCTCGTTGACAAGGAGCACACGTCGAAATAGAATACCTGGAACCAAACGGCCAGCTGGCAGCGTCGATAAAAGGCCTTCATCGACCGCAACATCATCATGGACGAAATCACAACATCTTAGATCATTGGCACGCAATGCTGGGGAAACACTTTTGATTGCCGATTTCTCTGCGATCGTGATGCATAATCGACGTAGCCGCCGGCAAAGGATTTTTGAACAAGTAGATATCGAGAAAGTGGACTGCATAAGAACTCATCCGCTCCGACGGGATGAGGATTTTATCGGAAATTCGAAACGATCCGTGGATCACACTTGCCTCGCGTATGAGGTGCTAGACTCCCGACTACTCGAGGCACTTAACACTGAAATGAATTCTGCTTCAAGCTGGTCTGGCTCTAAACGTGAAACCAACGCCGAACAAATATTAGCGGTGATCTCATCTATGATCTGCTGTTACCATCGTTCAGATGTCGACTTCCATTTGAACGCATCTTTTCAGTTTAAGTGTGTTGAAACAGTCGCCAGGTATGAAAACAGGAAAGACCCTCGAGCATACTCTCGAGACCCCCTCCTGACTCGTCTTCGGGCCAATATTGAGTTTCTTTGGCAGGAAGCTAGTTCGCGAAAAATTAAAGAATATGATGACATTCACAGCGCAACCATTGGGATGCTCGGATTGGTGGCTAATTATTTCGATGCGTCAAGTTCGATTGGACACAACAGCTTTGCAGCTGCAGCTGAGATATTGACATATTCACGTTTGATACTGATGGTTGGCTTAGCAGATATATCCTATTGGCAGATGCTGCCAGATGGACTTTTACGCACCTTGAATGCATGGCTCGATGCAGCCACAACCGTATCGAAAGCCGTGATCGCTCGGAGCAGAAACAGCTTATCAATTGAGCTATTAATCACTCTACTGCTAAAAGATTTTACATTTTCGTGGGTGTGCGACTATGCAGACTTTGTGTTACTTTCTCCTCATATACGAGAGAGGAGTGAGACGAAGATCGTTCATCCAGGGATGAGTCAATCAGATGTGATAGAGCTGCGCTGTTGCGCTTTGAACTACTTTCAAACCTTGGTAAGGCTGGTTTTCACATGGATGAGAGCGAAAAAATCCAACCACAAAACTGTTGGTAGGAATGTAGATTTACTCAGTGTTGGCTTGGACGTGGCAACTCTAGTTTCTCGATTCAATGTCTTGCTAGAACCTGATAATGGTATTTTGTATAGAATGTTGTCGGAAACTCAGCATGGGATGAAACATCATTGGAGAGTTCACAGATCAATTTTATCCCTTATGCAGGAAGCCGTATTGATTTCTACCTCTAATCCTTGGGGACATAGCAGAGTCGCAAGTTCAGTTGTGCACACCTACTTCTTATCATTCTTACGTCTGTATAACGTCAAATTGAAAAGTTCGAATGATATCCCTAATGGGTGGACTGAGCTCATCACCGGTTATTTGACAGTGCTAAAGGTGATGATTTCATCCAAGGTCCCCTCTGGTATATTTGCAGTGAGAAGTCCTCGTGGGTTCGTTGATAATCCTGACAGGTGTGACACATTCGGCCATTTTGGCGTTCATGAAAGAGAATCATCAACGGAGGTGTTTCATCACACTGGGGTCGCCGAAAATACCGCTGAGCTTCATGCTGTAGCTGTAAGTTTCGATCGCCTTCGTGTTTCCGACTTCATCACACGTGAGATCACTCTTGAGTTTCAGGCTACTCAAAGGATGAAAAGGGACATGTCTGAAATCAACACACCCCGTATGGGTGCCAGACAGGTTACCGAGAAGAATAATGACATCGATATGTTGTTCCCTGTGCCGAATACAGATGTTGCAAAATCTGTCAATGATGTTGCTGACTCGTTGGCAGTGGGCAGAGGACTTTTCCCCTCGATTCCGACTTTGAACCTTGGCAAACGAAAAGCGGTACTCGACGTCTCAGCAGAGACCAATTTCAAAGAATCTTCACATGCTTCTAATGCTGATGAATCGTTAGATGCAATAGGATTTAGACATTTTACAGGTGATCTCATGGAAGATGTGGTTCGCGAGGAAGATTTGGAAGAGTGCTTGGAATCTAGAAGGGCATCTCAGGCAGTAAGCGAGGGAATTACCGGCGGCGTGGATGCCCAACTTTATTCCATACAAAATGTAGAAGACATTCGCAGCTTTCATTCAGCATCGAACAGCTGGTATAGGAGCCGAGAGATGGTGCGCACGTCATTTGAACGCGAGCATCAAAGCTCGTCCTCGGAGCGTAAGGCGCGTCAAGTGCCACAGAAAGTGAAGGAGCATCAACCCAAAATTGATGTTTTAGATCGTGATTACATCACAGAACGCAATCACAGACGACTGTACTTGTCCGACATTGTGCACGCGTCAACTGTAGAGCTTTTACTGGCATTACTGGTACAACTAAATGTCCCAACTCAGGAATGCGTTGAAGAACTTAGTAAGTTTGAAGATGATGATGGATATTCAATCTCGCGTAAAATCCAGAGGCACCCCACTCAGCTGTGTCTGGACAAAAAAAGGCAGAACATTCCGTTCATTCTTCGTACGCATCTGAACCGCGATGAGAACGCTTCAATAATTCCTCTTCTCGTGTTAGCAGCGGTGAATCTCGGAATTCATGCAGAGCGGCTGCTTCGATTGTCGTGTGATGCACTATTCCGTTCTGAGCGCTACGATGAACGAACACTGGTTTCGCGGGGTGCGTATGCCCAAGTCCACCGATGCGTGCTCTCGCCGGAATTAGGAACTCTCACCTCCGTAGAGGTTGCAGTTAAACTGATCGACGCTCCTCAATACATTCATGAGCCACCGAATGTGAACGCTGTTTATTCAGAGATTGCCCTGTTCGAGGCTATGGAACGCGAACCTCTGGTTGCAAGACTATACGATTATGGTGTGAGGGGGGATAGTTTTTTCGTCGTGATGCAACATTATCCCACTTCTTTGAAGCGATGGAGGAGTACTCAGGGTCCTCTCGAGGATGAAGTCACCAAAAATAAAATGCACATATACTTTGCGATATACGCTCAATGCATCGACGCTATTCGTACGCTGGAGAAGTACGGAGTGATACATTATGATGTCAAGGCTGACAACTTTCTGCTCGAGCCTATTCCAGGATGTTCCGCAGAAGAATTCTGGAATCCGAAAGACTCCGAACCTCCATTTCGTGCGGTCGTCACAGACTTTGGCGAGAGCCGTCTGTTCAGTCCTTTTGAGACAGCTGGCACGTTGCATAATCGCGGCACGGAATATGTTAAGGCTCCTGAGATGCTCACGTTGAGCAATGCCTTGAAGAAAGACGCAACGGATTACAATCGGCAAAAGCAGTATAAGTGCGGTCGTTCTGCTGATATTTGGGCTCTCGGATGCTTACTCTATGAAATCATTGTTGGTGAGCTTCTGCTGTACGATGCTGACTGGATTTGTTTCTTCATCAGAACCGTAACTCCAGGTAACGAAATTCTGCCGCTTAGATCTCTTGCCACCCTTGACAGGCTTCCCTCGGTAAAGCGTTTTATCCTTTGGGTTCTTGTCCGTGATCCGACTCGACGGCCAAATTTAGAGGACGTGAAAGTTGAATTCGATGCGCTTCGGCGGGAGGTCATGCGCGTTTCAACTCCAACAAACACCAATTACGTTCGGTACGAATCTAAAGGCCTCTGGGAAAACTTTTCTTTACGGCCAACTCCACTTGAGTTTAGTTGGGTTACTGAACCAAGCACAATAGATGCAGTCTCTTTATCCGTGTTCTTCCCCTTCTCAACCCACTACAGTGTCGAGAGCATCATGAAAGATGATGCATATATTGACGATACAGTGAAACGTTGGAGACTGTCTCACTTGAAAATGGCTCCTGCATTCACTCATGCTTCTGAACTCGACAATATTTATTTTAGCGACATTTTTTCTTTACTCGACATTGGGCTGATCGAATCGAATGTGACTTCAACTGTCATATGTGCTCGTGAAGACAAGAAAGCTCCGTCAAACATCATAGATCTCATCACGCTTTTTATGAGGAAAGCCGCGGCCGAGGGCGTTGCAACACACTTTGTATCACTTCCGGGTGTTGCGGCGTATGGTTCTGACGTAAACGCTGCTTTTAGCATAGAAATTGATAACGCGTCTCACTTTCTACGGAACATGCTCGCTTCATGCGAAGATCACAACGCGTCAGCGACGGTTGCTGTCAGTGGACATCGCGCACAGCAACGTCGTGTATTGATAGCTTGTCTCCCGCATGACCCCACAGTTGCTTTCACTGTGGCAGCAGCATTATACATGTGTGCAAACGAAGGAGGCCTACGTCGAGCCATAATTTCTTTATCAAGGGCAGCTATTTTCGAGTCGGGGCTCCCTACTATTCATCCAACAGATGCGGTACGGTTGTCTGCATGGGAGGCACAGTCGCGCGTGGAGGCCATCTGTAAGCCAGGAGGAGAAAATTGAGCCGAGAAAAGACGTTAATTCCAGCTGGAGATTTTTTCACGGACTCTAGTTAGATGATACTTTCGAAAGTATGTCACACCTATCAAATTGAAACACCTATCAAATTGAAACCTTCACATCGAATTGACAGACTAGCTAGGATACTTTTGAAAGTAAAAGTAGTCTATGATATCATACAAATCTCTCCACTTCAATCACATCAAACCTTGCCCTCTGAGACTTGCTCCTGTCCCAAATTCTGGGTGACAGACTTGTACTGCTGATCAATTTCAGCACCCTCACCGATCTTGTCTGCTCCCTTCGCCACTTTCGTCGACACCTCATATTTCATCGTCGGCTGGAATGCCATGTGTAGCTGCGCGTCGAGCCCAGCCATGGAACCGAAAAAGAGATCCGCAACAGGCATGAGCAGCCACTGAATCTGCGAGAGAACCTGCCACCACAACGGTGCTGCGTTCGCTTCAAAATGGCGACGGTCATTTACAAGAAACATCCGGATGTAGAAATCACCAATCATGAACATCGTGGTTGCGAACATCATCGGAAGGAAGCACAACATGGCTAGTTTTCGCAGCCCGATGCCGAATGGGTACGTTTCTAAAACTGGATTAACCCAAGTGCTTACGAGTGATCCTAGCATGACAGTGATCCAGTACAGGGTCCAGCTGATATGATGCTCAGAGGCATGAGAGAAAAGCTTATACACCTTGCGAAATGGCACGCGGTCCATGCGTTTCACATATTGGCATACAATATATGCAAGGTCAATAGCCCCCCATGCATGACGCTTCGCTTGCGTGTATCGCGCTCTATTCGCAGCGAACCATGTTTCATCTTCAATGGCATCGTTACCCATGAATAAGAAGACTGGAATGACACGGAAGTTCCCGTCGCGTCGAAACCAGCACTTCAGAAAGTGATGCCAATCCTCTGGAATTATATCCACGTCCCAGTACCCGCAGTCGACAGCCGTTCGAAGAGATTGACTGTAGATCGCGAAAGGGAAGGGATGACTAAACGGGCTCGAGAGCTGGCCGAGGAAGCCGACGGAGTCGATGAGTGCCTTGATGCGAACAATAATCGGTACAGCCCAGATATTGGGAAAGAAGCACTCAACAGCTTGATATGTCGTGTTGAATGGCGTTGGATCTTGAGCGTGATGGTAGGCGAGGCAGTCCATGAACTGGACGTCGAAGTACGTGTCCGCGTCACAAATTGTCAGCAGAATTTCCTCAGGGAGAAACCCCCAAGTATCGACAAGGGTATGTTTGACGCAGCGCACGGCCCACGCCGTGTTTGAAGATTTTCCCACTGCTTCGCCGTCGGAGAGCACGTGAGTGGTATAAAAGAGTCCAAGAAGACCATCTCCGAATTCAGCCATCAATGACTTGACCTTCTCGGGCGCTTCAGTATCGCGGCTCTCAGTAGCGAGGCAAACGATCAATTTGCTCTTCGCACATGACTGAGCGTGAAGGGTGCTAACTGTCTTACGCAGTGTACCGAGAGGCTCTTTGTATGTTGGAATGACGCACACATGGATGATAGACTCAAACTTCGCTGTCAGTCCTTTCTCAAGAGAGTTCGCAACAGTCAGAGGAGGACGGCCAGGCTTGTACACGGGTCCTTCAGGGCCAAACGTACGGTCGATAATGGGGCTTTTAAGGTCAGGTTTCTTGGCGAGTTCATCCCAATTGGCATCTCTGTAAGCGTGGCACTTCGGGATCCCTATGAAAAGACTAAACAAAGCCGAGTGGATGCCCTTCACCCAGCCGTACGAAACGTAGCAGCAGATGAATATGACTGTCAGAGGCGCGGAAACACGCGCCCCCCAGAATGTTACGAACGTGATCATAAGGATTGAGATGAAGGCGGGAGTGATGAAGACAACCCTTTCCAAAGGACCGCCGTTATACGCGAAGTCGGACTGAGAGTCCGCGCTCGGAGTGTTCAGATACCCCGAGCGCTCCGCCAAGGAGCTCGCCGCGAATGATTTTGAGGCATTGGGCGCCATATCGGTACCTATGCAACGGTTCCTCGATCGAGCCAAACCTTGCGAGGCGGTCGGGTTTCAGGAGCCCTTCCCCAATGCGGGTCGGGCGCCCGCGTCTTCACTCCTCTTTTTGCTCTTGGGGTGTTACCTTCCATCAAATAAAAGTGAAAAATCTCCTCGGTTCTATCTGATGACAAGTAAGCGTAATGCGAAGGTAGAATACTTTCTTGTACTTTAGAAATAAATATCATAAATAAAGTAAACTAGCTAGTGTATATATATCTAGCTAGAGCTAGCTAGCTAGCTACTACATACAGATAGCTAGCTAGCTAGCTAGCTAGCATATATGGCATAAGATGCATAATAAGACAAGCCTTACCGTACCACCACGAAGGTGTCTTTCAAGCATTCAACAAAAATACTCGCTACCTTCTTCCGCGCAGAAAAGCTGCGCACAGGAGCTTGCGGAAGCCACTCGAAGATACTAAACTCGTGCGTGCATCGCGATATCCCGCGGCGTTGATTGATATCCTGTGCGTCATCTGGTGAGACTCGTGAACGACTCTTTTGGGGATGCAGATGGCTCTCGCTCACCCCTCTAGGGTCCTGCTTCTCTCGTCTCGCTCTGGTGGTCCACAGATGTCGAAAGGTTTGCGTCGCTCTCGTGCAGTTCCGTCTCGTTCTCAGATGAGCAGCATGAGCGCACGTAACGCAAGCGTCACGTGCCTCCCCACGGCAACTGTCGACGTGGATCTCGGAGAACGCTCTTATCCGATTTACATCGGCTCCGGGCTCCTTGATAGTGGAAAACTACTCAGACAGCATATCCCTGGGGTCACTGCTCTTGTGGTGACGAACGACACCATCGCCCCTCACTATCTCGATCGTGTTGTCGCGGCTCTCTCTGGAGATGGTGACATCCGTGTCGAGGTAGTGGTCCTTCCAGACGGTGAGCAGCACAAGACTATGGAGGTTCTCATGCATGTTTTTGACAAAGCTCTCGAAACGAAGTTAGACCGGCAGACAACTTTTGTCGCTCTTGGAGGTGGAGTGATAGGAGATATGACGGGCTATGCTGCCGCCTCTTACCAACGTGGGGTACATTTTATTCAAATTCCCACCACGGTTATGGCGATGGTCGATTCTTCAGTTGGTGGCAAAACGGGTGTTAATCATCCTGCTGGGAAGAACATGATAGGAGCTTTTTATCAGCCCAAGTGTGTTCTGATTGACATTGACACCCTTAGAACGCTTCCAGATCGCGAATATGCATCTGGCATGGCCGAAGTCGTCAAATACGGGCTCATACGTGACGCAGAATTCTTCGAGTGGCAAGAAGCAAACGTTGGCGCACTGATGGCGCGAGAGGAAACTGCCGTTGTGCATGCTATCAAACGATCCTGTGTCAACAAGGCGGAGGTCGTTGCCCTTGACGAAAAGGTCCGTTAATCCTCATCACACCTCACCCGCTCGTTCGTTTTTGGTTGGTCTTGACACGACCATTCTCGGTATTTGCTAATCTTGTTTCCCTCTAGCCGTGTTCCTGCTGTCTTTTTGCTTCTGTGATTTGAACAAACCTTTCTGACATCCACTTCGTTTCGTTGAGCAGGAAGGTGGTGTCCGCGCAACGCTTAATCTCGGGCATACTTTCGGTCATGCAATTGAAACGGGCATTGGCTACGGCGAGTGGCTACACGGCGAAGCTGTTTCCGTCGGAATGGTTATGGCGGCGGACATGTCGGCGCGACTGGGTTGGATGAACGGTACAATTTTCCAACGAACTCTCGATCTACTCAGCAAGTTCAACCTTCCGGTTGAGGTTCCAAACTGCATGACCAAAGAAAAATTTGAAACGCTTATGGCAGTCGACAAGAAAGCTGCTAATGGACAGCTTCGACTGATTCTCCTCAAGGGTGATCTTGGCAGCTGTGTGTTCACTGCGGACTTTGACAAAAATATGCTTTCTGAAACGCTTGAAGCTTTTGTGTGTGAGTAGCAGACGCAATCAACAAGCACATTATGATATATATCATAGACTATCATTATCGAAGATTTTTCTGATAGATCTATTGGCATAAAGCGACTTTCCGTCGGTCAGCCACCTCGTTTCGGTCGGATATCTGGGATTTCGGTCGTTGAGCCTTTTTTACGCTATGGCGCCCAGTGACAGTAGCCATGCGCCGCAAACCCCTCATCTCGTACATCATTGCCCCAGTGTCTCGTACGAAGCTTGTAATGGATGTTTCCAACAAGCTTGATAAGTCGTGGTTGCCCGAAACGCCGTGGTGAACATACAGAGCTCGTGCGTACCCAGAATTCAACAAGATTTTACTCCACCTTTCAAGGCGTTTCAGCGGTCACATGCATGAAACTGATGTTTCACCCTTGTGTTCGCGATACCTTGGAGCCTTCTGCACATCGCTACAACACACATACGTCACATCCAGATGATACATGTGACGTCTTCGAGTGGCCTGCGGAGTTTCAGGTCAAGAGAAGGCGGTACGATGCGCGCGCTGAGGCACGTAGTGACGACCGAGCGTCATACAAGAAAAACCGAAACCGCGACCGAAAGTGCGAGAACTCCATAACCTCGAAGAATGATAAAACGTACGCATATGGAGTTCATCCAAAACTCGCTTTATGCCAATAGGTCTATGTCCATCCATGCAGGTCAGTACAAGTAGCGGGCGTTTCACGGGCGTGAAACAAACACTGACTTAAAGTTCGTCGCAGAGAATATTTCAAATGGTGTCCCCTGTTTCTGAACCTTTCAGTGAAGGGAACACACGAGGCGGCGGACCACGACGCATCTGAGGAAGCCGACCAAGCCCACCGTTGGTGTACTCCTGGGTTGGTGTTTTTTGTATGAACGAGTCGTGAAGCGCCGGATCTTTCATCATAGTGTCCGTAGCCATGTTCTTCAACTCCCGAACAGGCTCGACTATGTGTGAAGAAGTAAAATATCTGGAACTGTCGATGCGTGACGTTTCCGACACAGGATGAGTCTGACGACGCGGCACACTTCTTTGTTGTTCCGTTTGACTGTCGGTCGAATGAACATCATAAGACTCTGAGCTTGGCGTCGATGTTGGCTCATCTGGTGTATCTTTTGTTTCCATATTCTGGGCAAAACGTCCTTGCTGATGCTCTGCAGATTCTCTGCGGCGCCTGAAGATAGAATTCGAAGCTCGCCGCAAAGCACAGGACAGAATAACAACAAAAACCACAGCTACGATGTACAGCATTGCCTGCACCGCTACGTGAATCTCGTTTTGCTGCCCCATTAGTGATATTCCCAGCAGATTCAATGTCCTCAACAACAACTTATGTGTCCCATCAGCATTAGCAGATATGAAAGTTCCCAGTGAGACTAACCCTCTTGATTCTCGAGCTCGAGACGGGAAGCTCCTCTCAGCAGCAACGGTGATCCGGTTGACGGTCATATGCATGAGCGTTTTAAGCCATTCAAGGGACACGTTTGCCGCGAACGACTGACCAGGCACACTAAGATCTTTTGCCGATGTGGTCACTTCATTTGCAGCGGAAATATGGTCCATAGACTCTGGTGTGATCTCCTCCACAGCACCTCTCGCAGTGCCCAAATATTCTTTTGCTTCAGCGCCTGCATGTGCTGCAGAAATTAATGTTGTATTTGATGGGGAGTGTTCTGGAAGGCTCGAAGAATTCTCGATGCCGAAAAAGGCTCCTCTGTCACATATCGAGCTTTGCATCAAGTTGCCATCTCGACGAGCTCTTGCAAGCTGCTCCAGAACGTCGTCGTAAAGTGCCTGAGTTTGGTGCAAGCGTTCAATTTTCTCAGCCAACTCGATTCGAAGATGAAGCTCACGTTCATCAGCTTTGGCGAGCAGCAAAGACGCATCTCTGTGCCGCACAAGCTCTTCTTCAGAAACCTGTTGAAGTTCTGAAAGAATTATAGACTTGGCATCGATATCCTGTTGACACATCTCAAGTTTTGCAGCATTGTCATCTCGTGCACCTTGCAGCTCAAGAATACGCTCATCGCAGGCTAAATACAACGCTTGCGTGTCTGCAAACTTCTCTGCTTGAAGATGAGAATCGGGTATATCGCCGTGCGTTCTTTCACTTTCCTTATAATCTCTCTGGCAAATCATTGCAGTCGTGTGGAGTAGATCAGACAAAGCGCGCCTGATAGCAAGTGACAGTGCTACATTTTGTATTGACGTCAAAGATGGTTGCGTCGGCAAAACAGCAGGGGTCGCCTCTGCCCCTCTTTCGACAGTTTTGTAGCTGACACTGTCGGTATCGCAGAGCAGAGAACTCCCCACCCCGAGGTCTTTCAACCACAATAGCAAATCAAGAGCAATCCCATCGGCATCGCTTGAAACTCGATGTCCGCCCCACGTACATGTCAGTTGTGCAGTCGCTTCGGCTTTTTCGCTTGGACCTACATGTTCTGCGAGCGAGCAAGAATCTATTGCCGCTGGAGTTGCAACTTCAACCAATCCAAGTTGTTCCAGGCCCAGTACGGTGAAAGCATCCTTTTTTAAATCAGCACGTTCTTCTCCAGCCGATGGTGCGCCCACGGATCCCGATGAGTGCTCCAACGACGACGTTAGAGCTGTCTGCGAGAATACGTACGCAAACATGACCACGCCTACGATACTTAATCTTGCCGACATTTTATGTCGTCGAGGATTCCGTCAGGGATGCTCAATATCGACCGAGTGATCCCTTGGGCGTCTATCTCTATCTGACACGTGACAGGCTCTCTAGACTATGTTCTAGCTAGCTGCCAACAGCTAGCTCTACTTAGGTAGCTGCCAACAGCTAGCTCTACTTAGGTAGCTGCCAACAGCTAGCTCTACTTAGGTAGCTGCCAACAGCTAGCTCTACTTAGCTAGCTGCCAACAGCTAGCTCTACCTAGCTAGCTGCCAACAGCTAGCTCTACTCTAGCTCTAGCTAGCTAGAGCTTAGCTAGCGCTATCTAGCTAGCGCTATCTAGCTAGCGCTATCTAAGCTAGCTAGCTAGCTAGCTATAAGGTAGCTGAAGGTATTATACGAAAGTA
>Ga0181571_10003181_pt1 | contig 12277 bp, 5 predicted proteins | sample 101ome_17_FD_132440 | JGI IMG/M metagenome (GOLD analysis project Ga0181571, IMG submission 132440) | Coastal salt marsh microbial communities from the Groves Creek Marsh, Skidaway Island, Georgia - 101407AT metaG (megahit assembly) | ecosystem: Environmental > Aquatic > Marine > Intertidal zone...
CATCCACGAGCTCGTAGAAATCCGAGATCTTACACAGCTCGCGGTAGTAATCGCTGTACACGATGTTCGAGCGGAGGACCTTCTCGAGGTTGTACGACTTCCCGTTGTCCACCGCGCCCGTGAGGGGCGCGAACGCGGAGGACATCGCGCGAGAAAGAAGTGGTGCGGGAGGGCGAGGGGCGCGAACGAGAAGGAGAATCGCGCCGACTCGAGCAAACGGACGTGCACTTTTCCCGCCGCGCCCGCGCGGAGCGCCGTGAAATCCGCGCCGGGCCCCGATTGCCCGCGCCGCGCGGGTTCATCGGGCAGCTGAGTCCGCCCCCGACGCGAGACGCAAAAAGTGAGATGGCGGCGGTCGTCCGACCTCACAATATCCGATCGCGCCGGGCGTGTACCCGCCCGCTCCGCGCTCCGCTCCGATGGCGACCGCCCGCCGCGATACCCTCCTCGAGCTCCAGGCGAAGGCCCAGAAGAAATGGGCCGAGGAGAAGACGTTCGAGGTGACCGCGCCCAGGGACGGTGCGTTCGGCGGGACGCGCGATCGCGCGCGATCGCGCGAGGGTCTGCGCGCCCTCGTGACCCGGGATCTGGGAAAACCGGCACCCCCCCCGACGCCTCCCCCCCCCTCCGCTCCGCGTCCACTCATCGCCTCCCCCCCCCTCCCACCCCCCGTCGTCGCTCGCGCGTAGGCTCTAACCCCCCCAAGTTCTTCGGGAACTTCCCCTACCCGTACATGAACGGCATGCTCCACCTCGGCCACGCGTTCAGCCTCTCGAAGCTGGAGTTCGCGAGCGCGTACCATCGCCTCAAGGGCGACGAGACGCTCTTCCCCTTCGCGTTCCACTGCACGGGCATGCCCATCAAGGCGAGCGCCGACAAGATCAAGAACGAGATCGCCACGTACGGCAACCCCCCGGTGTTCCCCGCGTTCGACGCGGAGGAGGCGGCGGCGAAGGCGGCGGCGAAAGCCGAGCAGGCGGCGGAGGATGCGAAAAACGCCGACCCGACCAAGTTCGCGGCGAAGAAGTCCAAGGCGGCGGCCAAGGCGGGCACGCAGACGTACCAGTGGGACATCATGAAGTCCTCCGGGGTCCCGGAATCCGAGATTCCGCCGTTCGCGGACCCGTACCACTGGCTCGACTACTTCCCCCCGCTCGCGAAGCGCGACGTGATGGCGATGGGGTGCCAGGTGGATTGGCGCCGCAGCTTCATCACCACCGACCACAACCCCTTCTACGACGCGTTCGTTCGCTGGCAGTTCAACACCCTCAAGAAGATCGGCAAGGTCATCAAGGCGAAGCGCATGGCGGTGTACAGCCCCCTAGACGGCCAGCCCTGCGCGGACCACGACCGGGCCACGGGCGAGGGCGTCGGCCCGCAGGAATACGTCCTCGTGAAGATGCGCGCGCTGGACGAGTCCCTCGTCGGCGACTTGGCGCCCCTCGCCGGCCGCCGCGTTTTCCTCGCCGCGGCGACGCTGCGGCCGGAGACGATGTACGGCCAGACGAACTGCTGGGTCCTCCCCGACGGCGACTACGGCGCGTTCGAGATGGCGAACGGGGACGTGCTCGTGATGTGCGATCGCGCGGCGCGTAACCTGGCGTTCCAGGAGCACACGAAGACGCCCGGGGAGTCGACGAAGCTCTTATCCTTCAAGGGCTCGGCGCTCATCGGGTGCGCGGTGCGCTCCCCGCTGGCGAAGATCGAGAAGATCTACTGCCTCCCCATGCTCACGATCCTCATGAACAAGGGCACGGGCGTCGTCACGTCCGTTCCCTCGGACTCCCCCGCGGATTTCATGGCGCTGAGCGACCTGAAGGCCAAGGCGCCCATGCGCGAGAAGTTCGGGGTGCGGGACGAGTGGGTGATGCCCTTCGAGGTGGTGCCGTGCGTGCGCATCCCCGAGTTTGGCGACGCGTGCGCGCCCGTCGTGTGCGAGCGGCTCAAGATCAAGTCGCAGAACGATAAGGTCAAGCTCGAGGAGGCGAAGCACCAGACGTACCTCAAGGGGTTCACGGACGGCGTGATGCTCCTCGGCGAGTTCGCGGGCGAGGCGGTGAAGACGGCCAAGGCGAAGGTGAAGGCGGCGATGCTGGCGACGGGGGATGCGATTCTGTACAGCGAGCCCGAGAAGCAGGTGACGTCGCGCTCGGGCGACGAGTGCGTGGTCGCGCTGACGGACCAGTGGTACCTCGAGTACGGCGAGGAGGGTTGGCGCGCGAAGGCGGAGGAGTGCCTCGCGGGCATGCGCACGTACCACGACGAGGCGAAGCGCGCGTTCGAGCACACCCTGGGGTGGTTGAGGCAGTGGGCGTGCAGCCGCAACTTCGGCCTCGGGACGAGGGTGCCCTGGGACGAGCAGTTCCTCATCGAGTCGCTCTCCGACTCCACCATCTACATGGCGTTCTACACCGTCGCGCACCTGCTGCAGGGCGGGGACATGTACGGCAAGGCGCGCCCGAGCGTGGACCCCGAGCTCATGACGGACGACGTCTGGGACGCGGTGTTCCTGGGCGCGGAGCTGAGCGCCGAGAGCGCGGCGCGGTTCCCCGCGGCGTTGCTCGAGGAGATGCGAGCGGAGTTTGAGTTTTGGTACCCGTTCGACCTGCGCGTGAGCGGGAAGGACCTCATCCAGAACCACCTCAGCTTCTCCATCTATAACCACTGCGCCATCTGGGAGAACGACCGCACGAAGTGGCCTCGGGCGTTCCGCACGAACGGGCACCTCCTGCTGAACGGCGAGAAGATGTCCAAGTCCACGGGCAACTTCAAGACGCTCAAGGCGGCGATCGAGGAGTACTCCTCGGACGCCATGCGCTTCGCGCTCGCTGACGCGGGAGATACCATCGAGGACGCCAACTTCGTGGACGAGACCGCGAACGCGGCGATCCTGAGGATCACCAAGGAGCTCGTCTGGATCGAGGAGATGCTGAAGATGATCGGAGACGGCCGCGCGCGCGCCGCGGACGCGGCCCCGACCTTCGCCGACCGCGTCTTCGCCAACGCCATCGACGTCGCGATTCGCGAGACGGAGGCGCACTACGAGAACATGATGTTCCGCGAGGCGCTCAAGAGCGGCTATTACGATTTCCAATCCGCGCGCGACCATTACCGCGCGCAGTGCGGCGGGGACGACGGCATGCGCGCCGACCTCATCGAGCGATACATCGACGTGAGCACGCGGCTCATCGCGCCATTCACGCCGCACACCTGCGAGCACGTCTGGGGCCACCTTCTGAAGCGCGCCGGCACGGTGACGAAAGCCGGGTTCCCCCGGGGCGAGACGCCCGACCCGGGGTTGGCGGCGGCGGCGAAATACCTGGACGAGACGTGCGCGAACGTGCGCAAGGGCATCGCGAAGGCGACCGCGCCGCCGAAGAAGAAGGGCGGCGGGTCCGGGTCCGCCGCGGCGGCGCCCAAGACGTGCGACCGCGCGGACGTGTTCATCGCGGAGACGTTCGGGGGGTGGCAGGCGGTGTGCTTGGGCATCCTCGACAATGCGTTCGACGACGACGCGAAAGCCTTCCCGCCGGTGAACGAGCTCCTCGACGCGGTGAAGCGGTCCGAGCTGGCGACGCAGGCGGACTTCAAGAACGTGCTGAAGATGGTGATGCCGTTCTTCAAGTTTAAGATGGCGGAGGCGACGCAGGTGGGCCGGGACGCGCTGAGCGTGCGGCTCATCTTCGACGAGGCGCGGGTGCTCGAGGAGAACAGGGCGTACGTGCTCAAGGCGTGCGGGCTCAAGGAGCTCCGCGTGCGCTCGGCGAGCGAGGAGAGCGAGGAGAGGAATAAGGCCGCGGAGGCGGGCGTGAAGGTGGACCAGGCCACGCCGGGAAACCCGACGTGGCACTACGTCGTCGCCCAGCTCGAGGAGGGCGTGCAGGCGATGGACATCGGGAAGTGAGGCGCCGAAAGCGACGCGAGCGAGGGATCGTACATATCCAGTCACACCACTGTTTTTCCAGGCCTGCGCACAAATACCACTAAATGTCGCCAGGCAGAACGTCGTTCATCACGATTCGTCCGTCGCGTAAACGCGTCGGCCCGAAAGCATCGTAAACGCGTGAACCTAAACCCTGTGGACGGCGGTCGTCGCTTCCCTCTCATCGGCGCGCGCGGGGGACTCGCGCGGGGGACGTCGCCCGGGGGACCGCTCGTTCGCCATGAACGCCGCGGATGTTTTCATGACGATCGTCGCGCCCATCATGGGCTTCGTCCTGGCGAACTACATGTTCTTCGCGGGCGTGCCGGAGATGTTGCGCTGCAAGCGAAACGCGACGCTCGGCACGTTCAACCCCCGGCCCTTCCCCGTCGTCCTGGCCAACTGCGTCTCGTGGATCATCTACTCCACGCTCATCTCGGACTACTTCCTGTTCTTCGCGAACGCCCCCGGGTCGATGGTCGGGATGTACTTCACCCTCGTCGGGTACGGCCTCAGCGCGAACGGGTCGGCGCTGCGCGAGGATCTGGAGCGGAGCGCGATGGCGCTCATGTTCGCCCTCCTCGCCGTCGCGCTCTACCTCGGCCTCGTCGCGAGCGCGGACGACGCCGGCGCGGACCACAGGCAGCTCGTCATGGGGCTCTTCTGCAACGGCGTCCTGCTCGTGTACTACGCCTCGCCGCTCGGCACGCTGAGGGACGTCCTGGCCAAGAAGGACGCGAGCTCGTTGTCGGGGAACATGGCGCTCGCAAACGCCGTCAACGGCGCGGCGTGGTTCGTGTACGGCGCGGCGCTCGGGGACGCCTACCTCATGGCGCCCAACGGCGTCGGCGCCGTCCTCGGCGCCGTGCAGCTCGCGCTCGTGCACAGGTACCCGGCGAAGCGAACGGTGACGTCGCCCGCGCCGTCCAGCTGGGGGAGTCAGCAAGATCTGCTCGAGATGGGGGCGAGATCCGCTCGAGACGGGAGCGCGGGGGGAACGGGGGGGAGCGCTCGGCCGGCGCCGCCGGGAAGCGCGCTCGCCGCCGTGGGCGCCGCGCTCAGCAGGGAATCGTTAGACGGCGCGAGCAGATTGTGACGAACGAGGGACGAGACGCGAGCGAGACGCGAGGGCGTGAACAGGTTCATCATCACATCGACTCCGGTTCATCGCGTCTCGTCCGCGCGCGCTCCATTTTGAAAGCCCATTTGATTGATTTCGTTGCGTTCTCCCCGCGCCGCGCGCGCCGCAGCCTCACCGTTGGCTCGGGCTCACGACGAGGCCCGTGGCGTCCTCCCCGACGCGCCCGAGGGCGCACACCGCGCACGTGACCCCCTTCTGTTCCGCGACGTACTTGGCGCCGCACATCGGGCACGCGACGTCCGCGGTGCCTCTGTAGATGGGCGTGAACGTCCCCGCGCACACGACAAACGGATTCCTCGAGTCGTAGTTGAGCTCCACCTCGTCCCTGTTCTCGCGCTCGCACGCCTGCAGCACCTGCTTCGCCTGCTGCGCCACCTTCACCGGCGGGTTCAGCTCGAGCAGCCTCCGGCAGAACCCGGCGGCGGTGTTGAAGTTCTTGAGTTTGAAGAACAGGCTCATGGCGGACCTGAGGGAGAGCGAGAGGTGGATCGGCTGCATCTGCGAGTGCGTGAAGTACGCCGCGAGCTCGGCGTTTCGCACGGGCTCCTCCTTGTGCTCCTTGCGCTTCATCTCGATCCGCAGCGCCGCCGCGTACTCGCGCGAGATGCTCAGCAGCTCCTTCGTCTCGTCCACCTCGCGCCGGGATTCCACCACCAGGACGCACACGCTGTGAATGATGGACTGGAACAGCTTCAGGGCTTCCCCGAACTTCCCCTCCGTCGTCGTCTTGTACGCGAGCTTGAGCTTCTCCTCCAGGAGCGGCAGCGACGCCGTCAGCGCCGGCGGCGCCTCCGACCCCGGCTGGTCGTCCGACGTCCAGTTCCTCCCCAGCGGGATGGTCAGCGTCGGCGCCTCCGCGACGCCCGCGAGCCGCGCGTGCGTCGCGAACGCGGCGTCCATGAAGTACGGCTTGAGCGGGGCGAAGTCGACGACGCCGAGCTGGCGGTTGAGGAGCTTCATCGCCGAGTCAAAGTCCCCGGCGGCGGCGTGCTCCCCCGGGATGCTCGACTTCCGCGTCCACTTCCTCGCCGCGGGAACGCCGGGCGTGGGCGCGACGAACACCTCGGACCGCGCGTCCATCATCCCGTCCTCGCCCTCCGCCGCGGGGGGGAGCTCGAGGTCCATGTCCATGTCCCACCCCGCGTCCGAGCCGTCGTCCTCCCCGTCGGAGCCCTTCTCCTCGGGCGCCAACCCCGCGGCGGCGAGCGGGTCCTCCTCCTCCTCCTTCTCGCCGTCGCCGCCCAAGTCCAGGTCCAGGTCCTCGCCCCAGCCCGCGCCTGCGCCGGCGTCCTCGTCGGCGAACGCGGCGTAGTCCCCGGCCCCGACGTCCCCGGCCAGGACCCCCTCGAAGAAACCCTTCGTGACGGTGAGGAGGGGCCAGTTGTCCTCGCGCAAAATCGGCGTCGGGGGGAGCAGGAGCTCCCCCGAGCCGTCCACCGCGGGAACCGCGACGCCGCTCTCCGTCAGCATCGCCTCGAGCCGATCCGCGTCCTCCGTCATGCCGTGCGTCCGCGCGGTGAGGTACGCGAGGGGGTAGTGCCCCGAGCTCTCGAGGATCTTACACCGCTCGCGGATGTCCCCGACGTACAGCGCGTTGTGGAACTGACCCATCACGTCCGAGCGCATCTCCGCAATCTTGAGCATCTTCTTGAGCTTCTCCTCGTTGCCCGTGATGAGGTACAAGAAGCTCAAGCGCTCGAAGTTCTTCGTCTTCTGGTACGCGAACTCGACGATCTGGTGGTTACCCTGGCGCAGCGCCTCGACGCCGAGGCGGTGCCACGTGTCCTTGTCGTCGAGCTCCTGCGCGGACGCGAGCGCCACCTCGATGTTCCCGCACTCGAGCGCGAGGTTGAACCGCGTGTTCTCGTCCTGCGAAGGGTCGAAAGGAGGGAAAAGGCGAGAGGCGTCAGTTGCGATCGATCGCGATCGGCGCGAGTGCGCGGCGACAGACTCGAGAGAGCGAACGAAGACGCTCTCTGCCTGGAGAGCGGAACGGGGACCCCGGCCGCGGCGGCGGCTCATACAAAAAAGCGAACAAGAATTCCCCACAAACTCGAGGCGTTCGCCTCGGAGGGATGTAAGAAAGTATTGGTTGTGGAATCACAGCAGCGCCGCGGTGGGGGGGGGGCAGGGGACCGCGCGGCGGTCGCGGTCGCGAGGGCCGACGTGTCGCGATCGGACTGGGGGATCGCACGATGACCGGGGATCGATCGCGTCGCTCGGGTCGTTTCGTTCGCTCGTACCTTGACGAAGTGCAGCGCCACCTCCGGGAATCCCTTCTGTTGCAGGTACGCGATGATGGACTGCCCGCACAGGCTCCCGCTCTTGATCATGCTGAGCACCTGGTCGTACTTGCGCTGGATCAGCGCGAGCTTGAACATGTACTCGCTCGTGTCGATCTGGATCTGCCTGTTCCTCCCGTCGCGGTCGAGGCAGTACACGACGTTTCCGAACACCTTCGTGAGATACACCGGCGTGTCCAGCGTTCGGATGATGCCGCTGTCGCCGTTGGGCAGCGCGTACTTGATGTGGTTGAGCGTCGTGTACACGAACACGCCGCTGTCGTCCCACGCGCCCGACTTGACCCTGATCGTCTCGTGCACCGTGCACGCGTGCCCGAGCTTGCGGTTGGCGATGACGATGGCGTGCTTGCTCAGCATGGCGACGAGAGCCATGTCCCCGGACCAGCAGACGTACTTGACGTACGGCGTCGCCAGTTCCGCCATCGCCGTCCTCTGCTGCACGTCGTACAGCGTCATGCGGTCCTCCGATCGGCAGAGTAAGGTGCCCGTGCCGGCGTAGAAGATGGCGTCGGTGTTCCCGTCGGGGGGTTGGCACTTCTTCGTCACCTCGTTGCGCAGGTTCTTGACGAGGATCTGGTGCGAGGATTTGTCCAGGACGGCGAAGCGGTTGCGCGCGACGAAAACCGCCGACGCCCCCGTCCCCCGCCGCGAGTCCGAGCTCGCCTCCCCGCGCTGGCTCCCCGCGTCGCGCGGCAGCACGTGCAGCTCGTACGACCCGCCCTCGGCGTCGAAGTTGATCAGCACCGCGTTCTCCGCGGGGTTGTAGCTCAGGGACCTGGGCGCGGAGGCGCCGGGGGGCCCCCCGCCGGCGCGGCGGATAGAGACGAGCGGGTTATCGCGCTGGGACTGGTAGTCGTACGCGCGGAGGTACCTGTCCTTGACGTAGTACAGGGTCCCCTGGTGGTGCGCGTACGCCGGACGCTCGCGCTCGAGCTTGAACACGATCATGCCCGAGTCGTGCCCCGCGGCGAGGAGGTTCACCTCAGGGTGCGCGGCGAGGATCCAGAAGCGGTCGTGCTCCCGCCTGAACGTCTGCACGCCCGTGCGCTTGGACATGTCCCAGACGCGGATGGACTTATCCTCCGAGTTGGAGACGATGATGTCCTGCCTCGCGTGGAACATGACGCACGAGACGTTGTTGACGTGCCCGCGCAGCGTGTCCACCTCCCACGCCTTGGTGTCGTTCATGCGCCAGAGCTTCACCTGGCGGTCGTCCGCGCCGGAGACGATGAGCGGGAGCGTCGGGTGGAAGCTCGCCCAGTTCACGCCCCGGTCGTGGCCCTCCAGGACGTACTTCACCACCGCGTCGCCGCCGCCGAACAGGTCGTTGTTCATCTGCTGCGGCGCACGCATCATCTCGTCGCCGGGCGCGACGGACTTCTTGCGGAGGCCGCCGATGTCCCACACCCGCACCGTCTGATCCAGCGACGCGGACACGACGAGATCATCCTTGGCGTGGAAGTTGGCGCACATGACGTAGTGGTTATGGCCCGTCAAGACGCTGATGCAGTTGCGCGACTGCCAGTTCCAGATCCGGATCGTCTGGTCGTCCGACGCGGAGACGATCCAGGGGTACTCCTGGTGGAACTGCACCGTGCGGATGTAATCCAAGTGCCCCAAGAGCGTGAACAGGCACCGGCGGAGCTTGTAGTTCCAAACCTTGATCTTGTAATCGTCGCCTGAGAGGAGAGCGGGAGGAAGACGAGGAGACGACGTCGGGTCAGTCGCGAGCGGACGAGCGAAGGGTGGGGGGGAGGTTTAGGTCTATTCTGCGCGAACTCGTCGGAGAACGGAGGCGCTTCGGCGTGCGACCGACGCCGCGGCGCGACGCGATCGTAAAAAGGTTTCGACGATCGATCGCTCGGCGCGCGCTCGCGTCCAACGGAATAGGGTTTCTTTTCCCTCCCCGAGGCGCGCGCGCGCGGGCGCGGGGCGCGGGGCCGAGCGGCGCGCGCGCTCCGATTCGCCGCGTTCGTTCGCGCGCGCGGGTTCGTTCGCGCACCTCCGGAGACGAAGAGGGGCTGTGACTTGTGGAAGTACACGCCGCGGACGGGTCCGTCGTGCTCGTCGAACCGATCGATGAGCGTGCCCATGCGGTAGTCCCACAGCTGGATCACGCCGCTGTGCAGGGAGGCGAGGATCCATGGCCGCTTCGGGTGGAAGGACAGCCCTTTCACGCGGTTTGACTTGGTCTGCGAGGCGTTCGGGGGAGGCGAGGGGCGGGCGGGTGAGCGAGCGCGCGCGGCGCGGAGCGACGCGGGCGCGTCGCGCGGCCCAGATCGCGCCCCGACGGGTTCGCGAGGCTCGTCTCGCTCGCTGCACGCGCGAACCGAGGCGCGCCTCGGTCGATTCAACAAGACGCGCGGGATCGAGGACGCACCTCGAACTTGGTGAGCATGGTGGCGTGCGCGACGCGATCGGGGGCAACCCGCCTCCCCGATCGACTCGCGTCTGACGCGTGTGGAGGCCGCGCGGTCTCTCTCGCGCTCGCCGCACTGCCTCGCGCCGAGCGCGCCCAGCCCGCGGCACCGCGAATTTATTTCACTCGAGTTCCAGGCCGCGGGTGGAACGGGTCGCGGTTCGCGTTTTGATTCGATCGGCGCTGCACTGGGCAAACAGTCACAGACGGGATCGATCTCGCGCGCGGACTCAAGGACGGACCGTCCGCGGGCGGTCAGCTCGTCGCGTTCATCCCTCCCGCCCGCGTGTGCCGCGCGCGACACCGGCTTCCGACCGCGGCGCCCGGTCACCGTCCAACGTGATGACAGATGGAAGGTTTTGTGGTGCCGCGCCGCGTCGCGCCTTCGACACGGTTTCGCGCGCGAGGCGCGCCCCCCCCCGCGCCACTTCGGCGCGCGCGTTCGCGCCCGGTCCGGGGGGTCGGACTCGGTCGTCGGACTCGGTCCCCCCTTCGGCGTCTCCTCGCCATGGGCCACCCGCGCTCGAACGAGGTGCTCCCCGCTCCCGCGAACCCGCGGCATCGGCTCGTGCACGTCGGCTTCGCGAGCCCCGGCGGGCGCGATTTCAACCACGACAAAGATCGCCACGGCCATCGGTACGACTCCGTGGGCATCTGCAACGGCGTCGTCCACGCCGGCGCGTCGTGCGTGCGCTACCAGTACGATCCGAGCGACCCGGCGAGGTGCGAGCGCGAGCTCGCCGAGTTCGACGCGTACATCCTCCGCGTCAACCCCGGCCAGCTCTCCAACCCGGGGGTGCCGGACGGCGCGCAGGACGCCTTCGACGCCATCTTTCTCCGCTTCGCGCGCGAGGGCAAGCCCGTGTGGTCCAGCCCGACGGTGCAGAAAGCCATGGGCGCGAAGGACGCTCTGGTCAGGATCGCGAACCTCAGCTGCGGCCTTCCCGACACCCGGAGCTACTACACCCCCGAGGCGTTCGCGGAGGGCTTCCGCGTCACCGCCGCGTTCCAGCCCAGGGTCGTGAAGCAGAATCGAGGCAGCGCCGGCGAGGGCATCTGGGCGTGCTGGTTGAAGGACAAGCCCTACTGCCGGACCTTCGGGGAGGCTCGGCTCGAGCTCACCGACACTTTGGAGCTGATGGAGATGTGCGACAACCACGTGGAGCGGCACACGGTGGGGGAGTTCATCGAGTTTTGCGTCAACGGCTCCGGGAGCCCCGGCGCGGGGCGGTGGCGCTCCGCGCGCGGGGGCGGGTACCTCCCCGGGCGATCCAGCGGCGCGCACGTCGTCGACCAGAGGTTACTCCCGCGCGTGAAGGAGGGCGAGGTGCGGATGCTCATGGTTCGGGACGCGCTGTTTCAGATCATCCACAAGAAGCCCCGGGACGGCGGGTTGAGCGCGGTGGGGACGCTGAACGAGAGCACGTTTTACGAGCCCGAGTGCGACGCGTTCGCCGCGCTCCGAGAAAAGTTCCTCGGCGAGGACCTCCCCGAGCTCCTGAAGGTGCTGGGCCTGGACGGGGAGCCGCTGCCGCTGATCTGGACCGCGGACTTCATCCCGTGCGACGACCCGAGGGCCGAGGATAACACGCGGTGGGTCGTGGGGGAGTTCAACTGCAGCTGCGTCGGCGTGTCGCGGTTCCTCGACGCGTGCGGGGAGGCGCGGTGCATCGAAAACGTGTCGGACGAGGACTACGCCGAGGGCATGCGGCTGTGCGATAAGATCGGGGAGATGGCGGTGAAAAAACTCGACGAGCTCCAGGAGGAGAGGGCGAACGCTCGAGCGCGAGGGGGGGGTGCCGAACGCGAGCGGGACGTGTGAATAGGGAGTATTATACTGGTGAGAGACGTTCGATCCCGAGGAGCGAGGCGACGCGAGCGCGTCGGTCTCCCCTCGCCGCCCGCCCCTCTCCCCGACCCACTCGTCCGTCTCGGCCTCGCGTGATATTCGTATCGTATTACTTTCGACTTTCGTGGTACACTTCGTATGATGGCGTTATACTTGCACGCCTCTTCTTTCCTCGCGAGGGCCTCCGCGCGAGCGCCTCGCGCTTCTTCCGCGGATCTTCCGCCATCGTCTCGCGCGACGCCTAGCAGCAGCAGGGCCGGTTGATCCCGATTTCGCCGCAGGTACCCGTGCAGACGTTGCCGGTGCAACCGGCGGGCTTCGGCGTGCAGTCCGAAGGGCAGCCCGCGTTGCCGGGTGGAGGGTCGTCAGGGTTGTTAGGGTTGTTGCCGCCGCCGCCTCCGCCGGCGGCGGCGTTGTCGAGCTCGAATTGACTGATGTCGAGCTCGAAGATGTGCTGCGTCGTGGCGAAGGTGGTCGGCGCGGCTTGGCCGGTGTTTTCGTATTGCCACGTTCCGGTCACCGTCGCGCGGCCGTACGGCGCGTAGGACGCGACGTACGCCGGCTCGACGAGGCAGTTCTTGGTGCGGCACTCCTTGGCCGCCTGATTGCACCCCGCGGGTTCGTCGTTTTGCCCCGTGTTGCA
>Ga0181571_10003183_pt1 | contig 12272 bp, 12 predicted proteins | sample 101ome_17_FD_132440 | JGI IMG/M metagenome (GOLD analysis project Ga0181571, IMG submission 132440) | Coastal salt marsh microbial communities from the Groves Creek Marsh, Skidaway Island, Georgia - 101407AT metaG (megahit assembly) | ecosystem: Environmental > Aquatic > Marine > Intertidal...
AAAATATAAAGGAGCAACGGTTCCTTTTATTAAAGGAATATGTAATGGTTTGTTATCAAACATAGCTGGAACCATAAGTAAGGAATACTCTTCTCATATTTACCTTCTAAAAAAATCTAAAAACCAAAAATAATGCCCGCTGAGCTTGTTTTCTGTCTTAAGAGGAATAAGCTGTTGATTTTTGTTTAAAACGTTCTTAGAACGCTTTATTTAAGCTCCATTTCTATAGAATATTATTATTATAATAGACAATGTTCATAAGAAACTCTTATGGATGTAATTTAATACTGTTCGGACCCATAAATCAGCAATATCGAAAACAAGAGGTATACCATCAAATTAGCAGCAGATTGATAGTCTTTTGCTATTCGTTGTCCCACAAGTAAGATAAAAAGACAACTTACGGATGCTAATCCCGCTAGATACAGTCCTTGTGAATTATTAGCAACTAACAGTTGATAGACTCCAACCAAAAGAAGGATTACACTAATAACCTCCATTAGGAGTACCACATAAAATATAGGCCTTATATAGGATGAAACAAAACTATTTTTAAAATGAGATTTTAACCATACTTGATATCCTGTTCGATCGTGTAACTTTTCAAGTAGGCTAAAAAGGAACGTAATAAATAAACCAATGGCTAAAAGGGCTAAGACTAGGGCGCTCATTATAGTATACTTGTTGGTTTTTTATGAATATATCGGGTTAACTCTAAGGCCATATCGGTCAACACAATTTTAGAGTTTCCGTTGCGTTCAATGTGATAGATGGCTTTTTCTAATGCGTCAACAATGAGCTCTATATTGTTTTCATGAACATAGGGAACAAATTTTTGGAAATCAAAGCCCTCAACTGCTACTGTCATATAGCAAAGTTCATGTACTCCGTAGTTTGCAAGCAGGGCTTGGCGCATCATTTTAAGCGCATAGTTTAGAAAGTTTTTTTGAGTTTCTCTTCCCGTTTTGGATACTTCATCGGCCCAAAGCATTAGGTCGTGAACGGCAGCTTTATTGCCCTTAGCTTTAAATGCGGAACGAATCCAATGAACAAACCAACGTTGGAACACCTGATCTTCAGATGCGTTATGAATTAAATCAAAGGCTTTATTTAAGTCTCCATGAGCTCGATATGCAAATTCTTTGGCCTTGTCTAGCGATACGCCTTTATCAATGAGCGCCTCTTCAATTTCTGAAGTACTCAAACGTTTAAAGAAACTCATTTGACAGCGAGATCTAATCGTTGGTAAAATATTTTCTACCGTATCCGCAATTAAAATAAAAACGGTGTCTTTTGGGGGTTCTTCTAATAGCTTAAGTAACTTATTTGAAGTCTCCGTATTCATGGTGTCTGCTCTCCAAATCAGAATGACTTTATAGCCTCCTTCGTAGGATTTTAACGCTGTTTTTTTAAGAAGCGCCTCTGCTTCTTTAACTCCTATTCTACCCTGTTTATTATCAACACCTAACGTTTGATACCAATCGAAAAGATTTCCATACACTTGATCGTGTAAAAAAGTTCTCCAAAGTTCTAGAAAATGATCGCTGATAGGTTGTTTAAATTCCGTTGTACTAACCACGGGAAAGGCAAAATGAATATCGGGATGATTAAAATGGTCACATTTAGTTATACAGGTAGTTCTTTCTTGTTGTGATGGAAATTTTGAAGCGACCAATTCTGTTGCAAACGCCAAGGCCATGGGAAGGGTGCCACTACCTTCTTCACCTAAAAACAAATGTGCATGCGCTACTCGTGATGCGTCAATTGAAGCGGAGAGTTGTTGAGCGATGAGCGTATTACCTATGACTTGTTTGAATTGCATACGCTAATATAACAAAGGCTTTTTAATCCCACTTCACCTCAGGCTTTTTAATTTATTAGGGCTGTTTAGATTTACTTTATTCACTAGTGCCATTTAATAGAAATAAGTACATTTGTAATTCACAAATTTAAACTATTATGAAAAGTATTTCTGAAATTGATTTTAGCAATAAAACAGTGCTTATTCGTGTGGACTTTAATGTGCCTTTAAACGAAGCCAAAAAAGTAACTGATAACAACCGAATTACCGCTGCGAAACCAACGATTGACGCTGTGGTTAATGGAGGAGGAAAAGCCGTATTAATGAGCCATTTAGGTCGTCCCAATGGAGAGCGTAACTCGGACTTGTCCTTATCTCATATCCTTCCTGAGGTTGAAGCTGTTATGGGCCGCAAGGTTGCATTTTCTGAACAATGCGTGGGAGCAATAGCTAAAAAGGCCGTCGAACAACTTGAAGCTGGAGGAATTTTGTTGTTAGAGAATTTAAGATTTCATCAAGAAGAAACACAGGGAGATGAAACTTTTGCCGAACAACTTTCAGAATTAGCTGATTTTTATATCAATGATGCCTTTGGTACCGCTCATAGAGCACATGCTTCAACGACTGTTGTAGCTAAGCACTTTAAAGGAAACTGCTGTTTTGGTAGTCTTTTAGCGAAGGAAATTGACGCGATTGAAAAAGTGATGAGAACAGGCGAAAAACCTATTACAGCGATCCTTGGAGGCTCTAAAGTTTCTTCAAAAATCACCATTATTGAAAACATTCTCGACAAGGTTGATCACATGATCATCGGAGGAGGAATGGCCTATACCTTTATTAAAGCTCAAGGAGGGACTATTGGAAATTCAATTTGTGAGGATGATAAAATGGAATTGGCTTTAGACATTCTTAAACAGGCAAAAGAAAAAGGGGTAGAAGTTCACCTTCCAATCGATGTGGTTACAGGTGATGATTTTAGCAATGATGCTAATACCAAAGTCTTCCCAAGCAATGCGATTGAAGATGGATGGGAAGGATTAGATTCTGGACCAGAGACTCAAAAACATTCTAGAGAAGTGTTATTAAAATCCAAAACCATTTTATGGAATGGTCCTGTAGGTGTTTTTGAAATGGACACCTTTTCAAAAGGAACTATCAATATTGGAAACGCTATTGCTGACGCTACTAAAAACGGAGCCTTTTCTCTCGTAGGAGGTGGTGATTCAGTAGCAGCAGTTAAACAATTCGGATTTGAAGACAAGGTGAGTTATGTATCAACTGGTGGCGGAGCGATGTTGGAATCACTAGAAGGTAGAACACTTCCTGGAATTGCTGCGATATACGAAATGGCTTAACTATGAAATTTAATACTATTTTTGGACTTTTGGTGTTTTATGTGCTAAGTGCTACTGCACAAGAAGGCACACCAATTCCATTAGACCAAAAGTTCAAGGATAGTATTGATTCAAAGGATAATACCGCTCCTAAATTTGAAGACTTATTAGCAACTGCACATACAGATAGTTTGTGGTTGGCTTCCATTGCGGAAATGATTCCTTTAGGCAAAATAGCCTCTGAATTAAATGAAATAGATCATAGCGATTTTAAGAAGGATAGCATTATGAATCGTTTAGCGCTTCTTGATCAAAAAACGATTTTTAATGTAGCGTATCATCCTTCATTGGAATCTGTGATTCGTTCGTTTTTAACCGACAAACGGGAGTTGATGCAGCGCGTTATAGACCGATCAAAGTATTATTTCCCGCTGTTTGAACAGGAGTTAGACGCGGAAGGATTACCCTTAGAAATTAAGTATTTAGCAATTGTTGAATCGGCCTTAAATCCCCAAGCAAAATCTAGGGTTGGCGCCACTGGGCTATGGCAGTTTATGTATGCCACCGGGAAAGAGCACCAACTTTCTGTTTCTAATTATGTAGATGATAGGCAAGATCCCGTAAAATCTACCAAAGCAGCTGTAGCTTATCTCAAAAGACTTTATAACGTATTTGGAGATTGGAATTTAGCGCTCGCAGCCTATAATTCTGGCCCAGGAAATGTCAACAAGGCGATACGTCGCTCTGGCGGAAAGAAAAATTTTTGGGCGATACGTCCCTTCTTGCCTAAAGAGACCGCAGGATATGTTCCTGCTTTTATGGCCAGTATGTTCATCTTTGAATACGCAGAGGAACTTGGATTTCAAAACAGAGCCATAGAAACTCCGCTCTATGCGACAGACACGATTCATGTTAAGAGTTGGATTAATTTTGATCAGATATCGCGTCTTGCGAAGGTTGATAAAGAGAAAATAAAACAGTTAAATCCTTCATATAAATTAGGCATTATTCCCTATGTGAAAGGTTCCGATTTTAGCCTTCGACTTCCGGTAGACGCACTAGGTAGATTTGTCGCAAATGAAGATAGTATATATGCTGTTGTAGCAGCGGAGTTCAACTCCCAAAAAGCTAAAAGCCCTATGCTTGTTGAAGCAGAAGCACCATTTCGTTACCGTGTTCAATCAGGAGATGTTTTGGGTAAAATTGCTGAACACTATGGTGTATATGTAAGTCAAATTAAACGATGGAATAACCTCAATTCGAATACCATTCGCATTGGACAACAGCTGCTGATCTATCCTAAAAAGTTTCCAAAACCGGTAACGGCTTCAACTCCTAGTGACGCTAAAAAATACTACACCGTTCGTTCTGGAGATTCGCTTTGGAGTATCTCAAAAAAATTTAATGGCATAAGTTTTGAAGAATTAAAACAGTGGAATGCACATTTGGGCTCCAATATTGTTCCCGGAACCAAGGTGCTTTTATGTAATTGTAACCCTTGATATGATGAAAAAATTAGCTGTTGTTCTTGGATTGATCTTGACGTTTATTTCCTGTAATTCTAGTTCGGATCCTTCGTATAAGTTTTTGCCTAACTCTATTGGTCCAGTTCATCAAGTACTGGTCGTGATGGATGACTCTCTATGGAATGGCGCTTTAGGAGATCGTGTACGCTCTTCTTTTTACGCACCAATTAAAGGGCTTTCGCTTGTGGAATCTCGATTAGAAATTCAACATATTCCGCCAGCAGTCTTTACAGGAACGATCAAACAAAACAGAACTATTTTAGTGGCAGCCTTGGACAGCTTAAAAGTGGCTCACGTAAAATCTAACCTCTATGCATTACCTCAAAAAATAGCTGTGCTCAAAGGCAGATCTACTGCTGAGCTGATCGAACAATTTGAAGAAAAGCAAGAGCTATTTATCGAACAATTTAGAGCGATAGAGCTCCAAGAAACACAAGAGCGTTTTAAGCGCTCCCTTAGCAAAGACACTAGCCTTGAGGAGCAGTTAGGAATCCGACTAAATATGCCTTCTATTTATGTATTAGGAAAGAAAACGGAAGACTTCTTATGGTTTGATCGACCGGTTAAAAACGGAACCCTTAACTTAATAGCTTACTCACTTCCATCGGGAATATTCAACAATCCAGAAGATCTAGTTGGAGATTTAGTGTTTAAAAGAGATGCTGTAGTTAGTGAAAATATTCCAGGGCCTGATGTTCCAGGAAAAACAACCTATATGGTAACAGAAAACATCCTTAAACCCTATGTTAAAGCAGTTTCAGTAGCAGGACTTGCTGGTGTTGAAATTAGAGGTATATGGGAAATGCACAACTACCCTATGGCGGGCCCTTTTGTGAGTTATTTTCTCAACGACAAAAAAAACGATCGTATACTCGTTTTGGAGGGGTTTGTTTTTGCCCCTAATGAACTCAAAAGAAATCATCTTTTTGAGCTGGAAGCCATCATAAAAACACTTTCGTTTGTAGAATAAAAAAACCGCTAATTATGCGGTTTTTAAAGTTTTATGGAAAAAAATTAGTTGTTGTCTTCCTTCTTAGGATCTACAATATCGTCTTTTTCTTCTTTTGAAGCGTCTTTGAATTCTTTAATTCCGCTTCCTAATCCACGCATTAATTCTGGAATTTTCTTACCTCCGAACAAGAGTAATACTAGAATTACTACAATAACAATTTGGTATGGTCCTGGAATTAAGGGTAAAAACAGTGCTGTCATGATTTTTGTATTTAGTAGAAACAAATGTAATAAAAAACTTGAAAGAAGCTTCCTTTTCTATACTTTTAAGCGCAATTCTCTATGCTTTTGAATATTTTTTCTGCCTATATTTGTTTTAAATGAAACAGCCCAAGAAAAAAAACAAAGAACTCAAGAAAAAATGGCTTCATCATTACCGCTTAGTCGTGTTAAATGAAGACACATATGAAGAGAAGTATTCGCTGAAGCTAAACCGACTGAGTGCCTTTACGTTTTTGGGTCTGGGTTCTATTTTCTTGATAGCAATCACCACGCTAATTATTGCCTTTACGCCTCTTCGTGAGTACATTCCCGGGTATTCTTCTACTGAATTAAGAAGAAGGGCACTTTCATTGGAAGAGCAAACCGATTCGTTATCAAGAGCGATTCGTTATAACAACCTCTATTTAGAGCGCATTAGAATGGTTTTAAATGGAGATTACACGACCTCAGAAATGGATCGGGACTCCTTATTACAAAACTTTACGTTAGACACCATTGCGATGGAAATTAATCCGATTAAGGAAGATTCTATCCTTCGAGAACAAGTGGCTATCGATGAAAAATACAATTTGTTCTATAGGTCTGATCGTGAAGTTCAGACCGTCCTATATCCTCCTCTTGAGGGTACGATTTCTGATTCTTTTGATCCTCAAAACAATCACTATGCGTTGGATATTATCGCGGAATCTAAAGCCCCGGTTAAAGCTATCGCAGCAGGAATGGTCGTATTTTCTGATTGGACTTCTGAAACCGGTTATGTAATTATTGTAGAACATCAGAATGATTTGATCTCAGCGTATAAGCACAACGGCTCTCTTTTTAAAAAGCAGGGCGATCAAGTCAAGGCTGGAGAAGTTATTGCAACTGTTGGAAATACAGGGGAATATACCACAGGTCCACACTTGCATTTTGAGCTTTGGAAGAATCAAAAGCCAGTAAACCCAACCAATTATATAGATTTTGATTAGATGAGCGGATTAAAAGCCTTAGCAGCAAAGATCTTTGCAGCGTATATTGAAAAGAAGACAAAAGCTTGGAGTGCCTCTCCGATAGCGACTCAAAAAGCAGTCTTTCAATCCTTGCTTTCAACAGCAAAAAATACGGCATTTGGAATGGATCATCATTTTGATCAAATTAACAGCCATCAGGATTTTATACGTCGAGTTCCAGTTCGCGATTACGAAGCGTTAAAGCCTTATGTTACTCGAGTGATCAAAGAAGAGCCTAATGTGCTTTGGCCTGGCCTTCCCTCCTATTTTGCAAAGACGTCAGGAACGACTTCAGGAGCCAAATACATTCCGATTACTGCGGTATCGATGAAAGAGCAAGTCAGAGCTTCAAGAGACGCTATCCTCTCCTATATTCATCAAACTAAAAATGCTTCCATTGTTACCAAAAAGATGATTTTTTTACAGGGGAGCCCTGAATTGGATGAATCAAAGAACATTAAAACAGGAAGGCTTTCAGGGATATCAGCTCATTATGTGCCTAATTACCTTCAAAAAAACAGACTGCCTTCATGGGAGACCAATTGTATTGAAGATTGGGAAACCAAAGTTGATGCCATTGTGGACGAAACCATCAAAGAAGATATGGGTGTAATAGCAGGGATACCTTCCTGGGTACAGATGTATTTCGAAAAGCTCAAAGCGAAAAGCGGTCAACCAATTACTGCGCTTTTTAAAAATTTTGAGCTCTTTATTTATGGCGGGGTTAACTATAAGCCATATAAAGCAAAATTCATCGAACTTATGGGCAGAGAGGTGGATTCTATCGAACTTTTTCCAGCTTCAGAGGGATTCTTCGCCTATCAGGACAAACAGGACGCAGAAGGCATGCTGTTGTGTTTAGATCACGGTATCTTTTATGAATTTATTGAGGCGGATCAGTTCTTTGATGAACATCCAAAACGGTATACCATCGGTGAAGTCAAAATTGGCGTCAATTATGCGATGATTATCTCCACTAATGCTGGACTTTGGGCATATAATATTGGAGATACGGTTCAGTTTGTATCAACAGATCCCTATCGTGTGATTGTATCGGGAAGAATCAAACATTTTATATCCGCATTCGGAGAACATGTAATCGCTAAGGAAGTGGAGTATTCGATGAATAAGGCTATTGATCAATGTGGAGGTTCTGTCATTGAATTTACGGTGGCACCACAGATTGTTCCCGTCAAGGGGAAACTCCCCTATCACGAATGGTTTGTGGAGTTTGAGCAAGAACCAAACGATATGGAGGCGTTTATCGATTCTCTCGATACAGCAATGAGAGCGCAAAACACCTACTATGATGATTTAATTATAGGAAAGGTGCTTCAACGACTTAAAATTAGAACAGTTCGAAAGGGAGGGTTTACCAATTTGATGAAAAAAAGAGGAAAACTAGGTGGACAAAACAAGATTCAACGCTTAGCCAATGATCGTTCTTTGGCTGAGGACCTAGAGGCTTATATCAACGAGTGAAATTAGATTAACTTTGTCAAACGTGAATAAAATTAAAACCATATTGATTACGGGAGGAGCTGGATTTATTGGCGCTCATTTGTGTAGGCATTTTGTGAAGTCCTATCCCCAGTATCAGGTGGTAAATTTAGATTTATTGACCTATGCAGGAAACAAAGACTCCATAGTTGACCTAGAGACGTATAATCACTACAAATTTATTCAGGGAGATATTTGTGATGCTAAACATGTGGACGAGTTATTTGCCACCTATTCATTTGAAGCTGTAATTCATTTAGCGGCCGAGTCTCATGTGGATCGTTCGATCAGCGACCCCCTAGCTTTTATTAAAACCAATATAGAAGGCACTACCAATCTTTTAAATGCAGCGATAAAACAAGAAGGATTTCAACGCTTTTATCATATTTCAACGGACGAGGTTTTTGGTACATTATCTGAAAAGGGTTTTTTTACAGAACAGAGCTCTTATGCCCCTAACTCTCCCTACTCTGCTTCAAAGGCGAGTTCAGACATGCTTGTGCGAGCCTATGGAACCACCTATGGACTTCCGTATCTGATCTCCAACTGTTCCAACAACTATGGGCCGTATCAATTTCCAGAAAAACTGATACCACTATGCATTCAACGCGCTTTAAGCGAGCAACCGATACCGGTTTATGGAGATGGATCCAATACAAGAGATTGGCTTTATGTGCACGACCATGTAAAAGCAATGGATCTAATTTTTCACAAAGCTGAATGCTGCAGCACCTACCTTATAGGAGGACACAATGAACTTAAGAACATTGATTTAGTTGAAATGATCTGTGAGCAGTTAGAAGTCCAACTCGGCAAAGAAACAGGAAGTATTAAAAATTTAATCACCTTTGTAAAAGACCGACCTGGACATGATCAGCGCTATGCTATTGATGCCTCAAAACTTCAACAAGAGCTGGGTTGGCAACCTAGCTATACGTTTAAACAAGGCTTAGCACGCACCATTGATTGGTACTTAAAACATCCAGAGTTTTTACATCAACACGTAACTTCAAGTTAATGCGACACAACAAGACATCTATCGAGGGCTGTTATGAGCTCATACCACAACTATTTGAAGACGAGAGAGGAACCTTTAAAGAATGCTTTAAAGCTTCTACTTTAACTGATTTGTTGGGTTATTCAGTCGATTTTGTTCAAGAAAATGAATCAGTCTCAGTCTATGGGGCTCTTCGCGGGTTGCACTATCAAAAAGGAGCTCATGCGCAGGCCAAACTTATACGCGTTCAAAAGGGTAGGGTGTTGGATGTAGTGGTAGATCTCAGAAAGGAATCTAAGACCTATAAAAAGCACTTTAGTATTGAACTCAATGAGGAGTTTGGCAATCAATTGTTTATCCCAAGAGGCTGTGCTCATGGCTTTGTAGTTTTGTCAAAAGAAGCTAAAATCACCTACCTTTGTGATAATGAATACCACCCGGAATCAGAATCAGGCATACTATATTCTGACCATGAATTAGGGATTGATTGGGGGATTGATTCCAGGGAATTAATTCTTTCTAAAAAGGACCTACAACTTCCACTTTTAAATGAAATCACTGATGAATAGGGTGTTAATTACGGGGGCCAATGGTCAATTAGGGCAATGTTTTAAGGCCTTAGAACCCCAAAGCGACCTTCATATAACGTTTGCTTCAAGAGCAGCATTAGACATTACAGATCCTGATGCCATCGATGTGTTTTTAAGCGACAATAGTTTTGACTACCTGATTAATGCTGCGGCTTATACGGCTGTTGATAAAGCAGAGCAGGAGGAAGATCAAGCTAGGTTGATTAATGCTACAGCCTCTCGCTTTTTAGCCAAGGCTTGTAAGAAGCATAACGTTCATTTAGTTCATATATCAACGGATTTTGTTTTTGATGGAACGAAAACATCCCCCTACTTAATAACAGATCAAAAAAACCCACAATCGGTTTACGGGAAGACAAAGAGTGAAGGAGAAGAGCACATAATAGAAAACGGAGGAAGCTACAGCATAATCAGAGCTTCTTGGCTCTATTCCAACTTCGCTACTAATTTTTATAAAACCATCATTCGTTTAGCTCAAACCAAAGAAGTTATTTCAGTAGTCAATGATCAAATAGGGGTGCCTGATTCGGCAGAAGAACTTGCAAAACAGCTGTTGAGCTTAATAACCAATAATACACTTCCAAATGGTATTCTTCATTTTGCTCATTCGGGAAGTTGTTCTTGGATGGAATTTGCCAAAAAAATAGTGGAGTTAAAAAACTTAGATTTAGGCATTAATCCTATTAGCACGGAAGCTTATGGCGCACCTGCACCAAGGCCTGCTTATTCAATCATGCAACAGAGTCCTTGTTTTACAGAAGTTCACTGGGTAAAGGCATTAAAAGATGTGGTTTTGGGTTTAAAACACTAAACAAAAGTGTATTTTTGTAAAAAATAGCGTTACCATGAACATTCTTATTTTAGGAAGTGGAGGAAGAGAACACGCCTTTACTTGGAAATTAGCCCAAAGTGATTCAAAACCGAACTTATTTGTAGCTCCAGGAAATGCGGGGACCAATGCTATTGCACACAATTTGACTATCGATATCACGAATTTTTCATCTATAAAAGAAGCGGTATTGACTCATCAAATCGATATGCTAGTAGTAGGACCAGAAGATCCTCTAGTGAATGGTATTCACGATTATTTTTTAGCAGAACAAGAGCTAAAACACATTCCTGTTATTGGACCTCAAAAAGCAGCTGCTCAGCTGGAAGGATCTAAAGCTTTTGCAAAAGCCTTTATGGAGCGACATGAAATTCCAACAGCAGCTTATAACGAGTTTACTCAAGACAACTTAGAAGAGGGCTATCAATTTCTAGAAAGTCTTCAACCTCCTTATGTACTTAAAGCCGATGGATTGGCAGCCGGAAAAGGGGTTCTGATTTTAAATGACCTTCAAGAAGCTAAACAAGAATTAAAGTCGATGATTACTGAAGCTAAATTTGGAGCAGCTAGCGCTAAAGTAGTGATTGAAGAATTCTTAGATGGCATCGAGCTTTCTGTTTTTGTAGTTACTGATGGGAAAAACTATAAAGTACTTCCAACAGCTAAAGACTACAAGAGAATAGGGGAGGGAGACACTGGTCTCAATACAGGAGGAATGGGCGCTATTTCACCGGTTCCTTTTGCCGATGATACGTTTATGGACAAGATTCATTCCAGAATCATTGAACCTACCGTTAGAGGCTTAGAAAAGGATAATTTACCTTATAAAGGGTTTATATTTATTGGACTAATCAAAGTTGATGGCGAGCCTAAAGTAATCGAATATAATGTTCGCATGGGTGACCCTGAAACCGAAGCGGTATTACCAAGATTAAAGACGGACTTGGTAGCGGTCTTTAAAGCGGTAGCTGACGGCACTCTTGATCAAGTACCTTTTGAAATTGATCCTAGAACAGCAACTACAGTGATGACTGTAGCAGGTGGATATCCAGAGGCCTATAACAAAGGAGATGAAATTACAGGAATTGATACGGTAAGCGATCAAATTGTATTTCAGGCAGGAACCACTTTAATAGACGGAAAGGTCGTTACTAATGGAGGTAGAGTGCTAGCAGTAACTTCTTATGGAACTGATTTTAAAGAGGCACTAAAAGGATCTTATGAAGGCGTTTCTAAGATACACTTCAAAGGAATGAACTTTAGAACTGATTTAGGATTTGATTTATAAATTCGAATAGGCTCACTTAGTTGGTTCATTACTATCGCCTCTCTTCACATTATTATTGTTTTGCTTGTAACAGATTAAAATATGTAGTAATATTGCAATCGCGTAAGCGCGGTCCTATAGCTCAGTTGGTTAGAGCACCTGACTCATAATCAGGTGGTCCCTGGTTCGAGCCCAGGTGGGACCAC
>Ga0181571_10003187_pt1 | contig 12267 bp, 13 predicted proteins | sample 101ome_17_FD_132440 | JGI IMG/M metagenome (GOLD analysis project Ga0181571, IMG submission 132440) | Coastal salt marsh microbial communities from the Groves Creek Marsh, Skidaway Island, Georgia - 101407AT metaG (megahit assembly) | ecosystem: Environmental > Aquatic > Marine > Intertidal...
CCCGCTGGAATTGCCGATCAGTGTCAGGCTTTCAGCATCGAAATGAAAGTACTCATCCCCAAGATTGCGCATCGGGATCATGCCGTCCGCGCCGGTATCATCGAGCTTCACAAACACGCCAAATCTGGCAATCCCGCTGATGCGGCCAGGCATTTCCGTGCCTACTCTGTCAGAGAGGAACGCCGCGAGGTAGCGATCGGTCGTATCCCGCTCGGCCATCATAGAGCGGCGCTCAGTATTGCTGATATGAGTGGCAGTGTCGGCCAGTCTCTCGATCTCTTCTGGGGCAAGCCCATCATCGCCCCATCCATGCGCCGTGATCAATGCGCGATGCACAATCAGGTCCGAATATCGCCGGATAGGTGAGGTGAAATGCGCATAATTGCGCAGCGCCAGCCCGAAATGACCAAAGTTCTCAGGGCTGTAATAAGCCTGCGTCATCGACCGCAGCGTTTGCAGGTTGATCAGCTCGTCATTCGGCGTGCCCTCCGCCTGCTGCAACAATTTATTCAAATGGCTGGTGTGCAAGACCTGCCCCTTCGCCAATGTAAGTCCGGCCGCTTGCACCACTTCTCGCAGCGCATCCAGCTTGTCGGGGTTGGGTTCCTCATGCACCCTGAAAAGCAAAGGCGTCCGTTTCTTGATCAATGTTTCTGCTGCGGCAACGTTCGCCAACACCATGAACTCTTCGATCAAGCGATGGGCATCTAACCGCTCTTTGAAATTCACACTTTGCACGACGCCAGCGTCGTCAATCTCGATCCTGCGTTCAGGCAGATCCAGTTCCAGCGGCTGGCGGCGGCTCCGCGCTTTTTTGAGCGCTTCGTATGCGGCAAAAAGAGGGCGAATGACCGGCTCCATCATCGGCGCTAAACGGTCCGTTGGAGCACCGTCCATACCGGCCTGAACCTCTTGATAGGTCAACGACGCCCGCGACCGGATCAGACCACGCAAGAATTGATGATCAATCTTGTTGCCAGAGGCATCAATCCGCATCCTGACGGCAATGCTGGCCCTCGGCACATCCTCGTGAAGCGAACACAGATCGCCTGAAAGCCTGTCCGGCAACATCGGCACAACCCGATCAGGGAAATACGTCGAATTACCCCGCTTTCGGGCCTCGCGGTCCAGCGTGCCGCCAAATCGCACATAATGCGCAACATCGGCAATCGCGACCCAAACGACAAAGCCACCCTCATTGCGCGGATCGTCATCATGCTGCACCAGCACCGCGTCGTCCCGATCCCGCGCATCGGCCGGGTCAATCGTCACAAAAGGCAGATCGCGCAAATCCTCGCGCCTTTTCAAGCCAGCAGGTTTGCACTTATCGGCTTCGGCCAGCACCTCTTCGGGGAAGTGATCAGGAATGCCATGTTGATGAATCGCAATCAGCGATACCGCTTTGGGCGCCGTCGGATCGCCGAGCCAGTTCACCACACGAGCTTTCGGCAAACCAAGCCGCCCCTTGGGGCCTACTTGCTCAACCTCGACCAACTCGCCGTCCTTGGCACCACCTTCCGCACCAGCGGGAACCACCCACTGGCGGTCCTCTTTCTTATCAATCGGTAGGATACGCCCACCTTCGGAGCCCGCGCGGAAGATCCCGAGGCTCCGCTGCGGACCACCACCAATTTTCCGGATCAACCGCCCCTGATAGCCATGATCCTCATCCTCAACCTTCGTCAGCCGCGCCAGGATGCGATCACCCTGCCCCAGAGATGGGTCACTCTCGCGCAAAATCATCAGAATGCGCGGCCTTGCTCCCTTTCCACCCCATTCCAACGGGCGGGCAAAAAGGTCGCCATCGGCATCGCCATCTTCCACCTGAAGCACCGAAACGGGCGGCAATTCATCCGCATCCCTGTAAGAGGAACGCCGCTTGGCCAGCAGCCCTTCTTCCTCCATTTCCTTGAGCACACGCTTCAGATCAATGCGCGCAGCACCCTTGATGCCAAATGCCTTGGCAATATCGCGCTTTGCGGTTTGTGTTGGATTATCGGAAATCCATTGCAGGATTTCGGCTTTGGAAGGAATGCGTGTCATAGTGCTGCCGTATCACGGGCCAGCGCCAAGGTCATGGGGTAAAGAGCGGCAGCCGCATCATCACATGGGGAATGCCGGCATCGTCGAACTCGGGCCCATAAGCGGTGTACCCGAGCTTATCGTAAAATCCGATCGCGCTCACCTGCGCGCCGAGTTTCATCTCGCGAATACCGTCAATTCCGCGAAACACTTCCTCTGCCTTGCGCATCACCTCAGCGCCAAGCCCCGTGCCCCGCGCCTCGCGCAATACGCAAACACGCCCCACTTTGCCAATATCCCCGTCGCAGCGCAGCCGCGCGGATCCCATCGGCTCTCCTTCCACCGTGGCCAGAAGATGGATGGAACTATCATCAAGCCCGTCCATTTCCTCCTCTTCCGAGACGCCCTGCTCCTCGATGAAGACCTTGCGCCGCAACATCAGGCAGGCGTCGAGGTCTTTGGTCACTTCAACCACGATCTTTGACGCGCTCATGCGAAATACTCCCTAAGAATGCGCGTATAAATCGACTTCAATTGCGCAATCTGCTCCACCTTCACCCGCTCATCGACCTGATGCATCGTCTTGCCCACAAGGCCGCATTCAACAACTGGACAATGCGACTTTACAAAGCGGGCATCCGACGTGCCGCCAGACGTCGACGCTTCGGGCCGCCGCCCTGTCTCGGCCTCAACGGCGTTGATCACCAGTTCCGACAGTTCACCAGGTGGTGTAATGAAACTCTCACCCGAGATTTTGACCTGTATTGAAACATCAAGCGCAAATTCCGCGGCGATCCGATCGACTTCCTCTTGCATCCAGCCCGTCAACGACGCGCCGGTGTGCAAGTCATTGTACCGAATGTTGACCGCTGCGCGGCAGCTGGCGGGGATCACGTTCGTTGCGGGATTGCCGGTATCAATCGTCACCACTGCCAAAGTGCTGGGATCGAAATGCGCTGTCCCTTGATCCAGCGGATGGCTTGCCAACCGGTCCATCAATCGCGCCATTGCGGGGAGCGGATTGTTAGCGCGCTGCGGATAGGCGGAATGCCCCTGCTCCCCAGTGACCGTAAACCATGCTGTCATCGATCCGCGGCGCCCGATCTTTATGGCGTCACCCATTTCATCAGGGCAAGTCGGCTCGCCAACCAGACAATCGGTCATGCTCTCGCCATTTTCCGCCATCCAGTCGAGGAGCGCAGTCGTGCCATCGACAGCATCACCTTCTTCATCCCCCGTTATCGCGAGGATGACCGCCCCATCCGGTGGCGTCTCTCGTACAAAATCCACCGCGGCAGCGGCGAATGCCGCTACACCGGACTTCATATCGGTGGCGCCACGGCCATAAAGATACCCGTCCTTGATGATCGCTCCGAAGGGCGGCACCGTCCATGCCGCCTCATCGCCCAAGGGCACGACATCTGTATGGCCATTAAACCCAAAGCTCCGGTTTGCGCCCCTCCGCCCCCACCGTGCGAAGAGATTACTGACCCCACCCCTATCCACGCGCGTGCAGTCAAAGCCAGCTTCCGATAGCAGCGCCTCAAGTAGCACAAGCGCCCCACCCTCATTCGGCGTAACAGAAGGGCAGCGCACCAAAGCAGCCGTAAGCTCAACGGGATCAACGGGTTTGTTCATATGCGTCTCCTTTGTCCATCGAGTTACCTGCACAGACGCCCCGATGCAACGCGCCTGCACTCAGTCCCGCAAGCGAAAAAATCGCTCAACTTTTGCGTGAAAACGGGTATAAACAAGCATCAAAGAGCGCCGAAGCGCCAGACGAGGCAGCGTTGAAGAGCAGAATAACCGGTTCCCGCGCCGTTGCTGCACCTTTGGTCGCCCCCGCATCAGGGAGGCGCCTCTGATGGCTTGGCTTGGTCTACGCGACGAGTTCGCATCCTTTTTCAGTGTGCGCGGGCTGGACAGCAATGCCCAGCCACGCCGGCCAAACGCCACAAATACGCTTCTGACCAGCGGAACATTATTGTTCGAACACCGTTTCGACCCAGAAAACACCGCTTCACCGATCGCCAAATTCAGCCTTGCAGCGCCTTGGCGTGAAAGTTTCTCGTTACAGATGTCCCCCTCTGGCGATTTGGATCTCCTTTGGCGGCGAGAAACAGAAACCCGCCATGTACATCTGGCCACCGGCTTCGACAAAGTCAGCGAAACCCTCACGATTGCAATCGTTTGGAATGCTCCCGCCCGCGCGGGGCTTGTATCCGTGATGTGTCGGGAAAGCGGTAGACTGATGCAATAAACCTTCGCCAATCCGTTCCCACTTGCGATCATCACCGCTGAAAGTCTTTTCAGGCATTCCGCCTTGGAGTTAGGGGCCAGCACCCGCTTTGCCGCGCTCGCTGACACGGTAGAACCCTGCGGACCAATCGCCACCATCGGCACTACGGGTATTATCGAAACTCTCTCCGGTCATAGCCGGATTCTTGATCTCAGAGCTGGTGATCCGATCTTTACAGCGGAAGGTGACATCGCCACCGTCCGCTGGATCGGGCAGCAATAGCTGCCTGCGCGTGGCGCATTAGCACCGTTGATGATGCGCGCACCCTACCGCGGCCTTCGGGAGGATTTGCTAATCGCGCCCTCTCAAGGATTGCGGCTTACAGGCTCACGGGTTGAATATAACTTCGGTGACGAAGAAGTGCGCGCTGAAGCACGCTATCTCCTGGACGGCAAATCCATCGTCCGCGCCAACAAGCGGTTACTGGTGGACTATGCCCAGCTTGTCCTCGACCGTAGCGCCCTCTTGCGCGTGTCAGGTACCGAGCTTGAAGCCTTTGATCCCTATCGCGTCCTGATCGGTGGCCAACAAGCATTGGCCAACTCCTTAATCTCGACACTACCTCAAGCACTCTTCCCACCGCGCCGCCAAATGGCAGGGCGAACGATCCGCCAATACGAGGCGCCAGCCGTAACTTACTGAACTGCCCCGTCTTGGTCGTCGTAGAAGGGGGTCATCTGCGCAACGATCACACTGTTTTCTTCTAGCGCGCGCTTCATAAGCTCCTGCTCTTCGTCATTGATGTCATGTCCTTCGGCAAGCCGCTCTTCCAACGTCCCGTAGCCGGAAACATCCAACGGAGCCAAATCCGCCTGCTTCAAAATGGCAACGGTTTCACGAACGGCCTCAGCTTCATCAACACCACTTGCGTAACACATCAATGCCGCGCCGGTCGCCCCATCCGGAAGGCCATCCCCTTGCTTACGCCCAACCCCAACGAGCAAAGTATACACCTGCTGTTTGTTTTTTGTGGATTCGGCCATGTGCATTCTCCCGTTTTGCACCTGCCCTGCCCGTCCTTTTCAATGCCGTCAAGTACAGCCTAAGCGCAAATACAATCCATAAGTATATTTTGAGTAACCCTTAGGAACAAAAAACGATCCTTCCGTTAAGGACTCAGGCGAGCGTTTCCTCTAAATTAAATCTCAGGGCGATCTGAGAGGAGGGTATCTGCAAATGGCTCGTGACTTTGTATCGATTACCGGTTGCGCGGTAGCCGCATCATCGACAATTCTGACCCTCGCTGGCTGTGTCGCCGCCGTCGCCGCCCGCGACCTGCGCCCCGGCGATCGGGTAATCACCCGCGATCACGGCGCACAGACGTTGCGTGACATCGAATTTTTTGCCGCCCCGCAGGGCTCCACGGCTATCGCCATCCCCGCAGGTGCGATCGGCAACAATACCCGAACCATCGTCGCCCCTTCACAGCGCATTTTACTGCGCAACGTACAGGCGGAGCTCTACTTCGGTGAGAGCGAGGTACTCGTCAACGCCGAAGATCTAGTCGGTTTCCGCTCGATTGAAACAACCGAAGCCCCTTCGTTCGGCTTCGTCCGGCTTGAATTCGACACACCTGAAATCATCTATGCCGATGGCTTTGAGATCGAAAGCAGCGCCCTCACATCATTCGAATGGGCAGGTGACCCACTGATGTCTCGCCTCGGCCTAACAGTCTCCGGCATGCCCCTTCCGCCGCGTCCGGTACTCGAAGCACATGAAGCGCAACTGCTGGTCGGCAGCAAAACCTTTCAAGCTGCAGCCTAAGTTCCCCCGAGGAAGGACCCGAGCCTTCCGCCCCAAAGCAGGATCACCTGCTAGATCTCAAGCCCCGGCATTTCCCTTTGCCGGGGCTTGATTTTTTAACAACCTCAGTCGCGCAACAACTCGTTGATGCCAGTTTTGGAGCGTGTCTTCTCATCCACGCGCTTTACGATCACGGCACAGTAAAGGTTGATATTGTTCTTGGACGGCATCGACCCCGCAACGACGACCGAATATGGCGGCACCTCGCCGTACATGACCTCACCGGTTTCGCGGTCCACGATCTTGGTGGATTTGCCGATGAACACGCCCATGCCAAGAACAGAGCCTTCCCGAACGATACACCCTTCCACAACTTCAGAACGCGCGCCGATAAAGCAGTTATCTTCAATGATCGTCGGCCCCGCCTGCATAGGCTCCAGCACACCGCCGATGCCAACACCGCCCGAAAGATGGACGTTTTTGCCGATCTGGGCACATGAGCCGACAGTTGCCCATGTATCGACCATCGTTCCTTCATCGACATAGGCGCCCAGATTGACAAATGACGGCATCAGGACAACGCCCGGCGCGATATAGGCAGACTTGCGCACCACGCAGTTCGGCACCGCGCGGAATCCGGCAGCTTTCCACTGATTTTCGCCCCAGCCCTTGAACTTGCTGTCAACCTTGTCCCACCAGCCACCGGCCTGTGGGCCACCGTCATGTGGCTCCATATCCTTGATGCGGAAACCAAGCAGAACGGCCTTCTTGGCCCATTGATTAACGTGCCATTCGCCTGTCTGGCGGCGCTCGGCGACCCGCAGCTTTCCGCTGTCGAGGGCATTAAGCGTATCCTCAATAGCTTCGCGGGTTTCACCAGTTGTGGCGGGTGTGATCTGATCGCGGGCTTCCCACGCGGCTTCGATGGCAGCTTCAAGTTGCGCGTTTGACATGATTTCTCCGGATTGGCAGTCGTCATTGGGTTCGGGCGGCTATAGACTAAAAACACCATTCAGCGCAATGCGAGGCAACGGCAGATGAACGACGAGTTCCGGCATAACCCTTTCCGCGACAGCCACGAGGACCGCGAAGCAGCAAGGCAGATCCCCGAGACACCGCAGACCCGTGCGCCATCATACCGGCTCGCCTTCGCCGATCCCGATTTCATGTGCCGCGAAGAGCTGCGCCCTGTTCGCTTGCAGCTTGAGCTCCTCAAGCCCGAGTTGGCGATGGACGAAGCAGGCGTAAACCAAACCGTTGTCATGTTCGGCGGCGCCCGTATCCCCGATCCAGCAAATGCCCAAAGCGCCCGCACCGAAACACTAAAGCAGCTCTCCCGCTACTACGAAGAAGCCCGCAAATTCGCGTTCATGATCACCCAAGAGGGTCAAAAGGACGGGCGACTGGATACCGTCGTCGCCACCGGAGGCGGCCCCGGCGTGATGGAAGCTGGCAGCCGTGGCGCCGCGGAAGCGGGCGGAAAGTCAATCGGGCTGAACATCGTCCTTCCACACGAACAAGCCCCCAATGAATATGTCACACCCGAATTATGCTTTAATTTCCATTACTTCGCGATCCGCAAGATGCATTTCCTGATGCGGGCAAAGGCGATCTGCGTCTTTCCCGGCGGCTTCGGCACACTCGATGAGATGTTCGAGACGCTGACCTTGATTCAAACCGGCCGGATGGAAGAGATTCCATTTCTTCTGTTCGGGCGCAGCTTCTGGGAAAAGATAATCAACTGGGAAGCACTCGCAGATGCCGGAACCATATCTGACGAGGATCTCTTACTCTTCCGTTATGTGGAAACCGCCGAAGAAGCGATGGACGCTATTCGAAACTGGGAACGTTCAGGGCAAAAACGCTCCTCTCTCCCGGGGCGCTAAGCGATGCAGACAAGCGCCCCTACCGTATTCCTCGTTATGGGTGTGTCCGGCACGGGCAAATCCACAATTGCCTGCGCGCTGGCCAGCGCGCTCGCGGTCCCGTTAATCGAAGGCGATGATTATCATCCCGCCGAGAACGTCGCGCATATGGCAGCTGGTCACGCCCTAACGGACGCCATGCGCTGGCCATGGCTCGATGCGTTGATCACCGCATGCAATGCCGCAATCGGCGAGGGTACTTCAGTGGTCCTCAGCTGCTCCGCACTCAAAAGAGCTTATCGCGATCATCTGCGCGCGGGTCTTGGCCCGATCTGGATCATATTTCTCGATGGCGCATATGATCTCCTCGCAAACCGAATGACTGCCCGCGCAAATCACTTCATGCCGACCAGCCTTCTCGACAGCCAGCTTGCCACGCTAGAACCACCATCCCCAGACGAAAACCCCATCCACATTGATGTTGCGCACTCAGTAACTGCAATCATCAGTCAGCTTTCAGAGGAGCTATCGTCCTGACGCGGCTTTCTCCGCTGAGCTGCCGAGAGCGTCCTGTTTCTTTCAAGATGTTTGATCCGCATCTCAGCACGGCGGAGCGCCCGCGCCTCCGCACACCGCTTCAAATGGCGCTTTAGCCCCTCATCCCTCGGATCGGGGTCAATAGGAACTGATGGCAAATGCATATCGGGTACAAAATGTTTCATAACCGATTGCTAGGATTAATTCCTCAAAGACGGGTTAAGAGGCCTCGCCCAATCCAGCCTCGGCCTCAATCTGGCGCCGACTTTTCCGCTCGCGCTCGGTCGCGGATTTCAGCTGGCCACAGGCAGCCATGATATCCTCGCCGCGCGGCGTTCGGATCGGGCTGGCATATCCCGCTTTGTAAATAATGTCGGCGAATTCTTCGATCCGGCTCCAATCCGAACGCTCATAAGGCGCGCCGGGCCATTCATTGAACGGGATCAAGTTGATCTTCGCAGGGATCCCTTCGATCAGCTTCACCAGCCGCCGCGCATCCGCGTCGCTATCATTCACATCTTTCAGCATCACATATTCAAACGTGATCCGCTCGGAATTCGATACCTTCGGATACTCTTTTAGTGCCTTCAACAGCGTCTCGATGTTCCACCGCTTGTTGATTGGCACCAGCTTGTCCCGGATTTCATCCGTGGTCGCATGGAAAGAGACAGCAAGCTGACACCCGATTTCCTCGGCAGTCCGTGCGATCTCCGGCACAACGCCGCTGGTGGAAAGCGTGATCCGACGGCGCGAAAGGGAAATTCCTTCCCCATCCATCGCAATCTTCATCGCGTCGCGCACGTTCTCGAAATTATAAAGCGGCTCGCCCATGCCCATCAGCACGATATTCGACAAAAGGCGCGGTCCGTTGTCGCCCGTGCCTTGCCCCGGTTCAGGCCATTCGCCCAAATCGTCGCGCGCCATCATTACCTGACCGATGATCTCTCCCGCCGTCAGGTTCCGCACCAGCTTTTGCGTGCCGGTGTGGCAGAAAGAGCAAGTCAGCGTGCAACCCACTTGGCTTGATATACACAGCGTCCCGCGGTCGGTTTCCGGGATATAAACAACCTCCACCTCATGACCACCGGATATCCGCACCAAATATTTGCGCGTCCCATCGGCGCTCATATGGCGCGACACCATTTCCGGTACCGCCACCACGAACCGCTCAGCCAGCATCGCGCGATAATCTTTGGCGAGGTTCGTCATCGCCGCAAAGTCCCGCACACCCCAATGGTAGATCCATTGCCAGATCTGGTTGACCCGCATCTTCGCCTGCTTTTCAGGTGTGCCCACTTCGATTAAGGCGAGGCGCATTTGATCCCGCGTCATTCCAACAAGGTTCTGCGGCCCTTCCGGAAGCTTGCGAGGGATCGTTAGGACGTCTTGAGTTATCGGAGCCGTTGCAGTCATCTGAGTCTCTTTCATCGGAGAGCCGCTCCTTACAGCAAAAAGGTCCGGTTTCAAAGGAAACCGGACCAATCCGTTGTCGCCGCGCGCTTGACGATCAGTTACAGCGCCGCGCCGCTTCTTCAACCGCTGCGGTGAACCCGATCAGCGAGAATGTATCTTTGGTGTTTGTGCCGCGTCCGGACCGCCCAGAAAGCGAAGCCTTGCTGCCTGCCTTCATCGCAGCAACGATCGGCGCGTCATCTTCAGGTGCCGGCCAAGCCCATTCACCCTCGACAAACAGCTCAAAGGTTTTGCCATCGACTTCCATCTCGACGGTGGAGTTGCCCGCAAACGGATATCCACCCGTAAAGGCTACCTGACCATTCACATCCGCGCCAGGACGGTAAAAGACGAAGAGCCGCGTTTCACCCCGCCGCACCTCGACGACTTCGCCATCGCGGGTGTTCACCATCTCTTCGGGTCGTGAAACCGCAAGACACTCCAACGGATCACTGCTCACGAACACGCCCCAATCCGCCTCCGCGGCGACCCGGTTGTCTGTTTCTTCTTGTGCAACAGCAGCGCTCGCCGCGCCAATTGCAGCCAAGGCGATCATAGTGGTTCGAATTCCTGAAATCATCTTACAGCCTCCAAGCTGTTTTTGCCTCAATTGTCCCAGCATGCAGCAATTTTGCTGTACTTTTTACACTGGCGGGATCGCTTTCAACTCGATAGGCCAACTCATAGCAAAATTCCGCTCAATTGGAAAAGCCCCTCGGCGCAAGATCGCGCGGATTAGGACATTATTCGGAGGAAATCTTTTGCACTCGCTCGGATCACCACTGGTCGAACGCTGGCGCGGCGACGTCCTCGAATGCCTGCACATGGGCCACGCCGTCATCTGCGACGGCAAAGGAGACATGATGGAAAGCTGGGGCGACCCTCAGGCCGTCTTCTATCCCCGCTCCTCTTGCAAGATGATCCAAGCCCTGCCCTTGGTCGAAAGCGGTGCCGCAGACGCCTATGATTTAACTGACGCTCATCTGGCGCTCGCCTGCGCGTCGCATGACGGCGCGCCGGTCCATACAGATAAAGTCAGCCGCTGGCTCTCCGATCTCGGGCTAGGCGAGCCGGATCTCCTCTGCGGTCCGCAAACAGTGCGCGAGCGTGAAACCCGCCACCAAATGATCCGCAACAGTGAAACCCCCTGCCAGATCCATAACACCTGCTCTGGTAAACATGCAGGCTTCCTGACGCTCGGCAAACATATCGGCGCCGGTGCTGATTATGTGGCGCTGGATCATCCGGTTCAGCAAGCGTTCAAACGAACCTTCGAAGAGGTCACGCAGCACAATATCCTTGGAACCGGCATTGATGGCTGCTCAGCCCCCAATTTCGCCACCACAACCCACTCATTGGCTCGCGCCATGGCCAGTTTCGCCGCCGCCCCCGACGCTGGTTCTTCCCGCGAGCGCGCTGCCGCGCGGCTGACCCGCGCGATGCGCAGCCATCCGGAACTCGTCGCAGGTGAAGGCAGCCCTTGCACCGAACTCGCCCGCGCCACTGGCGGGCAGGCAGTGCTTAAGTTCGGTGCAGATGGCGTCTACATCGCGATCCTACCCGAGAGAAAGATCGGCATCGCGCTAAAAATTACCGATGGTTCGGAAACTGCAAGCCAATGCGCGATTGCCGCCCTGCTCGTGCGGCTCGGAGTGTTGGCCTACGATCACCCGATTACGCGCCGCTGGCTCGATGTCCCAATCTTGTCACGTCGCGGCCTGTTGGCGGGGGAGATTCGCGCCGCCAACGCGCTGCGATAGACGACATCAGGTAACGAACTCACTCCGCGCATAGCCCTGAATGAACAGCAGCGCCGTCAGATCGCCGTGGTTGATACGAATTTTCGCCTCAGCCTGCACCGACGGTTTCGCATGCAGGGCAACACCTGTGCCCGCCCGCTGGATCATCCCAAGGTCATTGGCCCCGTCGCCCACTGCGAGCACGTCGGCCTCAGAGATTCCCAAACGGCGGGTAATTTCTTCGAGCGCCTGCACCTTGGCTTCACGCCCCAAGATTGGACGCCCCACATCGCCCGTCAGCCTACCATCCTCGGCAAGCAAAGTATTCGCGCGGTTTTCGTCAAAGCCCAGCGCCTCGGCGACACGCGCCGTGAAAGCGGTGAAGCCCCCTGAAACCAGAGCAGCATAGGCGCCATTCGCCTTCATCGTCTGCACCAGTTCCCGCCCACCCGGCATAAAGGTGATACGGCTTTCCAGAACCTTGCCAATCACCGCCTCGTCCAGATCCCGCAGCAATCCTACCCGCTCTATCAGCGCACCTTCAAAATCCAACTCACCGTTCATCGCGCGCGCTGTGATGTCGGCCACACGCGGGCCGACGCCTGCTTCA
>Ga0181571_10003188_pt1 | contig 12266 bp, 8 predicted proteins | sample 101ome_17_FD_132440 | JGI IMG/M metagenome (GOLD analysis project Ga0181571, IMG submission 132440) | Coastal salt marsh microbial communities from the Groves Creek Marsh, Skidaway Island, Georgia - 101407AT metaG (megahit assembly) | ecosystem: Environmental > Aquatic > Marine > Intertidal zone...
CGTTATGACTTTGGTTCCATTGGTTCGAATAAAACTGTTGCCTGCGGAAATCACGAATCACTTCCGAATCGCTTTCCCATTCAACCACTGTCGATGACCTAATGTCATTCGAAAATCGTGACAAGTTGGTGAAATGAGCATATCCTCGGTGTTGTTTGATGGGCGAATTACGTGAATCTTTACCTCGGTAGGAAGCGGTATCCTTAACCCACCCACCTTTTAGTTGGGAGTTGATATAACCTTCTTCTAAAGTTTTAGAATGAGCTATCCGTGGAGAGAGAAACCATCCGCGGTCCTGGTAATAAGTAAGATCTGCCCCAGCAGAAAGATCTTCCCATCGATACTCGAAACCCGCTTCTGCGTACCAACCAAGGGTTCCATCCTTCCCGGTCTTGATGGCTGAACTTATTCCTCCAAGACCACTCCTCTTTTTCCCGCTAAAACCGGGAAGTATGCCAATTATAATATTACCGATTCGAACTTGGGAGGGCGAAATAGTAAAAGTAGATTGGTTGGAATCTACAGTGTATTTTTTGGCTCTTATGTTGGGCTCAAAAAGACCAGGTTCAGACATATACAGGGTGCCATTGCTGTAGGTTTCTATACTGCCATTATTTTCCAGTTTCTCGGCAAGAAAATACCTTGGAGGGGTACCTCCGCGAGCATTCCTGGCGATGTAATCACCGGTGCCAGTGTTTAAGTGCAGGTAATCGGCTAAAATGCGGGAGCTTCCTTTCGTTACCGATACTTTACCGGAAGCAAAAGCATCCCCGCTTTCACGGCTCCAGCTGATTTCATCTGCCAAGACTAAAAAGTCTTCTCCCTTCAAGGATGCATTGCCCCGGGCAAGAATTGTCTTGTTTCCATCAGAGAGAGAAATGGGTTGGTCCGATTCGAGAATCAAATCGGAATTACCATAAATGCCCTGTTGCAGCATACAGAGACCAAGAATTGAAAGTAAAAAGTTTTTGGAGGAACAAAAAGAAATCACCCACCAAAAGATGTAACATTCAACCAAAGGTACAAGTGTAATAAATTTGAGTGAATCAATCTTGCTTTTTTTCATTCGCACGACTCTAAGTTATTACGACGTGATAATAACGGATCGAGAAATCAAAAGCATAATTAGTGGTGCCACGCATGACCCTCACCACTTGCTCGGCATCCACTCTCTAGGCAAAGGGAAAGGAGTAGTGGTTCGTGCATGGGATCCTAGTGCGTGCTCCATTACCCTTGAAAATTTAGAGACGGGCAAAACGAACTCGATGCAGAAAATTAATGAGGGCGGATTTTTTGAGCTTGTTATCTCAAGCCTATCCGAACCCTTTCCCTATTTGTTTCATTCTCTTTACAAAGAAGGTGCTCGGTCATGGATTGACCCCTATTCTTTTTTACCAGGAGTTACCAATGATGACCTTACCGCTTTTAATCAGGGGTGGGATCGGAAGCCCTTTGAGAAGCTGGGAGCAATTCCCCGAACCTTATCTGCAGTGGATGGGGTTTGTTTCACGGTTTGGGCACCCTCCGCTCAGTCCATTCATTTAGTGGGCGATTTTAATCATTGGAACCCCGCATCCTTACCGATGCGTTGCCTGGGGAGTTCAGGTTGCTGGGAAATATTCGTGCCGTGGGCAAAAGTCGGAGATAAGTATAAATTCCGGGTCTTAGGGGCAGATGGGCACCTTAGAGAAAAAACAGATCCGTTCGGTTGGTGCTTCGAGCCATTGCCCGGCAATGCGTCCATAGTTTGCGATCGATCAATCACAAGGAAGTCTGGTCTGCCCGCGCCAAAAACGAATGCTTCGGAATTGCCCATATCAATCTACGAGATGCACTTGGGCTCATGGCGTCACAATTCGTCCACGGGCAAGCCTTTAAGCTATTTGGAATTAGCTGATACTTTGCCCAAATATATCAATTCACTTGGTTTTACACAGGTCGAATTTATGCCCCTGAGTGAGTTTCCATTTGGTGCAAGCTGGGGATACCAGGTGAGCGGGTATTATGCACCCACTCATCGTTTTGGATCGCCGGAGGATTTCTCTGTTTTAGTGGAAAGCCTTCAGCAATCTGGCATTGGTGTGATCATGGACTGGGTGCCTGCACACTTTCCAGCTGATGAGTTTGCACTCTCAAGGTTTGATGGCACCTGTCTTTTTGAGCACGAAGACCCAAAGATGGGAAAGCATGCAGAATGGGGTACGCTTTGCTTTAATTATGGGCGGGCAGAAGTTCGCAGTTTCTTAATTGGCAGTGCGGTTGCCTGGTTGAGCCGCTTTGGGATTGATGGCTTTCGTGTCGATGCCGTTGCTTCTATGCTCTACCTTGATTATGCAAGAAAAGATGGTGAGTGGTGCTCGAATAAATATGGGGGCAATGAAAACCTCGAGGCGATTGAATTTTTAAAACAATTTAACCACTCCATTCATGAGGAATTTCCAAATGTTTTAAGCATTGCTGAGGAATCGACTTCTTTTCCTCAAATAACCAACCCTCCTTACACCGGCGGGCTCGGGTTTGACTTTAAATGGAATATGGGGTGGATGCATGATGTGCTCGATTATTTTGCTACGGATCCCATTTACAGGCGGTATGAGCACAATAAATTAACCTTTGGTGCGATTTACCAGTTTACTGAAAATTTCGTTCAGGCGTTTTCACATGATGAAGTGGTTCATGGCAAAGGGTCCTTGGTTAATAAAATGAGCCTGCCTTACGAGGAGGATAGAATAGCGAACCTGCGTGCTCTTTTTGCCCTTCAGTGGTTGTGGCCTGGCAAAAAGACCCTTTTTATGGGCTGTGAGTTTGGCCAGTGGACCGAGTGGGATTTCGAAGGTGAAATCGACTGGGCATTGCTCGACTTCCCCAACCACCAAGGACTTAAACAATTAATTTCTGACCTGAATTGCCTCTACCGGGAACATCCCACTTGGGCATCAGTGGACCATCGTGAGGATAAGTTCAGGTGGGTGGACTGTAACGATGAACCGGGGCAAACACTCAGTTTTATAAAATACGGCAACTATGCTACAGACACCCTCCTGGTAGCCTGTAATTTTTCTGATCATTTACAGCATCGTGACTGGGGGTGCCCGCACCCCGGAGAATGGCAGGTTATACTCGATACTGATTCTCCTTCTTACAGCGGCCAGGGGGCTGCCGGCTCTACCACTTTTAGTACGGGCGAACATCCTCTACATGATCAGCCCTGCCGTCTGTCTTTTTCGGTTAACCGGTGGAGCGTGCGAATCCTTGCATTGTCCAGGTAAGCGAAAATAGAATGCCTCAGATCAGGCCGTTATCTGAAAAGCTGTAATACCCATTGCGATTCGGGCACCTTGCAGGGTCGCCAATAATAACATGGTCATGAAAATCAATGTCGAGGCATTGAGAAGCTTCTGACATTTTCCTTGTCACCATTAGGTCACTGGAGCTTGGGCTCGGGTCGCCACTTGGGTGGTTGTGGGCAACAATGATTGCGGTTGCTCCCCACCTTATTGCAGGACGAAATACTTCCCTTGGATGAACCAAACTTCCCGTGGCGGTACCTGAAGAAATTTCTTCGGTACGGACGGGGCGGTTTTTTCGGTCGAGGCATATGACCCACACCTTTTCAACGGATGCTGAAATTGCTTTAGGGTAAAGGAGTTTCCATACTTTTTCAGGGGCATCGATCGGTTCGTTCTTCCCCTTTTGTCCAAGAGCAATTCTTTGGGCAATCTCTATAGCGACTGACAATTGGAGGGCTTTTACTTTTCCTATGCCTGGGATTTTCTGAAAGTCTGAAACATCCCACCGTGCAAGCCCGGCAAGATTGCCAGACTCCCGAATAATGCTGTCTGCTAAGGTGAGGACATCGTGCTTGGTTGTACCAGACCGGAGCAGTAAGGCCAGGAGTTCACGATCTGCCAAGGGCCCAGGGCCATGTTTTTCAAGCCTTTCCTGGGGGCGCTCATCCGGTGGAAGGTCTTTTAAGGATAACCTTGTACCTGCATGATTATTCGTCATGCCCGTTCAAGAAACTTTATTGAGCGGGTAGCCTGACATCGACATAAGCATCCCGCTTTTGCCGTGCCAGCCATTTTCGCTGTTCATTTTGTTCCAGCTTGTTCGCGATCGCTTTTTCAATTTCCGAACGAACCTCATCCATGGGCAATTGTCTTGGTTTTTCGATCTCAGAAACTTTCAGTATATACCATGCAGACTTACCGGAAGGAGCGACAGACCCGTCAGTTTTTTTCTCTAATAGGCGAACCTTGAAAGGTTTGGAAACCTCTCCTTTTTTCAGAGAAAAGGAAACCTCTTTGAGCTTGGGATTCCGGATCTCATCGACTGAAACAAACACCCCCCAGTCGCCAGCCTTTTCCCGAAAAGGGCTTTGCCCATTTTGAGTCGCAACCTGCTCAAAATTTGTACCACTAAGAATCGAGGAGTGTAAGGAATTAGCCAAGGCCTCGGCCGTGTTTGCAGAATTGTCCTCACCTTGGGTGATGACAATTTCACTCAGCCTAATTCTTTTTTCCGTCACAAAGTCTTTACGGTTTTGGTTGTAGTAGTCCTCCACGCTTTGTGGGCTTATTTCATCACTGGTCCTTTTTCTCTGGGCAAGCATGTGCATGTGTACGATATCTTCCTTCAGTTGCTCCTTATACTCCAGTGGAGACTGCCCATTGCTCTGCAAAACTTCCCGGAATAACCTGCGGTCACCATTGAAGTTGGACATCAGCTTGCTGTTGTACTCTTGCTCAATGTAGGAGTCTGGGATGGCCATGCCCTTGCTCTCAAAGGCAACCTGGGAAAGCAAGCGGTCGATCCTGCCGTCAATAAATTCTTCTGCACGTCTTTGCTTTTCATCCTCAGAAAAATTCAGTTTTTCCATGGCGAGCTCAATTTCACCCCAGGTGATAACCTCATCATTTACCCGGGCAACAACCCGATTGACCTCAATAAGCTTATCTGACCAAAGGGAGTGCCCTGCACTAAGCAAAAGAATGAAAGTTATTATCTTTGTTGTATTAAGTATTCCCATGGATGTGAAGTTTGAGAAAACGAATGATTTCCTTCAACTTTAAAAGAGGTTGCTTTTCATTTAAGCAGGGTAGATTGCCCAGTTTCCTTAGATACTTGATACCCTCTTTAGAGGATCGCCTTACATACCTGCATTGCAATTCCCGGCCCTTCGTGGAGATAAGATCAAAACCAGACTCCTGGGCTAAGCATTTTATTTCTACTTCCATGAATAAAGCTTCAACCGAAGATGGTAGAGGGCCGAAACGATCTCTGAGTTCACTTCTTAAATCATTCAGGGACTCAATTTCCATAACTGCCGCAATTTTACGGTAAAAATCAATCCGTAACCTTGGCTCATTCATGTAGCTCTCAGGCAGGCAGGATGCCATGTTAAGGGAGGTAGAATCTTCTGGGATCGATTCATCTGTGTGCAGGAAGTCGAGCCGAACCACCGCATGGGGCCGTAAGGCAATTTCATCGCCCTTTAGCCGGGAGACACTTTCGCGAAGGAGTCGGCAGTACACTTCGAACCCAACCCCTGCAATATGGCCGCTCTGCTCACTCCCAAGAAGGTTTCCGGCTCCGCGAAGCTCAAGATCTCTGAGGGCGATTTTGAAACCTGCACCCATGCTGCTGGTAGCACGCAGGGCAGAGAGTCTTTTTTTGGCTTTATCCTTGATGGGCAAGCTCGGGTTGACCAATAAGTAAGCATAGGCTTGCCGTGTGAACCGGCCAACTCTGCCCCTGAGTTGATAAAGTTGTGATAGTCCAAACTTATCCGCCTCCTCAATGATGATTGTATTGCAGTTCGGTATATCCAAACCGGACTCAATGATGGTAGTGCATAGGAGTAAGTCGTATTTCCCGGATATAAAATCCACCATGACTTGCTCAAGTTGTGCCTCTGCCATCTGACCATGCCCCACAGCCACCCTGAGTCCAGGCATCAATTTTTGAAGCTTTTTAGCGACCACATGTATTGTTTTTACGCGGTTGTGTAGGTAAAAGACCTGCCCGCCTCGGTGAAGCTCTAGTTGGATTGCTTTTTTTAAGACATCATCCGACTTGCGAGCCACTTCGGTTCTGATGGGTCGTCTGTTAACTGGTGCCGTTTCAATTGTACTAAAGGAACGAACCCCAACCATTGCAAAATAAAGGGTTCTGGGAATGGGGGTGGCACTGAGAGTGAGCACATCCACATTCGCTTTCAACCTTTTTAGCTTTTCTTTGTGATCCACCCCAAACCTCTGTTCTTCATCAATAATAAGAAGCCCCAGGTCCTTGAAAGTTAACCCATCCGAAAACATCCGGTGTGTACCGATGAGCATGTCTACCGATCCAGACTGAATGCCTTGCAGGGTCTTTTTTTGCTGAGCAGGAGTGCGAAACCTGGAAAGCATCTCTATCACCACCGGGAAATCAGCCATGCGTGATAAGAATGATTCCATGTGTTGCTGGCACAGAATGGTGGTCGGGGCGAGTAGGGCAACTTGCTTGCCATCCATCATCGCCTTAAATGCTGCTCTCATAGCCACTTCCGTCTTGCCGTAACCAACATCTCCACAAACGAGCCGGTCCATGGGTTTGTCTGACTCCATGTCCTCTTTGACTTCCACAATCGACCGCAACTGGTCGGGAGTTTCAGAATAAGGAAATGAATCTTCAAATTCTTTTTGCCACTTGTCATCCGGAGAAAATGAGAACCCGCGCTCAGAGTCCCGTGATGCTTGCAACCGCAATAGGTCTGCCGCTAAATCAATCGCCGCAATTTCAGCAGCTTCCCTTGTCTTTGCCCAACTTTTCCCGCCAAGCTTGGCAAGCTTGGGCTTTGCTTTTTTTAATCCAATATAACGGGAAAGAAGATGGGACTCCTGCAAGGGTATGTGCAGCAAGATACCATCCGCAAATTCCACTGATATTGCTTCTTCGGTCTTTCCCTGCTGTTCGATTTTACCAAGGGAGCAAAAGCGGCAAATTCCATGTTGCAGATGAACGAGCAAGTCCCCGTCAACAAGTTCAGAAAAGTCGAGTGCCTGATCGACCTCTTTTCTCTGCACCCTCGCTTTTCGTGAGCGAATGGGCCTCCGGCTCCTCTCTCTGCCAAGAATTTCTCGGGATGTGACAATGGCCAGGCCCTTGTCTTTCTTGTGAATTAGTGATTCGTAAGCAGGTTCCTTTTTATCTCGGTGAAAGTAAAACCCACGGTGCAAGCCAACCTTAAGGAAAGTGTATGCATTTTCCTCAATCAGGTGTTCCTTCAATAAACCAACAATTCTTTTCTTTTCTGCATCGGCACCTATCGAAATAAAAAGCCGAAGCCCCGATGATAAAAATTGCTTGGATAATTGAATGCACTTGGTTTGGCTGCTAGGCGAAGTTGTGCTTGCCAGTCCAAGTGCGTCCCCGACGGACACCTGGTCGAGTTCGGGCAGTATTGGTTTAACCTGCAGGTTAAGTATTTTACTGTGATCAAATATACCTGCCCCTGCATTTATCTCACTGGAGGAAAAAAAGAAATCAGACATTCCTTGGGGGCGCTTCCAAGCCAAGGAAAGGTTGGCTTTCTCAGTCGCAGCATTGCCCGTTTCATGAAATGCCAAGGGGTGCAAACGGAGGAGATTCTCGGGTTCATCCAGGAGCCATAAAACTGAAAAATCGAGGTAATGAAAGAATTCACCCTCCCGTTCGGAAAAAGCTTTATCATTAATGGAGGATACCTTTACCTCAGAAATCGTCTCTGAGCTTCTTTGCGAGGTCGGATCAAATTTCCTGATTTCCTCAACCGTATCACCAAAGAAATCAATCCGGACAGGAAAGTCTGCATTGACAGGGTACACATCAATCAACCCACCACGGATCGCAAACTGCCCGGGTTCCTCACAGACTACTTCAGAGGAATAATCGAGTTGGTTAATTAAATCCTGGCTGAACTGTTCATAGGAGCACTCTTCACCCGCCCGGATAACAAGTTGGGAATCGTCACAGTCTTTCACTCTCGGGCAACTGCCCAGCAATGCATCCATTGTCGTGGCGACAAGGAGAGGGTTGGGTTGCTGGGTGTTTTCCCCCATCGAGCGTAGCTCGGAGAGTAGGGTTAAGCGGTCGCAAGCCTTTTCAAATGCATCTGGGTTGTCGGGACTAACAACTTTATCAAAAGTATGGAAGTTTATCCTGCTACCCGAGAAAAAACCTTCATAAAGTGCCGCTATATCCTCGCATTTATTTTCGGCATCTGGAATGGATTCACCCACAACAATTGCCACTTGTTGCTGCTGCTTTTTCCATAGATCCACAAATAAGGCAGTGGATGCCTGCGCCAGGCAGTTAGGCACATGGATCGAGCCTAGTGAGCTGGGGAGCTCAATCTTTTTCACCAGTTTCTGAAATTAGTTTTTTGTATGCAGCTTCTGCTGCATTTTCTTCGGCAACTTTTTTGCTCTGTCCATGGCCGTCCGCAAGTGCATTGTCATCAATAAATACCTGCACATGAAACACCTTACGATGGTCGGGGCCGGATTGCTTGATCAAACGATAAGAAACTTTAGGTTTGCTGGATTTTGCCTGAAGGTACTCCTGAAGTTTTCCTTTGGGGTTAAAGGATGCATTCTTGTCATTCAACACTTCGAGAAACTTTTCTTGCCATTGCAATATCACCCTTTCTGCCGTTTGGTAATCACTGTCCAGGTAGATCGCTCCCAGTACGGCTTCAAACGCATCCTCAAGCACAGCTTGCCTGAAGTTGCCCCTGCTTTTTTGTTCTGATTTTCCAAGGATTAAATAGTCTTGAAGATTAATAACTCGGGCTACCGCAGCAAGGTTGTGCCCTCTGGCAAGCAAGGATTTGTAACGGCTTAATTCTCCTTCCGTTTTTTCAGGAAACTTTTGAAACAACCACTTGGCCAAAATACAGCCCACAACAGAATCCCCAAGAAATTCCAGCCTTTGGTTGTGGCGCTGTATGTTTTTACGAGGATCAAAAGATGGGTGGGTTAAGGCTTCTCTTAACAGGTCTTTGTTTGTAAAAGAATGCCCGAGGGCGTCTTCCAGTTCCTTAAAAGTTGAATTTTCAGCGGGATTCCCACCAGGCAAAAAAGAAGCCTTTAGTGCTTTGAGTAACCCCATCCTTTACTGTTTCGATAAAAACCGGTTCGCGAACTCTTTGGCAAAGGCACGATAGGCAAGGCTGCCTGATGATTCTGGTGCATACTCAAACACCGTCTGCCCAAAACTGGGTGCTTCACTTAACCTTGAATTTCGCGGGATAGCGGTGCGGAAAACCCGGTCGGAGTAGAACTGGTTGACTTCCTGCCAGACCTCATAAGATAAGCGTGTTCTTCCGTCGTACATAGTCATAACAATGCCTCCCAGTTGCAGGTCCGGATTAACCTGTGCATTTTTAAGTTTATCAATCACACTGGTAATTTGCCCAAGTCCCTCCATTGCGAGGTACTCAGACTGAAGGGTTACAATAAGGAAATCAGCAGCACAAAGAGAGTTCATCGAAAGTAAGCCAAGGGTAGGGGGGCAATCAATTAATATGACCTGGAGCCCATAATGCTCTTTCAATTGGGTCAGGCATTTTCGTAACTTCACAAGGTATTCCGGCTGACTGCTCAATTCAAGTTCTGCCGCAGCCAGGTCTAATTCTGAGGGGACGATCCACAAGTTGCTTCTCTGGCTCGAAATCACTCTAGATGCCACATCTGTGCCCTGAAGAAGGGGTTCGTAGATGCCGCAACCTGCTTTCTTGGCTAAACCTAAGCAGCTGGTTGCATTGCCTTGTGGATCCATGTCGATAATCAGGGTGGGCACCCCCATAAGGGCAAGCGCATGGCCAAGGCTCACTGTGGTTGTGGTTTTTCCTACGCCCCCTTTTTGGTTGGCTATTGCGAAAGTGGTTGCCGGCATTTGTGTATCTTAAAGAAAGTTTTCCCAATCAGGTTGCAAACTTATATCATACCAATGAAAACAGTTTTTTCACTTTTGGATAAAGATAACCGGTCGTAAAACCTCGGTTGTTCGGGCACATCAACTAGTTTTCCCGCTTCCTCCATGAAATGCCACCGGATGCTTTCCAGTCCTGCCCTGAGAGCCAATGGGCTCGCCCCGCCGAGTCGGGGATTAATTTCAACAAGATGAAGGTTTTCATCCTCTTCAACTATTACCTGAGCTAGGCAATGACCAAACAAACCTGGCTTGTGTAAAAATACCTCCCTTACTTTGCTTTCCCAATCAGTGTTCCGGAAAACAGTTGATTCATGTGACTCGCCGTCTACTACTTTATTTCGCCAGCGAAGCAAGGGGCCGTAGCATTGACCCTCCTTGCTTATCCATGCTTCTGCAGAAAATTCCCGGCCTTGGATATAGGGCTGAAAAATAAGGTCATTACCACTGGAGTCATCCAAATATTTGCATGCTTGATCATAACTAAGGCCGAGCTTGTTGGTTCGAGCACCTGAGTCATTCCTTGCCTTCACTACCCACCGTTCAGCTTTTTCTTTGAGTGGTTGAACATAGGTTTTGATTGGGGGGAGCACGCAGTCTGCCCAGTCATGAAAGAAGGCAAGCTTGTCATTGCACACATCAATGCATCCAGGGTCGGACACCCAGACGGTAATTTGGTTATCCTGGAGCAGGGCTTTTTTCTTTGCCCAGTAGTGCAGTTCGCCATCCCGCGTAGGTAAAATGTGGGTCACTTGGTATTTTTCACAGAGACCAAGCAATCTTTGATCAGATAATTCATTAATCTTTGGGAAGACGATAAAATGATCCACCTTTTGGGCCGCATCACATTTCTCATTGGAATCGCAACCCACCACTTTTGTGCCTGGATAAAAAGCCTGAGCACTTCGGACTACCTCTTGGTATAAAGCGGTCTTAGCAGACAGGGAGGTAAAAAGAATGCATGGAGGCCGGGTAGGGTCGCTCATGAATCTCTGGTGCTAAGATACTCATTGCGCAAGCACGATGCTACCACCGCATCCACCCACTGACCACCCACTTGAACTTGTTCCCTTAATACACCATCCCGATGGAAACCAGCATCCTCAATTGCCTTCACATGAAAGGCACGATGGGCATAGGCCTCTGTGCTCAGTTTATTTAAACCTAATTCCATAAACCCTAATTCTTTGATTAATTCAAAAAAGGCTTTGAGATCATCGGAATAAGCCTGGTGATTTATGGTTCTTTTCGTTTCAAGAAGGAAGGAGACTTCCCCCCGCGCATTCAACCAGTCCAGGTGGACAATGCCCCCGTACCCAATGAGTTCTTCATGAAAGCAAAAGCGTACCAAAATTTTATCAGGTTTGGAGTTTTTGAAATCTTTCTCAATGATTTGATGAAAATAGGCAGCTTGCTCCGCCTCTGTGAGTTTGCTGGATTGACGAAGAGCAGACATCTGCTCATTTCTCCACTTTCTTATAATTTGGGCATCTTCAAGTTGAATTGATGAGATCGAGTATTCCTTGTGAAATAAAGTCTTACCAGACAGAGATACATAGTGGGGCAGACTACTCATCTTGTTTCTTCACAAAAAGCCATAAGTTCCTGAATTACTTTTTGTTGCTCATTTTCGGTGAGGGTGGGGAACATGGGAATGCTCAAGCAGGATTCATAAAACTTTTCTGCCCCAGGCAAAGAAACAGGACCAGTTTTCTCAGCGTAAAAGGGATGTTTATGGACCGGAACATAGTGAACCTGAGTGTTCACACCTTTTGACTTAAGGAACTTATGTGCTTGGTCACGATGTCCTTGAACCTTGAACCGGACGATGTACAAATGCCACGCATGCCCGGCGTGCAGGGGAGGGCGATCAAAGATGTCCTGAAAAGGTGACTTATTGAATGCCATATCATACATGCTGGCTATGGATCTACGCTTGGATAACTGAGAATCGAGCCGGGACAGCTGAGACCTCCCCAGCCCTGCCTGAATATCAGTAAGCCTGTAATTCCACCCCAGTTCATTTTGTTCGTAAAACCAGGGAATGTCATGGGAGGAATCATTTGGGCGCACAATTCCATGGGACCTTAATTTTCTGGCGGACTCTGCAATGTGATCATCATTGGTGAGAACTGCTCCTCCCTCTCCGCAACAAATATGTTTTACTGGGTGAAAACTAAGGCATGCCGCATCTGAAAATACACATGAAGCACTTTGAAGTAAGCAGTTTTCCGAATCGGTAAATGAGCCAGGTGAGTGTGAGGCATCTTCAATAACTTTCAGGCCATACTTCTGGGCAATTAGATTGATGC
>Ga0181571_10003205_pt1 | contig 12242 bp, 5 predicted proteins | sample 101ome_17_FD_132440 | JGI IMG/M metagenome (GOLD analysis project Ga0181571, IMG submission 132440) | Coastal salt marsh microbial communities from the Groves Creek Marsh, Skidaway Island, Georgia - 101407AT metaG (megahit assembly) | ecosystem: Environmental > Aquatic > Marine > Intertidal zone...
GACGGATTTGGTTTTTTTTGTTTTCCTCGCTTCGAGAGGGCGACGTTTTCCGCGCTCCCTCGACCCGCTCGACCCGCTCTCCCTCGAATCCCTCGGGTTCTTTTTCTCACCGCGGACCGCGCGTGTCTCTCCGACACACACTCCGCCGCAGGTTGAGAGCATCGACGGCGAGGTGTTCCGCCCTCGCGAGCGCATCAAATCGCAGGCGGACTTCAACCGCGTGGGCATGCGCGGGTTCAACTGGAACGGGAAATTGGTCCGCGTGCAGTGGTTACGAAACGCGCACGTCAAGGACGTCGCGTGCACGCGGATCGGAATCAAGACGCCGAAGAAGCAGATCAAGCTCGCGGTGCACAGGAACCTGGTGAAGCGGCGCGTGCGGGACATCTTCCGGAAAAATAAGGCGGAGTGGCCCGAAAAGTGCGATTTCGTCGTGTACTGCGGCGCGGCGGCGAAGGAGGCGGAGTACGCCGCGCTGAAATCAGAGATGCTGTACTGGGCGCGAGAAGTCGCGCCCGGCTTCGAGAAACAAAACGCCGGGCCGCAACAACAGGGACACGGGGGGAAGAAGCAGGGAGGGAAGAAACGCGCCGCCCAGCCGGGATCGAAAACCGACCGACCGAGCGAATGATTCCATCCGAAGCGCGCTCGAGCGACGCGGTGGCGGCGCGAAAAGCTCTTCTCCTTTCGAAAGTAGACTACTCGTCCGTACTCGTCACCCGGAAAGGTCACCGCCGCGCTCGTCCGCGTCACGTCGCCGGGAGCTTCATCTTCGCGAGGACCGCTGCCGCTTTCCGCCTCGCCTTTCCCGCCTCCCCCACCTCCTCCCGCCCCTCGGAGTCACCCCCCTCCGCGCTCGAAAAAGGTCCCGTCCTCATCTCCCTCGCCTCGCGAAGGAGCCGCCGCCGCGTCGGCTCCGGGGCGTCGCACAGGACGCGCAGCGCGTGTTCCATCCCGAGACCTCTCGTCGCCGCCCGAGCCATCTCGCGCTTGAGCTCGTCGCGCTCGGACTTGAGCCTCAGGTACACCGCGCGCGCGCGCGAGCCCCCCCCGATGGACGCGCGCGCGGCGTCCTCCACCTCGCGCGCCTCCGCCGCCGCGAGTTTGGACTCCGCGTCCGCCGCGCGCCGCTCCGCCGCCGCCGCGAGCGCCTCGAGCCGTCGCGCCTCCGACGCGAGCGATGCGGCGTCGCCGGCGTCCGCCTCGGCCCTCGCGAGCCGACGCAACGCCGCCGCCTCCGCCGCCGCCGCCGTCGACGCGGCCGCCGATGCCTCCGCCGCGGTCGACGCCGCCGCCTCCGCCTCCGCCGCGGTCGACGCCGACGCCGACGTCGACGCCGCGAGTTTCGCCCGGAGACCCGCCGCGTCCGCGACGGCGTTTCGAAGCGCGTCGCGAGTCTCGCGAAGCGCGCGCGCCGTCGCCGCCGCCTCCGCGCTCGCGTCCGCGCGGCGCGACACCGCGAGCTCGAGCCGCCCGGCCTTCGCGCGCGCCTTCTCGAGATCAGCCGCGAGCGCGACGCGCGTCTCCGTCTCCGCCTTGAGCGCGGCTTCCGTCTCTTTCAGCTTGGCGCGCGCGTCCGTCGCCGCGCGCTCGGCGGCGGCGAGGTCGCGGCGCGCGGCGCCCTCGCGCTTCGAGCTCGCCGCACTGGACGCCGCGGACGCGCGCGCCTCGCGCTCGAGCTCGAGGCGAAGCTCGGCGATGACCGCCTCGGAGGCGGCGTCCGAGGCGGCGGCCCCCGGTCGCGGCGCCGCGTTCGCCTCCGCCCGGATCGCGCGGGAGACGGCCGCTTCCGCCTCCGCCTTCGCCTTCGCCACCGCCTTCGTCCACTCCCCCGCGTCGCGTCGCCGCGCCTCCCGCGCCGCCCACGCCTCGCGCTCGATCGCGGCGATGCGCCGGTTCGTCTCCTCCTCCAGAGCGACGCGCCGGTTCGACTCCTCCGCGACGCGATCGCGCATCGCCGCGACGTCGCGCTCGCGCGAAGCCTCCCGGCGCCTCGCCTCCGCCTCCGCCTCGTCCGCGCGGCGCGTCTCCGCGGCGGACTTTACGCGTTCGCGCTCGAGCTCGGCGCGCGTCGTCCTGGCGCGTCGCGTCGCGTCGACGAGTTTCGCCTCCGCCTCCTCCTTCGCCGCCTCCAGGCGCCGCGCCTCCGCCACCGCCTCGGACGCGGCGGCGGCGTGCGCCTTGGCGTCCGCGAGCGCCAGCGCGAGCGCCATGGACGAGTGTTCCGATGCCGATTGTTCGGACGCCTCGTCGTTCGCGGGTCCGGAACTATTCGCGCGCGTCCCCTCCTTCTCTTCGGCGGTTTTGGCGCGTCGTTCCTCGAGCCTCCTCACCTCTTCCGCGAGCGCCTTCGCCTTCGCCTCCGCCGCGTTCGCGCGTTCGTTCGCCTTTCCGATAGTCTCCGCCCAGTGCGCCTCCGCCTCCTCCTTGGCGGCGGCGCGCGCCCACCGCACGGCGAGCTGCGCCTCCTCCTCGGCTCGGCGCGTCGCGGCGTCGTGCTCGGCGCGAAGACGCGCCGCCTCCTCGGCGCCCTTCGCCGCCGCGACGGCGGCGCCGACGCCCTCCGCGCGCATCCGCGCGTTCGCGCCGGCGATCTCAGCCTCGCGAAGCATGCGCTCGAGGGTCGCGACGCGGTCCTCGAGGGCGAGAACCTTCGAGGGAGAGTTTCTTCGAGGCGTCGACGCCGCCGCGCGCGTCGCGGAGGCCTCCGAGGCCTCGAGGAGAAGGCGCAGGCGGGATATCTCCGCGTTCGCGTCCGCGAGGAGTTCGTCGGCGAGGCGATCGGCGTCCGCCTTGCGACGACGCAAACGCGCGAGCGCGGACGCCTGCGCGTCGACGACGGCGCGCGCGGACGGATCCGTCTCGGACGCCGCGGCGGACGACGCATCCGCGCGCGCGCTCGCCGGGGCGGCTTCGTTTTCGTCGGCGCCAGCGACGCGCGCCGAGTCGTCGGCGCGCCTCACCTCCGCGTCGAGGGACGCCGCGGGGGTCCGCGCGTCGTCGGTGTCGCGCCGCGACGACGACTTCGCGTCCCCGGCTCCGCGCGCGACGACGTCGGATCGCGGATCGTTCGCGTCCACCGCCGCCAACGGGGATCGCCCCGAGAAACGCTCATCTCGAGGCGCCTCGGGCGGTTTCGACTCGGGATCCGCGCCCGCGGCGAGACCCCGAGAGGGCGTCCCCGACCGCGCCTCGGATCGCGGCGGCGTCGCACCGCGCGCGCCGAGAGACGCCTCGCGGTCGATCGCGAGCATCCCGAGGCCGTCGAGACGCGCTCGCAAGTGGCGGCGAGGGGTGCCCGTTCGCGTCGTCGCGCGAAACGAGAGACGAGGCCGGTTCGGAATCCTCGTTCCCCCCGAAACGCCCCCGCGCCGAGGATTCGAGGCGCGCGAGCGACGCGAGAAACGAAGCCGCGTGGGTCTTTGACCCAATTTTGGCACACACCGTCGCGCGCGAAGAGGTTCAGCACGATGTCGAGCGCGGTGAAGGTGTTCCTGCGGGCGCGCCCGACCGCCGGCGCGGCGGAGTCGTTTCGGTGCGCCGCCGACCCCGACGCTTCCGTCGTCGCGCGCGCCTTCCCCTCGAGCGCTTCTCGGGAACGTCGTCGTCGCTCGCGTCCAAACCTTCTTCTCCTCTGACATTCATTCCCACCGCTTCGTCGTCGTCCCCCTTCCCCCTCCTCCCTCGCCTCGCCTCAGCGTCCAAGGCGACAACCGCACGGTCTCCGTCGGCCTCCGCCGCGCCGAGCGCGGGATGATCAACAACAGCGCGAACGCGATCCAGTTCGAGTTCGACAACATCCTCCAGAACGCGAGCCAGGAGACGGTCTTCACGCAGGTGGGCGCGGAGGTGTGCGAGAGCGTCCTCGCCGGGTACAACGGCACGGTGTTCGCGTACGGCCAGACGGGCGCGGGTAAGACGTTCACGATGAGCGGAGACGCGGGGTCGGACTACAAGCAGCGCGGCGTGATTCCGCGCGCGGTGCACCACGTGTTCCGCGAGATGGACCTCAGGACGGAGCGGGAGATGACGATCCGATGCAGCTACCTCGAGATCTACAACGAGTCCATGTACGACCTCCTCGCCGACGACGTGGACCCACTCAGCGGCCCCCCGGACCTCGTCGTCGTCGACCGGGACGGGCAGAGCGAAGTGAAGGGCCTGACGAAGCGATACTGCGCGACCGAGGCGGAGTGCCTGGCGTATTTCTTCGAGGGCGAGGCGAACCGAGCCGTCGCCGATCACGTCCTGAACAAGTCGTCGAGTCGCAGCCACTGCATCTTCACGCTGCACGTCGAGTCGAGAAACACGAGCCCGGGAGGCGACGATCGAACGACGGTCGCGAAGCTCCACCTGGTCGACCTCGCGGGCTCGGAGCGCGTGAAGAAGACGCACGTCACCGGCCAGGCGCTGAAGGAGGCGACGTACATCAACAAGTCGCTGACGTTTCTCGAGCAGATCGTCACGTCGCTCTCCCGCGGCGACGACGTCAAGGGCGTGCCGTTTCGCCAGTCCAAGCTCACGAGCGTGCTGAGAGACGCCCTGGGAGGCAACTGCAAGACCACCCTCGTGGCGTGCACGTGGCCCGAGGACCAGCACGCGGAGGAGACGGTGTCGACGTGCCGGTTCGCATCGCGCGTGATGACTCTGAAGACGCGCGCGGTGGTGAACGAGAGCAAGGATCCGCGCGTCGTGAACAAAAAGCTCGAGCGGCGAATCACCGAGCTTGAACGAGAGCTCGCGATGGCGAACACGTTCGCGGAGCGCGGGGCGATCAACTACGGCCCCGTGGGTGAGGTCGAGAGGCAGGAGCTGGACGAGAAGGTCAGGGCGTATTTGGACGCGGAGTCGGCGAACGCGGACGAGCTCCCGATGGAGTCCATCCGCGACGTCGTCGAGACGTTTCGCCTCTTCAAAAAAGCGCACGGGGAGGTCAAGGCGGAGCTCCAGAAGACCAAGGACGAGCTCGACCAGAAGGTCGAGGAGGCGAGGTTGAGAGCGAAAGCGGAGCTGGAGGCGGAGGCGGAGGCGAACGCGGGTGAAGGCGGCGAGGGCGACGCCGAGGGCGACGGCGCGGGCGAAGCCGCGGGCGAAGGCGGAGACGAGACGGCGCCGGAGCTGGTGGGCGACGACGACCCCGACGCCGTCGGCTTCGCCGCGGGCGAGGCCCCCGCGGACGCCGCCCCCCCGCCCGACCCCGCGGACCGGGAGGCGTCCGAAGCGGACGTCGCGATGCGCCGCGCGGCGAAGGACGCCAAGTCCGGCCGGATCGAGGCGACGTCGAACGAGAGCGCGAGACGCAACGCCGCCTTCGCCGAGTACAAAAAATCCGTCGCTCGCGAGGACGCCGCTCGCCTCGCCGAGGAACAGCGCGCGGTTCGCGAGAAGAAGCTCGAGCTCAAGGAGCGGTGCGAGGCGGTGAACTCGGCGAAGGCGGATATCGACGCCCTGGCGAAGAAGGTGGAGGCGATGAAGGCGAGCGACGCGGAGGCGGAGGCGGAGAAGGGCGGGGCGCCCGCGGAGGCGGCGAGCGTCGTCTCGGCGGAGACGTACGAGGCGATGGCGAGGCTGAAGGAGTCGAAGGCTTCGTACCGCCGCGCGTTCGACGACGTCAAGGCGCTGCGAGAGGCGATCGAGCCGCTGGCGCTCCGGGCGAACGGGACGCGGGCGAAGCTCGTGGCGTCGTTCCAGGAGTGGTACGAGAAGGGCGGCGGGGCGGATCTGATGGTGGAGCGCGACGCGGAGGAGGAGGACATGGATTACGGGGAGAAGTTCGACCAGCTCGAGCTGCGGCGGGTCCTCGCGCGGGACCCGGAGGGGGGGGCGTTCTTCGCGGCGAAGAAAGAGCTCGCGCTCAACAGGCACAAGCACGCGCCGATCGTGAGGAGCGTGCAGCACATGCGCGCGGTGGGCGCCGGGACGCCCAGGAGGCCGTTTTAATATTTCAGACGAGGGAGTCGGCGTCGCGCGCGCCATCATCACGCGTCCACTCATGCGAAAAAATCGAACGTTTTGTCGAGCCAAGTCGGCGCGTCACTCTTCGCGGCGGCGGCGGCGCTGGACCCGCGGTCGTGGTCGCGATGGAGCGCCTCGACCGCATGTTCATGGAGGCGGCGGCGCGCGCGGCGGCTGCGTCGACGCGCGCGCCCGCGGGTGGGGATGCGGAGGGCGAAGACGAGGCGGAGGCGGACCTCTCCGCGGCGGATCACATCCTCAGGGCGTGCGCGAAGGGCGACGTCTTCGCGGCCCTGGCGCTCCCCGCGCCCGCGTGCGACGACGCGGGTCGGCCGGTGTGGGACGTCACGGACAAGGAGATGAGCAAGGCGTTCCGCAAGCGCTCGCTCGCGGTGCACCCGGACAAGAACCCGGCGCCGGAGGCGAAGCGCGCGTTCGACAAGCTCAACGACGCCATCCGCATCCTGCGCGACCCGGTCACGCGCGGCGAGGCCCTGCGCAAGTTCGCGGAGGAGGCGTTCAAGAAGAGGTGCCGCCTCCACCCGGAGCTCACGGCGGCGGCCAAGCGCGAACAGGCCAAGCGCGACGCGAGCGAGTACGGGGACGAGATCGTCCGGCAGCAGCGCGAGCACCGCGAGAGGCAGCTCGCCGCGCGCGAGAGGGCGCACCAGTCGCTCCGCAAGCGAAAAGCGCGCGACGCCTCCTCCTCGGAATCGGGCGAGTCAGAAGACTCCGAGTCGGACTCCGAGCCGCCGCCCGCGAAGGCGAGCGCGCGGGGGGACGACTCGGACGCGTCCGACGACGCGGGATTAGCCGCGCCCGTGCTCGGGGTCAAGCGCGGGGGGAGAGGAGGGAGAGGCAGAGGTCGGGGCCCGAGATTCATCTAGTCGAGCGAGCGAGCGTCGGCGGCGTCTGTCTCTCGTGGATCGTCGGACTCTTCCTTCGTTCTCGTCGCATCCTTCGTTCTCGCCGCTCTCGCGTCGACGCGCGAACCGCCTCTTCACGCAAACCGTCCCCGGGGGTCGAGCGGACGGTGGTCGCTTCGCCCCGTCTCGTTCCGCGCTCGCTTCCGTCACGAGATGGATTTGATCTTGGCCTCCACCTTTCCGTACATCTCCGCGAACTCCTTCGCGTCGTCCGAGCTCATCTTGTCGCCCCCCTTGGCCGCCTCGGGGAGCACCAGCATGACGCTGGTGGGTCGCTTGGTCTGCCCCGCCGCGCCGAGCTCCTCCTTGCTGTGCACGTACACGTACGGCACGTTGGACTCCTCGCAAAGGATCGGGACGTGGGTGATGACGTCGATGGGGGAGATGTCCCCGGCGATGACGCACAGCCTGAGGGGGAACGGAGGGCGCGCGCGCGGAGAAAAAACGGCGTCAGCGGGGCGAGGAGGCGTCGTCGGCGAGCGCTCGCGGGGGTCGGTCGTTGTCGGGGAGGGAAGAAAATTGGGGCAACGCGGGCGCGCGGGACGCGAGGACGCACCCCTTGACGTCCTTCCGGAGCGCCTTGACGACCTCCTTGACGCCGCGCTTCACCTGTTTGTGCTTGGAGGCTGCGGGGAGGCGGGGGCGGGGCGGGGTCGTCAGGGCGGTGGCGGGGCGGTGGCGGGAATCGGCGGCGAGGGATTGACGATCGATTGCGCCCCGCGACGGACGCGTTTTTTCTCCCGGGGACGGGCGGAGCCGCACCTTTCTTGACCACCTTCAGGATCTTCTTGTGGAACCCGATGTCCGCCAGGGGCTTGGCGATCGCGCACACGGGGCGGAGCTCTCCGTCGCCGCCGTCGCTGTCCTCCTTCGCCTTGGACGGCGTCTTGTCTTTCTTCTCCTTCTTCTCCTTCCCCATTGGTGTGTGCACGCGGGGCGCTCCGCCGCTTTTTCCTCCCGGGGCGATGTGCCGCGAGGCGGGACGCGACGCCGTGTGTCGCGGATCGAGGGCGCGGGGCGCGAGCGACGAGTGCGCGTGATCCCGGGCGACGTGCGACGGGAACTCGCGCGGCGCCTTCTGGAGGCGTCGAAGGCGCGCGCGCGCGGTCGAACCGCGAGCCGCCGACACGAGACCGAGTCCCAGGAATCAACAAACCCCGAGGACGGACTGATGCGCGCGCCTGCGCTGCTCGTCCAGACGACCCGGAGCCGGGTCCTCGCACTCTGCACAAAATGAATGATTCGACGCTGTTGTCCTCAAAGAAACCAGATGTACAGATGCGCTCTTCCAAAATGAAATGCTCTTCAGTCGTCCTCCAGCAGCCGCCTCGCGCGCTCCTGGATCATCCTCTGCCTCGCGCTCGGCACCTCCCCCCCCTCCCCCCCCCGGACCCGCCGCCGGTCGTACATCTCCGACCTCGGCGGCGGCGATTCCGTCGGCGACGGCGTCGACGCGCCCGCGCCCGCGTTCGCGCCCCCCCTCGCCGGTCGCGTCTCCGTCTTCGTCGTCACCTCGCGGGACAGCACCCTCCGAGACAGAACGCGCGACGAGCTCGTGCGCGCGATCGGCGACGCCGCTTCTTTCCCCGGCGATGTCGATGTCGTCCTCCCCGGGGACGCCGCCGCGCCGCCGTTCCTCGCCGGCGACGCCGATGGCGAACGCGCGCTCGAGTCGGCGTTTCTCGTCGGGCTCGCGGGAATCTCCTCGATGATAACACCCCCGGTTCTTCTCGTCCCTCGGGGTGATGATCCGCCGGTTCGTTCCCGAACCGCCTCGCCGTGGTTTCTGGACAGGAACGCGACGGTGACGACGAGCACGAGCACGGTGCGCCCCGCGTACCCGGTGAGGGTCCACGCGAACCCGCACCCCGCGAGCTGCGCCCGCCTGTCGCTCAACACGTCCGAGAACCGATGCCACGCGTCCCTCCACGCCGCGTCCCACGCCTCCATCACCCGCGGCCCGATCGCTCGAACCACCGGCGCGCACGCGAACGCGCCGACCCAGACGAACGCGACCGTCGCCTCCGGCCCGAGCCACCACACCCTCGCGACGGAGGAGACGATCCACGCGCACACGCACGCGCGCAGCGTCCTTCGCGGGCGCTCCCACGTCACCAAACGCTCGATCGCGATCCAAAACTCCGCCGCGAGCGGCGCCCGCGCCGCGGCGCTCGAGGCCACCCACCCGCCGAGCTTCGCCGCGACGCGACGGGCGGCCTGTTCGCGCTGCCTCCGGCCCAAGGATTCGGAGGCAAAATCGGACGCGGCGCCGTCCGCCGCGGAGGCGCCGGAGCCGTCGTCGGCGCCGTCGCGGAACGGCTCCGGGTGCGAGTCCGCGGCGTGAGCGGGGTCGGACCGGTCGACTCCCACCGCGTCGTGGACGTCGAAACCACCGGAACGACCGCCGCCCCCGAACACGCCGCGGCGCAGGGAGGCGAAGATGCGCCACGCGAGGCTCGCGGCGAGGGCGAAGATGACGCCGTAACTCGCGACGGTCCAGAACGGCAGCGGGACGGTGCGGAGACTCTTGACGCAGAGTTGGGCGTAGAGCCCCGCGGCGGCGACGCGCGCGGACGCGCCCGGCCGGCGCCACGTCAGGATCTCGACCGCGCGCTGCGTCGCGCCGCGGCGCGCGGGGTGGAGCGCGCGGTGGCGAGGGGAGTCGCCGCCGCCGCCGCGGGGCGAGGCGAGGGGCGATGCGAGGGGGGAGGCGAGCGGGGACGGCGCCGAGGCGGGGAGGGAGGCGCGCGCGCGCTCGAACCCCGCGGAGGCGGCCATGGCCTCCTCGAGCGCGTCCGCGCGCGACTTGGCCTGGCGCGCGCGCTCGTTCGCGGACGCCACCTGCCACCGAGCCGCGGCCATGGCCTTGTCGTGCTCCGCCCGGGCCGCGCGAAGGGAGATCTCCAGAAACTCCACGCGCTCGCGGAGCCGCTCGGACTCGAGCTCCGTCTGACGCGCGCGCTCGCGCTCGCGAGCGCCCAGCACGGACGACATCGCGCCGGTGCGCGCGAGGACGCGAGACGCGCGCGCGGGCCGAGGTGTGGCCCAGGACGGCGCGCGCGACGAGCGAAGAACGCGGCCCCGGGAGCGACAGACTTCGGCAGGCACCACGTTCCCCCCGGGGGGCCACGAATCCCGGAGGAATCGATTCGCGCCAAAAGATCCGCCTGCTCGATCGGCCCACGAGGCGGGTCTTCGAGTTCGCTCGTGTGATGAGATTCTGATGTTTCGTAATAATCTACTAGTGGTTCGACGAGAGGACCGCTCTTCCCGCGCGCGTCCTTCCCGCGCGTCCTCGTTCACGCGCGATACCTTCGCGACGCGCCGCGTTCCATGCCATCGCGCGTCACCTCGTCGCGATGAGCGGCAAGCGCTCGGCGGCGTCCGCGTCGACGCGTCTTTTCCGCGCCGCCGCAAACGCCGTCGCCGCCGCCCCGATCCCGATCGCCGCCCCGATCGCCGTCGCCGCGCCCGCGCCGAACCCCTCTCGACGCGCCTCGACCCCTCGCTCCCCCGCCGCCGCCCCCAGGGCCGCCCTCCGGAACCCTTCGGAACCCTTCGGACGAATTCGGAGACCGCTTCGGAACGCGTCGAGCTGCGCCTTGGCGGTTCGCGACGTCGCCTGCCGCAGCGCCAGCTTGGCGTCGGCGAGCTTCGCCGCGCGCTCCGCCGCCAGCGCCGCCGTCGACGCGCCGCCGAGCGCGCCCTGCTTACCCTTCTCCCCGGGCACGTCGCGCATGAACACCGAAGCGTCCGAAGCGTCAGGGTCTTCATCTGACGACGAGGAGGAGGATGCGGCCCCGGGGGCGGTGGACGATGTTTCGCCCGAATCCGACGTCGCGTCCGACGATTCTTCGGCGCCTTCGCCGCCTTCGCCGAGGGTACTAGTGAGCGCCTCCGGTTTCTTCCGCTCGAGCGCCTCGACGACGGCCGTCTCCGGGACGGCGTCCAGCACGCGCAGCACCGCGCGCCCGCCGACGAGCGCGGAGAGGTCCGGGTCGAGGTCCCTGGCCCTGAGCCTCGCCGCGGCGCGCGCCCTGGTCTGCTCGTCCGGCGCCGTCACCGCGAAGGTGAGCATCGCGTCGTGGCGCGCCGACGCCGCCGCCCCCGCCGCCGCCGCGCCCCCGGCCACCGCCGACGTCGTCGCGAACGCCCCGGGGCCGGACGACGCCGCCGCGACCAGACGCCGCGCCGCCGAGAGCGTCCGCACGCCCTCGACCGTGAACACCAGAGACTGCCCGCGGGGGGCCTTTTTCGCGGATCCGAGTCCGTCCTTTTTCTTGGATCCTCGCTTCTTCTTCTCCGATTCGGGTTCGGATTCCGACGCGGGGGGCCCCGCCCTGCGCCCTCTCCTCGTCGTCGAAGCGGCGGTCCCCTCGCGGCGTTTCGCGGTACCGTCGGAGAGTCCCTCGGATGTACCCTCGTCGGCCTCTCGCGTCGCTCTTTCGATCGCGGCGGTGCCGTTGAGTCTGCACGTGACGTCCGCGGCTCGCGCGCCGATGTCGACGGCGACCGCCGCGCACGCCTGCTCGACGCTCAGCCCGCGGTGGCCGCCGGGGACGACGCGCCGCCCCGGGATGGTCACCGCGCCGACGACGACGTACGACGCCCCCGCGTACCGAATCGACCGCTCGACGTCGGGAAGCGTCCCCGCGAGCGCGTACGTGAGCTTAGGGGCGAGCCTCGCCGCGAGCGCGTGCGGGTCGCCGCCGACCATCACGGGGACCTGAGCCGTGGCCCACATCTCGTAAGAAGGCGCCGCCGACGCATCATCATCGCGCGATCCCGCGCGCGTCTCCGCGGAATCGGAACCGGAATCGGAATCCCTTCGCGTCTCCTCGCGTCCTCGCTTCTTCGAGCGTTTCGAGGAACGCTTCGGGGCGGATCCGAGCGCCGGGAGGGCCTTCGCCTTCGCCGCTGCCCGCACCACCCCGGGCGGGCTCTGGTCGATCCACACGTCGTGCACGTCCACCTTCCCGCCCGCCTCGCCCGAGAGCGCGGCGTTGGCGCTCGGCGCGGCGAGCGCGTCGCGCACGCGCGTCGCGTCGCGCTCGTCTCGCGTCGCCGCCGCGAACGTCATCGTCACCTCCGCCGACGCGGAGAGCGCGCGGAGCGCGAACCCGCCCCCCGCCATCGCCCGCGCGGTGGAGAAGACGTCGGATTCGGGTTCGGATTCGGGTTCGTCGCCGCGCGCGCGCTTCAACAGGCGGAGCGCCTCCTCGCGGTCGGGAACGTCCACGACGGCGAAGACGACGCGCACCTCCTCTGCGTCGTCGCTCTCGCCGGCGCGCGAAGAACCGACGTCGAGCGAACCGAGGCGCGCGAGCGACGCCGCCGGGTCGTCGCGGCGCGCGGTTCGGC
>Ga0181571_10003207_pt1 | contig 12240 bp, 10 predicted proteins | sample 101ome_17_FD_132440 | JGI IMG/M metagenome (GOLD analysis project Ga0181571, IMG submission 132440) | Coastal salt marsh microbial communities from the Groves Creek Marsh, Skidaway Island, Georgia - 101407AT metaG (megahit assembly) | ecosystem: Environmental > Aquatic > Marine > Intertidal...
GCAGAAGAAGGAAGAAATACATATAATCCTATTTCTGTACACTGGAGTGAAGTGCCAGGCAGGGATGAGGAGTGGAAAAAAACAACAATTAAAAATACATCTGAAGAACAGTTCAGACAAGAATTTGAAACTGAGTTTTTAGGAAGTTCAAATACTTTAATTAGTCCAACAAAATTAAAAACTCTGGCATATAGAAATCCACTTGAGAAATTAGAAAATGGAAGTCTAAAAATATATGAGAAGCCTAGAGAAGGAAGAGTATATTTTACTACAGTAGATGTATCTAGAGGTAGAGGATTAGATTATTCTGCATTCTCTATATTTGATGCGTCTGAAGTTCCGTATAAACAGGTTGCAGTTTTTAGGTCGAATTTAATTCCTCCTATGGTATATCCTACTGTAATCAAAAAGATGTGTCAGATATATAATGACTCTTATGTTTTGATAGAAGTAAATGATGTCGGACAACAAGTTTCGGACATCTTATATCATGAGTTAGAATATGAAAATATGATAAGTATTCACAACGACACAAGAAAAGGTCAAAGTGTTAGTGGAGGCTTTGGTGGAAGAGGCGGAACTACACTAGGAATTAGAACAACAAAGGCAACTAAAAAAATAGGATGTTTAAATCTTAAGAGTTTAGTTGAGGAAGATAAAATTTTAATACAAGATTTTGATACAATCAATGAATTAACAAGTTTTATTTCGAAGGGTCATAAATATCAAGCAGATGTTGGTAAAAATGACGATTTGGTGGACACATTAATTTTGTTCTCTTGGATGACAACTGATGACTATTTTAAAGAATTATCTGATATTGACACAAGAAACGAAATTTATGAGGAGAGGTTAAGAAATATTGAGGAAAATATGTTACCATTTGGATTTATTTCATCCAGTTATGATTTCGAATCTTTTGTTGATGCTGATGGAGACAGATGGACTACAGAAGACACCAATTAGGTAATTAGGTGAATTTGTTGTTTTTATAAATAAATAGAAAATACACTATAAAATAATTTAAAGGAGATAAAAAATGGCATTCCAAGTAAGTCCTGGCGTTAACATTTCAGAGATTGATGCTTCTACTAGTGTTCCAGCATTAGCCACCAATACTGGTGGTTTGGTTGGTAGGTTTAGTAAAGGCCCAATTGACGAAATCGTAACCGTAAGTAGCGTTGAAGAATTGAGATATCACTTTGGCGATCCAGCTGAAGACAACTATAGATCATGGTTCACAGCGGCTAACTTCCTTTCATATTCAAATTCATTGAAAGTTGTTAGAGTTGCGAATGATGATGATTCAAATGACGCAAATAGAATTAAAAACGCAATATCTGGTATTGCCGCTGCAACAGTTGCAACTGCAAGAACAGACAATTTTACTGGACAGTCTTCAACAACTGATACAGTATTTGGTTCATCTGCACAAGCATTCACTTATGCAGTTAGTACCACAGCACCAACTGCAAGTGTTGATTTACATACAACTGCAGATAGTGCAGGAAACTATCTTTTACCAAGACAGGATACTGGTAACGCACTAGTTACTAGTTCCGGCGCCGCAGCTGGTACTGATACTCCAGTTCGCATTCTCTCTGGGTCAGATGTTCAAGTTTCCGTAAGAGGTGTAAATGAAACTTCTGGTGGACTCGTTCCAACAGCACGTTACTCTCTATCTGGACAAGCAATTACATTTGAAACACCAGTTGGACAAACTGCAAACTCTGGGCCATATTACATCCATTCAGCGGATGGTGCTACAGTTGGTGCAGCAACAACAAATCTTGGTTCTGGTTTTTATTACCCAGTATACGACAGAGTTTCTGACGCAGAAATCGCTGATGCAGGAACATATAATGGTGATGGAGTCGCCGTTGCATACTTCTTCCAAAAGTATGGTGGTGGAATTACACTGACTTCTGACACAAACGATACTGTTACTTTAGATAACGCAGACCATGGTTTCCAAGTTGGTGATGCAGTTGTGTATGTAGAAAATGCTGGTGCCGCAGTAGGTCTTACAGACGGAACGATTTATTATGTTGCATCTGTAAATGCTGCAACAATCGGACTTTCTGCAACTTTTGACTTCCAAGCAAATACTGCTGGTTCTGCTGTTGATATTTCAGTAGATACACTTGCTCCAAATGTCGCTGGTGGTAACATTTATAAAGTTTGGTATATGCCAGATGAGTTTGAAAATACTGCAACCGCAGCTGCTCCTGCAAACACTGCAATTAAATTGTTCGCAGATGCAAACGACCAAGTTGTAATTAATGTTGCACAACAAACTGTGTTCACATTGTCAAATGCGCCAGGTACATATGCAGTAGAAAATCAATCTATCGCTGCAACAAATGATGTTGATGGTGTATATGCTGCAACAGACTATAGTATCGCTGCGAATAGTGCAGATTTTACTTTCCTTTCAAATGCACCACTTACAGGTGAAACAGTAACTATTACTGTTCCTGCAAGACGTTCATTTACACTTGGACAAGCTGTTACTGCGACACAAACTGTAGAGGTTACTGTTAATGGTGTTCCATACACAGAAGGTGCTACAAATAATGGATTTAGTTTGGTTGGAGATAGAACAAGAATCTTGTTTGCAACCGCTCCTGCTGGTGGTGACGCCATCGTTGTAAGAACAAACTTACCAGAAGAAACAACATATACATTTAGTACAACAGTATATCTTCCAAACAAAGATGCGTTTGACGCACTTGGGTTTGGTAATGCTGGATTTAGTGGCCACGAATTTGCATTTAAAGATTCTGGTGCCGTTGGTAATAGATACAAAATTTATCTTGTAGACGAATCTTCATATGATAACTTTGTAATCAACGAACCATCAATTGCTGCAGTTCTTAGTGGTGCTCCGAATGCTGATGATAATACTGTTGACCCAGTAACTAATGATTCACAAGGTATTTCAATCGTTGTTACTGAAATGTCTCCTGCTGGTGAAACAGTAGTAGAAGTTTTAGAAAATATGTCAAAAGCAAGTAACGGTAAGACAGAAGATGGTACAAACATCTATTATGTTGACCGTATTAATAATTTGTCTAATTATGTTTATGTCCTTAACCATCCAACAGGTACTACCGATTGGGGTCAAGATATTACACTAACAAAGACAAGTTTTGCAAGACTTAATACAACAGGTTCCGCAACTGGTGCAGAACAATATGTTGAAAGAGAGTTTGGAAACGGTAGAAACGGAATTGCACCTACTACTGGTGCGTTCTCTAACGGAACAGATCTATTTGCTGATTCTGAAAATGTTGACATCGCCTTCTTACTTGCTGGTGAAGCACTTGAAATTGCATCTAGTGTAGATGCTGCAAGAGCTGCAGCTGCAAAACTTATCCAAGTTGCTTCTGATAGAAAAGATACGGTTGCATGTCTGTCTCCAAGATATGCAGATGTAGTTACTGATGCAAATGCAAGAAGTTCAGATGCACAAATCGCATTCTGGAGAAGTGTTGGTTCAAATAACTATGCATTTGTAGATTCGAACTATAAATATCAGTATGATAAGTACGCTGACAAGTTCCGTTGGGTTCCATTCAATGGAGATGTTGCTGGTTTGATGGTTAGAAGTGAACAAGAAAGAGATGCATGGTATTCTCCTGCTGGATTTAACCGTGGTAATGTCAAAAATGTTGTTAAAACACTTCAAACACAAGACAAAGCAGACAGAGATTCGTTGTATAAAAATGCAATCAATCCAGTCGTTAACTTCTCTGGACAGGGAACAGTATTATTTGGTGACAAGACATTCACTACCAAGAGTTCTGCATTTAGTAGAATCAATGTTAGAAGATTGTTTATTGTACTTGAAAAGTCTATTGCTGCTGCTGCCAAGTTCACTCTGTTTGAGTTCAATGATGAGTTCACTAGATCACAGTTTACATCTCTCATCGAACCATTCTTGCGTGAAGTGCAAGGAAGAAGAGGTATTTACGACTTCAGAGTAGTTTGTGATGAAACAAACAACACTGCCGAAGTGATTGATCAGAATCAATTCGTGGGTGACATCTACATTAAACCTGCAAGATCGATCAACTTCATTCAACTCAACTTTGTTGCAGTTAGAACTGGTGTTGATTTTGATGAAATTGTTGGTGCAGTTTAATATAAATAGATTAGAAAACAGGAGAAAATAAACAATGGCATTCAACATAGAACAATTTAAGTCAAACTTTGCAGATGGTGGCGCTCGTCCTAACTTATTTAGAGTTAGAATGAATTTTCCTGCTGGGGTAGGTGCTGCCGCCCCAACAGAACTTGCATTCGTTGTAAGGGCTGCTCAGATTCCTTCAGCAACAATCGCTCAGATTGATGTCCCTTACTTTGGTAGACAGGTAAGGGTTGCTGGTAATAGAACATTTGAACCATGGACTGTTACAGTAATTAATACTGAAGAGTTTGCAGTAAGAAATTCATTAGAACAGTGGATGAACGCAATCAATCAGCATAACTTGAATACACAACAGTTTGCATCAAATTCTCTTGCCGCCTACAAATCAAACGCATTTGTAGAACACTACGGTAAGGATGGACAAGGAAGTGTTATCGCTCGCTATGAGTTCAGAGGATTATTCCCAACTGAACTAGGTGCAGTAGAACTTTCTTGGGACGCAAACGATCAGTTGGAAGAATTTACAGCAACATTCGCATATGACTATTGGCAGCACGATAACGTTGTAACTTCTTAATTTAAATAATTAAAGAGTTGGATATAGTATGGAAATTAAATTATTTGGCTTCACTCTTCTAAAGACTGGAGAGGAAAACAAAAATCTTAAATCATTCGTCCCACCAAGTGGGGCGAATGATGAAGACTCTCTAGAAGTTTCTTCAAATTTTTACAGCACATTTTTAAATTTAGAAAATACCGCAAGAAGCGATCAAGAACTTATCGATAGATATAGAGATATGTCAATCTATCCAGAAGTCGAGGTTGCGATTGACGATATTGTTTCTGAAGCAATAGTTAATGAAACGGATGATTATCCAGTTAAATTATTAACTAAAAATCTTGAGCAAACAGAAACTGTAAAAAATAAAATCACAGAAGAATTCAATAACGTTTTAAATATTCTTGATTTTAAAAATCAAGGATACGATATCTTTCGTTCTTGGTATATAGATGGAAGACTTTATTTCCATATCATTATTGATGAAAATAAACCAAAAGAAGGTATCAAAGAACTCAGAAAAATTGACCCACGCACTATCAAAAAAGTTAAAGAAGTAGAAAAGGACGAAAAGCCTGGTGGGCCAACATTAATCAAATCAGTAAAAGAATTTTATTTGTATAATGAAAAGGGTGTCATTAATGGTGCAGATAAAACCACAGGCATTCCCATTTCTCCTGATGCGATTGCATATGTGAGTTCTGGACTAAAAGACGCTAAAAGAAATTATACAATTGGGTATCTACATAAAGCAATCAAGGCATTGAACCAACTAAAAATGGTGGAAGATTCTGTAGTAATATACAGATGGACAAGAGCACCAGAAAGAAGAGTTTTCTACATTGATGTTGGCAATCTTCCCAAAGTGAAGGCGGAACAATATATCGCCGACATTATGAATAGATATAAGAATAAAGTTGCGTATGATTCATCTACTGGTGAAATTAAGGATGAACGCAAACATATGTCTATGTTGGAAGATTTTTGGTTCCCTAGAAGAGAAGGTGGTAGGGGTACAGAAATTGAGACTCTGCCTGGCGGAACAAATCTTGGGGAGATGGAAGATGTACTATACTTCCAGAAAAAGTTATATAAATCTTTAAATGTTCCTGCATCTAGATTAGAACCAGATCAGTCTCTTGCATTGGGAAGAGCGACAGAAATTTCTAGAGATGAATATAAATTTAACAGATTTATCGTTAGACTTAGAAATCAATTTAGTAATTTATTTTTAGACTTACTTAAGACACAATTGATTTTGAAAGGTGTGATTACATCAGAAGAGTGGAAATCAATATCACAAGAATTGATTTTTGATTTTACACAAGATTCATATTATTCAGAAATTAAAAATTCTGAAATGATTAGAGATAGAATTACACTTGCTGGTGAGATGGCAGATCAAATCGGTAAATACTACTCTAATACTTGGGTGCAGAGAAACATTCTAAAACTCAGTGATGACGAAATTAAAAATATGAAAGATGAAATTACGAAAGAGGCGGATGATCCGCTTTTTGGTAAACCAAAAGAAGATGAGGGTTTTTAAATGACAGAGAATGAAGATAATATAAATAATAAAACAATAGATATTGTAGACAATTCTGTTTTAGGCAAAGCGTCCGTTGTTGCTGATAATATTAAATCAGTACTTGATGCAAAGAGACAGGAAGAAATCGACAATTACAAGCAGGATTTTGCAAAAACAATGTTTAATAATCCAGCGCATAGTGATGTTGAAAGTGAAGAATAAATATTAAAAGGGTTTAAAAGATGCATTCTTTTTTAGAATTCTTGGAAGATGACTTAGATGAAGCTGTTAAAAGAAAAATAGTCATTAGAAAAGGTAAGAGAAAAATTAAATATGTGTCTGATAAGGCCGGTTATAAAGTAATTAACAAGAGAGAGATCAAGATTAATCCAGGCGATATGCGAAAAATGAGTATTAGAAACACTCGTTCCGCAAGAAAAAGAAAAGGCAAGGTTAATGTTGCAAATCTCCGTAGAAGAAGATCACTTCAAAGAAGGACAGGACTATGAAACTAATTACAGAAGTAGTTGAAGACATTCTGGTAGAATCCAAAGGAAAAGACCTTTTTATTGAAGGTATTTTCTTACAATCAAATGTCAAAAATAGAAATGGTAGAGTGTATCCCACAGAAGTTCTCGAAAGAGAAGTTGAGAGATATAACGAAAACTACATTCAAAAAAATAGAGCATTTGGAGAACTTGGACACCCAGAAGGCCCGACTATCAATCTGGAAAGAGTTTCCCATATGATTAAAGAGCTTAAGAGAGATGGTGATAATTTTGTTGGCAAAGCAAAAATTATGACAGACACTCCTTATGGTGCTATCGTTAATAACCTTATTAAAGAAGGTGCATCTTTAGGTGTTTCTTCTAGAGGTATGGGTAGTGTAAAACAGTCTGGTGGTGCAAATGTTGTTCAAGATGATTTTTATCTTGCAACCGCCGCAGACATCGTTGCAGACCCTTCTGCGCCCAATGCATTTGTAGAGGGTATTATGGAAGGTAGAGAGTGGGTTTGGGACAACGGTATTATTAGAGAAGCTCAAATTGCAGAATACCAAGACTCTCTCAAAAAGGCCAAAAGGCAACAATTAGAAGAAACAAAACTGAGAGTTTTCAAAGATTTTGTGTCAAAACTTTAAATATTATAAATAAATATAAATTAAAACTCTAAGGAGAAACAAAATGGAAGATTTAAAAAACGAAGATATGATTGAAGAAGTTGTTGCTTCTGAAGCCGAAGAGATTGATTCTCAGGTTGAAGAACTAATTGACGACCTTCAAGAAGATCAAGAAAATGTCACTGAGGCTAAAGCTTCTAAAAAAGAGGATGCCCATGAAGACGAAGAAGAAGAAGAGGACGAAGCTGAGGAATCAGTAAAGAAAGAGTCTAAATCTTCTAAGAAAGAAATGGCAGATGATGAAGAAGAAGAAGACGAAGATGAAGTCGCAGAGTCTAAATCATCTAAGAAAGAAATGGCAGATGATGAAGAGGATGATGAAGACGAAGAAGAAGTCAAAGAATCTCCTAAGAAAAAAATGAATGCATCTTACAAAGTCGCCAAAGAAGATATCGATGTAAAAGAAGATGTCGATGCAATGCTTGCTGGACAAGAACTTACTGAAGAGTTCCAGTCACAAGTTAAAACCATTTTCGAAGCAGCTGTAGTTGCTAAAGTAAACGAACAGTTGGAAAAAATGTACGAAGATTATGAAACAGAACTTCATGAAGAAGTTTCTCATATCCGTGAAGATATTTCAGAAAAAGTGAATGAGTATCTTACTTATGTCGCTAAAGAGTGGGTTGAAGAAAATAAACTCGCCGTTGAAAACAAACTGAAATTAGAAGTTATGGAAAACTTCATGTCAGGACTCAAAACTCTGTTTGAGGAAAATTATGTTGATGTGCCAGAAGATAAAATTGACCTTTATGGGGATGCGTTATCTTCTCTTGAGGAAAAAGAGACAAAATTAGATGAGTCAGTTCAAAAAAATATCGAATTGACAAAGAAAATTGAATCTCTAGAGACCGAGATCATTCTAAAGGATGTAACAGAAGGTCTTACAGTTTCACAGGTTGAAAAAGTAAGAACACTTTCTGAAAGTGTTGATTTCGTGAACGCCGATGATATGAGAAATAAGATTACATTGATCAGAGATAATTATTTTCCATCTGAAACAAGTGTGGAAAGCGAAAGTATTCTCGCTGAGAGTGCATTAGAAACTTCTGTAGAGGATTCGCCAGTGGTTAAAGAGGAAAATAAATTTCAATCGGTTATGGATATTTATGCGAGAGCACTAAATAAACCTAAAGATTAAAATTTTATAAATAATATTATAGAACAAACATTATCTATTTAAGGAGAAAAAAATGCACGACTATAACGAGAACTTTGTTCAACAGTTAAAAGAAAAGTGGGCACCTGTTCTTGACCATGGTGAACATGCCGAGATTACAGACCCATACAGAAAGGCAGTAACTGCTATTCTTCTTGAGAATACAGAACAAGCCACAATCAAGGAAAACGCCTTAGGACGTTCTTCTTTGGATCAACTTAACGAAACACCAACAAGTGTTGCACCTACAGGTGCTGCTTCTGGTAATATCCAGTATGCAGACCCAGTCATCATTTCGATGCTTCGTAGAACTGCACCAAACCTAATGGCATATGACCTTTGTGGTGTACAACCAATGACAGGACCAACTGGACTTATCTTTGCGATGCGTTCACGTTATTCTTCTCAGACTGGTACAGAAGCATCATTCGATGAAGCTAACACAGAGTTTTCTGGTGATGTTGCAGGACCAAATCACTCAGGTACAGATCCATTTGCTGGTGCTGTTATTGCTACTGGTGCATTGGATGAAACTGGTTCAACAGTAACAACTGGTGTCGCTGGTGCAACTGCACAGGGTGAATTGTTAGGTAACGGTTCTACAATGACTGCAGACGGTCACTTCAACCAAATGGCATTCTCAATTGAGAGAGTATCAGTAACTGCGAAAACAAGAGCATTGAAAGCTGAGTACACAACTGAACTTTCACAAGACTTGAAAGCAGTTCATGGACTTGATGCAGAAGCAGAACTTTCAACAATTCTTTCTACAGAAATCACTGCAGAAATTAACCGTGAAGTTCTTCGTACAATGTACGGTATCGCAAAACTTGGTGCTCAGTCTCAAGTAACTAACACAGGTGTTTATGACCTTGCAACAGACGCTGACGGACGTTGGTCTGTTGAGAAGTTCAAAGGACTTATGTTCCACATTGAGAGAGAAGCAAACACAATTGCTAAAGAAACTCGCCGTGGTAAGGGTAACGTAATCGTTTGTTCTTCAGACGTTGCTTCCGCACTTGCAATGGCAGGTCTTCTTGACTACAACCCACAAATGTCAACAGGTTTGAATGTTGATGACACTGGTTCGACATTTGCTGGAACACTTAACGGACGTTTCAAAGTATACATTGACCCATACTTCTCGTCTGCAAACAACACCGACTTCGTAATGGTTGGATTCAGAGGTACATCTCCATATGACGCTGGATTCTTCTATTGCCCATATGTTCCACTTCAGATGGTTCGTGCGGTTGGTGAGAACAGTTTCCAACCAAAAATCGGGTTCAAGACTCGTTATGGATTGGTTGCTAACCCATATGCAGAAGGTACAACAGTTGGTAGCGGTGCTCTTACAGCTCGTGCAAATACCTACTACAGAATCTTCCGTGTAGACAATATCAATTCTGTATAATAACTATAAAATAGATTGATAGTACTTAGGGGGAGTTTTACTCCCCCTTTTTTTGGCATAAATATTAGGTGAAAAGGAGATTACAATGGATCTTGTATCAAATTCTGTAAATTTTTTAAATACACAAAACTTTACATTTAATAGTAATATATGTCCATCATTGGGCCCATATGTACAAGAATTAACTTTGCCTGGCATACAGTTAGGAGAAGCAATTGCAGAAACTCCTTTCGTTGCAAGAAAAGAGCCAGGAGATAAGTTAGTATATTCTCCTTTGGGTATTTCATTTACAGTAGATGAAGATATGAAAAACTGGTTGGAAGTTTATGACTGGATTACCGCTCTTGGATTTCCAGAAAATTTTCAACAATATGGAAGCTTTCAAAACGCAAAAAGAATTAACTTAAAGTCTGTATTTGATGACCTTACAATTCTTGTAAATAATAATCAAGAGCAACCAATTATAAGAGTCACATTTAAAGATGCATTTCCAATCTCTATTGGAGATATCCCATTAACAACATCTGCAACAGAGTCGGCCCCACCAGTCGCACAGGCAGATTTTCAATACAGAAACTATGTGGTGGAACGATTATAAATAATTATTAATTGAATGGATTTTTTATTATGAGTGAATACTCTAACTTATTATCAAAAATAGCAGAACTTACCAAAGAGTCCGAAAAGGATGTTAAGATTGATTTTCTGAGACTAGAAGACGAACTAGTTCACAATCAGAATCTAATTGGTAAGTGGATGACCTACCAACAAGTAAATCAGACAAAACTCCAGTTTATTGAACTCGACTATAAAAAATTAGTCGGAGATAAAATGAAATACTATACAGGCAAGATGTCTGAAGATGAAATCATATCCAAAGGATGGCAGATAGAAGGAACGAAAATTCTTAAATCTGATGTTGGTTCTTGGATGGATAGTGATCCAGATGTTTTAAAGTTAAAGAAAAATGTTTTACTTCAAAATCAAATTTTAGATTTAATTAGTAAGACGCTAGACATATTAATAGACCAAAAGAAATGGACTATAAAAAATTACATAGACTGGAAAAAGTGGTTAGAAGGTAATTAATGTCTAAATTTTATGCTGCTAAATTAAATGAGGTTTACTTGCAAGTAGACGCAGACGAACTTCATATGTTAAAGGAACTTGTGGACTACTTCACATTTAAAGTCCCTGGCGCCGAATTTATGCCTGCATATAAAAATAAGTATTGGGATGGTAAAATACGATTGTTCAATCCAACCAATTGTAAGTTGTATGTTGGACTACTAAATCAATTAAAATTTTTCTGTGATAAAAATGGTTATGAACTCTCCTTTGAAGATGATTTAACAGACACAAATTTTACAGATAATAATTTACAAGAGTTGTGTAAATACATCGATCCACATAGTCAGGGGAAGAAGATTGATTATAGAGATTATCAACTTGATGCTATCAAACATGCAATCAACTACAACCGAGCGCTACTACTTTCTCCTACTGCATCAGGTAAATCTTTAATTATATACACATTGGTAAGATTTTATAATATGCATCCTAATGTAAAGGGAAAGAAGATATTGATAATTGTACCAACAACATCTCTGGTTTCCCAGATGTATTCTGACTTTGCAGATTATGGTTGGAATGTAGAAAAATATTGCCATAAAATATTCCAAGGACAAAGTAAAGAAACCGACAAAAAAGTTGTAATATCTACATGGCAGTCCATTTATAAAATGCCTAGAGATTATTGGGATCAGTTTAATGTTGTAATAGGTGATGAGTGTCACTTATTCAAAGCGAACTCATTAAATAAGATTATGGACAGACTTACTAGTTGTAAATATAGATTTGGAACTACTGGAACTTTGGATGGAAGTAAAACTCATAAATTAGTTCTGACTGGATTGTTTGGTGATGTAAAACAAGTTACCACTACAAGAAAACTAATCGATAGCAAAACCCTTGCAGACTTCAGTATCAAGTGTATAGTATTAAAATATCCAGAGAAGATATGCAAGGAAATGAAAGGAACCAAATACGCAGATGAAGTAGAGTGGATTGTCACAAATAATCGCAGAAATGAATTCATCAAGAATCTGGTTCTTGATTTAAAGGGCAACACACTTGTCTTATTTAATTTTGTGGAAAAACATGGAATCCCACTACATAATTTGTTAAAGGATGGTGCAGATGAAAACAGAAGAGTCTTTTTTGTGCATGGAGGAGTTGACGCAGAAA
>Ga0181571_10003212_pt1 | contig 12235 bp, 10 predicted proteins | sample 101ome_17_FD_132440 | JGI IMG/M metagenome (GOLD analysis project Ga0181571, IMG submission 132440) | Coastal salt marsh microbial communities from the Groves Creek Marsh, Skidaway Island, Georgia - 101407AT metaG (megahit assembly) | ecosystem: Environmental > Aquatic > Marine > Intertidal...
GCAACAATAATTGCGCCGGCCGCAATCAGCCTTTGCACCAAAATCGGTTGGTTATCAGCAATATGAGGTTCAAGCGCGGCAGAACCGCGTGTTGTGCGCTTACCTTTTATCGGGGTGAACTCTTTTATCGCAACGGGGATGCCTTCCATCAGACGCGGCTTGGCGCCAGTGTTAAGGCGCGTTTTCACAGCCTCTGCTTGGGCTAGCGCATCATCATGATAAATCGCAGTAAAGGGATTGAGCTTGGCTTGAACCTGCTCACATCGCTTTAGGCATTCGGTAATAAGGGAAACGGGATCAAGACTGGCATTAACGATACCATTCTTGATTTCAACAGCGGACAGAAAAGGAAAGGCTTTTGTCATAAGAACCGCGATAAGGGTGAGGAAGGCTCCGTTACCAGAGCCTTCCCAAAGATTATTTTTTCAGTTGTGTCCAGATGGCGTCATAAAGCGCCTGTGTTTCTGGGGCACAAACCTCGATAAAGGTTCCTGCAGGAGCATCAGCAGGAGGATTGTTTTCAGGTGAGGTTACCAGTTCTGGATCAAGGAATGCCTCAACGCCTTTAACGCCTGCGGTGTAACGCGCATAGTTGGTTACGGCAGCTGCGTTTTCTGGCTCAAGCAAGAAGTCCATGAACTTCAACGCCGCTTCGCGGTTAGGAGCGTCTTTTAAAAGCACCACATTATCCATCCATACAATGTAACCTTGATCAGGATAGGAATATTCTAGGCTTGCACGCTCAGCCCTTGCTTTGGCGCCAAACCCGTTCCAGATCATGCCTGCAGCGGCATCACCAGATGACAACACATCCTTGGCACCATCAGAATTGAAAGACGCCCAATCAGCCTTTGCTGTTTCTAGCATCTCGCTAAGCTCTTTGAGCTGGGCACGGTCGGATGAACACTGAGGGAAACCCATATGCAGTGAGGCAAAAGCCAAGGTTTCCCCAGCCGTATCAAGGATATTGATTTTACCTTTTAGCTCGCTGGGTGGATTGAAAATAATGTCTGTGGTGCGGATATTTCCAGAATAGACATCACGGTCTACCATGAAACTGGTTGAACCCCACTGATAAGGAATGGAGCTTTTGCGTCCCATATCAAAATCAACATCCAACCATTGGTCCATAATGTTACCAAAGTTTTTCAATTCAGATGGAGAAAAGGTATCCAACATACCCTCGTCATTCATAATTTTGACCATGTAATCCCCGGGTACAGCAACATCATAGCTGCCTAGCCCGCCGGCCTTCAAATTAGCAAATAAAGCCTCGTTAGAATCATAGGTGTCCATAACCACTTCAATGCCTGTTTCTGCAGTGAACTCATTCAGCAATTCTTGTGGAATATATTCAAACCAATGATAGACGGTCAGTTTTTCTGCCGCCGCAGATTGGGCAAATGACATAGCTAATGCCGCAGCCCCTAGTGACATAGTAATTTTACGCATTATTTCCTCCATAATTAGATGTTTTGGATGCCTGATGGAATATCTACTCCAAATTTCATTCTTTACCTTATCTGAATGTGCGATTTGGAAAAAGAAAATTTAATTAAGCACTGATTAGAAAGTAACTAATCACAAATTGGCATGAACGGTTTTGCATTAATCGCGATTATTGCCCATGCGGCTAATCAGATATGAAATCGTTACCAACAGAATAGAAGCGGCTAACATGAGGGTTGAGATCGCCATAATATTCGGCTTAATTCCCTGTTTTACAGCGCCAAAAATAGCGGTAGGGAGAGTTTCTACCCCTGCTCCTTTCACAAAATTAGTGATGATAAAATCATCTAGTGAAATAATAAAGGCAAGCAAAAAGCCAGATAAAATCCCTGGCAACATCATGGGAAAGAGGATTAACCGAAAGGTCTGACCGGGTGTGGCGTATAGATCGCGTGCGGCCTGTTCATAAACATTTGAAATGCCTTGTAGGCGTGCAGCAATAGGCAAATAAGCAAAGGGAATACAAAACACAATATGCGCTAGCAGAATACTCAGCAGGCCTCTTTCAAACCCAATAGAGGCAAAAAAGATTAATGTAGCTACTGCGGTCACAATTTCTGGCACCATGAGGGGCAAATTAATCAACCCAAAGGTAACCGCTTGCCCACGAAAAGCGCGCCCCCTTATCATTGCAAGCGCAGATAGGGTGGCAATCACGGTTGAGGTCACGGCCGCTAAAATGGCAATTGTCAGTGAATTGACTGTAGCCTGTTTAAACTTCCCTGCCTCAGGTCCGAAAAACACCTCATTATACCAAACAAGGCTAAAACCTTTCCAGACCGTAATAGAAGGGGAATTGTTAAACGAATAGACCATGACAATGATAAGCGGCGCATAGAGAATAATCAGGCAAAGCCAGGCCATTTCCCTAAAGCCAGGATACCAACTGATGCGTTGTGAGGTTTTTGCCATCTTAATGCCCTCCGTTGTTGTCCCGGCTCTGGGCACGGGCATAAAACAGAAGGATAATCATGATAATCGTCAATAGAATCATTGATACTGCCGCCCCAAATGGCCAGTCCCCTGACTGCCCTTTGAATTGTTCTTCGACCAATGAGCCGATCATAAAATTCTTGGCCCCGCCCAATAGATCTGGCGCAAGGAAAGCCCCAAGGCTAGGAATAAAGACCAGAATGCATCCGGCGATAATGCCAGGTTTAACCGCTGGGATTACCACCTTAAACAGCGTTGTCCAGCGATTGGAATAGAGATCAGCCGCCGCCTCAGATAAAGCAAAATTATAGCGTTCGATAGAGGCGTAAATTGGTAATACCATGAACGGCAAGTAAGAATAAAAAAGGCCAAGCTGGATAGCAAAATTAGTATTGATCATGCTGATCGGATCATCAATCACCCCCCATGACATAAGCCAATTGTTAAGAGGGCCAGTATCACGGATAAGAAATTTCATCGAAACCGTCCGGATCAACAAATTGACCCAATAAGGGATGGTGATGAGAAACAGCCAGAATGAGCGTGACTTTGGGGCGCGTGTAGCAATGAAATATGCGGTTGGAAAACCAATGAGAAAGCAGAACACCATAGCAAATAGGGCTTGCAAAAAAGACCGCCAGAAAATGCCAAGATAAGTCCATTCAATGCGGGCTGGTTCATCCCCAAAAAGGCCGCGATCGATAAAAAACTGATCATACGCCTCTAGCGTGAACTCCCATATCACTCCGCCTCTGAAATCTTGGGTGAGGAAAGAGTAAATCAACATCACGAGAACAGGGATGACTAGCAAAATGCCAATCACAAACCATGCGGGCATCAACAAAATATGCTGCTTGCCATCAACGATGGACGTTTGGGCACCGTTGCCACCTTTTGTGATCCAACCTGCCATTATTCTGACAACGCCCTGATAGCAATTTCTGGAATAGTGATTTCCACCTTATTGCCAACCCCAAAACTTGAGGTGGCATCAATGGTGTTCTGTAATCTTGCCAGTAAGCTTTCCCCATCATCCAGCAGCAATTGCACTTGGGTATCTGTGCCAAGATAAGAAATGCTTTTGACCGTACCACCTATCGTATTCACCTTACCGCGCCCACGGGTAAGGGGTTTAATCTGAATGCGCTCTGGCCTGATCATCACATTGATCTGCTTGCCTTTTTGAAACTGAGATTGAGAGAAAATATTCAAACCTTTAATGCCGCATTCCAGATCAACACAAAGTTTGACTTGGTCTTTTGCCGCTGCTTGGGCTTTCGAAGCTTTTGCTGGTGACTTTTCTGGGCCGGTAACCTTAGCTTTGAGGATGTTGGCCTCACCAATAAAATTAGCAACAAAGATGTTTGTGGGATTGTCGTAGATTTCTTTCGGTGATCCAATTTGTTGAACTTGACCATTGCTCATGACTGCGATGCGGTCAGACATGGTTAAGGCTTCCTCTTGGTCATGGGTGACAAAAATAAACGTGATACCAGTGTGTTTTTGAATCTCTTTTAACTCTTCTCGCATCGCTTGGCGAAGTTTCAAGTCAAGCGCAGATAAAGGTTCATCCAAAAGTAACACCTTTGGTTGCGGCGCAAGCGCACGTGCCAGCGCAACCCTTTGCTGTTGCCCACCGGAAAGTTGTGATGGTTTGCGTTCTGCAAACTCCGCCATACGGATCAATTCCAGCATGGCATGGGTTTGGGTTTTAATAAAATCTGTATCACGCCCAAGCCGCTTTAGGCCAAAAGCCACATTTTCATAAACGGTCAGATGTGGAAACAAGGCATATTGCTGAAACACGGTATTCACCGGCCTTTGGTTTGACTGCAGCCTACTGATGTCATCACCAAACAACAAAATCTGACCTTTTGTAATATCTTCAAAACCGCCAATCATCCGCAGCAAGGTGGTCTTACCGCAACCTGATGGCCCTAGCAGGGTGAAAAACTCATTATCACCGATTGAAAAGCTTATATTGTCTAATGCCACTACAGGGTCAGTGCGATGTGGATATACTTTGGTAACGGAAACAATATCAATAGCGTGTGTGTCTGTCATATTCCCTGCCTTCATGATTTTTGCCATGGTGCATAAAAGTCATGCTGATGGCAAGTGTGGGGTTATTATCACATCTTATTTTATCATGTTTGTCTGATCCTCATTAAAAACTAATTTCATCATCTGTAAATTAGGTATAAACTAACTAATAGATTGAATATTCATGCTTGCCTAATGGCCAATCTTTTTCAAAATAAGGCTTATGATTATGTCAGAGATGAGGACAGCACTATGATCAGAACAGGAAATGAATATAAAGATTCGATTCGCGGCAACCGTGAAGTTTACATGGATGGTAAGCGCGTTAACGATGTGACCACACATGCTATGTTCAAACCCTTGGTTGATATTCGGGCGCGTATCTACGATATGGCGCATGAAGAAGCCACCCGCGACATTATGACGACCCGGGATGGCGATGAGGTCAACGCGATCGGAAATGCTTTGCCCTTCACCCAACAAGATTGGTGGGACAAACGCCGTGCAACTGATGCTGTGCTCGAGGATGTGGGCGGCGTTGTTACCCGTGTAGGTGATGAAACCGTGGGTGAGATGTGGTCGCTCTATGATGGTCAGGATGTGCTAAATGAGGTTGACCCCCAATTTTCAAAGAATATTGAAAACCATATCTTTAAGGTCTTAAAAGAAGACCCTTTTCATGTCTCTGCGAATACGGATCCTAAAGGTGATCGGTCTTTGGCGCCTCAAGATCAAGACCCAGATATGCTGCTTCATGTGGTAAAGGAAACCGATGCTGGTATTGTTGTGCGCGGGGCTAAATTTGAAACCGCCGCCGCTTATGCTAATCAGGCCTTTACAAAGCCAACGATTGCGAATTGGGGTGATAACGCCCTTTCAGATTATGCGGTTGGGTTTATTTGTGATTTGAACTCCCCTAACCTGAAGTTTATCTGCCGCACTGGATTTGCTGGTGCGCGTGGGGGTTGTCCACGCTCTGATCACCGGGATTATCCTCTATCAAATAAATTTGATGAAGTAGACACCATGGTCATTTTTGATAATGTCCTCGTGCCTTGGGAAAATGTGTTGTTCTATCGCCATACAAAGGCGGCTACTTTTATTCGTGCCACTTTGCACCGGTATTCGGCTTTTGCCTTTGTTCAGCGAACCTTGAAACAGGCTGATCAAATGATCGGCACCGCGATGTTTAATATTCGCCAGACTGGGCTTGAGAAAATACCAGCAATTCAAGAGAAAATGTCTCAGCTGGCGGTATGGCGAGAAGGTATTAATGCGCATTTAACAGCGGCAATTGCCTTGGGTGAAAAATCCCCAGCAGGCCTGTTAATGCCAAATCAGTCATTGTTAATGACGGGGCGTTATCACGCTATGTCTAATTTACCAACAATGATGCATCTGACTCGCGAGCTTTGTGGTGGGCAGATTTGTGTGACCCCAAATGTGGCTTCTTTTGAATCCGAAGAAACCGGTCCATGGATGGAAAAGTTCTATACCATTAATGAGAAATGGATCGCAGAAGATCGGCGTAAGCTTATGGCCTATGCGCGTGATCTGTTGAACTCTGATTACGCTGGACACCGGCTAACTTTTCAGTTGTTTGCCCAAAGTCCGCCAACCGCGCATCTCGGTGCAGTTTATCGCAATTTTGATTGGGATAGTCCACTTAGCTTTGTTAAAGATGGGGCAGATCTTTCAGATCGTGTCCTCGATGAAGCAGAAACAAAACATGGTGACAGCGCAGTTAGACAATGGTTTGATGAACCTAAAGATATGGCGGCAGAATAACATCTGCTTGACCATATCCGTGGTTTAGAAACGAGGATTGCCGTTATGACAGAAATTCGTGACCAATTCCTATCAGCAATGTCCGCGGCAGGAACAACGGTTTATGTTGTCACAACAGATGGCAAAGGTGGGCGCAATGGGGTAACGGTATCCGCAATGTCATCGGTGTCTGCGGATATGGATGCCCCAACATTGTTGGTTTGTATCCATCATCTTAGCCCGGCGGCAGATGCGATAAAGGCCAACAAAACATTTGCCGTAAACATGTTGCGCTCAAATCAATCCTCCATTTCCGATGTTTTTGCTGGCCGCAGTAATGCGGGCGAAGATAAGTTTTCTCATGTGAATTGGCATACCATCGAAACTGGATCGCCGGTATTAACCGACGCGCTGGTGTCCCTTGATTGCCGGTTGCATCAGGTGGAACGCGTTGGCACACATTATATTATGATAGGTGCTGTGGTGGCAATTCACCACCCCGAAGAGGGTGACGCGCTGGTTTATTCCAAACGCAGTTATGGCCGGTTTGAGAAAATTGCCTAATTCACATGGCAAGCCGAAAGGTCTGATCAGAAGGCCAGCTATTTCAACTGTGATCATAAAAGGCAAGAGGGGGGTATCATGTCAGTTCATAACCATTCAGAATGGAAAGACTTAGCCGCAGAATTAACACCTCGGCATCAAATGTTTATTAATGGAAAGTTTGAAGACGCGGCATCGGGAAAGACGTTTGCTTCAGTCAATCCAGCCACTGATACGGTGCTTGCCCAAGTTAGCGAAGGTGACGCAGAAGATATTGATCGTGCGGTTATCGCCGCTAGAGCTGCTTTTGATAATGGCTCATGGTCAAGGGAAAGCCCACAACACAGAAAGACCGTCTTGTTGCGGTTAGCGGAATTAATTCGTGCGAATCTAGATGAATTGGCCTTGCTTGACAGCATGGATATGGGCAAGCCTGTTGAAGACGCGGCAAATGTGGATGTGCCAGGCTCAGCGATGTTCTTTCAATGGTATGCTGAGGCCATTGACAAGATCTACGATGAAGTTGCCCCAACAGGTGAAGGCGATTTGGCCCTAGTTAGGCGCGAACCGTTAGGCGTTATTGGTGCCGTGGTGCCTTGGAACTTTCCCCTTGATATGGCAACATGGAAAGCTGCCGCGGCCTTGGCTGTGGGGAATTCCATGGTATTGAAACCTGCTGAACAATCGCCACTTTCGGCGTTGCGCCTTGCCGAATTGGCAATGGAAGCAGGGTTGCCTGAAGGTGTCTTTAATGTGGTGCCCGGTTATGGAGAAACCGCAGGTAAAGCCCTTGGCCTTCATCAAGATGTGGATTGTCTGGCTTTTACTGGTTCAACCGCAGTAGGAAAAATGTTTCAGCAATATGCCGGCCTATCCAACATGAAACAGGTCTGGCTGGAAACCGGAGGCAAGAGCCCTAATCTGATCTTTGCTGATTGCAAAGACCTTGATGCCGCCGCGTCCATGGCCGCGTTTGGTATTTTCTTTAATCAGGGTGAAGTCTGTTCGGCGAACTCACGTCTTTTGGTTGAGCGCTCAATCCATGAGGAGTTTGTTGCCCGAATGATCACGCATGCCAAAGCGCATCAACCCGGAGACCCCCTTAATCCTGATACGAAAATGGGGGCAATCGTTAGCCAAGGACAACTAGATCGTATGGCAGCAATGGTAAAGGAAGGCAAAGGCTACGCGGATTGTGTAGTCGGCGGTGAGACCGTCAAAATTGATGGCAAAGGGTGCTTTATCCAGCCGACCATTTTTGATCATGTGCCGCCAACTAGTGCGCTGGCAAAGGATGAGATTTTTGGCCCTGTGTTGTCGGTTATCCCTTTTGATACCGAAGATGAGGCCGTTGCCATAGCGAATGACAGTATCTATGGCCTTGCCGCGTCACTCTGGACAAGCGATCTGTCTCGGGCGCACCGCGTATCTCGAAGGCTTCAGGCTGGCACTGTGTCGGTCAATACAGTCGATGCACTTAGCCCGATGACCCCATTTGGGGGCTTTAAACAATCAGGTTATGGGCGTGATCTCTCGCTTCATGCGATTGATAAATATACAGCTCTAAAGACAACTTGGATCAAGTATTAAAGGATAAGCATATCGCAATTCGAGGTTGGTTATGACAGGGCGAAGCCACAGTATCAATCAACGCATCACCTTGCGGCAATTAGAATATGTGGTAGCTGTCGGTGAAACGGGCAGTATCACGGCGGCCTCAGACAAGGTGAATGTGTCTTCCCCATCCATTTCCGCCGCGATTTCGCAACTTGAAATGGATATGGGCGTGCAGATCTTTGTGCGCCGCCATGCCCAAGGGCTTTCCCTCACCAGCAGTGGTCGCCGGCTTTTTGATGAGGCCAAGGTCATTCTTAACAAAGTGCAAAACCTTGGTGCCGTAGCCGATGACACCGAAGGCAAATTACGTGGAACGCTTAAGCTTGGCTGTTTGATTACCATCGCCCCTATCCTTAGCGCTAATATCCGTCGCCGTTTTGAGGATATTTACCCAGAAACAGAGATTATCCTTTATGAAGCGCATCAGGCCGATTTATTGGCAATGCTTGACAGGGCCGAAATTGATGTCGCTTTGACATATGATCTTGGGATCGGGTCGAATACGGTTTTTGTCGATGTGGCAACATTACCGCCTTATGTTCTGTTAGGCGCAAATCACCCCTTAGCGGCGGCATCTGAATTAGCCATAGAAGATTTGGCAGATCAACCTATGGTGCTTCTGGATTTGCCGTTGAGTGGGGATTATTTTCTTTCAATGTTTCATCGCTTAGGTTTGACGCCTCAAATTGGGGTACGGACAAAGGAATTGCCTGTCTTGCGAAGTCTGGTGGCAAATGGCTATGGCTATGGGTTACTAAATGTTCGAACCCATGCGGCGGTTGCCCCAGATGGCCTGCCCTTGGTTTTCACCCCACTCAAAGGTGATCATCAACCGATGCAATTAGGCATTGCCCATAAGTTCATGGCTTTGCCGCCGCGATTAGTGGCAGAGTTTATTGATCATGTGGCAGAGCGTGCTTCCCACGCAGATCTACCAGGCATTATAATGCAGGTTGAAACTTAGCGGTCTAACCCCATCAGACGCCGCATATGCCCCATCAATAATGGGGTCAAATATAGAGGCAATTGATAAAGCGCGGTAAACATGGAAAACACGGGATCAGGCGGTAAAGCCCCATAATATAAACCAACATTCCGGTTGCCCCCCACCACAGCCATTACCGACGCTAGCTGGGCAAGGGTCGCCGAAGGTGCAAATTTTGCCAACAGCATCAGCACGAATTGGGTGGAAAAGTTAAGGATCGTTGCCAAGGCTAACAACGATAAAGCTAGCCAAGGATTAAGAACAATCTGTCCTGTCATACCATTGAATATGGGGATCAAAAACAACAGCATTGCTAATGCCGCCAGGCCATTAAAACTGTCTGTGTTGCGAGCAATTCTGGCAGGCCCTAACAATAACTGCCCAATTAAGGCAATGACCACCCCAACAAAAATCATGATAGCCAGATTTACAAACATATCAAAAGATGACAGGCCAGTGGCGTCACCTAAGATCAGGCTTCCTATAAAGGGGCCAGTAAAAGGTGCTAGCAGACTGGTCATGATTATAATCCGCATTGCTACAGGCAAGCTTAACCCCATGAGACTGCAAATCCAAGCAGTTGAGGCGATAGGAGGGGCTACGGCATACCAAACGGCAGATGGCATCAAAAGCGCGTTAACCCCAACTATTTGACAGGCACCGATCAAGATAATCGGCATAAGGATTAAAAGCACCGCAGAGATCACCAGCTGTTCTATAAGATGGGAAGGGGACAATGTTTCGCGTAGCATCGCCATCAGATCCATCCGAATAAAGGTAACGGCATAAATAATCATGATTAATGGCGGCACAATGACAGAAAGATCATTTCCTGTTTCCGGAAGACAAAGCGCAAACAAGATCCCTAAAGGTAGAATAAGCTTAGCGTTCTGTCCCAGCAGATTCAGAATAGTCAGCATCAAAGCCTAGCCTTATTGATGGTGATGGGGAAAACGAGGTGGGGTAAGGCTAGCCTGAAACCACGTCACAAATTGATAAATTGAAAATACGGGCAGGCCAGTAGCATGACGAATATCCGCGGCATAGGGAATCATATTGGTGCATTCCAGAATAATAGCGCCAACAGTCGGATCAGCGGCCAATGCTTTTGCGGCATCAATATTATCTTGCCGTGCCAGATCGACATTCATTTCAGCTTCATTGTCCAGAATGGCGCGGCTGAACTCGCGCCGACCCTCGGTTGTGGTGATGCTAGCATCTGTTGGAATGCCTGCGGCAATCAGATGATCAGGGCTTAAGCTAGATGCACTTATCGTCATAATACCAGGCCGTTTACCATCAGGCAGAAGCCGTGCAACCATATCCCATTGCATCAAGGATGAGGTTAAGACAGGCACAGGAACCGCTGCCGCCAATTCCGCCTGAAACAAAGCAAGGAAACCACAATTTGTAGTTATCCCATCGACACCATCAGCCACCAATTCACGTGCGGCATCAATAAAGGGGTTGAGCATATTTTCAGCACGCCGCCTAACCACCAAATCAGGTGATGCCCCTCTGACCACCTTATAGTGAACGGGAAAAGGCCAACTCAAAGCATTTCCCATATCTCCTGGAATGCGAGGAAACTGTGCTTCAAGCATTAAAATGCCTACCGCCGCGCCATAGATGGATTTGCCGCCTTGAGCAATAGGGTTCTGATGTGTCATGACAGAATGATGCGCGATAACGCCACCAGCGGCAAGATATTATTTTATGGCCTTTCAGTAATAAAACGGCTTGAGAAAACCCTATTCATGAGGAAAGATGAAGCATCGAGGGAGAAAAGATTATGAAAAACCAGATGACCGGGGCTGAGGCAGTGGTTCGTATGCTGGAGGCTTATCACGTCCAGCATATTTTTGGTCTTTGTGGGGATACCACTCTACCGTTTTATGATGCCATGGCGCGGCTGGATCATGACATTACGCATATTCTGACACGCGATGAACGCCATGCGGGATATATGGCGGATGGTTATGCAAGAGTCACAGGAAAACCCGGTATCTGTGAAGGGCCATCAGGGGGAGGAGCAACGTATATTCTGCCAGCGCTGGTTGAGGCAGGGGAAAGCTCTATTCCCGTGTTGGGTATCACTACGGATGTCGCTACCACCTCACGAGGGAAATACCCCTTAACGGAGCTTGATCAAGTCAGTCTTTTTAAACCAGTGACAAAATGGAATGCCTCATTAGATCAAGTCAATCAATTGCCTGCGCAAATCCGCGCCGCGTTTCGGGCGATGACAACGGGGCGGCCGGGCTCTGCTCATCTTGCGCTTCCTTTTGATACCCAGAAAGCAGCCATTGATCCTGATTTGATATGGGCTGATCCTAGTCATGCTCAGTTTCCGGCCGCGCGGCAGTCCGCAAATAAAGAGGATTTGGAAGGCTTGGCAGAATTGCTCTTGGCTGCCAAACGCCCTGTGATGATTTGTGGGGGCGGGCCGCTTATTGCTGGCGCGATGGGGGCCATTTCATGGCTGGCAGAAACCCTCAATATGGCTATTGCCACAACCGTATCAGGACAAGGGGTGATTGCGGAAACACACCCTTGTGCGTTAGGTGTTGTGGGTTCCAATGGCGGCGTTAAATCAACTCGGGCTGTTGTCGATGACGCGGATGTGGTTCTCTTTGTTGGCTGTCGGGCAGGGTCTGTGACTACTGAACGCTGGCGCAGTCCGGCGCATGATAAAACAGTCCTTCATATTGACAGTGATCCCATGGTGCCGGGGGCAAATTATAACACTGCCGCAAGTGTAATTGCTGATGCTGGGCTGGCTTTAGAAGCGCTGGTAGATATCATTAAAGGCAAAGACATTGACGGCATTGATTTTGA
>Ga0181571_10003222_pt1 | contig 12218 bp, 9 predicted proteins | sample 101ome_17_FD_132440 | JGI IMG/M metagenome (GOLD analysis project Ga0181571, IMG submission 132440) | Coastal salt marsh microbial communities from the Groves Creek Marsh, Skidaway Island, Georgia - 101407AT metaG (megahit assembly) | ecosystem: Environmental > Aquatic > Marine > Intertidal zone...
ATGGTGCAAGACCTTGATACGAATGTGTCGTCTTGTAATCATGCTTGTAAATAAATGAAGAGTCGGAGCATCGTTGTGAACGAGTTCGGCAAACTGATGTTATTTTTGAGGCTCCGCATGTAAAGGACTGTTTTTACAGCGGCAAATATACACTTCGAAAGAGGCACCTAGAGCAATGAGCGCATTAAAAAAACTAAATCCTTACTTCCTTAAACATAAGTGGCTCCTCATTGCCGGCGCATTCTTCGTAATTGTTTCGGTAATCTTCAAGCTTTTCCCAGCCCTATTTATCAGAAACAGTTTCGATGCCATTGCAACAATCATTGAGAATTACCGCTCGGGGAATGCACAAGATGCGAATGTCAGCGGTGCATTGGTAAAATATGGCCTGTACATCATCGCCTCAGCCGTTTTGCAAGGCATCTTCATGTATTTCATGCGACAAACCATTGTTGTAATGTCGCGCCACATTGAATTCGATTTAAAGAATACTGTATTCGCTCATTACCAAAGGCTAACGCAACGCTTCTATAAGAATAATAGTACGGGGGATTTAATGAATCGGATTTCCGAAGACGTGAGTAAAGTGCGTATGTACGTAGGACCCGCTATTATGTATACCTTGAACACAGGGTTTACTATCATTCTAGTGATATCAATCATGATTTCCGTCAGCCCTAAGTTGACGCTGCTGACCCTTGTTCCCCTGCCCTTTCTTGCCTTTTTGGTGTATCGAGTGGCAAATTTGATTCATACTCGGTCGAGAAAAGTTCAAGAACAATTGTCGGAGCTGAGCACCTTTGCGCAAGAATCATTTTCTGGAACACGAGTTATAAAGGCTTACCACAAGAGTCCTTGGTTTAGTGCAAATTTCAAGCAACAGGCCATTGAATACCGCGCAGTGAATGAGCGCCTATTCCGCGTCAATGCTACCTTCCAGCCGCTGATGATTCTGATGGTTGGCATCAGTACGTTGATCACCATTTATGTTGGTGGCCGATTATTCTTTGCAGGTCAAGTAAGCGCTGGAAACATCACAGAGTTTATCTATTACGTTAACCTCCTCACTTGGCCAATTGCATCCATAGGTTGGGTGACCTCTCTAGTGCAAAGTGCAGATGCGTCGATGCAACGACTGGATGAATTCTTAAAAGAGGAACCCGAGTTTGAATCGGGCACCTATAAGCCCAAGGAATTCAAAGGAGCTATAACCTTCGATCAAGTCAGTTTCACCTATCCAAATTCTGGGATAACAGCCCTAAGCAAAGTGAGTTTCGACATAGCTCCCGGTACACGTTTAGGGATCCTTGGAAAGACCGGAGCCGGAAAAAGTACCATTGCAGCATTAATGGTGCGCCAATACGACCCTACAGAGGGTACGATCTATATTGATGGGGTAGATTTAAAAGAGTGGCACCTACCAACGCTCAAAAAATACTTGGGCTGGGTACCACAAGAAGCTTTTCTTTTCAGTGATAGTATTGCCAATAACATTGCCTTTGGCATGGATACATTAAACCAAGATGAGGTTGAAACGGCGGCAAAAGCTGCGGGAGTTCATGAGAATATAATTGGTTTTGATAAAGGCTATGCGACAAAAGTTGGAGAGCGCGGAATCACTTTGAGTGGAGGACAAAAACAACGTGTGAGTATAGCTCGAGCCTTGATTAAAAAGCCACAAGTAATTGTCTTGGATGATTGTTTAAGTGCTGTAGATACCGAAACTGAGGAACTCATCCTTAATAACCTCCGAACAGCTACAGCCAACTTAAGTGGAATTATTATTGCCCATAGAGTTAGTAGTGTGAAGCACTGTGAGCAAATAATCTGCCTAGAAAACGGCGTTATTATTGAGTCTGGCAGTCCTGAGACACTAGAATCGAGCAACGGTCATTATGCCGAACTTATTCAAATGCAGTTGGAGGGCCAATTGGACATATCGTAAACAAGGTGTTCATTACTTTTTTAGCATTTCGCACTTCAATGATTTACTTTTGAGTTTCTCATTTAAGTCTCCTCGTCTATGGCTAGAATTATTGCGATTGCAAACCAAAAAGGCGGCGTCGGTAAAACCACCACCGCCGTAAATCTTAGTGCAGCTTTAGGTGCGCTCGAAAAGCGTGTTTTGATTGTAGATGCGGATCCTCAAGCAAATGCAACAAGTGGACTCGGACTCAACCCAGAACAAGCCTTAGAAGGAACCTACGAGCTGATCGAAGGTGCCAAAGATGCTCGTTCTTTAGTGCAATCAACGGATGCCCCTGGTGTGAGCATCATACCTGCACATTTGGATTTAGTCGCAGTGGAGTTGGAAATTATAGACCAACCAAAGCGAGAGTTCTTTTTAAAGAAGGCTTTGGAGGCGAATAAAGAGGATTACGACTACATTATCATCGACTGCGCTCCGTCTTTAGGCCTTATTACACTAAATGCCTTGACCGCGGCAAATTCCATTTTAGTGCCTATTCAGTGCGAATATTATGCACTCGAGGGGTTAGGAAAGTTGTTGAATACGATTAAGAAAGTACAAGAACTGCACAATCCAGATTTGGAGATTGAAGGGCTTCTTTTGACGATGTTTGACAGTAGATTACGACTTTCGAACCAGGTGGCTGATGAGGTTAGAAACCATTTTGAAGGATTGGTTTTCGAATCTGTAATCCACAGAAATGTAAAATTGAGTGAAGCCCCTAGCTACGGTGAGAATATTCTTACCTACGATGCCGGGAGCAAAGGCGCAGAGAATTATCTTACTTTAGCACAAGAGATACTCGCAAAACAAGGGTAATATGGCAAAACGAGCAATGGGAAAAGGCCTTTCGGCTATTCTTGGTGAAGAAATCGCTAAGGTGAATAAAGTGACTGATGCGGGCGCTGAAAAGCTCGTAGGCAAGGTGGCTATGATTTCCATCGAAGATATCACTACGAACCCATTCCAGCCTCGTTCTAACTTTGATAATGATGCTTTGGTTGAGCTAGCCCAAAGTATTAGCGAACTAGGTATTATTCAGCCTATAACCGTTCGCAAGAATGGTATGAAATTCGAGTTAATCTCAGGTGAGCGCAGGTTCAGAGCTTCTCAAATCGCTGGATTAACAGAGATTCCAGCCTACATCAGATTAGCTGATGATAGGAACATGCTCGAGTTGGCAATCGTTGAGAACTTGCAACGTGAGGACCTCGACCCAATTGAGATGGCGTATTCTTGTAAACGCATGATGGATGAATTGGGCCTTACTCAAGAAGAAGTTGCTAAGCGTTTAGGTAAAGGACGTTCGACCATTACGAACTTTATGCGCCTTCTTAGATTACCCGCAATCATTCAAGCTGAACTCAGAGACATTCACCGTAACGAAAGCCTTGACGAAAATGGCGATGGTGCTGCCTCTGTTGTTTTTTCAGTGGGGCATGCACGAGCGTTGTTGAATTTGCCTTCTGAGAATGATCAGATTGCTCTGTATAAAAAAATTCTTAAAGGTGGCTTGAGTGTACGCCAAACCGAAGCCTTAGCGCAATCTATTAAATCCCCTAAGCCGCCAAAATCACTGACTCCTGTAAACCCAAGTATAGAAGCACTCTCCAAAGACTTGGGTAACTATTTCTCTTCCAAAGTGAACATTCAAATGAAAGCTAACGGGAAAGGGAAAATCCTAATTGATTTTACATCTGACGAAGACTTGCAGCGTATCATTTCGAAGTTTAATTCATGAGACCTGCGATACTGATTGTTCTATTTCTTTTCCTTGGGCCCCAAGGGAAAGCACAACATCAGGATAGCTTGCATACCCCAGAACAGGCACACAATATAAAGCTAGCCACCACACTTTCGCTAATTCCAGGAGCTGGTCAGATTTATAACGGGAAGTATTGGAAGGCACCACTTTTTTGGGGTGGTATTGGAGGAACCGTCTATTATTATGGCCAACTAAACGGTCAATTCAATGCTTACGAGAGTGTTTTACAATTCATCATTGACAATCCAAGCCTCACGACAAGAAGTGAGTTAGAGGCTGCCGCACCAGAAATTTTTACTAGTGTTCCTTCCCCATTTTATCAAAATACGGCAAACGGTGTAGCACAGGAATCAATTGGATACATGGAGCAATTAAGAACCCAACGCGAATACGCGCTTTTTGGTGTTTTAGGTATCTATCTTCTGGGCATTTTAGATGCAAATATTGATGCACATCTACATGATTTTGACGTGAGTGATGATTTAAGCATAAGGCCCCAACTAACTACTAAACAGTATTTTGCGAATCAAGAGTCTTTTATTACGGCACCTGGATTGCGTTTAACTTACACATTACCATGAACATCGCCATTATAGGATACGGAAGAATGGGAAAAACGGTCGAAAAGATTGCAACCCAACGTGGACATACTATCTCTTACATACACAAAGGAGGTAGTTTTAATACCGATGAGTTGAAGGATGTGGATGTTGCCATTGAGTTCACCCAACCGGACGCGGCAAGGGAAAACATCATGAACCTACTAGAACTCCGAATTCCTGTGGTAAGTGGGACTACAGGATGGTTAGAACATAAAGGTGATGCCGACGCTGCTGCACAAGCAAATCAGGTAGGATTCATATATGCCTCTAATTTTTCGCTCGGGGTGAACCTCTTTTTTGTCATGAACGAACGCCTCGCCCGATTAATGAGCGACCATCCTGAATATGTACCTACTATTCACGAAATACACCATACAGGTAAAAAAGACGCCCCCTCTGGTACAGCAATTACCGCGGCTGAAGGCGTCTTATCATCCTACGATGAGCTCACTGGTTGGACAATGTCCGGAGAAGAAGGAAAAATTTCCATTTCAGCCGATCGCATTGACCCCTATTTTGGAACACATGAAGTGAGCTATGCCTGTTCTATTGATACCATCTCCATAAAGCATGAGGCGCACAGTCGAGAAGGGTTTGCACTAGGTGCGGTCATTGCCGCTGAGTGGCTTCCAGGAAAGGTTGGAGCCTTTGATATGCGTGATGTCCTAGGACTTTGATTTTTCACATTACACTAACAACCCAAACCTCCCATAATTACTAGTTTCACCCAATGGAATTTATCATCTTCACTCTAGTCCAAGCATTGTGGTTCGGCGCCATTTCTTGGAAGTTTTATGTTGCGGCTGATCGCAAAGCTTGGGAGGCATTTATCCCTGTATACAATACCTATGTCTTAGTAAAGATTGCGGATCGCCCTACGTATTGGGTGCTGCTCTACTGTATTCCCGTAGTTGGTGTGGTCATGGGCATCATCATGGTCTACGAACTGTTGCATGTATTTAAATTCAGAAAGACTTGGCAAACAGCAGCTGTCATGGGCTCACTTGGCCTGTATTTAGGCTACTTGAACTACAAAGAGCAATTAAAATACTGGGGACGTGATGATGCCTACATTAAGAAAAACCTTGGGGATGGTGTAAATAGTATATTCTTCGCGATTGTCGTTGCTACAGTGATCCGATCAACCACCTTCGAGGCGTATACGATTCCAACGAGCTCTATGGAAAAGAGCTTAATGGTGGGAGATTTCCTCTTCGTGTCAAAAATGCACTACGGCGTTCGTGTGCCAATGACGCAACTATCCTTGCCTTTAGTGCATAACAAAGTGCCATTCTTAGGGGTCCCCTCCTACGTAGCTTGGCCTCAAATTCCTTATTTGCGTTTACCCGCTTTTGAGGCGATAAAATCAGGAGATCCGGTGGTGTTTAATTACCCTATGGACAACATGCCTGTAGATAAAAAGGAAAATTACGTGAAACGTTGCATCGGGACACCTGGTGATAGTTTGAACATCGTGGATCGCAATGTTTTCATTAATGGTATTCCTTTCCGATTCCCAGATCGCAGCTACCCGCAATACCTCTACTACATTAAAACAGATGGACGCGGATTCACCAGAGAGTGGTTGAAATCTAGATTAGACATCAACTACTTGACTAATGAAGAGTATCGCAAGTACCCTACGGATCAAGATGTCTATCAAGTCGCTCAAGATGAATACATCATGTTCATGCAAGAGCGCCACGTTGAGGCTATGAAGTCACTGGAGAACGTGAAAAATGTGTGGCCAATAATTGCAGACCGTCCTGGGACGGAGGTAGATACAACGCTCCCTGCTGGTTTAATTCAGATCCAAAAAGATCAAGCTGCAAATATTCTATTTCCGAATCCAGATACAGGCCATGGTGAGCGTCCATATGGTGATACTTGGGATAATTATGGGCCTTTTTATGTTCCCCAAGCAGGTACTACCGTTGAACTCAATGATTGGAATATCAATGCCTACCGCAGGATTATAGGTGAATACGAAGGCCACGACCTTAAAATTAAAAAAGATGGTACGGTACTTATAGATGGTGAAATGGCCACAACCTACACCTTTGAAAAGAACTACTATTGGATGATGGGAGATAATCGCCATAATTCACTAGATAGCAGCAAATGGGGGTATGTACCTGAAGATCACATTGTTGGCAAGCCTGTATTTATCTGGATGAGTTGGGATAAGCATGGTGATGGACTAAAGAAAATCAGAACCGAGCGTGTATTCTCCACCGTTAACGGCGATGGTGAGCGAACGAGCTATTTTTGGCACTTTATTGTCGTACTTGGACTGTATCAGATCGTGATGTTCATCCGACGCAGAAAGAATAAATAATGTCCACTACCCTTCTATCCATTGCCTATTTACCCAATATCGAGTGGCTCGCACACTACATTCAGGGAAAAGAGGTTTGGTTAGAGGCGTTTGAGAATTTTCAGAAGCAAACGTATAGGAGTCGTGCCTTGATTTCAGGGCCACAGGGTATTCAAGTGTTGAATGTCCCGGTGCAAAAACAGTTGAAGGGTATTCGGGAATGCACTATTAGTTACGCAGAAAATTGGACGAAAGACCACCTTAAGGCTATTGAAAGCGCCTACGCAAAAAGTCCCTTCTTCGAGGTTCTTATGCCAGATTTGATTGACATCCTAAACGACCAGCCAGAGACACTTTGGGAGCTCAACACGCGTATTCTTGATTTGATGTTGCATTGGCTTGATGTGCCAAGTAATTGGAAACCAACCTCAAACTACCAACTTGACTTTAATGGCAATGATTTGAGAAGTTTGAGTCCTAAGGGGCCACAATCCTTTACTAATACAGAATACCACCAAGTATTTTTTTCTAAAAATGGTTTCCAAAACAACTTGAGTGCCTTAGATCTGTTGTTTAACTTAGGGCGAAGCTCATGGGACTACCTCAATGAGCAACAACTTAAGTAAGAACCACAGTATACTTCATGGACCTATCCTTCAATAAAAACGAAGACGAACTCAAATTACTTCTAAGTGAACTCAAGCAGCGTCAAGCTAAAGTTGAGCTCGGAGGCGGTAGCGCTAAGCTTCAGAAACAACGTGATCAAGGTAAGCTGACAGCCCGAGAGCGCATTTCTTACCTAATCGATAAAGATGCTCCTTGTCTTGAAATTGCATCATTTGCGGGTGATGGCATGTATAAAGAATATGGAGGTTGTCCCGCCGGCGGAGTTGTCGTGGTTTTGACTATGGTAAAGGGTCGTCAATGCATCGTGGTTGCAAATGATGCTACGGTGAAAGCGGGCGCTTGGTTCCCCATTACAGGTAAGAAGAACTTACGGGCTCAGCAGATCGCAATGGAAAATAAAGTCCCTATTATCTACCTCGTAGATAGTGCCGGTGTTTTTCTTCCGCTGCAGGATGAAATCTTCCCGGATAGAGAACACTTCGGCCGCATTTTCAGAAACAATGCGATCATGTCGGGCATGGGTATTCCCCAAATTTCAGCCATCATGGGCAGCTGTGTAGCTGGAGGCGCCTATTTGCCCATTATGAGCGATGAGAGTCTTATCGTTAAAGGCTCTGGCAGCATATTTTTGGCCGGTTCGTACCTTGTTAAGGCAGCTATAGGTGAAGATGTGGATAATGAAACTCTGGGCGGAGCGGATACACATTGTGATATCTCGGGCGTAACCGATTACAAGTGCGAAGACGATCCCGAAGCGCTCGATACCATCAAAAATATTTTCGATAAGATGGGCGCCTTCCCTGAGGCCGGCTTCAATAGAATCGAAGCTGTAGCTCCGGAGGAAGATGCCAAGCGAATCTATGGATACATACCACATGATGGAAAGCCGTTCGATAACCTACCGATTATTAAATGCATTGTAGATAGCGGTAGTTGGGAGCCTTATAAAGAATCCTACGGACAAACCATACACTGCGGCTATGCTCGACTAGATGGATGGGCAGTAGGTATCGTAGCGAATAACAGGTCCATTATAAAAAACGCTAAAGGCGAAATGCAGATAGGCGGTGTGATTTACAGCGACAGTGCTGATAAGGCTGCTAGATTCGTTGCTAACTGTAATCAAAAACGCATCCCACTTATCTTTCTGCAAGATGTTACCGGTTTTATGGTAGGCTCAAAAAGTGAACATGGAGGTATCATCAAGGATGGGGCTAAAATGGTTAATGCAGTAGCGAACTCGACCGTACCTAAATTCACCGTTATCACGGGGAATAGCTTCGGTGCAGGTAATTACGCTATGAACGGAACGGCCTATGATCCCCGACTTATTCTAGCCTGGCCTAACGCAAAACTTGCTGTCATGGGTGGGGCTCAAGCGGCCAAGGTCCTTCTGCAGATTGAAAAATCGCGCTTAAAGGCATGCGGAGAAGAGCTTAGCGAAAAAGACCTTAAAGCACTCAAAGAAAAGATTGAGAAGCGTTACGAGGAACAAATGAGTCCTTATTATGCAGCTGCTCGTTTGTGGGTTGATGCTATCATCGATCCTGCTGCCACTAGACAATGGTTGAGTTATGGTATTGCGATGGCCAACCATAACCCTGATATTGCAAAATATAATCCTGGAGTAATTCAGACTTAAATGAAAAAACTACTCGTCATTTTCATCCTTTGTGCATTAGGCCTTAACGCACAGAATTTCAATAGCTCGAAAGTTACTGTGGAATATGCCGGCACTTTTGATCCACGCTCGGCGGCTACTGAAGCAGTTTCATTTTTGTACCCGATAGGAGCACCCGTTCCTGGCGGTGATAATTACAAGGCCTTCTTAGCTTCTCAAAAATCAGCTCAAGATTACCGCAACTTTCCGGCTTCTTATGCGACACTGAAAACAACGACAACACCCAGTCCTACTGCGGGTTACGGAACTTCTATCTATCGCCTCACTCCAAATGGAAGCCCCTTTGACTTCAGCGGAGGTATCCCAAATGATAATGCGATGGCTATCAGCAAAGATGGCATTCTTTGTGCGGCCGTAAATAGCATTTTTTGGGCGCAGGACATTCACACAGGAGATTTGATCATGCCTTCTCCCGTCGGTTTATTCAGCTTACAGCAGATGGCAAATGGCTCGAGCTTTGAGAACTATTACGATCCTAAGCTTATCTACGACCCTACACAGGACAGATTTGTTTTGGTCTTCCTTAAAGACAATGATGCAGCCAATAGTAAGATCATTGTGTGTTTTAGTTCTACTAACGACCCATCGGATCCTTGGCACGTATACCGATTAAACGGAAATCCTTTAAATAACAATCGTTGGACAGACTTTCCTGCTGTCGCATTGAGCGAGACAGGTGTGGTCATTACTGGAAACCTCATTATTCCCAACGTGAGCTGGCAAGTAGGCTTCGACGGATCAGTAATCTGGCATCTTGATAAGCTCGCTGGATTCTCGGGAGGCAACGTAATGGCTTCGGTATACACACAGATAAAGCACAATGGCAGGCTTGTACGAAACCTGCATGCCGTGCGTGGTCACGATAATATAGCGGACAAGTTGTATTTCCTTAGCAACAGGAACTTTGACCTTCAAAACGACACTATTTTCTTGGTTTCCTTAAACGAGGGAGATGTGGATACTACTGTTGACGTACAAGCGCTGGTGACAAATTTACCCTATGGTGTGCCTCCGAATGGAAAGCAAGGAGATACAGATACTAGCGATGCCACCAAAGGGCTACAAACTAACGATGGCCGTGTTTTAGGTGCTATACAGAAAGATGATTGGATCCAATTTGTCAGTACTACAGCACATGGGAATAATGCCAATGCAGGGATTTACCATGGTTTTATCTCTAACGTATCATCGGCCCCTAAAGTGACCGGTCGTGTGTTATGGGATCCTGTACGGGATTTGGCTTATCCAAACATTACTTGGACCGGAGTCCATCCTAAGCAAACCCAGTGTTTGATCGGGTTCAACTTCTCGTCCATTGATGGTCATCCTGGCATGGGTGCCGTATTAATGGGCAACGACACTACTTTCTCCGACCCGATTGACCTGAAGAACGGTACTACATATGTAGACCGACACAGTGATAGTTATGAGCGTTGGGGAGATTATTTCGCTGTGCAGCCGATGTTTGATGCGAATGGAGAGCTCATTCCTTCTGAAGCTTGGATGGCAGGGTTTTATGGAGACGGACCTAATCAAAACCGAACATTTATTTCTCAAGTGTTCAGTATGGATACCATCGTACCCTTGCATCCAGATGGCGGTCGTGTATTCCCGAATCCTGTTGCCGATGCCACCACTGTGACTGTCGAGTTCAATCTCGAGGTAGAGCAAAATATTGAGGCACGTTTATTCTTTGAAAACGGTCAAAAGGTCCAAGATTTGGCCGGACGATTACTTCCCTCTGGGCCAGCTGAACTTTATCTCGATATGAGCACTTTAGCTCAAGGAGTTTATATCATTGAAATTAGTGGTTCCCAAGGTTTCAGGAAAGTTGAGCGCATCGTCCGATTGTAGCGTTTTAAACTTAACTATCTGTTAATAAACCGTCAAATTATGTTCATAACCTTGGTTTTGAAGGGATTAATGGTATATTAGTACCATAACCAACCAAAACTATTAAACTATGTACCCTATTAAAACTATTCAAAAGCCCGTAGTGGTGATTGAAGGGCTACCTCAGACGCAAGTTGAGGAATCAGATAACAGCCCAGTAGAAGAGCTTTTCACGTAGACACTTTTTGTGTTTTGTTTATTTGTTTGACCCGCGTTTACGCGGGTTTTTTTATGCCTTTTTTCTCAAGGCATAGCTCACGCCGTAAACTATAGAGGAGGTTCCGATACTTACGAAGGCAATAGCTGGATCAATCTTACCAGCAGTGTACATCATCCACAAACTGGCCGACAAACTCACAATAGTCATAACTACAAGAGCACGCACCAAACTTTGTTTGTGGTGCTTTCCAGCCCATTCATAGAAGATCACTGGGGATATACCTATACCCAATGCTTTAAACGTGACTACGATGTCCTCGATTCGTTGGAAGAATAGAGCAATAAGTAATGCTAGAATTCCAACAATCACTAGGGCTTTACGAATACGCTGGATTCCCTCCTGTGCGTTCTCTCCCTTGTTTGGAAATAGATCGTTAGTCACATTCAAGCTGAGCAAGAACAGATAGGTGTCCGAAGTACTTAGGATGGCTGCGAAGAATGCGATGAGTACAGCAATCTGAAATTCTGGAGGGACTAATTCCGTGAATGTGCGCAACACCATCATCTCAGCATGCTCGTTAGTAACTCCCTCGGAAATAGGGAATTGAGCTCTTGCAATCAACCCGACATAGGTAAGTGCTACTGTCAATAAGATGTTTACCCCTGCCCCAACGCCAAAACTTTGCTTGACAACCTTTTCATTCTTCATCGCGAACACTTTTTGCCAATAGTCCTGGGTAGCAAAAGGCGTAAGGATGCCGAGGAGTAAAAACGCAACGATATTCACTGGACCTGCATTAAAGGGCTCATACATTTCTTGAGGCACATCTCCCCCTTGCTGTATGGTCAAGCTCACTAGGATAAGGACGAGAAAGATGACCATGAATTGGAACATATCGGTCTTAACTACAGAACCAAATCCTCCGACCAAGAGATAGGTCAACACACAAACCAGCATACTAACTTTGGCGATGTTCACTGGAATGCCTCCGAGCTCATTTAACAGATTCGACCCAACAAGTAATTGTGTACTCAACAAGCCTACGTACCAAACGAAGATGGTACCAATGACCCACCGTGCGGTTTTACGACCGTAACGGAAGACAAAGTAATCAGTTAGCGTAAAGAAATTGTGTTCAACTCCTAGACGATACAACTTTAAAGCAAAAGGTATAAACAACAGAAAACCAAGTGTATACCCGATA
>Ga0181571_10003243_pt1 | contig 12173 bp, 8 predicted proteins | sample 101ome_17_FD_132440 | JGI IMG/M metagenome (GOLD analysis project Ga0181571, IMG submission 132440) | Coastal salt marsh microbial communities from the Groves Creek Marsh, Skidaway Island, Georgia - 101407AT metaG (megahit assembly) | ecosystem: Environmental > Aquatic > Marine > Intertidal zone...
ATCCAGAAAGTGCTCATTTCCTTAACCTCCTTTTATGATTTTTCAACGGGCCGCAAAAATAGTCCACTCACCAACGGTCGTCCAGAGTTGACACAGAGACGTCGCCATGCAATACTGAGTCGCGTTACCAACTTCTTGAGCCACTATAAGGAGCACCGAATCAATGGGACATTTCTACGACAACTCGATCATTCCACAGCATCTCAGACGCAACTTTGACGTCTATGAGCGCATAGAAAAGTTACGCCTTGACTTGGGCACTTTTGAGAGCTGGATAAACCGCGATCTCAAGGGCGCCAACATCTGCACGATCACCTTTCACGAATCGGGCCTCGTCTATATTTCGGGCTATGGCTACGGGCCGGGTCAAATGTACGACGATCCAAAGCGCATTGGAGAGGGCCAAGAAGCCGCACAGTTTATTGCCGACGCAATGATCGGCCGCCTGCACTGGTCGCTCGTCTGTGGCGGAGAGGGGGGCGATTTAAATGACGTGCTCTACACGGTCAAGGGGTTGGGCATGGTCGTATCTACCGACGTCGCATTTGACGGAGCACCCGCCGTGATGAACGGGTTTTCCAGCCGCTGGCAGTCTGTATTCGGAGGCGGGACGGGCGCCTTTGCCGTTGACGGCGAAGACAGCAGCTATTCGGGCGTGCACGCACGCAGCGCCATCGGCGGCTTTACCGGACGTTTTTCCATTGAACCCGAACTGATTGTTGCCATCCCGCCAGAATTGGCCAAAGCTATTATTCAAAACCGCGGGTGGATTTTCCCACTCCCTCCGCGCGAAGCCGAGCGCATTCGCGTCGAATACGAAAAGACAGCCCAGTCTCAATAGAGGGCGAGCCGGGGCCCTTAGGCCACCAGCTCGTCGGGTTTTATTCGGCCCACGGCTGTCGTTCCGTTCTCAGCGAGCGACCTTCTTTAAGTGCTTGAGCACACGTTATGCTCAGATAGTGATCCTGACAGGCTTCAGCAAGCGGGTAGGGTGGCACGCCCCCCTCAACATAGTCCGCCATGCCGAGCATGAGCGCACCGATGGCCACCTCATCATCGGCCAGCGGTGCACCGGCGAGGGGGGTTTCATACACCCATTCAGCACCCAGTTGAACCCCTTTGAGGTAGTGCCCCTCGAGGTTACCGGGGCCACCGGCGACGTGGCGAACAAATTCCAGATAGAGCGGAGTGCGGAAGTCCTTTAGATGGGCAACCTGGTCGTTGACGATTTCCCCGCGCTCACCGCGCACTAGCACGCGATTGTTGCGCACCCAGCTAAAGTACTGCTCACCGCAGAAATCCATAAAGCCAAGCTTCCCGTCGAAATTGAGCCAGTAAAACGTCTGCGTGCTATCTCCCACCTGCTCCTCACTCGGCGGTCCGTCGCGCCCGGGTCCCTCAACCAACGGTGCTGTAAAAGAGCGCGCTTCAATAGTTGCATCTTCATAGCCAATGCCAAGCAGCTTGCGCATCAGGCTCATTCCGTGATAGCCGTGCGCTGCTGACACCTGCGCCTGCGTGACCTCACCGAGCAGACCCCGCGCAATCACCGCGCGCACGGCGGCATAGTAGGGCTGCAGGAAGTACTGTTCAGCTACGCACACTTTCCCGTCCCTCTTCTCTACGTATTCCCACAGGTCAACCATATCGGCAACCTCGGGCGCTGGAGGCGTTTCCGAAAGCACCGGCACGCCGCGCCCAACCAGCACCTTTATCAGTTCGGGATTGGTAGCCCAGGGCAGCGAGGTAATAACAAAGTCGAGCGTCTCGCTCTCCAGCATCTCGTCCATCGTAGCGTAGACGGAGCAGCCCCACGTGCGAGTAAAGAGTTCGACTTTCTCCGGGCGGCGCGCTACGACCGGCGGCACGGCGAATACATCGGGAGCCGCCGCCGCAATGCGCGTAAAAAATTCGGCGCGCCAGCCGGCACCCACTACGCCAAAACGTATTTTGCCCATATCTTCCCTTCTCCTTATGACTATTTACTGCTCGAAAAACGGCGAACAATCTCGTATAACCTCTGCGTTGCAAAGAGCAACTCTTCCACGGAAGTGCGTTCGTCATGGCCGTGGATCAGCTTCATCTCCTCTTCACCGGGCTTCTGCCGATAGGGCATAAAGCCGTAGATCTGCGTCTCCGGACGACGGGGTATGATATGCTTGGCATCGGTTCCCGCAGGCAGCAAATAGGGTAAGAGGCTAGCATTGTCATCGAACGCTTGCATTACCTCGGCTATCGTTGCATAGAGCGGTGAATCGGCGTCGGCCTCAAGCGGGGGCGTAAACTGGTCGACTTCAATCTCAACTTCGTCCCCTACAAAAGCGCGAAGTTCCTCAACAAAGCTCTCCTGACTCTGCCCAGGCGCCAAGCGCCCGTCAATCCAAGCCGTCGCTTCACCGGGAATCACGTTGATTTTACTACCGGCCTGCAGCATGGTAAGGGAGGCCGTATTGCGCAGCATCGCACCCAGTTCGCGGCGCAGCTCTTCGTCTATGCGCAGCTCAGCCAGCGCGTGACTGCTCGTCTCCTCGTCCAGCAGAGCGAGCCAGGTTTCCGACTCGGCTTCAGGCACGTGGCGCGCAATTTCTCTAACCATGTGCCGCACGCTCTGCGATACGTGCACGGGCAAGACCGCTCCCTCCAAACCGGCAACGGCGCGCGATAGTTTTATAATTGCGCTATCGCCGTGCGGCATCGAGCCGTGTCCGGGCGTCCCGCGCGCGACTAGGCGCAGGCGACACAGCCCCTTCTGGCCCGTCTGACACGTGTAAAAACGCCGATCTCCGACATACAGGTCGTGTCCCCCACCTTCTGTGAGGATATAGCGGGCGCGCCAAAGTTCGGGACGATGGTCGATAATCCATCCAGGACCGTGGTTCCCTTTACCCGCCTCTTCATCCGCTGTCGCGGCAAAGATCACATCGCGATTAAGCCGCACACCCTCTCGCTTGAGCAGGAGAAATACCATGAGCTCGGCGGCGACCATATTTTTCATATCCAGCGCACCGCGCCCCCATACGTAGCCGTCAATCAGTGCGCCGGAGAAGGGCGGATGCGTCCAGTGTTCTGGTTCGACGGCGACGACATCGGTATGCCCAAGCAGCATCAGCGGTTCACCGTCGCCCCCCGCAAGCGTGGACAGCACGTTGCCCCTGCCCGGTTCGGACTCCACAAAGATCGGGGATAGACCCTCTCGGGACAGCACGCTCTCTATATAGCGCGCCGCTTCGGTTTCATTTCCAGGCGGATTGGTCGTATCTATGCGAATAAGCGCCTGCAGGTGCTGCGTCACCTCATCGCGCACGGCATCCCAATCAATCACAGTCTGCTCCCGTTAAAAAATCTAGGTCTACGCCGCGATCGGCCTGCTGCACTCGCTCCGCGTAGAGCCGACGCCAGCCGCGAGCGGGCACAGCCGGTTTTTTCCACTCGGCGCGGCGGCGCTCCAACTCGCTATCCGAAACCAGTAAATCGAGGCGTCCCGCTTCTGCATCGAGTTCGATCTCATCGCCATCGCGCACGAGTGCCAGCGGACCTCCGACGGCCGATTCGGGTGCTACGTGTAAAACGACGGCGCCGTAGGCAGTACCGCTCATGCGCCCGTCCGAAATGCGCACCATGTCCTTCACCCCTCGTTCTGCCAGGTATTTGGGCAGCGGCATCGATCCCGCTTCTGGCATTCCCATAGCTACCGGCCCTACGCCGCGCAGCACGAGCACGTCGTCAGGCTCTATGCCCAGCGCGGGATCATCGATCCGCGCAGCGACGTCTTCAGGCCCTTCAAAGACAAACGCCCGACCCCGGTGTTTGTGTAAATGGGGGGAAGCCGCAGCGCGCTTGAGCACGGCTCCGTCCGGCGCTAGAGATCCCTTGAGCACTACCAGCGAAGCGGCCGGTCCCAGCGGATCGTCCAGCGATCGAATCGTCGTCTGCCACGCGCCCGGCACATCCGTCGCGTCCAGCAGATCTGCCAGCCGTTGGCCCGTGACGCCCACGGTAGTTAAATCGAGCTGTGATTCCATCGCCTTGAGCAGCGCAGGCACGCCGCCAGCCCGATGAAAATCTTCCATATATCCGCTGCCGGCCGGTTTACAGTCGACCAGCAGAGGCACCTGTCGCGCAATGCGATCAAAGTCATCCAAGGTCAGCGCCACGCCCGCGCGACCGGCTAAAGCCAGCAGGTGCACCACTGCGTTGGTCGATCCGCTGAGCGCAGCGAGCACGCGCAGCGCATTCTCAAAGGCAGGACGCGTCAGAATATCACGCGCAGCCCGACCCTGTCCCGCCAAGGCAACGGCCTGTCGCCCCGTCTCGACTCCAACTCTCAGCCGCGCTCCGGTCGTGGCTGGAGGTGAGGCTGAGCCCGGCATCATCAGGCCCAAAACCTCGGCCAAACAGGCCATCGTCGAGGCCGTCCCCATCACCATACAGGTGCCCGCTGTGGGACACAGACGCTCGCGCACTTCGACGATTTCACGCTCATCAAGATCGCCCGCACGGTGCTGACCCCAGTAGCGCCGACAGTCCGTGCAGGCGCCTAACCGCTCGCCGCGCCAGTCGCCGGTCAGCATAGATCCAGCTACTGCGACAATGGAAGGGACCTCGAGTGAAGCCGCGGCCATCATCTGAGCCGGCGTCGTCTTGTCACATCCTCCGACCATGACCACGGCGTCCATGGGCTGCGCGCGCACCATCTCCTCCGTCTCCATCGCCATGAGATTGCGATAGAGCATAGACGTAGGTGAGAGCAGAATCTCTCCCAGGGAAATCGTCGGAAACACCATTGGCAGTCCGCCGGCCTCGAGCACGCCGCGGCGAATAGACTCGATCAGCTGCGGCACCTCTCTATGACAGGTATTGTAGTCAGACGCCGTATTGGTGATCCCTATGACCGGGCGCTCCAAGTCTTGTCCATCGTAGCCAGCCGAAGCGAGAAAAGCGCGGCGCAGATAGCGACTAAACCCTTCATCAGCATAGTTTGTCAAACTTCGATCTATGCCGCGCAACCCCGTTTCTACCATTCGTTCCTCCCCCATTTTTTGCTGCTAAAGTAGGGTGCACATGGCATGGCTGCAACGGTCCTGTTTCGCACGCCGGCACACCTTGCCCACCCCATGCTCATACCCTAAACTCTTATCACACCGCAGCCACCCGCTAGCCCGACAGGACCATGCCGTGATCCGCGACACCATACCCGATGGGGTACCTGCTCCCGAACCCCCTGCTCCTGAAACCATCTTAGACTACCTAGCCTATCTGAAACGGCGCGTGCTGGGCAATTATATGATCCACCACGAGACGATTCCAGCGCGCCCCGAACGGCTCGTAGGCGATTTATCTCATCTGCCTCCATGCGTGCCAGACATCCTCGAGGCAGCCGGTATTCCAGCCCTCTACACGCATCAGGCCGAGGGCATTGAAAAAGTGCTTCAGGGACGGCACGTGGCCATCGCCACGCCAACGGCTTCCGGCAAAACTATGGTGTATAACGTGCCCGTGCTGAGCACGCTATTAGAGAATAAAAAAGCGCGGGCCCTGTATATATTCCCCCTCAAAGCGCTTGAACAGGATCAGTTTGACGAGATTAAAGGCCTTATGGAGGCCTTAGACCCCGAGCTAACGGTGGGCATCTACGACGGCGACACGTCCGATTATCAGCGCAAAAAAATGCGCGCGAATCCGCCTCACGTTCTCTTTACGACTCCCGACATGCTCCACTCCGGCATTCTCGCCTTCCACGAAGCCTGGGCCGACTTCTTCTCTCACCTACGCTTTATCGTGATCGACGAGTTGCACACCTACAGCGGCGTCTTTGGCACGCACGTGCTCCACCTGTTCCGCCGCCTCAACCGCATCTGCTCTTATTACGGCTCCGATCCGACGTATATCACTTCATCGGCCACTATGGGCAACCCGGAAGAGCTCGCCTCTTCGCTTATCAACCGTCCGTTCCACGCCATTACGGAAAACGGAGCCCCGGCAGCGGCGCGCCACTTTGTCTTTCTCAACCCACCGGAAAGCCCCAATACCTTGGCGGCCAACCTGCTGCGCCTGAGCGTGCAAAAGGACTACCGCACGATTGTTTTCACGCGCGCGCGTGTGATCACCGAGTTGGTGTATCGCTGGGCCACGCAAAGCCGCCCCGATCTGCGCTCGAAAATCTCGTCTTACCGGGCCGGCTACCTGCCCGAAGAGCGCCGCCAGATCGAACACGATCTCAACAGCGGCGACCTGCTCGGCGTCGTATCTACGTCGGCATTGGAGCTGGGCATCGACATCGGCGGCCTAGACGTCTGCGTGCTCGTCGGCTACCCGGGATCGATTATCAACACGTGGCAACGGGCCGGTCGCGTCGGTCGTGCCGGACGCGAGTCGCTCATCATTCTCATCGCTTCCAAAGATGCCCTCGACCAGTATTTCATGAAGCATCCCGTGCAATTTTTTGATCGCGGCGTCGAGGACGCAGTCGTTGATCCCGCCAATAAATACATTCTCAAAAACCATCTGGTGTGCGCAGCACGCGAGTTTCCCCTGACTACGCAAGAGCCCGAATACGAGATGCCCAACTGGCGCGAAGCAGTCGACGAACTGGTCGCGGAGGGGTTACTGCTACAGGGAGCAGACGGGGACGCCTGGTTTGCCGCACGCAAGCAGCCACACCGCCTAGTCAACATGCGCACCATCGGCGAGTCCTACAATATTATCGAGGACGGACGCAACGGACTCATCGGCACCGTCAGCGGCGGTCAGGTATACGGCGAGTGCTACGAGGGCGCCGTCTATCTGCACAGAGGCCGCCAGTATCTGATTGGGCAACGCAACCCAGAGAAGGGGCAGATTTATGCAAAAGAGGTCGACGTCCCCTACTTCACGCGGGCCAAGTCCGAAAAGGATACGGAGATACTCGAAGAGCTTCGCTCTAAGCCCATGGACGGCTTTATGGCAAAGCTCGGCCGGCTAAAGGTCTCTTCGCAGGTCGTCGCCTACGAGAAAGTCCGCGTCGGCGATCAGGTCATCATCAGTCAGCACCCACTCGAATCCCCCGTTCAGCACATTGAGACCGTTGGCTTCTGGATTGAGCTAGACGCGCATTTCAAAAAGGACCTGCGCCGAAACAATTTCCACTACATGGGATCGATTCACGCCATCGAGCACGCCATGAAGTCGCTTTTTCCCCTCTTGGCACTGAGCAACCGAACGGACGTGGGCGGTATTTGCTATCCAATGCATCCGCAGCTAAAAAAAGGGGCCATCTTTGTGTATGATTATCATCCCGGCGGCATTGGCCTAGCGGAAAAGGGCTTTGCCAAGCTCCAGCGCCTGCTAGAGATGACGCTGGACATGGTAGAGGGATGCGACTGCGAACTGGGCTGTCCGTCGTGCATCCACTTTCCCACCTGCGGCGCCGGCAACGTGCCGCTAGACAAAGCTGGATGTGAGCACCTCCTCAACGTGCTGACGGGACGGAAAAAAATCGATATCGCTACTCTGCCCGCCAGCGAAGAAATCGAAGACGACGAGCCCCCGCTCTACGCCGACTGGGAGGACGAGGACAGCGATGAGACGCCGCCAGAGGCCGAAGCGGGCCCACGCGTCGTCGTATTTGATTTGGAAACCCAGCGCTCGGCTGCCGAGGTAGGCGGATGGAATAAAGCGCATATGATGGGCATGTCCGTCGGCGTCGTTTGGGATAGCCACGAACAAAAATGTACTTCCTATTTTGAAGAGCAAGTCGACGCACTCATCGAGCATTTACAGCAGGCCGATCTCGTCGTGGGGTTTAACATCATCGGCTTTGATTACACCGTTCTGCGCGGCTACAGTAAGTTCGACTTCAAGGCGCTAAACACGCTCGACATTCTGCGCGAAATCCACGGCCGCCTTCGCTACCGAGTCAGCCTCGACTCGGTGGGCAAAGCTACGCTCGACGCGGCCAAGAGCGCCGACGGCCTCATGGCGCTCCAGTGGTTCAAAGAGGGCCGTTTAGACCAGATCGAAGCCTACTGCCGCAAAGACGTCGAACTGACGCGCGACCTGTTCTACTATGCGCTCGAGCACAGCTATCTGCTTTTTGATCGCAAGAATGAAGGCCGCATGCGCATTCCGCTCGATTGGAAATTAGAAGAGCTGGTTGAGGGCGCGTAGGCGAACGATGAGTGGTCGATCTGTTGCTATCTCAGATCGACGCCAACCAACCCATATTCTGCCCATCGCCCTTGCGCCCTCTACTAATTGCCACGGCTACGTACGCATCTGCTAGGACATGCTCCTACGGCTTTTTCGCTTATAGAATCTCAGCATAGGAATTCCACACAACGGCGCTATAGCAGCCGCTTTCTTTACACTACATCGTCACAAAAAATCTATCGCACTTCCGCGATCGTCTTCCCCACCGCACGGCTCAGCCCATCTGGGAGCGACCTGAGATAGCCCTCTTCCAAGTATTCGCCCTCGTGTGCCCATCCGGTGATGGTCGAATGCCTAGCTTCTTCCGGCGTGCCATATACGACGAAAATAGATCGCCGACTCACTCCCGCCGGCTTTAAACCACGGTGAATTCCCCGGGCGTCAAAGGGAACCGCACTCCCCGCGCGCACCTCGATCTGCACAGCGCCCTCAAACTGCTCTTGCCATCCCGTTTTACCCTCGACGAAACGCGCTTCCTCCCCCGCGGTATTTGCCCGGTTGTGAGATCCGGGAACAAACCAGAAAGAGCGGTCATCTTCCAGAGCGAGTAGCACTTGGGTCGCCGGCATCCGATCCATGTGGCGCACTCGCAGTTCCTCGGGCGAATCCTTTCCCCATGCCGCATATGAATCCCTGTGCCAATCGGGCAGGTAATCGTAATCGGCGTTCATCGCAAATGCCGCAATACCCAACAGAGCCAGATCACCCGCACAAATGCGCTCGGCGAACTCGATCAGCTCGGGTGCCCCAATGCCCTCCATCAGGGCGCGCCGAGCGAGAGCGGGATGATGCGGATTCTGAAACCTATGGCCTTTTAGTGCCTGCGTGTTCTCGTCGCGCTCGGCTCTACCCAGCACCATAGCCGCTTCAATAGTCTCTTCATACGCCTCTTGAACGTGCGCCAGGCGGTCGGGCTTGATCACATCCTCTAAAATCACATATCCGTCTCGATAGTACTGCTCGAACTGATCATCAGAAATCATAGGATATTCCTCATTTACATAGGGCTCCGTTAATGAGAGCGATCGTTGCTCATTTCTTACTCAAAACGCACAGGCTCAGCGGGGTGGGAGGAGGCGTTTCCTCTCTCGGACGGTCTCTATTTCGGTCCAGCGTCTCCCATCGCAACACGTAGTCCTCATTGGGTCGACTCCCCGTGCCGCGCGCACTCCTCGTGTTTACCACCATACCGGGGTATTCCGATTGAACGACCGACAGCGCGTCTAGTATCGGCTGATCCGCTTCGGGATATGAACCCACGACCTGCAGCGTATCCGGGTCGAGTTTCCAAACCCCCGAACCCGCTTCAACGTGCCAATAGCGCTGACTCAATCCACCGTCGGACTCCACTCTGACCCCGCCCAGTTGAATCTCAGCGCGAATAGACCCACCCCCTCCAAAGTCCCATCGGTACGTCCAACGGCTCAATTGGTAGATCACCCAAGCGCCCTGTTCCAAACGCGCACAATAGGCCTGCGTGTCCCCCTTGTCGTCGTGTTTGTGATAGCTGACAATCGGACGGTGTGCAGCGTCAAAACCCAGAGACTGCGTCATATTAATGAGTCCTCCCCCGGGGGACACTGGGTCGACTTCGGCGCCGCTCTCTATCGTAATGGGCAGCGACAGCGCGTCTCCGCTGCCCGCTCTCCAGCGGACTAAATCTTCACTCTGCGCATAGGAAATACTGTGATTTGTTGCGCAGTCTGGCGTATCGCGCCACATCCACACCATGTGCCACAGCCCGTCGGGCCCCTTCTCTGGCATGCGCGCGTAAGCGTTCATTCGATCCAGCCCATCGAGTAGGGGGGTGTCCAGCAAACGGCTCCACCGCTTTGAAGCCACGTCGTATACGTTATAGAAGTCCACTCCGTTGCCGCTCTGCCCGTCGCGATATCTAAAAACCAGACCACTATCTGGGCCCTGCATAAATACGGGATACGTGCAGCGGTCTTCTTGAGCACCAACCATATGGTCTATGCGCTCAAAACTCGTCACGTCCAACGGTCGGGTCGTGCGGAAATATATCAGCGGATCCACGTGCATATTGCCACACAAATGCACGTAACCGGCCTCATCAATGGCCATGATCAGAGAATTATGACTGTCCCAACCCAGCTCTGAAGACAGCCTGCCGCGCCCTTCCAACCAAATGCCTTCGGGGTGAGCCAGCGTCCACGCATCCTCACCTAACAACCGCATACCAACGGTCATTTTACGCTCTGCGTCGTAAAAGGCCACAAACTGCTGATCGCCGTGCGTAAGCAAATCAAATCCCACTGGATGCCCTGACCAAACGGACCCGACGGGCAGTGAATGAGTGACTTTCATTGCATCCCCTTATGCAAAGTCCGAAGAGTGCTGAAAGCTGCGCACCGGACAGGCATCGCCCGAGGGAATACGCGCCTCCGGATTGTGCGTATAGCGATCGACTCCGCGCGCCATCGAACTTTCAAAGGTAGACCAAACGTCGAGATCCGCTTTGACTTCGGTTGGACTAAAGCGCATGGTGAGCACGGCCCGGGGCGACTTTCCGCGATTCGGACCTGAACCGTGTGCCAGCGCCTCGTCGTGCAGGGATATTTCCCCTGCCTTCAGTTCAATTGGGACAGCCATCTCCTCGTCGATCTGATCGGCGTCTATCTCCTGCCCAAGCATGTATTCTTCGCCGCTCACATCGTGATGGGGAATCTGTCCCGATCGATGGCTGCCGCGCAGCACCTGCATAGCGCCGTTTTCGCGGGTCCCGTCGTAGAAGGCCAGCGATGCGGTGATTGTTTTCCTCGGCGAAAGCGGCCAATACTGCGAATCTTGATGCCAGGGGACAAAGTTCCCCTCGCCGGGATATTTTACAAAGAAACCGCCGCCCCACTGGAAGAAATCGGGACCAATGAGGTCCTCGACATAGTCCAAGATGGCCGGCGTGCGCGCCAGATCGTAAATCCAACGGTTGGCCTTATGCCACATATTGACCGAACTGATCGGCACGCCCTCCGGCATGAGCGCCTCGAGTTCGTGCAAACGCTTTTGTAATCTAGGCACCGCAACGGCATCAAACACGGGCAGGCCCTGCAGATAGCCCCACTCGTTGAACTGTTCTATCTCACCCGGCGTAAGGCGTCGAACCGCAGCACTGATAGGTAACTCTTCCATGGCGTATTTTTATCTCACTTTCCGCAACGGGAATAGATGGATTATGTGCTTGTCGCACGGCAATAAGAGATCCGTTAGCCCATATTAAATGAACTCATACTCTAGGTTGACCCGGACCCAATATACGCGTTTCTTAGCCATCGTTCATATCGCGCACGGGCCCCTTTTGGCTATATATCGCCAAGCCGCCCGCACACATGGCTCCTATTATTCCGACAGAGGACACGCATATATGGCTCTGTATATCGCCCCAAACGAAGACGTTATGCCCAACCCGCGCCACCCAAAGATTCGCCAGGTGAGAGCCTACGTATCGCGTAGCGAAGAATACGGCGCTAGCGACGTGCACGACACCTCCGACACGCACTGGATCCTCGGTCTAACCGACGCTGACGGCGGATGGGATCACGTCACAACGCATCCCCCCATTACCAATCCCATGTCGCGCTATCCCCAATATTCTGGATCGCGCGCCTCTTGGGGGGTCGCGCGCGTGCCCACGGTGATCGTAGAAATCGAAGACGAAGCCGGCCAAATCGGCATTGGTGCCAGCACGGGCGGAGAAGCAGCTGCCTACATTATCGAAGAGCACCTGTCCATGTTTGTCGAAGGCCGCAGCGCCCTGGAGCGCTCAGTGATTTGGGAGCAAATGTGGCGAGCGTCCATTCACTACAGTCGCAAGGGCCTGGGCGTGCATGCGATCTCCGCCATCGACCTCGCTCTATGGGACCTTTGCGGTCGCACGCTGGGCGAGCCCGTTTACAATCTCATGGGCGGCAGGACCAAGCAGCGGATTCCGGTCTATGCAACGACGTCACGCCCCGACCTGGCCAAAG
>Ga0181571_10003248_pt1 | contig 12170 bp, 7 predicted proteins | sample 101ome_17_FD_132440 | JGI IMG/M metagenome (GOLD analysis project Ga0181571, IMG submission 132440) | Coastal salt marsh microbial communities from the Groves Creek Marsh, Skidaway Island, Georgia - 101407AT metaG (megahit assembly) | ecosystem: Environmental > Aquatic > Marine > Intertidal zone...
ACGAACCCCCCCCGGCCCCCGCAACCCCGCCCCCCCCCCCCCTCCCCGAGCGCGCCTCTATCCGTCCGTCCGACGGGGAGAAAAACCATCGCGCGTCGTCCGTCGATCCGCTTCGAATATTCCCCGGTCGAGGAGAGGACGTCCGAGCCGATCGCGTCGCGCGCCTCGGCGGGTCCCGCGCGCGTCTCCGTTCCGCGTCGCCGCGCTTCTCTCCCGCGGCTCACGTCGTTTCCCTCCCCCGACCTCCTCCTCCCGTCAGGTCCGGCGAGCACGAGTGCCAGAGCTGCATGTACACGTACGTCCCGAAGAACGGCGACGACTTCTACCCCGTCTCCCCGGGCACGCAGTTCCGCGACCTCCCCGAGGACTGGCGGTGTCCCACGTGCGGCGCGGAGAAGTCCAAGTTCAAGAACATGGGTAAGGAGGTGGCGGGGTTCGAGGCGAACCAGGGGTACGGCTTCGGCACCAACTCCATGACCGGAGGCGAGAAGAGCATCCTCATCTACGGCTCCCTCGCCCTCTTCTTCCTCTTCTTCATCTCCGGGTACCTCCTCGACTAACTCCGGCGCGAACGGACGAGGATCGGGGCGAGGCGAGCGCGCGTTCGTCCGAGGAAGCGCGTGCGTCGTTGTGTTTCTTTTCAGAGGTGGCGAGCGCGCCCGTCCAGATGAGAGTCTTCACCTCGAACCGTCCGCCTCACCGCCTCATCCCCAACGCGTCCCACGCCTTCCCCGCCGCGCGCTCCGCCGCCGCCTCGGCGAGCCGCCCCAGCTGCGCGACGCTGAGCCCCGCGTCGAGGCCCCTCCCCGGAAGGAACCCGCGCACGACGTAAAAGAACGCGTTCGCGCAGCTCCACCGCGTCGCCTCGTCGCGACCTTGCCGCAATCCCCCGACGAGCGTCGCCTTCCCCGTTTCCCCGCCCCCGCCGACGCCGACGCTCCCGCCGGTTTCGGAATGCGTCTCTCCCCCCTCCTCCTCCGCCGCCGTGTGCGTGTACGCGCGGAACGGGTTCGGCTTCGGGCCGACCGCGACGTCCGCGCCGAGCGCCCTGAATATCGCGAGCTCGCCCGCGAGGTCCGCGTAATCGTTCGCCGCGGTGAACACCGCGCACGCGTTCGGGCGCCGCAGCGCCTCGACGACGTCGAGCGACCACGCGCGCGCCAACGCGCCGCCGCCGCCGCCCATCCCCGTGTTGAATCCAATCACGAGCAGCGGCGCGCGCTCGGGAAGACGCGCGAGGTACGCCGCGAGCGGCTCCGCGTGCGCGGACGCCGTGAGCGAAGGCGCCAACCGCCGCCAACGACGAGCGCCGCCGCTCTTTTTCTTCACACCGACGTCCTCCTCGGCGACGACGACGTCGGGGCCGACGAACGCCAGGTGCGTCCCGCCGCGGGGCTGCGGCGCCGCTCGCGCGAACGCGAGCCAGTACTCGGTGTGCTCGAGAAGAAACTGCTCCGTGCGGACGGAGGCGCCCGCGACGACGACCGTCAGGGGCACCGCGCCCCCCGCGGCGTCGCCGACGAGCGGCGCGGCGGCGCCACTCTCGTCGGCGCCACCACTCTCGGCGCCACCCGCCGCGGCGTTCGCCGCGCCCGCCGCCACCGCCGAGGCGGAGACGCCCGCGGCGCCGGTTCGAATCGCCGCGCGCGCGGCGTCCGTCGCGTCGCGAACGGGCGCGAGCTGCGTCGCCATCGCGAGCGTGACCGGGAAGCTCAGCCCGTCGAGCGCGTGCGGGGTGAGCGTCGGGCGCTCGCCCTCCAGACCCGCGAGCGCCCACCGGGGCTGGAAGAAATCCTCCCAGTCCGTCGCGTCGCTCAGGTCGACGCCCCTCGGAAGCGCTCCCGGCTCGCGAGGGACCGGGGGGGGCATCGGCGTGAACGCCGTCTCGGGGGTCCACCCGAGCGTCCCCCCGACGCCGACGCAGTCCAACGCGTCCGATTTGAAAACGTCCTCGCGCCGACTCCTCTCCGCCGGTTCGGACGCCTCGGACGCCTCGGACGCTTCGGACGCCTCGGACGCCTCCGCCCGCCCGCCCGCCGCCTCGACGTCGCGAGCGGTGGTCGGGCACCTCACCCTGACCACGAGCGCGCGCGTCGGTTTCTTCGCGAGCGCGACGGCGACCGATTCGGCGTCGGCGCCGCGCGGGAGCGCCACGCGCGCGGCGCCGTCGCGCAGGCCGGGCGCCTCGAGGACGAGCACGTGGCGGCGCTCGCCGACCACCTCCGCCGCGCACTCCGCCGCGGTCGTTCCCGGGGGCAGCGGCGCGCGGATCTCCAGGGTCCGGTCCGCGCCGGCGCCTCGCCACGACGCCTCGCACGGCGCCGGGACGAGGGGCGGCGCGGAGGCGTCCGACGCGCCCTCGCCGTACCGAAGCGCCATCGTTTCCATCTCGCGCGCGACTCGCTCGTCGAGCGCGCGCTTCTCCGCCTCGGTCATCTTCGCCCCCACGCCGCCTTCATCGTCGGACGTCCGCGTCCTCGCGTTCGCGTCGAAGTACCACAGCGTGACGGCGTAGCGCGGCGATCGCGCGGGGAGGACCTCGTGCGGGACACGGGCGTCCGACTTGAAGAGGACGAGGCGGCCGCCGAGAGGCGCGACGTCCGTCAGCCGAACCGGTTTCGCGCCGTTCTCCCCTCCCTCGAAACCGCCGCCGACGATCGTCGCGACGTCGCGGACGCCCTCCGCGACGTCGCGCGCCGGGAGCAACACCGAACAACGGGGCGCGGCGGCGGCCGATCGGTTCGACTCGCGTCGCGCGACGGTTTCGAACGCGTCCGCCGCCGAGAGACTTTTCGCGTCGCACTCGACGAAGCCGGCGCCGGCGAGCGCGTCTCCCCCGCGGAGGCACCGGAAGACCCTGAGCTCGCCGCCGTCGCCCTCCTCCCACTCCGGGTTGAGGTACAGCAGCGCGGTGATGAGCCGCCCGTTCTCGCCGGCGTTGTCCACGTGGCGGACGTACCGCGCGCCGCCGCCGGGGTACACCGTGCACATCGCCTTGGAGCGCGACTCGACGCGCCCCGGGTCGCCGCCCAACGCGCCGAGCTCCGCGACGAGCGTGTCGCACCTTCGCATCGCGTCGGGCAGGCGCGTCCACCGCGAAGCGCCGTCCGCGGCGCGCTCGCGGCCGTCGAACCATCCGACGCGGTCGCCGCGGACGTTGCTCATGGTGTACGACGCGGCGGCGCCCGTCCGCCCGCCCGCGAGGACGCCGGGGGTGAGCGCGCCGGCGTCGTGCGCGCGCTTGATCTCGTCGCGAAGCTCGCGCGTCGCCTCGGGGGTCGCGAACCCGTCGACGACCACCACGTGGTCGCGCTCGAGCCTGCGGTGGATCTCCTCCACCGCGTCGTCCTGGAGCCACCACCACTCCGACTTGCCCAGGAGCGCGTACTTCGCGCGGAGGAAGAAGAGCGCGTCCGCGCCGTCCCCCGCGTCGTGGCTCGACGACTCGGCACCATCGCGCGGAGAACGAACGGGTCCGTCGCGACCGAGCATCGTCCGCGATGAAAAGCGCCGCCGCGAGCGACCGCTCGCCGCGGGCACCCGCGGTGCGCCCGCGGCGTCCGATGCGCTCGGCGCGATGGAGAGCCGACGACGGGACGGCGACGACGGAGGACGCGCTCGAACGAAGAATCAGTTTTGGGAGCGGTCGGCGTCTGACGAGAAACTGACATCAGTTTCGAACGCGCGTCACTTCAAAACCACGGCGCGCCCGCGCGCGATGTCCGGCGGACTGTTCGGGAACGGCGCCTCGCGCGGGGGCGACGCCTCCGCGGCGTTCTCGTCCATGAGCCTCAACGACCAGGTGCGCGTTCGGGTCGCCGCCGCGCCTCCTCTTCCCCCGCTCGCTCGCTTAGGGTTGGTCGATCGTCGAGTTGACGTTCCGCGCGCAGAACTTCTCCGACCCACGCTCACCGCTCCCTCTCCCCACTTCCGCTCGCAGCGCGACCATCCCGGCGCGCCCGGTCGCGGCGCGCCCGCTCCCCCCTCGGGCGCGGGCGGTCACCGCGGCGCGCCCTCCCCGGGCTTGCGACGCGCCATGTCGATGCCGAAAGATTTCCCCCGCCTCCTCGATCTGAGCGCGGAGGAGCTCCACGAGCTCCTCACGGACAAGGCGTCCTTCGCGCGTTTCCTCCACGGCACCGAGGGCGCTCTGGAGGCGCGCGCGTTCACGCGCGACCTGCGCCTGGAGATCGAGGGCATGGCGAGGGCGAACATCGAGGTGGCGGAGGAGGCGGAGGATCTCCGGTCGCAGATCAGCGTCATTCGCGCGGTGGACCTCCAACCAGTCAGGGAAGGCTACGAGGCGGTGAAGAAGCGCGCGGACGCGCTCGTGGGGAAGTACGACGCGAACGCGGCGCTCGCGCGGCTGAAGGCGAGGTGCGAGCGGCTGAACGAGGAGTGCGAGGAGATGGACGAGGCGTTCTTGGAGGGGAAGGTCACCGCGGAGGAGTTCTTGGAGCGGTACGTGAAGAAGAGAGAGAAATACCACCAGGACGCCATCAGGGCGTCCATCGTGGAGCAGAACCTCCCGAGCGCGACGCGGGGGGGCGGAATGGGAACGGGAGGGCAAAGAGCGCCGCCGCCGCCGCCGCCCGCGCGGGCAGCGCCGGGGGCGGGGTACGTCAGAGCGGGCGCGCCGCCGCGGTTTTGATTGAGACGGGCCGAGACGGATTTTCGTCGAGGCGATTTAAAAAAGTGTTCCGCGCGCGACCCGGGAGGCGTCGAGTCCTCCCGGGACGCGCGAAGCGCCGAGTCCCCGTCCCCGTCCCCGTCCCCGTCCCCGTCTCCGTCCCCGTCCCCGTCACGCGCCCGCTTCATCCCCCGGTCTCAGTCTGGTGGTGATGAACACCCCTCCGCGCCCGCCTCGCGAGACGCGCATCGTCGCGTCGCAGAACGTGTTGCGCAGGACCCCGCGCGGTCGCGGCAGCGGCAGCTTCAACGCCGGTGGATCGCCGCCGCCACTACCCGCGCTCGCCCCGCCCCCCCCTTTTCTCGGCCCCGGGCCGATCTCCCACTCCGTGAAAGTCACCGCGACCTCGCGCGCCTCGGCGTCCAGGGCCTCGATCTCCCCCGAGACGCCTACGCGCGCAGCCTCGAGCGGCCAGGGCAGATCCGAGACGTCGACGACGTTGACGACGCGTCCGGCGGCGAGGTCGACGATCTGTTCGTTCGCGACGCCCCTCGCGCCCGTCTCCGCGGACCCGGCGAGCGCGGGGGCGAAGGAGAAGAAGGCTTTGTACAGCTGGTTGCTGACGCGCTGGAACGCGTCGTCGTCGAGGACCGCGGCGAGGGGGCCCAACGCGGGCGCGCCGCGATCGTCGTTCGTGCTGTACACGAGGCTCCAACGCCCGCTCACGTCCGCGAACGGGACCGAACCGCCGACGGCGCCGAGGGGCTCGAGCGTCGCGACCGCATCCAAGATGGCGCGCTTGGACGAGCGCGCGTCCGCCCCGGCCTTGCGCGACGCCGCCACCGCGGCGAGGAGCGCGCGCTTCGCCGTCTCCGCGGAAGCGTCGGGTGAAGCCGAGTCAGCCTCCGCGGAGACGCGCGCGGGGCGAGGGGCGCGACGCGGACGCGCGGGTCTCGACGCGCGCCGCGAGGCGACGGAGACGAGGCCGCTCGCGACCGGCGTCGCCATGTATGTGGCCGCGAGGGGCGCGTGCCACGAGGGACGCGGGAGGGTGTGGAGCGCACGGGTCCACGTTCGTCGGGCCCTCCGACGTTAGCGCGCGGCGCGGCTCCGTATTTTTTTCCCTCTGCAGTGCCGAGGGAGTGATTATTGCTTGTCGGCGGCGCGCCGCTCCTCGCGCGCGCCACCATCACCCCGCGCTCGCAGGATGAAGAACAAGAAGAAGTTGAGGCAGAAGCAGGAGGAGGAGGAGGCTCGGGCTCGCGGCGAGCTCGCGAGCGAGAGCTCGAGCTCGGAATCCGAGTCGGAGGAGGAGGAGGCGCCGGCGGCGGCCCCCCCCAAAGGGGCGAAGGGGGCGAAAAAGCGGAAGGCGGCGGAGGCGGAGGCCGAGGCCGAGGAGGCGTCCGGGTCGGACTCGGAGGACCCGGACCGGTACGACCGCCCTCGGCCGAAGGTTGACTTCACCGGGGTGAACGCGAAGGAGAAGTGCATCATCCTGAGTTCGCGCGGGGTGACGTCTCGGTTCCGCCACCTCATGCTCGACATCGGCACGCTCATCCCGCACAGCAAGAAGGACAGCAAGCTGGACACCAAAAACCCCCGCGACGCGGTGGTCGAGGTGGCGGACCTCAAATCGTGCACGAGCGCGATGTTCTTCGAGTGTCGCAAGCGCCAGGACTGTTTCATGTGGCTCGCGAAGTGCCCCGACGGGCCGAGCGTGAAGTTTCACGTCGAGAACGTCCACACGATGGCGGAGCTCAAGCTCACCGGGAACCATCTCAAGTTCTCCCGCCCGGCGTTGCACTTCGACGGCGTCTTCGACGACGCAAACCAGCCGCACCTGCGGTGCATCAAGGAGATGCTCACGCACGTCTTCTCCACGCCGTACAAGCACCACAAGATGAAGCCCTTTTTCGACCACATCTTCGCCTTCTATTGGGAGGACGGCCGGGTGTGGTTCCGAAACTACCAGGTCGTGCACCCGATCGGGAAGGAGGCGAGGGGCACGGGGCCGACGCTCAGCGAGACGGGGCCGCGGCTGTGCCTACACCCGATCAAGATCTTCCAGGGCGCGTTCGGGGGGGCGACGCTGTACGACGACCCGACGTACGTCTCGCCGAACGTGCAGCGCAGGGAGGAGAAGAAGAAGGAGATGGGAAAGTACCGGAGGAAGGTGGAGAAGAAGGCGGACAAGAAGGCGAGGGCGAGGATGAACGCGCTCGCGCCGGACGAGCTCGAGGGATGGAACCGGTGAGGGACCGGCGCGGGGGGGTTGAAGCGAAGGGCGGAACCGCGAGTACCACGGACGAAGGGACCGAGGCGAGGGCGATTTGTGATCGAACGCGCTCGAGCGCGCGTCGCGACGAACGAGCGGTCGTATCGGTACGTCGTCGACAGACGCGCGCGGATCGGGCGCGCAATGACGCCGGCAAGCGACAGAACGCGACACGCTCGAAAAGAAGACGTCTCGAACTCGGATCGTCCGTCCTCGTAGTCCTCGACCACCGGTCGTGTCTGGTCACACGCGGTGCGCGCGTCACGTCGGCCGGCGTCGCGCTGGGCTCGACCCGGACGCGATGTCGTCACCGCCGAATAAGAAGCGCGCGCGTCCGGGCGGCGGCGGCGGCACCTCGGACGCGCGCCCCGCGACCGCCGCCGCCGCCGACGCCGACTCCCTCGACCTCGCGCGGTCGGTCCTCGCGGCGCGCCTCGGGCGAGACCCCGGCGTCGCGTGCGTCGCCGTCCAGGGACGCGGCCGCGGGCTCGTCGCCACCGCGTCGGTGAGGAAGGGGGAGACCTTCCTCGCCGAGCGCCCACTCGCGGCGACGCAGGCGCTCGCCAACCGAGGGCACTTCCTCGCGTGCGCGCATTGCCTCGCTCCCGCGGGAACGTCCGTCGCGCACCATCTCGCGCTCGCGGCGGGACGCGTCACGCGCCGCGACGTCATCGCCGCGGCGCTCAACCCGCGCGCGCGACCCTTTCACGGCGTCGCGAACGCTCCTGCGCTCCCGGGTGACGGCGACGCGCGTACACTCCCGGCCGAGCCGACGCCGTGCGCGCGCGCGTCGCGAGGGTGCGGGGACGTGTTTTGCTCGCCTGAATGCCGCGACGCCGCCCGCGGATGGCACGCGCTCCTGTGCGCGGGTGGGTGCGAGGAAGGCGCGCCCATCTTCGAGTTTCGGAGGCACGCCGTGCGCTCGCACGAGTCCTTCCTCCTCGCCGCGAACGCCGTCGCGAGGGCCCTCGCGAGCGTCGGCGCCTCCGACGGGATCGCCGACGGCGACGAAGACGACGGAAAAGACGAAACGGCGCCGCCCGAACCGGCCGCGGCTCGCGACCCGTCCGCCTCCGGTGCGCCCTCCGCGTTCGACGCCCTCGCGTGCCTGCCCGCGCAGCCCGAGAAGTGGTGGGACGCCGCCGCGCGCGCCGCCGCGACGAGAGACCTCTCGAGAGAGGAGAAGAACCCGAAGCGAATCGACGCCCGAGACGACGCGCGGCGCGTCGCCCGCCGTCGAGCCCGCCGCGCGGAGGCGCTTCGCGAACAGCTCGAGGACGCGTGGCAGCTCCTCGACATGGCGTGGGGCCACCAGCGAAACCTGCGCGACGACCCGCGGTGTGAAGGCTGGCTCACCTTCGATCGGTTCGAGCGGCTGGTCATGGCGGTGGACGACTCCACGCGGCCGGCGGAGGGGGAGCACCCCGGCGAGGCGTACGCCAGGCGCGCGGTGAAGGCCGAGGCCGCGTCCGCCGGGGCCGCGTGCGAGTGGCTCGACGAGACTCTGAAGCGGTGCGAGGGTGGCGGAGGGGGAGGCGATCGGGATGACGAGGACGGGGAGGACGAGGACGAGGACGAGGACGAGGACGAGGACGCGTCGGAATCCGACTCGGACTCCGAAGCGTCGGACGCGGATTCGGACTCGAACGCGTCCTCGTCGGACGACGCGTCGGATACCGACGCCTCGGAGTCGGCGGACGTCGCGCGCGGTCCACCCGCCGCGAGACGAACGTCCCAGGGCGCCGGCGAGCCCGACCCCGCCGCGCGGTCCGACGCCGCCGGCGTTTTGGACGTGGTGGAGCGCGCCGCCGCGACGCTTCCGAGGCTCGCCGCGCTCGCGCTCGCGCCGGCGGCGGCGCTCGCCAACCACAGCTGCGTCCCGAACTGCCAGGTGGAGACGGCGTACGCGCCGGCGGACGCCGAGCGAGCGGACGCCGCCTCGGCGGCGGGCGGTCCCTCGTGCGGTCGGCTTCGCGTGTGCCTCGTGGCGCTCCGCGACGTCTCCGCGGGGGAGGAGGTGACGGTGGCGTACGCCCCGGTGGCGCGGCCGCTCGCCGAGCGCCGACGCGAGCTCGCGGAGCGCCACGGCTTCGCGTGCGCGTGCGACCGGTGCATCCTCGAGGAAGGCGTTCACCTTCCTTCCGAGGAGCGAGAGGAGCGGCGAGAAGAGCTCGCCGAGGGGTCGCTCTCCGTGCGATCGCTGCTGACGCTCTCGGACCAGGCGCAGGAGGAGTCGCGGTACGAGGACGCCGAACGCGTCGCGCGAATGGCGTCGCGACTCGACCCGGGAAACGGCGACGCGCTTCACAAGGCGGGCGTCGCGCTCCTCGGCCAAGGCCGATGGGCGGAGGCGCACGCGGCGTGGCGCGCGGGGTACGCGCTCGCGCCCGACCACCCCGCGCTCGCGGCGCAGGCGGCGAAGGACGCCGCGTACGACCACCCCGGGCTCGTCGAGTCCCCCCCGCGCCCGGCCTCCGCCTCCGCCCGCGCTCCGGACGAACTCGTGACCGCGCACGCCGCGGGGGTGTGGCGCACGCGAACCGCGATGCTCTCGCGCGCGGAGTGCGCGGAGTGGATCGCGCTCGCGGAAGCCGCCGCGTCGAAACGCGGGGGGTGGACGACGGCGCGGCACTACGCCGTGCCGACCACGGACCTCCCCGTGCACGCGGTGCCCGAGTTGCTTCCGAGATGGAACGCGTTTCGGTCGGCGAAGCTGGCGCCGTTCCTCGCCGCCGCCGCGCCGGACCTCGTGCGGGACGGCGGCGCGAACGTGCGCGTGCACGACGCGTTCGTCGTGCGGTACGACGCGAGCGCGCAGCACCACCTGCCGATGCACCGGGACCAGTCGTCGCTGTCGGTCACGCTCGCGCTCAACGACCCGGGGGATGATTTCGAGGGGGGGGGGACCGCGTTCGCCGCGCCCGTCGGCGAGACCGTGTCGCCCGAGGCGGGGCACGTCGTCGCGTTCAGAGGAGGGCTCAGGCACGGCGGCGCGCCGGTCGTGCGGGGGACGAGATACGTCGTCGCCGCGTTCCTGTTCACGGAGTGATCGAGGCGCGGGGAGGCGCGCGGAGAGCAGAGGAGGGAGCGTCGCGCGTCGAGAACCGTTTCGTGAAAAATCGCGCGTTCCCGTCATCGAGAAGTGTCGACCGCGCGACACGCCCGGGCCGGCGCGCGCGCCGGATCGTCGCCGCGGGTGGCGCCACGTGTCGTTCGCCCGGCGCACCTCCCTCGCGTCTTTCTCCGCGATGACGTGCGCGCTCCCCCGCGCGCGCCACTCGCGACGGCGCGTCTCCTTCCTCGCCCATCACCGCGACATGCTTCGCGGCATCGCGCGACGCGCCGCGCGCGCGGCGACCGCGCGCGCGGCCCCCGCGCTCCCCGAGGCGCTCGCCGCCCCGACGCGCCTTCGCTCGGCGACGGCGACGGCGTCGGACGCGCCCGGGTGGATGGCGCGCCCCGAGACGGACGCGCGCGCCTTCGCCGACGACGAGGACGACCACTTCCCCGCGCGCACGCCCGCCGACGACGACCGCGACCACTTCCGCGAGGGCCCGAGCGTGTCGCACTGGAGCGCGTGGCGCGTGGACGACGCGGGCGGCGCCGGGGCCGGGGCGGCGAACGCCTTCCGAGCCGTCTTCGAGCGCCTCGGCGCGTCGAGTCGGTCCCCGGCGGACGCGCGGTACTGGGCGTACCACCTCCTGCGCGGGTCGTGGTTCCTCGGCCAGGGCGCCGCGGGTATGTTCGCCGCTCGCGCGCTCTCGGCGTTCGACGGCGCCGCGCGGGACTCGAGCGGCGGCGGCCGGAGCGGCGGGGGGGCCCTCGGCGGCGGATTGACCGACGGCGTCGCCGCGGGCGCGCGCCTCGTCGCCGAGGCGGCGCGCGTGTTCGAGCAGGACCTTCAGCACATCAACGCCGGGACGTACAAGGCGCCGTACGACATGGATCCGAGGCACAGGCAGTTCGACCCGAGGTTCGTGTTGGATAAGACGATGAAGTTCATGGCTGAGGCGACGGCGACGCTGCGCAAAAACGACCGGGCGAGGGCGTCGCGGCGGGGGGCGGAGGCGGGCGGGCCCCGGGGCGCGACCGACGCCGCGGACGCGGAGGAGGAGATGACGAGGGTGTGGATGGACAGCCCGATGTACCCGGACTATTACCTCAGGACGTTCCACTGGCAGACGGACGGGTGGCTCTCGTCCAAGTCCGCGGAGGTGTACGAGGTGTCCACCGAGACGCTGTTCCTGGGGCGGCAAGACGCGATGCAGCGCACCGCGCTCGTGCCGCTCGCGGAGTGGGCGCGGGAGACGGGGCGGGACGTCGAGAACGGCGCGGGCGCGACGCTCCTCGAGCTCGCGTGCGGCACGGGGCGGTTCCTCACGTTCGTCAGGGATAATTACCCCGAGATGGACGTCACGGGGCTCGACCTCTCTCCGTTCTATCTCGCCGAGGCGAGGAAGAACAACGAATATTGGGAGCGCTTCTCCGCGCGAGACCGCGACGCGCCGTCCGCTCCGGCGAGGCTCCGCGCGGCCGCGTCCGAGACCTTGGAACGCGTGGGCGGGCTCGCGAGAGCGATCGGCGTGTCGCTCCCGCCGCTTCCGCTCCCGACGAACGAGCCGCGCGAGGCGGACCCGGCTGGTTCCGCTTCCTCGAGCGCGGGAAAGACCCTCGGGTCGGCGTCGTTCGTGCAGGCGAACGCGGAGGAGATGCCGTTCCCGGACGCCTCCTTCGACGCCGTGACGTGCGTGTACCTTCTCCACGAGCTCCCCCCGGAGGCGCGGTCGAGGGTGGCGCGGGAGGCGGCGCGCGTGCTGAAGCCCGGAGGCGTGCTCGTGATCGCGGACTCCATCCAGCTCGGCGACAGGCCGCACGTGGACAGGCACCTCGGGCGGTTCGGGGACTTCAACGAGCCGTATTATCGAAACTACATCCGCGAGGAGCTCGCCGGCGTCTTCGCGGAGGCGGGGCTCGAACCGTGGACGAAGGAGCTGTGCAGCAGCACGAAGGTGCTGTCGTTCCGAAAGCAGGAGCGGCGAGGGTGATGACCGTCGGAGCGCGTCGCGCGGCGGTAGATGTGTAGTAGTCTATGGACAGACGCGCGCGACGAGAACGCGACGAGACCCGCCGGCTGGGACTCTGCGCCGACGCTCGACGACGCCTCTTCGCTTCATCTTCGCGTCTCCTCGCCCGCCGCGTGGCACTCCCCGCTGACCGAGCGCACCCCGGAGCACGTCGCGAAGCACGCGGTGGTGTACGTGATGC
>Ga0181571_10003251_pt1 | contig 12164 bp, 12 predicted proteins | sample 101ome_17_FD_132440 | JGI IMG/M metagenome (GOLD analysis project Ga0181571, IMG submission 132440) | Coastal salt marsh microbial communities from the Groves Creek Marsh, Skidaway Island, Georgia - 101407AT metaG (megahit assembly) | ecosystem: Environmental > Aquatic > Marine > Intertidal...
CTCTAGCTTAGTAGTATACTTTTAGTACTATACTAACTATATAATACTGAACAAAATTCTATCATTGTTTTTTTTCATTATTCAAGTTTATCTTCAATTATTTTATTAACTAATTCATCAATATCAAATTAATATGCCCGATATTATTGAATGGCAAGATGAGACAGGATCACAAATCTTGTGGAGACACCCTAAAGATAGACTATCTTGGGGAGACTACCTTACAGTTCGTCAAAACCAAGTTGCTGTATTCATGAAAGATGGAAAAGCATTTGATGTAATTACTCCAGGATCACATTTATTAAAAACAGATAACATACCATTGTTGACCACAGTTTTGTCAAGAATTGTTGGATATGAAAAAGACCCCTTTCATGCAGAATTAATTTTTATTGCAACCTCTGATTTCAGAGGAAAATTTGGAGGTAGGTCTCAAACACAAGAACTTGCTCCAATAACTTATTTTGGAGATTATATCTATAAGATTGTAGATTTTCAAAAATTTGCTTTTGAAATTGTCTCAAATAGAGGAAATTTCACTCAAGAAGCCTTTGAAGAATTTTTCAGAACATTCTTTCAACAACAATTAATCGCAAAATTATCTCAATTTAGTATTGTTAATTTGATGCAAGAATCAATTCAAACTGCAGCAAAAACTCAAGAAGCAGTCAATGAAGAATTGATTCAATTTGGAATCAAATTAAAGAAGGTAAATTTTGCAAGTGTTGATACAACACCTGAATATAGAGATCGTCTATTTTGGATGAGATCAGGAGTAGATGCATCAAAATTAGCTACATACTCTGGAATGAAAGATGTTGCTGCTAATCTTCCAACTGGTGGTGCCGGTGGTGGTGCATTAGGTATGACTGCATTTCTGATGCCAGAGATGATGCGTCAAGCAGAAAACGCTCAACCTGCAGCTCAATCAGCAGGCAAGACCGTTGAAGAAGTAGTAATGGTTGATTGTAATCAATGTGATGCAAAATTTTCTCCAGCTGCAAAATTTTGTTCATCTTGTGGTGATCCTACAGATGATGAACTCAAGGGAACAACTAAATTTTGTACAAATTGTGGTGCAAAACTAGATCCATCTGCCAAATTCTGTGTTATGTGTGGCACAAAGCTGTAAATTAAAAATACAAAATTATTTTCAAACCATTCAAATCTAATCTATACATGAGATAGATTTTATATCTCTTTCCTCATTATGAAATTATGGTTGAAGAGACAGTCTGCGCATTTCCAGAATGCTTCGAAAATTTTGAAATAATGTGCGAGGTATGCAAAAGTGATTTTTGTTCAAAACATGCAAAACAAGGAAAATATAAAACCGTTGATAATAGAAAACAATATGGTATGGTTTGTTTGAACCATGAAAATATGGCAATTTCAGGTGCTATGACTCCAAATAAATCATTCAACAGGTTATTCATACAATTAGTAGGATTAGCAATTTTGATAGGTATAGGTTATTGGATTAATCAATCTTTGATGTAAAATATATATTTTAAGTCATTTTTTCTCTAAATTTATCTTCAAAGGTTAATTTGAAACCTCCCTTCAATGAAAATTTTACTTTATCTTTAAATGTTAATCGAATTATAAAACTAGACATAAACACTCCAAATAATATGAATATACCAAAACGACGTTCTACATTCTCTCTTAAAGATACAGTTTCAGATACATATACTTGTGACTCACCTAATACAGTATCGTAGTATAATAAAACTAGCCCTCCAATAATACTTGAAATTAAATAAAGGGCTATCATTGAATAAGAAAATATCATAAATAATTTTCTCGAGGGAATATCTGCTTGAACTGTTATTCCAGAAGCCGCATCAATCAATGCTTTCTTTGGTTCATCTATATTAGGTTCTAACCATTCAACTTCCCAAAAGGGTACATGTATTAATTGCGATTTAATTATTTTATAATCTTCAACTTTTTCCTCAACTGTCATTAATTCATCATTTAATTTTTTTCCATGTTTTTTCTTTAATTCTTTTAATGCATCATTTTTTGCCTTTTTGAAATCACTTTTTTCATTAATCAGTTTTCCTCCTTTGTTTTTTATCTCTCCTTCAGAAAAAAACTTTCTTCCAATAACTGCAATATTATGTTGTTTTAATTCTTCACTAAACTTATCTGAATCATACTTAACAACAGTAATTAAATCATCAAAAACACCTTCTTCTTTTTTTGTAATAAAATGAATATTTGTATATCCTTTACCATCATGACCCGAAAATTCTGCATCTCTCCCTACTCCCTTCCATCGTACATTTCCATGAATTTGAGTAATGTAGAATGGTAGATAAATTAAATTCATATTTTTAATTATTAATCCCGTTTCGATATTATCAGAAACACCTGGAATTTTCAGTAAATCTCCTACTAGAGTAGATCTAACATTTTGTTGCTCTATAAATAAATCCAAGCAATAATGTTCATCAGTTACCTTTTCTTCACCGAATTTGTTAGTTTCGTTACAGTAAATACAAACTGCTATTGTATCTCCATCTCTGTAATCTAGAGGAGCACTACAATTTTTACAAATAACTTTTTGTTCCATACTTATGACCCCCTAGATACTGTTCCAAATAACAGATTAGTCAATTTATAACCTGCAAATAAGGCAAAGAAAGTAAATAACATCATTGCCGTTACATTATCATTTTCTATTGGTTGAATAAATGTATAATTAATATTAACTATGAATAGTAATAATAACATTATAAACGATGCTACTCTCAATCTTGTAGTTATTGGTATCTCGGCATCGATTACATCACCAGAAACACCATCTACAAGAACTCTATATTTCTCAGCACCAAAAGTATACTCTGCAATAAATATTGGGTAATGTAAGAAAACCATATTTTTAACATTTACATGAGTTCTACAATCAAATAATTCAGTACATGCTTTTTCAGCTTTGAGCCTATATTCATCTTGAATTTTTGTTTCCAGCATTTCTTTTGCCTCATAACTTGTAATTTCACCACTCAAAAAAGAAATCTTATCCATATCATCCAATAATTCTTTTTGGTTGAATGGTTGCAAAGGTTTAGTTCTAATCATGGTTTCAATTCTTTTTTCAAGTTTATCTAAACCAAATATTCTTGCTCCAAGTCTACAAATTAATGCATCAACTTTTTCATCCTCAAAATTTCCTGTTCTTCGTTCATAATATGTAGTTGTTTTTTGACTTACAACATTTCCATCTTTATCTCTTTTAGTCTCAGTTCGGGTGTATCTCCCATACCCATTATAAAATGATTTTACCTCGGCTAAAAATACCCAATACGGAACTAAAGTTTTTCTAATTTTCAAACCACCATATGAATTAAACCCTCTAAATCGTGTTTTTCTTTTTATGAATTTATAGATCTTTTTTTCTGCCTCAGCTAAACTATATTTTGGTTGATAAAAATTATGATCCGCTATTTTTTCCTTTCCTATAGTATATACAGTCCCACAATAATTGCATGCTATTACAACATCCTCAGGATTTACTGGTGAAGTAGCTGAACAAGTAGGACAACTACTCTCCATTGCAGTGACTGACATATATACGAATTACAGTTAATTTATCCCTAAAAAAATATCTCTCTTAACACGTGTAACTAACACTAATTATCTTAATATTTTTCCTAAAAATTTCTTTAATCTATCTGTTTTGGGGTTTACCAAAATTAAATCAGGTTTCCCCTCCTCAATAATTTCTCCATCATCCATATAGATAATCCAATCACCAACTTCTTTGGCAAATCCAATTTCATGTGTCACCACTAACATAGTCATCCCCTCATTTGCCAATTTTTTCATTGATTGTAAAACCGACCCAATTAACTCGGGGTCCAACGCAGATGTTGGTTCATCAAATAACATCAATTTTGGACTCATAGCCAAAGCTCTTGCTATCGCAACTCTTTGTTTTTGTCCCCCCGATAATTGCCCAGGAAACACATCTACCTTATCCATCATGTCAACTTTCTCCAAAGTTTCTCTTGCAATCTCATATGCCTTTTCATTACTAAATAATCGCACCTTTTTCAATCCAAGCATTATATTTTCAATCACCGTCAAATGCATGAATAGTTCAAATGATTGAAATACCATACCAATATCTGACCTTACTTCATTTATGTCAACACCATCCTGATTAATTTGTCTCTCCCCTAAATAAATTTGCCCGTTAGAAGGCTCAATTAATTGATTTACACATCTAAGCACAGTTGATTTACCTGATCCCGATGCACCAATAATTACTACAACTTCTTTTTCTTTGACCTCAAAGGAAACATCTTTCACAGCAAGCACCCCTCCTTGATATGTTTTTTCTAAATTTTTTATGCTCAGTAAGGTATTGCCTTTTCTCTCAGTCAAAATTATTCCCCTCCAAGTCCTAAACCAGGTATTTTTGTTTTATTCTCAGCATACCTTAATAAATTCGTTAAACTAAAAGTAACAACAAAATAAAATAATGCTACAAATATCCATGTTTGAAAAGTCTTGAAAGTGGCTGCAACAATTATTCTCCCCCCTCTCACTAATTCAAATAAACCAGTCAAACTAGCCAATGAAGAGTTTAATGTCAAATTCACAAACTCATTTCCTAAAGGAGGAATTACAATTCTAATTGCTTGAGGTAATATGACATATCTCATCGTATCAATATAACTCAAACCTATACTTCTCCCGGCCTCCATTTGACCTGAAGGAATTGCCAATATTCCACTTCTAATAATCTCAGCTTGATATGCACCAGAGTTTACCCCCAAAGACAATATTGAACTCATCACCGCTCTTTCTATATTTCCTCCAAAAGTTAGATCTACCCCAACCTCCACTAATCCAAAATGTATTAACAAAATTTGAACTAAAAGCGGAGTATTTCTAAAAAAGTCAGTATATATGGTTCCAAAAATTTTCAAAAACGTCACACTTGAAGTTTTACAAATAGCAAATGATATTCCTAAAACAAACCCCAATATCATTGAAAAAAATATAATCTTCAGCATTCCAAAGAATCCTTCCAACAAAATTGGAAAGGCCATTTCTAAATATACAATTGGATCATCATAATTTTTCACACTTATTGAATTACTCTCCCCCTCTCCACCAGAGTTAGAATACGATAGTGTACTTCCATCACCAATTATATATCCTATATCAGTATTGAATATCATAACTTTATTCAATTTATTTATTCCCTGTGAAGTATTATAGACTTGAGTCGTAAATGAGTTCCCTCCATCTTTAGTCATTAAAATAGAACCATTCCCTCCTACTAGCCATACTCTATTCACAGATGAGGAGTCTATAGAATTAAAATCTATTAAACTTTTAGTATCCCATATTTCCCATACAAAACCTATAAATGGATTATCCACTATTGCAGATCTCAAAAATAACCCTTCATCCCCCACTACATATGCTCTTACCGCAGAATCAAAAACTACTCCATTTATATCTCTCTCTTCCACCTCTAAAGGAACATCTCTAAGTTCCCAAGAAGTTCCTCCATCTAACGATCCTAAGATAATTCCTCCATCACCTACTATCAAACCCATGGTTTGATTGAAAAAATCAATATCATTTAAAGAAGTCTCCAATCCCGAATTGATTTCCTCCCAAGTTTCTCCACTATCGGATGTTAAGTAAATTTCTCCTAAATTAGTAACTGCTACTACAATTATTGCATTTTGATTAATAGCTTCTATAATTTCAATAGAATTAATATCTCCATTTGCCCCATCAGGGGATATATCTTCCCAATTACTACTATCTAAATGTCTAAAAATGACTCCATTTTCACCTCCAACAAAACAAACTGTATCTAAACAATCAACATCATTCAAATTTTCATCAGTTCCAATATTTACTTCAGTTAAATTATAACCACTATTCCCTGAAAACATCACCTTTCCATCATCTCCCACAATCAATAACGTTTGATTATCTACAAAAGCCCCAGAATTTAAATTTAAATTCACATTATTTTCTCTTTTCTCCCAACCATAATTTTCCGTCTGAGCAACAACCCCTAAAGAAAAAGAACCCAATAACAAAACAAAACATAATAATATCATTCTTCCATAAAATCTACTCTTATTATCAAATATTCCCTCAGAATATTTAGAATGAAATACCACAATAATATTTTTTCAACCTTTAATAAAAATAAATCTACAATACTTTCTTTTGATGTATATATTTAATTATAAATCTTCTTTCATCCTCTTCATGATACTAAAATACACGTTCCATAGGAATAAATATTAATAATAACCAAACCATAATAAAATAGTCTATTCACCATTAAATGAATAGCTGGAGAATAAAAAATGAAACAATTAAAAATAGGAGTATCAATTTTTCTTTCCATTTTATTAATTACAAGTTTATCACCAGTTGCGGTGTCTGCTGATTATACATATGGTAACGACGAATTTCTCGATGCATTAAACGCTGCATTACATCAAATCGTCGAAGATGGAAGTTATGATACAATTTACAGTACATGGTTTTCAGGAAGCGTAGTTTTAACTGATGACTCTACAACAAATACATCAACAACATTTCCTGCACGAGCAGATATAACTGAAGGCGGAACCTTAGATACAATTCTTAGTAATGGAACAATATATTTCGGTTCAGACACTACATACCCACCATTTGAATCACTTGATGATAACGGAAATGTAGTCGGTTTTGATGCAGATATTGCCGCAGCAATTGCAGAAAAGTTCAGCGCAGCATATGATACCACAATCACAGCAGTAATGCAGACTAATGATTGGGACCCAATAATCCCTGATTTACAAAGTGGAAAATTCGATGCAATTTTAAGTGCAATGACAAAAACTGCAGAAAGAGATCAAGTAATTGATTTCACACGTGCATATTATACTTCGAGTCAAGGAATTCTTGCTAACGCAGACTCTCCTTCAATCACAGGTATAGCTGATTTGAATTCATCTGAAATTACTATCGCAGTACAATCAGGTACAACATCACAACTATATGCAGTGGATAACCTACAAGCAGCAACATTAAATGTATTTGACTCATTTGCTGACGCAGTCGCAGATCTTAAAGCAGGTGACTCTGATTTCTTATTAGGTGACTTAGCGGTTTTAGATTTCTACGCAGTTGAAAATGCAGCAGATGGATTTTCAGTCGTTGGAAACTTTGAAGAAGAAAATTTTGGAATTGGAGTTAGAGAAAATACTGGTGAGCCAGAATCTAACAGTATGTTACCAATCCCAACATTGGCTGTCTTCTTTGCTATGTTAGCACTACCAATCATGAGAAAATTAAGACAATAAATCAATTAAACTCAGAATAATCATAGATAATCACTAAATATAATTAAATCATGAAATATATATGAAAAATAAAAAATCAATTCTTTTTTTATGCACACATAATTCAGCAAGGTCACAAATAGCAGAAGGATTGGTTAACCATTTTTTCCAAGATACATGGATTGCATTTTCAGCAGGTACAGAAATAACCCAAGTTAATCCATATGCTCTTAATATTATGAAAAATCATAGTATTGATATCTCAAATCAATATTCAAAACATCTTAATGATTTTTTAACCAAAGATATTGATTATGTAGTCACAGTGTGCGACGATGCTAATGATAAATGCCCTAATTTCCCAAATGCAAAAAATAGAATGCATCTAAGTTTACCAGATCCTTCAGTTTATACAGGTGATGAAGAACTAGCCTCAATTAAATTCAAAGAAATTTATGATAAAATTCTCAATTGGTTAAATTTCAAACTACCAACAATGTAAAAATTATAAAACTTAAGTCTGTTCTTTAATTTTCCTCTGTTCTTTGGATATCGTATCTCTCAAAATTTCTTTTAAATTTTCTTCATCAGCTTTACCCTTTGATTTAATATAATCTATCAAATTCTTTTCCAACTCACTCTCTTCTCTCTTCTCTCCATTTTCTAACCACCATTCAAATGATTTAGTCAACCCCTCAATGTAAGATAGTTGATTTTTAAATCCTAAATCTTGCTCTATTTTTCTTGCATCTTGACAATTTCCCCCTTCAGGCATATATGGATATAATTGTAATTCCATAGTCCATCCCATTTCATTTATCTCATCGACATCATAATATACAATATCAGCTTTTTTCTTCAACACCTTTTCTACAGATTTAACAAATTGATTTGCATTGATTATATTTCCCTTCGTCGCATTATATGCCTCCCCTAATATTTTCTTATCTTCACTCTCAGCAAGAAGAACCATTAAGTCTACTAAATCTTCAACATAAACCAGATCTTGAAAGCCATTTCCTTTATTTGGAATTAAAATAGCTCTATCATTATTTATTCTATCAAAAAAATATGCCTCTCTGTAAATATAATTATTTGGTCCATAAACAAAAGTAGGTCTAACAATAATCATGGGATATTTATTTTTATCAAATTCTTCATAAAGAATTTTTTCCGCATCTCTCTTCCCCTCCATATATGGATGAACTGCTCCTTCAATTGGTCCTATAGGAAAATCCTCAGAAAACGGCAAACTAAAAATTGGAGACTCTTCTCTATACATATCATAAACAGACCCCGAAGATACATGAATATGTTTGGAAGGTTTTTGGTTTAACACTTCAATTAATATTTTTACATGATCGGCAGTCACAGCACATATATCATAAATTATATCAAATTTATCATTTCCAATCGCTTTTTTCATTGCCTCTTTATCATTTCTATCAACAGAAATATGTCTTGCATTTTTTGGCAGATACTCTTCTTTCCTTACAGTCCCTCTATTTATAACAACAATCTCATCATTTTTTGTTGACAGTTTTTTAAGAAGTTCTTTTCCAATAAATTTACTTCCGCCTACCACTAATATTTTTTTCATGGTATATTTCACGTTCTCTCCTATTTTAGACATCGCATAAATTGGTCATGGAATATAAAATTTAATTTTTTAAAATATTAATTTCTTTCATCCCCACTTAAAGCACAATCATTTTAATCATTTCAAATTATTGAAGTTATGATTTACAAAATGAATAAAAGTGTGTTTAAATCATTAATACCAAACGAAAAAACCGATTTTTTCTTTGACTTATACAAAGAACACGGAGTAGAAGTCGTCGGCAGCTACAAGAATGTCGACAATGATATGGAATTTTATCTCATCACCGCATATAGAGACGAAGACCATTACAAAGAGTTTGTATCTATGGCAGCAAACCATCCAAAATATAAAGAATTAACAGAAGAAATTAAAGATAAAAGAACATCCGTTGAAATGGTAACATTAGAAGACGCAGAATAATTCATCGATTAAAATATTCGATTATTCTCTCTAAATATTCTATATTATGTGATTAACTTATATTTGAATTAAAATTAGATACTCTATACGATGGATTTTAAATCAATCAGAGAACAATTTGCAATTACCAATAAAACTCTTAAAAGAAATGGTAAAGAAATACCTTTGATATATTTAGATCATGGAGCATCAACTCATCCCCCCAAACAAGTATTAGATCGATTTATTTCATTCATGCAATTAGAATATGCAAATGTTCACAGAGGTGAGCATGAACTGTCAAAAATTTCATCACAATTATTTGAAGATACTCCAAAACATATTGCTAAATTATTCGGTATTACAAATCTTGATAATTCCGGTAAACAAGTGGTATTTGGGTCCAATACGACCTCGGTATTAGATATTGCCTTACATCAATTTCGTCATATGCCGGGTAAAATTTTAACTACAGTAATGGAACATCACAGTAATTTCTTACCATCTCAAAGATATGGTGATGTAGAATTCATAGAAGTTGATGATCATGGTATGATTCAATATGATCAATTGGAAGATAGAATTCAAAAACAAGATATTAAAGTAGTTTCTATATCGGGTGGATCTAATGTTACAGGGTACATGCCTGATGTCCATCGAATTGCAAGATTGGCACATGAAAATAACGCCAAGGTAATTGTTGATGCAGCACAAAGAACAGCACATTCAAAATTAAATATTAAATCTTTGGACCATCCTGAACATCTTGATTATGTTGCAATAGGTGGACACAAAATGTATGCGCCTTTTGGATCTTCAGCTCTAATTGGTACCACCGAAATGATGGATGCATCTCCCCCATATATTCCCGGAGGAGGAACTGTTTCTTTTGTATCAACACAAGAAACAACATTTCTGAGCGGCCCAGATCGGCATCAACCAGGTACACCAAATATAGGTGGAACTATTGCAATGGGTGAAGCAGCACAATTTTTAATGCAAATTGGAATGGACAAAATACGAAAACATGAACTGGAATTATTAAGTTATACTCTAAATAGACTAGAAGAGTTTGAAGAATTCTCTCTCTTAGGCAACATACCTATCAAAGAAAAACTAGGAGTAATGTCATTTAATATTGGCAATCATTCTCATCATAAAATCTCACACCTATTGGATGATATTTCAGGAATTGCAACAAGAAATGGCTGTTTTTGTGCCCAACCTTATGTACAAAGATTATTAGATATTTCAGATAATAATATGAAAAACTACAGAGAACAATATGAAGCTGGCAAAATAGACTATCTTCCAGGAGCAGTAAGAGCAACCATTGGAGTTTATAATACCAAGGAAGAAATGGAGATATTTATCAACACTATAGAAACCATATGTAAAGAAAATTTAATCAAAGTATAGTAAATTAACTATATCGCAAAATCATCCAAATTTTTTATTTTCATCATTCTTTGTCAAATAACACTTTTAATTAATAATTTACTTCTAATTCTATGGATGCAAAACCCCCATCAAAAAAAAGCTCTAAAGCAAATTGGCTAAATAAAAAATTCTATGAAAAAGAAATAAAATTACTTCAAGAAGAATTAGTAAAACTACAATATTGGGTGATCGAGAACGGATATAAATTAATTCTTACCTTTGATGGAAGAGATGCTGCAGGAAAAGGTGGTATCATAAAAAGGATAATTGAACCCCTAAACCCAAGAGGAGTACGACTTGTTGCATTACCAGCTCCTAATGATCGTGAAAGAACTCAATGGTATTTCCAAAGATATGTAAGTCATTTTCCAGCTGCAGGAGAAATAGTAATCTTTGATAGATCATGGTATAATCGGGGGGGAGTAGAACGAGTTATGGACTTTTGTACAGATGAGGAGTATTGGGAGTTTCTACGATCTGTTCCTTATTTTGAGAGAATGCTTCATAGAGCTGGTGTTCATTTAATTAAATATTGGATATCAGTAAGCAGAGAAGAACAAGAAAAACGTTTTCAATCTCGTGCAAGTGATCCAATGAGACAATGGAAATTATCCCCTATGGATCTCACCGCAAGAAAACTTTGGAATGAATACAGTAAAGCAAAAGATCTTATGATGGAACATACAGATACACCAGAAGGACCATGGCATCAAATTGAGGGTGATGATAAAAGAAAAGCTAGATTAAATGGCATACGTCACTTACTTGATCAAATCCCTTACACAGAAATCCCTGCGAACCCTATTAGTTTAGAAAAACTGGATATGACTCAACAACTTGAAAGACCCCCAAGGGATAGTCATGAGGTAGTCAAAGATTATTATAAAGAAGCAATCAGTTTCAAAGACTCAAAATGATTAATAATTATAATATAATATAATTTTTTAAAAAGAAAACATTTGTGATCAGACTTACTGATCACTTTAGATTATTATTGTTATTATTACCTTATTCGCTGCCTTTAACTAATAAATATGTAGCAAAACCAAAACCAATTTTGTTAACAAAATCACCAATGTTGTAAATTATGTTAACCCAGTCAAAGACTGCACCGGTTGTTGCAAAATATGTTGGAATTAAGTAACCAATTGGGTAAATACCCCAACCAATTAAGACAAATCTTAATAGAGTTACATAAGCTTTTGTTGCTTCATCTCCCTCTACTTTTTGGAATGTCATTACAGGTTGTAATTCTACACCTTCAGGTCTTCTGTTCCATAATTCATAAACAAGCCAAAAGTAGAAGACACCTGATAGAGTACCCCATACAATTCTCATTGCATTGCCGGTACTGAAACCAGCTTCTAACATGGTCAATTCACCGAATAAACCGGTTAATA
>Ga0181571_10003252_pt1 | contig 12164 bp, 6 predicted proteins | sample 101ome_17_FD_132440 | JGI IMG/M metagenome (GOLD analysis project Ga0181571, IMG submission 132440) | Coastal salt marsh microbial communities from the Groves Creek Marsh, Skidaway Island, Georgia - 101407AT metaG (megahit assembly) | ecosystem: Environmental > Aquatic > Marine > Intertidal zone...
AATGACCGTTTTGAGCTCCGTTATGCTCTCTTGAAACTGACAGAGGCGGCGCCTTCATACCTCAATATTTACGCGTTGGATGGCCGGTTGGTGCGTCAGATAGAGGGTGGATTACAGCTGAATGGTGACCAAATATACCGCTGGGATGGGTTTGATGCTCAGGGTGATCGCCTGACTCCGGGGCTGTATATATACCGCCTTTCCATCCATACAGACGAGGGGGTTGTGCAAGAGAATGGCGTGATAGGAGTAGCATACTAATGCGTGCAGTAACGCTTGTGATTTCACTGTTTTGGGTCGCTTGGATTTCTGCTCAGGAAGGGTATGAGCTTCGTCCACGTAGCGTAGTTGTCGAAGGCATAGAGGCTTGGAACGCTTGGGATACGCCGCCAGGTGTGCGTGAGATTGACTCGACTGGTACGGTGCGTCCGCGCTTCTTGCGCTCTGCAAATAATGCCGTGCGCAACGCCGGGCAATTTTTTCGCGTCGAGGCGGAAGAAGATACGATCTATGGAGGTATCGGTGCTGCCGGGAGTAATCTTTTGGCGGCCCCTTATGTGATCGACGGCGACATTGAGACCTTTTGGGAGCCAAACCGGGAAGACGATGTAAATAGCTGGTATGTGGAGATTGATTTGGGAAGAACCATTATCGCGCAGCGGATTGTGGTTCGATTTGCTCCAGAAGGACAGGGCGATCCCTTCCTTAAATTTCGCGTCATGATTTCGGATGGACGCGAAGCGTTTGGTAGTGATAATCGCCGGCAGTTTTTGCGCGTCGGGCAGATCAACTTTCGAAATAAAGACCAGCGAGAGTTCACCTTTGACGTGACCCCCTTGCGGCCAGCGCCGGCGGGCGTTGCCGGAGCAGTAACACAATCTGTTCGCATTGATGTGCTCGATAGCGACGGTGATCGAGGGGCGGAAGTTACGCCCGATGCATACGAACTACTCGACGAAGAAGACCGAGGAGCGGTGGATTATTTTCGCGTAACGGTCGCTGGGCGTGAAATAGCCGTCCTGCCAGCTACGTACGCGCTTTTACCCGAAGTTGAACGTGGTCCCGTGCGATATTACAGGCGCGAGAGGCCGCGTTTGGCTGAAGTCGAGGTGATCGAACTGGGAGACAACGTAGTAGCGTTAACGCAGCGTGAGCTGTTTCAAGATCAGACGCTGTTTGGCAACTTGCTGAGGAGGCAGCTTACGGACGGCCTCCACTCTTCTTCGTTTGACCTGCGCGTATACGATCCACTCAAAAATGAGAACCAGTTAGAGGTTGATCTCGGTGCTAAATACTGGATTGATCGAGTGCGACTAATTAGCCCAGAAAACCCACCCGTCGCCTATCAAATACGGGTTTCAGATGGTGCACTTGACCCTGCTGGTGATCTCGTATGGCGTCAATTTGAAGAGCGGTTTAACCCGCAGTCATTTGTTCAATTAGAAGAGCAGTTTATACGGCAGGAAGTGCGTCATATAGAGCTGCGTCGGTTGGAGTTGGTCGGATCTAGCGCTGAACGCGCCACGCTGAGCGAGGTGCAGGCCTACGGAGAAGGATATGTATCTGACGTGGTCATGACGTCTCCGCTCATAAAATTGGATCGAGCGCAGATCTTTTCGAGCGTTGAGTGGGACGCTGACGTACCTCGGGGGACGCGTCTCGAAGTGCGTACTCGTTCCGGAGATGATTTGATCGAAGACGTGCACTATTACGACCGCTATGGAAGGGAGATTAGCGAAGAACGCTGGGTTAATATTCGCAACCCCGATCATCGAGGACCGGTCGTGGTCAATGAATTGATTGGTCCAAAGTGGAGTAATTGGAGCGAGGTATATGACGAGAGTGGGGATAGATTCCGCTCACCTAATCCACGTCGTATGGTGCAAGTACAGGCTCGTTTGCGCAGCACGGATCCGCTGCGTTCACCGGCTCTCCGTCGAATGGAACTCAAATTTAGTGCGCCCTTAGTAGACCAACTGCTTGCTGAAGTTTGGCCAGTGCGGGGAATTGAACCCGGACGCGAGCAAGAGTTCACTGTGTACCTATTGCCTTCATACAGAATCGGTGATCCCGGATTTGATCGTCTCAAAGTGCAGGCGAGTTCATCGTCCAGGTTAGAGTTGGTCTCTGTGCGTTCGGGGAGCGCAACTGCGCTGCGCTTTGGTGCTGGACAGGCCCTTTGGCCGGGGGCTTGGTCTTTAGCCGGAGAGGGCCCAGGCTATGTTGAACTAGACTTGCCGGAGATCGCCCGCCGCGGTTCTCAGATCTATGCGATTACGTTTAAGACGCGCGTATTCCTCAATAGCACAACCTTCTCAGTGGAGTTGAGTAATACCACCCGACCTGGTATGGTGCAAGTTGCCAGCGACGGTGATGTGAGTGATCTGGCTGGGAGTCAGTCCATGGTCGTAGTAACAGACCTCCTAAAAGCCCCCTTATTGGATAGTTTGCGGGTTGAGCCCGAAGTATTTACACCCAATGGGGATGGAATAAATGACCAAACGCAGATACGCTTCTCTGTTTTCAGGATAGATGAGGCTGCGCTGTTTTCTGTGCGGATTCACGACTTGGCGGGCAGGGCTGTTCGAGATTTGTCTTTTCTGCGATCCGATGCGAGCGGGGACCATTTCCTGGAATGGGATGGGAGAGATGATGCAGGTGTCAGTGTCTCACCGGGTACGTATGTACTCCGCGTAGAATTTACCGCCGATGCAGGAGGAGCGCTCGGTTATATCGTTCCAGTTCGGGTGGTTTACTAATGTATTTCCTGAAGGGCATTGCGGTTCTATTTGCGCTCATCATCTCAGAAATAGATGTCCACGCGCAGGTTCGAGTTTCGGGTTTGTCTGCGTTGGGAGGTGGCGTCGATCGAGGTGCCGCGCCGCGTTTTGGCGTAGAGTATGTCCTACCTGAGATGCATAAGTGGTATGCGCCGCGCCATCTCTTTGAAACCTATTCCGATCCTTGGTATGTACGAGATACGGGGTATGCGGAGGGAGACTATCGCCGCTACGTAGCTCAGTTACTCGAAGGATCGGAGTGGTACGATAGCTTCGGTACATCTCTTGGCCGAGGTTGGCTCGTATACAGCTGGAACCAGATTCAATCTGCTTCGCAGGGAAGCGTCATCATGAAGCGGCCCGCTAGTCCCGAACGCCGCAATACCTACTCGGGCTTCTTTAGTCGGCTGGTCATTGCTAGCGATGGAGATGGCCGCGGCACGTATCGCCTCATGATTGGCGACCAGATTTACACTAACTTTACGCCACTTACGTTTTACAAGCCCCGCTTTAACGGTTTGCGCATGGACTATGCGACGGACCGCCTATTAGCCACTGTTCTCCTGTCACGGCCAAGTGAGCCCAATCGCGACGCGCGCACAGACGTGACAAATCTAATGGGTGGTCATCTCGATTTCGATATGACGGAAAAGCTGCGTTTTGGACTGACGTTTATGAACGCGCACAATGCACGGACCAAGGAAGAGTTTGCCAGCGGCAATCCTTTTGCCGGCGTGCTTACAACGGCTCAGAACCAACCCCTACAAGACCTTTGGGTAAGTATTCGCGACGACTCTCCTGCCGATGATGGGGAGGGGCCGGCACTTTTTTCGTATGACATTGTCTTAACAGATACGAGCGGTAGCGTAATTCGCGGTAGCGAGATCGGCTTTCTCCCATTTGTTGAAGGGGGACGTTCCGAGGGGAGCACGCTGGTGGCTTCGGGAGCCGAGCGCATCGTTTTGCATTACGATATGCAGTCGTTAGACTACGAAGGGCTGACTTCTATCGACATGCAGCGCGCACGCGTTGAGCTATCTCTGGCCAACGACTACCGCGTAGAAATGGCTTCAAATCTCCAGACGGATGGAGACCGGAGTGATCCAGAGCCCGTTTTCCTCACGTTCGATCGCGCAGAGGACAATGTAACGGATCGAAGTAACGGCACGGTGCTTCGACTCGACTACGCTCTTCCAACGGCCAATGAATTGATTGGTTTTAACTGGGACCTTCGCGATTGGATGGGACTCTCCTTCATGGGAGAGTGGGTACTCAACCAACGGCATGGTCAGTATCCCAGCCCTAACGTTCCACGAGGGTATCGTTCAGTTCATCGTTCAACGGCAGCGTATGGAATTGCGCTGTATAAGTTTTATCCCTGGTCTCTGTATGTAGAGGGCTTCTCTGTCGACGATGCCTATGCGACTCGGTACTGGCTTACGGAAGCCAGTGGCAATATCCGCTACAAGGATCGCGTTCCGCAGCTGTACGAGTTTGTCGACGACGATGATGACTTTGACGCCGTTCCAGACTGGGAGAGGCCGCTTCAACCGTGGAATGCGACGGTGTGGCCCGGGTATGACGAGAACGGAGATTTCATATACGACCACAACCAAAATGTCAATTTACAGCCCGATTATGAAGAGCCTTTTCTGCGCTTTCGTTCCGACCGCCCGGAGTTCTTTTTTGGTCTCGATATGAACCATAACGGCGTAGTCGATCGCTTTGAAGATGATGACTTGCCAGACTACCCCTTTGAACGAGATCTTCGCGGATTTAATAGCTACCTATCGGCTAATATTGGGCCCGATGTAAAGTGGTTGGTTGGCCGTCAACATATGAGGCGTTTGTCTGGCGATGGGCATACGCGTAGCTGGTATACTCTGCTGGCAGGTACGTGGCGCACCAGCTGGGGGCGGCTGCGACTTTTCGAACACGCCAAGCTGGTGCGAGACGATATTCCAAACGATATAAACCAGTGGGTCCAACCCGCAGGTGCACTGGGTCGAATGCGACGCGTGTTTGACTCGCTTCCCATGCGCAATACGTGGCAGCACGCGCTCTATTTGGACTTGGATCACGAGCTGTGGGAAGGAACGCATTTCCTACATCGCTTTAAATGGGACGCACTTTGGCAGCGAGACGATAAAGAGGCCGTACGAGAACGCGAGGGGCGTTATCGGAGTCGCTTTATTGGGTTGATTAATAAGGGAGAATGGAGTATTCCAATCGGCTTGGCCGTATTTGAGCCTCGTGTAAAGAGTGAGATCCGCAGTGATCGTCCGTTTAATGCGCTTCTGGAAGAAGTTGTGCTCGCTGAACAGACGCTATTTCTACTTTGGACCCAGCCGCTTATGGCCGAATCTGTTGGCGTGGCGTATTTCCCGCGCTATGGACGCCAGATGTTTAATACACAGCTACAAGTTGGACTTGAACTGAGTCGTTTAAGCCTCCTCGAGGGGCAGAGTGAAACCGTGCGCGAGGGATCGAAGAGCTGGACCTTAGTAAGCCAACTGACGAATCGCGTGGGCTATCTTGGTTACCAGCTCGTTCTGCGAGCCGGACTGCGCCTTGGAAATCGACATCTTGACGGCGGGGATGACGAGCGCTCGAGTCTCTTTTTCCTAACGGTTAATGCGGGATTATAGGTTATGAACAGGCAGCTTTTCATATTAATCGCGTGGATTATGACGATATGGATTGATACGTCGGCTCATGCTCAGAATGTGCGTACTTTTACAATGGGGTTTGGAGGGCGTCCCTGGACGGGTGGGGGGGATAGCATTGATCCGGAAATCCTCGTTCGGGATTCTGCTATAGGACGGGTGGATACAACTAATACTCCCGAAGAGGCGATTGAGTTCTTGCAGAGACCGGGTTGGATTAGCCCCCGCTTTTTTAATCCTGAAGAAAACATTGCCTCGCGCGTGCTATTAGATCGTGGCAGTATTACCGCACCTAATTCACTGCTAATCTCCAGTGCCGTGCGCAGGCTGCAGTTAGAAGGCACGGTGAATGGCGACCACAACGTGGCGTTTGAGAGAAAGCCAACCCTGTCTAATCCAGAAGCAAATGCGCGCGGCATTCTGGTTATCCTTGACTTTGGTATCCCTGTGGGTATCCATCGCGTTCGCTTTTACCCGCGCAATACGGTTGTGCCGACGCCCAATACGCCTTTTCAAGACGACTTTATGCGCGGCTACGAGGTGTGGATTAATGATCGTCAGACCAATACGGCCCAGAATGCTCCAGACGAGTTGATCGCCCGTGATGAGAAAAACGAATTAGCCATTGTCGACCTAGACGTTGATCCGCAATATGTGCGCCTCGTTAAGGTTCGTTCGCTCTCTACGACACCGTTTGAAATTGACGAAGTAGAAGTGTATGGAACCGGCTACCTAAGCGAAGCGCGCTTCGTGACGGATCTAATTGATCTCGGCGATCGGGCGACGATTGGGCGAGTGCGTTGGGTTGAAGATGTGATCGGCCAGCCAGCTTTTTCCTCTGTAGGAGTACGCGTGCGTTCGGGGTTAGACGATACGCCTGTTGTATACCAGCGAAAAGGCGTTGGGGAATTCGGCGATTCCTTTGTCGTGGAGATTCCCGGCGAAGAATATTATCAGCTGGATCGCCTCAACAAGGGGCCACTCGTAGAAGATGAAGAGAACTGGAGCCCGTGGAAGTCTGCCGAAAACGGTCAGTTGAGCACGGCGCCTGGTCCCAGACGGTATATCCAGTTTCGCCTAGATTTTAACGGTCGGATCTTTGATACGAGACAGGTCGGCCGATTGCAGTTTGACTATTTACAGCCTCCCATTGCCGATACGCTGCGTGCGGAAGTTTTTCCTCGTCTTGCAGAGGCCGAGAAGGCTGCCTCGTTTAATTACGCAGTGTTGCTAAAGACAAACGGTCCAGTGCGCGGATACGATCGCTTGGAGGTTGATACGAATATACAAGTGGCGGCCATACGCGATATGCGCATTAACGGAGAGCCTACCGAGTTTGAGATTCTCGAAAATGAGCCAGATCGCTTTGTGCTGTCCTTTCCACTTATTGACGGCGACGGCGATTTACTCGAGTTCGCATTTGACTTACCCATATTTCGCTTTGGTTCAACTTTTTCAGGGCGTGCCTATAACAGCTTGTGGCCTACGGTGCCCCAGATACTTGAACCGGGAAATGCCGTTTCTTTTGGTCCGGATGACGTCGACGAACTTGCAAGTTTGGCGGTGGCTATACCGCAGGCACAGGTGGGTAAGCTCGTAGGGCAGATCAGCCTTTCGACGGAAATTTTGACGCCTAATGGAGACGGTATCAACGACGAAATGGAAATTTTTTTCAACCTGCTCCAACTGACGCTGCCTACGCCCGTAGTGCTGGAAATTTACGACTTGGCGGGACGTAAGGTGCATACCGTTTTCTCCGAAGAACACCGTATTGGACCAATTGTTAAAAACTGGGACGGAAAGGGAGCTGATGGCAGGTCGTTATTACCGGGCTCTTACGTGTGGGTTATGAGAGTCCGCGCCGATGCTTTTGAGGAAGTGCACGCGGGAAGAATCGCTATTGCTTATTGAGAGGCCCACTGTGGATTGGGAATTATGTTGAAGAGTTTTTTACGAGCGTGCTGTTTCGTAGTCGCTCTGTGCGTCGTCGAGAGCACTGCGCAAGAGTATGGTAGCAGGCTGGGGACTATTAAGCGAGGGGGCAAGGTTTCTTTTGAACCAACGGGTCCGGGCGTTTTGTTTGATGCCCTCGACCCGGTTGTGCGCAAGTGGTACGTGCCGCAAGAGCTATATGCAGAATATGGTTGGAGCTCTCGTGAATACTCTAACTATGCCAACCAACTCTATCAGCGCTATGTCTCGACGGCGCTTGAAGGCGATTACTTCTACGATATCTATGGCAATTACCTCATGCGAGGTTGGCTTATATACGATTGGCGCCAGGAGAATCCGCAGCCCTTCGGATCTATGGTAGAAAAGTCGGGCCGTTTTAGTTCCTGGTTCTCGAACCTAGTTATCGCTTCTGATCACAAGGGGCAGTATCACTATGCGATCACAATCGGTAATCAAATACGCTCTTCGCTAACACCAATGACTTTTTCAAAGCCGCTTTTCGACGGCCTGCAGTGGGATTTCCTCTCGGATAAATACGCGGGGACATTGGTTATGTCGCGTATTAGTGAGCCCGGTGTTTCGGGGGGTAATCCGAGTCAGCAAACGGACAACACGAATCTGATCGGCGGACGTGTGGAAGTCCAAGTCGGTGACTTTGCAACGGTTGGGGGGACGTTCGTTAATGCCCATCAGGCGTATACCCAACTCGAATCGTTTAGCGGAGACATGTTTAAGGGGGCGCTAACAGGTCCACAGAACTTTGCCAGCATTTCCCGGATAGATGTGCGTATCAGCGACGATTCGCCCGAGGATGGCACGGGTGGAGGGGCTCTCTTTGCGAGTGATATCATTCTGTATGATACAGAGGGTAAGCAAACGCGCGGTAGCGAGATTGGATTTCGTCCCCTAGTAGAGGGAGGGTTTCAACGTCGTGGTTACCTCGCAGCGGATGGGAATGAACAGATCCAGATCAGCTATGATTTAAATGATCGGACCTATAATGGTCCCGATCTGGCCGCAATTGAGCGTGCGAGTATCGAACTCGTTGTGGCCAATGATTACCGGATCGAGATTGCTTCTGATCAGCAAGAGACATTTCTGCTCTTGGCACAGGCTTCCGGCAATGTTAAAGATAATTCCAACCAGCGAGTTATCCTGTTTGACTACGGTATCCCCACGGCCAATCAGATCGCCGGTTTCACGCTGGAAGTAGATGATTTGGCCGGCTTTCGCAGCTATATGGAGGTCAATGTAAACCACCAGTACCGCCAATATCCTAATCCTGGTTTAGATCGGCATCATGTAGCCGGAGATAAAGCCGTGGCTTGGTTGTTTAATGTCTCCCGTATAAAATCTCCCTTCTTCGCATTTGCAGAAGCGTTTAATGTCAGTCCACGATACGCGACGCATATGTATGTGGTTGATCGCAATAATAGCACGGTGAATTTCGGTAACGATTTCCAGCGGTATGAGTTTGTTGATGATAACGACGATCAGGATCGGCAGCCGGATTGGCGGCGCAGGGGCTGGGAATCGGGTGATAGAGAAGTTTTCCCGGGTTGGGATGAGAACAACGATTTCATCTCCGATTTTAATCAGAACGACAATGAAGATAGTCCGAATTTAATCCCAGACTACGAAGAGCCATTCCTGCGATTTCACTCTGACCGTCCTGAGTTTTTGTATGGGATAGATATGAACCACAACGGTTGGATCGATCGCTTTGAAAACGATGAGATGGCAGATCTACCGTACAAACCAGATTTTAAGGGCTACAATTTATACGGCGGTTTCCACATGGGGCCAGATTGGCGTGTAACGCTTGGTCAGCAGCGGATACGGCAGATCTCTGCCAAGCGCAAGAACTTGGCAACATACTTTCTCGCAGTCGCGGATGTCGATCTTTTTGGTTGGGGAAGATGGGTCTTGTTTCAAGATATTCGTAAAGTGAAGGACACTATTCCCGACGATCTTTTTCAGTGGTTACAGCCAGCCAATACGCGGGGAGGAATGCGACTGGTTACAGATCCGCTTGCCGCTCCGGATACGTGGATAAATACGACTTGGATCGGATTAGATATTACTCGGATACGCGGTTTGCGTTGGGAAAATAAGTTAAAATGGCAGATTTACCATCAGCTGGGTGATGCCATCGAGCTTTCGTTGCGCGATTTACGGGAGCGCGCCTATTTCTTCGGTGTGATTGATAAAATTGAGTACAAAATAAACTTGGGGCAGACTACTTGGGTACCGCGTTGGAAGAGTGAGTATCGATACCAGGCAGACGTCAGGCGATCCGTGGCAAAACGTCGCGAGTGGGATCAATTCTTTTCTTTTATGGTGCGGTTTCCTTTTCTGCGCAGCAGTTCAATCGAAAGTGGAGTTGAGTACGAGATCTTCAGGCAACTGCTTGATCCAACCCCGCCGGGAGGGGTTGATAGCTTTCGCGGTTTGGTAACAACCGTACAGTTGAGTAATCTGTCCGAATATCAGGGTTATAAGCTCACTACGACTATCGGTTTTGAGCTAGCACGCCGAGAGTTTGAATTTGATGAGGTGGAGACTAGGACTCGAGGTTTTGTCGCTGTTTACGCTGGTGTAGAGTAGTGGATAGCTAAAGATGGAATCGGAATCTGCAGATCAGGCTCGCATTGCGGTGTTCATGCAGTAGTGCCTGTTTTGCTTCACGCAGTGATTCCATCTCAGATGTCTGCTTCTTGAGTGTCTCGGCCAACATTTCTTATAACTTGACACGCATATGGGCATTCGTTATCATACAGCGCAATAATATTTGAAAAATGCAAATGTGTGCTGGGGAGAACAGGGATCTTGGCGGGTTTGTTGATTTTTCTATTGCTGAGCACGGTCCCCTGTTGGGCGCATGCACCGGAGGCTGTTCCCTTTAAGGCCTTCCAGTTTCCCGATGGGCTCGAGCCTGTAATTGACGGCGAGTTTGAGGATTGGTCACTTGTCGGACAGGCTTATCGCATATCGTCCAATGATCTGCACGATCTGGTGGGCGGTGGCCAGCCCGATGATGAGGATTTCTATGCCGACTTAATGGTCGGTTGGAGTGCAACACAGAATCGCTTATATTTCGCGGCTCAAGTGCGCGATGACATACATCAGATTGATAGATCCGCTGGAACGGCTGCGACGCAGATCTTCTTAGACGACGCGTTCCAGTTGTTCATTGATGCAGATCACTCTGGTGGACAGTTTGCCAATTTTTCGGAATTGAGCATAGAAGAGCAGAATGAGGTTAACGGGACGGAGGCCAATCACTTTATTTTGGGGGGGCCGCCACCTGATGGAGACTTCTTTGTATCGTATTCATCAGCCTCTTGGTATGCTCTGCCGAATGGCCCCTACACGCAGGCGGCTCTTGTGTACGAAGGGGAAATTGGTGGAGTCGGTGTGACGCGATATGAAGTCTCGCTGGTCCCGTTTGATAGAATTGACGTGAACGCTGCATTTCAAAGCGTAGAGCATCGTCTCTTAGAAGGTGAAATAGTCGGTTTTAATGTCGAGTTTGATGACTTTGATCTTCGGGCTGACCTGCTGGACGCCAAATGGTCGCTATCAGGTGAGTTAAACTCGTATCGGTTCTCAGAGCGATTTGCCGATTTGATGTTAATGCCCTTGGAAAGTATCTTTATTCCTACGGCGATCGAGGGAATCTCTTGGGGAACAATTAAACAACGAACCAAGTGGAGTGAGCCCGTTGATTAAAAAACAGACTTTACCCGCTTTCCTGTTGGTGTCAATTGGATTGATAAGCGCGCTGTCCGGGTGTGGTTATAACTACTACACGGGACCGTTGCGTCCCGATGATCAACAGGTGACTTCTATGACTGTCGCTGATGATGGCACAGTCACCTTCGTACAAGACCGTTTCGAAGTGCATCTGAAACCCATGACGGACGAAGAATTAAATCGCCAGTTCTTCAATAACTCGCAGGCTGGTCCGAAGTCGACAAATCCATACACGTTCGGTAACTCGGTTTTCTGGGGGTCGAATAAGGAAAAGCAGCGCTTTGCGGTTTTTAAGCTAAGTGTCAAGAACTACGCTTATCCCAAGGTTAAGATTGATCCCAGCAAGATAATGATCAAGGCTGGAAATAATCGTGAGTACTGGAGCCTGAGCTTTGAGCAGCTAGACACTTATTACAGGCCCTATGCGATAGGCTATCGGGGCAATGAGTATGCTCGTTATCAAGAACGTCGTGATCTGCTGCGTAGGACAATGCTAAAGGATGAGGAGATTTTCAGCGGTCAAGAGGCGGAAGGATTTGTTGTTTTTCCCGCTTTGCATCCTGATGTAGCATCCATAGACGTTCAGATCCACGACGTCGTTCTTCGTTTTGACTTTCGCAACGAACCTGTAGAGACTACGAATCTGGAATATCAGTTCACTCGAGACGTCGGTCGTATTTACAGCGACGGTTCGATAAAACTCAGCAAAATTGATTAGGATTAGAGAGAAATTGAGCCACCAGCAAGGAGGAGTTTGGCTGATGAAAACCTCAAAATTAACTAGTGTCTTAGCTGCAGGAATCGTGTTCCTGGGCTCTCAGGCTGTTGAAGCAGTCGTCAACATCCAAAACGTGGGAGCCGGTGCGCGTTCTGCAGCGCTGGGCAATAGCTACGTAGCCATTGCAGATGATGCGGACGCGGTCTTTGCCAATCCAGCGGGTCTCGGTCAGATCAGCCAGACCCAGCTGGCCTACACCAACGTATCCCTCTTTTACGGTGGGATAGAGGG